>Ga0181525_10003236_pt1 | contig 12986 bp, 14 predicted proteins | sample PEATcosm2014_Bin_48_FD_121100 | JGI IMG/M metagenome (GOLD analysis project Ga0181525, IMG submission 121100) | Peatland microbial communities from MTU Mesocosm Facility, Houghton, MI, USA - PEATcosm2014_Bin06_10_metaG | ecosystem: Environmental > Terrestrial > Soil > Wetlands > Peat | place... | reverse complement strand
CGGCGTGACATCGAGCAGCAGCATGTTCTCCGTGGCTACCGAACCGCCGCCGAGAATGTTGGCTTGCACGGCCGCACCGAGGGCTACGACTTCATCGGGATTTAAGTCTGTATGCGGCTCGCGCTGGAAAAGTTCCTTCACCAGGGCGCGAACTCTGGGGATGCGCGTGGATCCGCCGACGAGCACGACTTCGTCAATTTGTTCGGGTTTGAGCCCAGCGTCTTTCAGAGCCTGCTTGCAGGGACCGACGGTGCGATCGATGATGGGCTGAATGAGTTTTTCGTATTGCTCGCGCGTGATCTCGCGCAGATAGCGCTTGCCGCCGGGAAGCTCAACATCGAGCTTTACTGAGGGCTGCGAGGAGAGCGCGATCTTGGCCTCGATGACCGCATTGCGAATAGCTTGCACGGCTTCGGCATTCTTGCGCAAGTCGTTATTTCGAAAATCGACACCCAGGTCGCCCTGAATGTCGTCGAGCGCGATGGTGATCAGCAGATTGTCGATGTCGTCGCCGCCAAGATGCGTGTCGCCGTTGGTGGAGATGACTTCGAAGATGCCGTCGTGCAGCTTGAGAATCGAGATGTCGAAAGTGCCGCCGCCGAGGTCGTAGACCGCGACGATTCCGTTCTGCTTCTTGTCGAGACCGTAGGCGAGCGATGCCGCGGTGGGTTCGTTGACCAGTCGCAGAACTTCGAGGCCGGCGATGCGGCCTGCATCTTTTGTAGCCTGACGCTGCGCGTCGTTGAAATATGCGGGCACGGTAATGACCGCTTTCGTGACCGGCGCTCCAAAGAAGCGCTCGGCATTGCGCTTGAGTTGCCGGAGAACGAGAGCCGAGATTTCCGGCGGAGTAAAGGTCTTCTCGCCAAGCTTGAGGCGAATGACTTCGCCGGGTTGCAGGTCTTCGGCAAGGCGGAATGGGAAGAACTTCAATTCTTCCTGAACGTCGTCAACCCCGCGTCCCATAAGGCGTTTGATCGAGTAGACGGCGCGTTCCGGCGTTTCGGTGAGATGCTTGCGGGCGGCGTTGCCGATGACGGGCTGGTTGTTCTCGTCGAGCGCGACGACCGATGGAACGAGATTCAAACCATCGTCGCCCGGAATAACGACAGGGCTCTCCCCTTGCATAAAGGCCACGAGAGAATTCGTGGTGCCGAGGTCGATGCCGACGATGCGATCAGAGGACATTTGATAATTCAAATTTGAGTCGAGCAATTTAGCAGTTGGCGGTTGGCCACATGCCAATTGCTAATTGCCAATTGCTAGCTGCTCTCCAGAACTTCGCTCACATCCCGAACCAGATTCCTGATGTAGTTCCTGCGGTTCAGCACGTCCACCATCTTGTCGCGCTCCTGCCTGCGCTCTTCTTCGGATACAGGCTGGCCGTTCCATTCGCGCTGGATCATTCCGTCCCAGACGTTCCAGCGGCCCTGTAACTCACGCAGAAGCGCTTCCTGCTTTTCTTCGAGTTCGAGCTTCTGGCGGCCGATTTCTTCGATCAGAGCGGGATCGTCCTCGCCGAGCTTCTTCTGGCCGCGCAGTTCTTCGAGTTGCATGTTCAGATCGAAGACTTCTGCAAGCAGTTCGGGCGGCACGATCTGCTTTTTCATCTGTCCCGTCGAGCGCGCCTGCTCGGTCGCGCTCTTCGATTGCTCTTCCAGTTCCACGCCTTCGAGTTTCAAAAGATACTCGGTGCGCTTGATGGGATCTTTCAGGGTACGGTGGGCGTCGTTGAGCAGGGAACTCTGCTGCAGGCTCCACTCCTGCTCCTGGCTGCCGGCGCGGGCGTTGAGATCGGGATGCAGCTTGCGGCTCAATTCGTAAAAATCCTTGTCCAGCGCGGCGACGTCGAGATTCAGCTTGCGCGGCAGACCGAAGTAAGTAAAGTAGTCGACGGGCGCTGGAGGCTGAACCTTGCCGCAGGCCTGACAGAAATGGACGGCGCGCATGGTGCCGCAGGACCAGCAGGATTGAGTCTCCTCGGGTGCGGGCTTCGCGGTGATGGTGGTTAAGTTCGTCATAGCGTTGGTAAAACAACTGCACGAGCAAAGCCGCCCTACGACCGACGCGGGGAGCTTCGTGGTGAGCTTTCTCGGACAGGAGTGTCCGAGCCACACGAGCAAAGCCTAGGCGGAGAACGACGTCCCGCAGCCGCAACTCTTGGTGGCCTGGGGATTCACGAAGACGAATCCCTGCTGCATTAGCGTTTCCTGGTAATCCAGGATCATGCCGTGCAGATAGATGAAGCTCTTCGGATCGACGAACACGCGCACATCGTCGAACTGAAAGATGCGGTCGCGTTCGCGCGGCTGCGTGTCGAAACGCACGTTATAGCTCAGACCGGAACAGCCGCCGCCCTGCACGCCCAGCCGCAGCCCGCCCTGCCCGGGCGAAATGCCTTCCTTGGCCATCGCGCTGCGCACCTTAACCAGGGCTTTGTCGGTGACTTGAATGCCCTTGGCTGGAGCGGTTGGCGCTTGTGCGAGTTGTTCGGTTGCCGTGGTCATAATTCAAGCTGCGAGCTACGAGTTCTAAGCTGCGAGCGAGCCTGTCGCCGAAGCAATGGCTCGAAGCTCAAAGCTCGCCGCTCGAAGTTATCTCGCTTCGACAGCCACCGGCTTCGCGGCTTCCTGCTTCTTCTTCCAGTCACCAATGGCGGCGCGGATCGCGTCCTCGGCCAGCACGGAACAATGGATCTTTACCGGAGGAAGCGACAGCTCCTTCACGATGTCCATGTTCTTGATGGCGAGGGCCTCGTCGACGGTTTTGCCCTTGACCCACTCGGTGGCCAATGACGACGATGCGATCGCGGAGCCGCAGCCGAACGTCTTGAACTTGGCTTCTTCAATGACGTTGGTCTCGCGGTTGACCTTGATCTGCAACTTCATGACGTCGCCGCACTCGGGTGCGCCGACCAGGCCGGTGCCCACGTCAGCGCTGCTCTTGTCCATGGAGCCGACGTTGCGGGGGTTGTTGTAATGATCGATTACTTTATCGCTATATGACATGTGCTCTCCAGGTTTCAAAGTTTCGAATGTTTAAAGGTTTCAAAGAAACGGCTTCGAGATTCGCGGTTTTCATGAAACCTTGAAACTCTGAAACCTTGAAACCTTGCTTCTAATGCGCTTCTCCCGCCCACTTCACATCCTTCAGATTTATGCCTTCCTTCGCCATCTCGTACAGCGGAGAAAGTTCGCGCAGGCGCTCGACGGTTTCGATGACGCGGTCAGCCACGTAATCGACTTCGGCAGCGGTGTTGAAGCGGCCGATGCCGAAACGGATCGAACTGTGCGCCAGGTCGTCGCCTGTACCAAGAGCTTTCAATACATAAGATGGCTCCAGAGTCGCAGAGGTGCAGGCCGAACCGCTCGAAACCGCGATGTCGTTAATGCCCATCAGCAGTGACTCGCCTTCCACGTAGGCAAAGCTGATGTTCAGGTTGCCCGGCAAGCGATGCTCCATGGAGCCGTTGATGTAGGTCTCATCGAGACGGCTCATGATGCGGTCGCGGAGGCGATCACGCAGGCTGGCTAACTGAACCGCTTCGCGAGCCAAGTCTTCCGAGGCGATGGCACAGGCTTTGCCCAAGCCGACGATGCCGGGAACATTGAGCGTGCCGGAACGCATGCCGCGCTCGTGGCCTCCGCCATCGATGATGGCGGAAATTTGAACGCGAGGATTCTTGCGGCGAACATACAACGCGCCCACGCCCTTGGGACCATACATTTTATGTCCTGAGATCGACATCAGGTCAATGAAGTCTTTGTTCACGTCGATTGGAATCTTGCCGACAGCCTGCGTCGCATCGGTGTGGAAAATAATTCCGCGCTCGCGGCACATCTTGCCAATCTCACGGAACGGCTGCACCACGCCAATCTCGTTGTTCGCAGCCATGATGGTGACAAGAATGGTCTTGTCATCCATGGCGCGCTTCAGGTCTTCGAGATCGACCAAGCCATCTTTCTGCACCGGCATGTAGGTGACGCGATAGCCGTATTTTTCCAGGCGCTTACAGGTATCGAGCACCGCCTTGTGCTCGGTGACCGCGGTGATGATGTGATTGCCCTTCTCGCGGTACATCTCAGCCACGCCCTTGATGGCGAGGTTGTCGCTTTCGGTGGCGCCGGAGGTGAAGATGATTTCTTTGGTAGTGGCGCCGATCAGCTTGGCGATGCGCTCGCGCGCTGTTTCCACGCCTTCTTCGCCGGCCCAGCCAAACGAGTGATTACGGCTGGCGGCGTTGCCGAACTTTTCCATGAAAAAGGGCAGCATCTCCTCCAGCACCCGGGGATCCATGGGCGTGGTGGCGTGGTTATCCATATAAATGGGCAACTTCACTCCCTGGGGAGCGGAAACGTGCGTGGCCGGAAGTTGCTGGGGGATCTTTACGTCGGTGCTCATAATTGCTTTCTCCTACCTCAGGGCTAAAGCCCCTATCTTTAATTTCTGTTCTACGGCAAGGCTAAAGCCGTGCCCCGATACGAGTCAAAACGCGGTGTGAAATGACAACCGCCTCTAAACGATCGTCACTAATTCTGCCGGCTTGCTGGAGGCGCTTCCAGCCGCTTCCGGTTCTTCCCGCATGTGCGATATCTTGATGCGCTTCAACACCGCTTCGATGCTGTCATTCACCTTGCGCAACGGCTCGCGGATATTGCAACGGTCGCTCTGGCCGCACTCCCCGCGAACGGTGACGCAGGACGTGATGAACAGCGGCCCATCGATGGCCTGAATCACTTCGAATGCCGAAATCGTATGCGCGGCCCGCGCCAGCCGATAGCCGCCGTTGGTGCCGTGCTGCGATTGCAACAGGCCAGCTTTCGCCAGCTTTTGCAGAATCTTGGCCAGCGCTTCGGGCGGAATGCCGAAAGAATCCGCAACATCCTTCGCGCTGGCGCTGCGAGTTCCCTCGTGTGCGTGGTCGGCCAAGTGCTTCATGGCCATCAGCGCGTAATCCGCCTTTTTGGTTAACTTGAGCATTCTTGGTTCGACCGGCGGCTCAGCCCTAAAAAGACTTAGATCGAAATCCGACCTTTTCCGTCGCAATTCATTCTACGGCCATCCCCTTCGATTATGCAAGCCCTTCCACGTAACTGGGAAACATGGGATCGAATGGTAACTATCAGGGATTGAATGGCTTAGCTCTTGGCGATGATTTTGGTCGCAATTCCAATCGGCCCGCCGAAATCTAAACGACGACTATTTACGAAAACCGAAACGAAATTCACCGGAATGCAACATCGGGGGACTTGACAATCGGCAAAGCAGGTCTAAAATACCGGGAAATTCTCCGCGAATCCGTTCCCTGCGTATTCGATGAGGGTATTGCTTCCGTATCTATGAGCTCAAGGCCGTTCTCGCAACCTCAAACCGCAGGCAAGCAATCTTGCAAACATCCGCGCGTGCAAATCGTCAGCCGCGATGAAGACGCCGAGTTCGTGGAGTGCCTGGAGTGCCGCGAAGTTTTCGAGTCCAGCGAACTCAAGGATATGAGCATCGAGGAAAGCGCCGAAGGCGAAGCTCAGGAATCCTAAAGCCGACGACGCTCAGCCTCCTACTCTCTTCGACTGATCACCATAGTAACCACGCGCGTTCGATTCTGCCTTGTTCCCCGCAGAATCGCTCAGCTAGTCTGCAGGCCGGGGGCGTGCATTCCGCACGTTGCAAACTCATGTCTGCGGTAGCGCTGGTGGTCGACGATTCCATGCTGATCCGCTACACCGTTTGCCGCTCTCTGGAAGAGCGCGGCTTTGCGGTGGAGTCGGCCACGAACGGCGTGGAGGCCCTGGAAATTCTCGAGCGAGTGCATCCTGACCTGATTGTTACCGACATGCAGATGCCGAAGATGACAGGCAGCGAACTGATTACTGCCTTGAAGAAGAATCCCAAAACCGCCGGCATCCCGATAATTATTGTTGCGGGCCGCGCCAGCGGCTTCGACGAGGAGGAAAAACGCGCCAACTTCGCCATCTACAAAGATATCGACATCCAGGGGCAACTTGAAAAGGCGCTGGATGCGGTGATGGGCAAGGGTTACGGGCAAGTGGCAGGGAAGTAGGCGGCGTTTCGCAACTTGGGGTTCGACCTGAGGTTCGAGCGCAGCCTAGCGCAGTTGAAGACTCGCCTCGGCGGAAAAATCCATAGCGGCAAAATCTTTCGCTAGAAATTTGGGATAGGCTGCGGCGGCAATCATGGCCGCGTTATCGGTGGAAAGCCTCCGCGACGGAAAAAAGACAGGCAGGCCGTCCTCGGCGCCGCTCTGCTCAAAAGTCTTGCGCAATTCATTGTTGGCCGCCACTCCGCCCGTGACAAAGAGCGTAGCCACATCGTAGGCGCGTGCCGCAGCCAGAGTTTTCCCCACCAGATCTTCGACGATCGCACGCTGAAACGAAGCCACCAGGTCGAGCGTCTTCTTGTCACAATGCGCAAGGTAATCTTCGAACTTCGGTTTGGAAATGCCGGCCAATGCCCGGCGGCGGGCCTCAACAGACTCGCGCATTTCATGAACCTCTACGTAGCGTAGGACAGCCGTCTTGATGCCGCTGTAAGAAAAATCAAAGCGGGGGTGATTGGACATTTCTTTCTGTCCGCCGTGGTCTTCTTTGCGATGATCTTCTTTGTAATGATCGTCTTTGTGATGGTCTTCTCCGCGACGATCACGACGGTCGCGGTGCTTGATCTGCGCGGGCGGAAATTTCACGGCAGTCGGGTCGCCATGCGGAGCGAGCCGGTCGATGACCGGGCCTCCCGGATAGCCCAGGCCCAGCAGCTTCGCCACTTTGTCGAACGCCTCGCCGGCGGCGTCGTCGCGCGTGTGGCCGATGTTTTCGTAAGTCCAGCCCTGATTCTTCTGCGCTGCCAGATAAAGGTGGGTGTGTCCTCCCGACACAACCAGAGCAAGCACCGGAAACTGCAAGCTGTGATTGCCCTTCTGCCGTTCCTCCAGCAAAACCGCGTGGATATGGCCTTCGAGATGGTTCACCGCAATCAACGGTTTGCCGAGCGCGAACGCCAACGCCTTGGCATAGCTGATGCCTACGAGCAGCGCTCCGGCAAGTCCGGGGCCTTGCGTCACTGCGATTGCGTCGACGGATTCGTAAGTCTGCTTGGCATCAGCCAATGCTTGCCGGACCACAGGAACGATCGCCCTGAGGTGCTCGCGCGAGGCCAATTCAGGCACGACGCCGCCGTAAGGCTGGTGGGTCGCGATCTGCGAAGCGACGACGTTCGAGATCAACTGTTCGCCTGAGCGCACCACAGCCGCTGCTGTTTCGTCGCAAGAACTTTCGATGCCGAGGATGTAGGCGTCTGGCATGGCACTATATTATTAGACTTCATGCCTGATTTACTCCAACACGTAGCGCAGTCGGGATTTCCATTCACGGACCGGCTGATCCATCTGTTTGTCGGAGGTTCCGAGCTGCATGGAGCAAAGGTTCACGGCACCGATGACCTCGACATTTATGGCGTGTACGTCGAACCGCCGGAGATGGCTTTGGGCCTCGATTCCATGCCACATTTTGTTTGGTCGACTGCAGGCGATGACCGTCGCAATGGTCCGAATGATGTCGACATCACCCTGTATTCCCTGAAGAAATGGGCAGGCCTAGCGTGCAAGGGCAATCCTACAGCACTGCACTTCCTCTTCGCGGAGAGTAAAGTCCAAAATCCGATCTGGGCAGAAGTCGTCTCAAACAAGCACATCTTTCTGGCGCGCTCCTGCGCGAAGCAGTTCACCGGATTCGCCAACGACCAGCTTGCGCGAATGACGGGTAAAAAGGGGCGAGGCAAGAAAGGCCACCGGCCGGAGATCGAGGTTAAGTACGGCTATGACGTCAAAGCCGCCATGCACACCTTGCGCCTGCTCTATGAATGTAAGGAGCTCGTCACTGAGGGGCGAATTACCATGCCTCGCCCGGAACGCGATCTCCTGATCCGCGTTCGCACTGGTAGATACTCGATGGACAAGGTCATAGCAATGGCTCAGAAACAGTTTGTCGAATGTGAGGAGGCAGCGAAGGCCTCATCTTTGCCTGAGAAGATTGACCGTGCGGCGGTTTCGAAACTCTTGGCAGAATCCTATCGAGCAGCATGGAATGCCAACGACTGAGTCCTTACATGTCCAAGGATTTTGCTGCCACCATCATCCAAACCCTACGCCAGCAAGGCTTCCAAGCCTATCTTGTCGGCGGAAGCGTGCGCGATCTTCTGCTGCGGCGTGAGCCCGCGGACTACGACGTGGCGACGAGCGCAACGCCTGAGCAAGTGATGGAAATCTTTCCTGAAACGTACGCGGTGGGAGCACAGTTTGGCGTGGTGCTGGTGCCTTTGCCGGAGGCACAAGCGAATGAAGGCGCGAGTTCGTCGTCGAAAGCTCACGCCATTGAAGTGGCGACATTTCGCAGCGACCTTGGTTATTCCGATGGCCGCCGTCCCGACGAAGTACGTTTCAGCCGCGATCCGCGCGAGGATGTTGCCCGCCGCGACTTCACCATCAATGGCATGATGCTCGATCCCGTAAACGGCGAAGTGCTCGACTTCGTGGGCGGACGCGAAGACCTTGAAGCCGGTATCATTCGCGCTATCGGCGACCCCGAGCAGCGTTTTGCGGAAGACAAATTGCGGATGTTGCGCGCTTTGCGTTTTGCCGCACGCTTTGAGTATGACATCGAAGCTGGCACGTTGGCCGCCATCCAGCGCCACGCTCACGAAATTCAGGTTGTTTCCCGCGAGCGCGTGCGCGACGAACTCACTAAGATGCTTACTGAAGGCCACGCTCGCCGCGCATTTCTACTGCTCGATGAAAGTGGTCTGCTCAAGGAAGTGCTGCCTGAGATTTCTGCCATGAAGGGCGTTCAGCAGCCGCCGGAGTTTCATCCTGAAGGCGATGTGTTTGTGCATACCTTACTGCTGCTGGAAAATTTGCCGCGTCCGTGTCCGCCGACGCTGGCCTGGGGTGCGCTGCTGCACGACGTGGGCAAGCCCGCAACCTTCCGCGTGGCGCCCGATCGCATCCGTTTCGACAATCATGTGGATGTGGGCGTCAAGATTGCGGAGGAAATCTGCGGGCGTCTGCGCTTCTCCAACCACGATGCGGCCCAGGTGCTCGCCCTCGTCGACAATCACATGCGCTTCAGTCATGCCACGCGCATGAAAGAGTCGACGTTGAAGAAATTTCTTCGTATGCCCGCATTCGACGAACATCTCGCGTTGCACCGTGCCGATAGCCTGGCCAGCCATCGCAATCTGAGTACCTATGATTTCGTGCGCGGGAAGCTCGCCGAGATTCCTCCGGAGAAGATTCGTCCCGTGCCGTTGATCACAGGTGACGACTTGATTGCCGCCGGATATGCGCCCGGGCCCAGGTTCCGCGAGATTCTTGATTCTGTCGAAGATGCCCAACTGGAAGGGAGATTGCTGGCGCATGACGTGGCGCTCGATTTTGTTAAGCGCGAGTTTCCGCGTTGAGGGCGATGGTGCTGTCCAGCGCTCCGCGGCAGCGACTGGAGTGCTAGAATCTACATCTCGATTCGCTATTAAGGTATGGAACAAGCAGGCGCGGGATTGGAAAAGATTGTGGTGAGTTCGCTGCGGCACGTGCCGCGAGGCGAGGCTCCTCTTCTCGCCTGGCCGCTGGTTTGCGGATCGAAGGTGGCCGAACGCACCTGTGCGCTGGATTTCGTTGGCACCGTACTCCGCGTCGAGGTCCCCGATTCTGGATGGAAGCGCGAGTTGCAAAGTCTGGCTCCCCGCTATCTCGCTACTTTGAATCGTTATGCTGGCCAGAAAGTAGAGCGGATCGAGTTTGTAATTCGGCAGGGATGAGAGCACGCGTCTTTTTGATCGCAATGAGTTCACGACGATGAAAGTCACGGAAAAAGACGTAGCGTACGTCGCCGATCTGGCCAACCTGGAGCTTACGGGGGCCGAACGCAGCGGCATGGTGCGCGATCTGAATTCTATTCTCGGCTACATCGATCGGCTCAACGAACTGGACACCTCAAACGTCGCTCCGATGGCGCAGGTGTCGGACCGCTATGGCGTCGACCAATCCAAACGGGGAAGTGAGCGATTCGAGTACGCTTATCGCGAAGACGTGGTTGAGGGATTGCGCAAGTCGTTGCCGCAGGAAACCGCGCTGGAGAATGCCCCCGACGCAGACGGAACATTCTTCCGGGTACCGAAAGTGATCGAAAGATAGCGGCCGCCGACCACTGGCCACTGTGAATCTTCCATGGATCTCACCCAACTAACAATCGACGCCGCTCGTTCCGCTGTGCAGGAACGCAAGACGACCGCGCTCGCATTGGCGGAGGCGCACTACGCCCGCATACAGAAAGAAGATGGAGAGATCGGCGCATTCCTCACACTCTGCAAAGAACGAGCGCTGGAGCAGGCGGACCGCATCGACCGCACGGCCGCCGAAGGCAAGCCATTGCCGGCGCTGGGCGGTGTGCCCGTGGCAATCAAAGATGTAATGTCCACGCGCGGCGTACGCACTACGGCGGGATCGAAGAGCCTGGAACATTACATTCCTCCTTACGATTGCACTGCGGTGGCTCGCATGGAAGCTGCTGGTGCGGTCATGCTGGGGAAGACGAACTGCGACGAGTTTGCCATGGGATCGTCGAATGAGAACTCGGCGTTCCATCCGGTGCGGAACCCGCGCGACTTGAGCCGCGTGCCCGGAGGATCCTCAGGCGGTTCGGCCGCAGCGGTCGCAGCGGACATGGTGATCGCCGCGCTCGGTTCGGACACGGGAGGATCGATCCGGCAGCCCGCGTCGTTCTGCGGCGTAGTGGGTTTGATGCCAACTTACGGCCGCGTGTCGCGATACGGCCTGATCGCGTTCGCTTCTTCGCTCGACCACATCGGACCTCTGACTAAGACGGTAAAAGACGCCGCGATTGTGCTGCGCACCATCGCCGGGCGCGACCCAATGGATTCAACTTCGGCGGATGTACCCGTGCCAGACTACGTTGCCGATCTGGAGAAACCCGTGCGCGGGCTGAAACTGGGCATGGCCAAAGAATACTTCGGCGAAGGCCTCGACGATGAGGTTCGGCAGGCGGTTGAGTCGGCCATCGACAAATTAAAAACCCTGGGCTGCGAGATTGTGCCGGTCTCGTTGCCGCACACGCCGTTTGCGATTCCAACCTATTACATAATCGCAACCGCGGAAGCCTCTTCGAACCTGGCCCGCTATGACGGTGTGCGCTATAGCTATCGCGCGGCCGGAGTGAAGTCGCTCTCTGAAATGTACCGCCGCAGCCGCGACGAAAGTTTCGGAGCCGAGGTGAAGCGCCGCATCATGCTCGGCACGTACGCGCTGAGCGCGGGCTATTACGATGCGTATTACCTGAAAGCGCAGAAAGTGCGCACGCTGCTGACACGCGATTTCGAAGAGGCCTTCGGCAAAGTGGATGCGATTGTGACGCCGACCAGTCCGACGGCGGCATTTCAGTTGGGCGAGAAGTCGAACGATCCGCTGGCCATGTACCTGGCCGACATCTATACCGTTACCGCAGATTTGGCGGGGATTCCGGGCATTTCAGTTCCTTGCGGCGAGACGCGCGAGAAGCTGCCGATTGGGCTGCAGATTCTGGGGAAGCACTTCGACGAGTCGACGATTTTGCGGCTGGCTCATGCCTATGAGCAGGCAGCTTAGATCGGCTCGTAGTAGCTCTCTCCAGCGCAAGCGCGGCACAGAACTTTTTCTTCGGCGCGCACTTCTCTTCGGAAGTTGATCCCCTCGCCGCACGTTTCACACAACACGCGCCCGCCTTTGTATCCCGGAAATTCTTCGGGCGGTAAATTTACCTTCACCCACTGCAACGTGAAGAGATCGTCATCGGTGATTTCACGATAGGCGAGCATCTGCTGCTCGTTCTTGTCTGCGATCTCGGGATGCATTTGGCGGGCGAGCGCCTTAGAGGATTCCTTGGCGGCGATGCGGATTGCCTTGCCAGTGTTCACATCCACGAACGTGGCTGCAACTTTTCCCCAGTCGCGGAACTTCAAAGCCCGCTTGCCTAAACGGCAACCGGTGACCACGGCAACCGCGTCGGTGGCGCAGCGGTCGATTTCGACGAAGGTGACCAGGCGCTTGCGGTCTTTTCCGATTGGATCTTCGATGCCAAGCTTGATCAGGCCCAGCATCGCCAGCCTCACGCCGAGGACTTGGCCAGCGCAGAGATGTCCGTGGGCCTGTTCGGCGTCGCGCAGGTATTCGTCGAGGGATTTCATAGAAGCTGTCCGCTGTCAGCTATCAGCCTTCAGCTTAACATCGCGAAAACTACTTCCTGCGCCAGCGCACGCCTTCTTTCGTATTCTCGATGACGATGTCCGCCATTGTTAGCTCGGCGCGCAGCGCATCCGAGACCTTGAAGTTGCGGGCGCGGCGAGCCGCTTCCATTGCAGCGATTTTCTTTTCGATTTCGGAATCCGAGAGTTGGCCGGATTGCACAGCATCCCGCAGTTCCGCGCTGATGTCTTGCTCACGGCCTTCGGCCCGCGCCCAGTCGAAGACCTGTTTCATTTTGGGTCCGTCGTCATCGTTGAGCACGGCGAAGATTTCGTCGAACTTCTCCAACGCTGTCAGCAGCGGCCGAGCATCGTCCTGCTTGATCTGGCCCGAATCGAGCGCGGAGTTGGCGCTGCGTACCATCTCAAAAATCGCGGCCTGCGCTTGCGCGGTGTTGAGATCGTCCTCAAGCGCTGCTCGCATGCGCTCGATGGTCTCTTTCGCCAATCCCTGAATGTCCGGATTGGAACCAGCCGGAAAACTTCCGGCGCTCAGACGCTGGCGAAAATTGCGCAGGCGCTCCACCGAGACCGCGGCTTGCTTCAGTCCGTCGAACGTGAAGTTGAGTTGATTGCGGTAGGGAACCGATGTGAGCAGATAGCGGATCGAAGATGGCTTGTGGCCCTTCAACACCAGATCGCGCAGCGTGTAGAAGTTTCCCAGGCTCTTCGACATCTTCTCG
>Ga0181525_10003233_pt1 | contig 12991 bp, 9 predicted proteins | sample PEATcosm2014_Bin_48_FD_121100 | JGI IMG/M metagenome (GOLD analysis project Ga0181525, IMG submission 121100) | Peatland microbial communities from MTU Mesocosm Facility, Houghton, MI, USA - PEATcosm2014_Bin06_10_metaG | ecosystem: Environmental > Terrestrial > Soil > Wetlands > Peat | place... | reverse complement strand
GGGAGAATTGCGAACATAGCCGCGAAAGTTGCCCCGCAGTGCGTGGCAAGTTGGTGGACTATTGTTCCAAAATGTCCCGGCAAATCGCATATAGATCGACCAGTGTCTTCGTTCCTGGGCATGAGCGACAAGGCCAGGGCAATCGAAATACCAGATCATAGGCCCTCCTGGCGGCTCCATGGTAACGTCGATCGGTTCATCCAACTGGAACACCGGTGTGCTGGCAGCCTTTGTCTAAGCCGCTCCCTAACGGTCGCAGCTCGGTAAACACCTGCAAACGCGCGGTCACGCTAATGAGCCGCGTGCGTCACCGGCGCCCCCAGCGTTTGCTATCCGCGGCGTTCATGGCCGCCGGACTTTCCGAAATCATAACCAGGGTACCGGCCGGCGCCACAACGGGCAAGGTCCAGGTGGTCACGCCCAGTGGCACCCTGCCGAGCAACGCAGGATTCGTGGCGCCGTAAATCGGCCCTGACGGTACCATGCGCTCGCCAGCGGAGCGCCCTTGTAGAAAACCCGCCTGGCCTCGATCAGCGGCAGTGCGCTGGGACGTTCGCAACAGTGGACGTAGGTCTACCAGTACACATTGTGCCAGCATAGCTTCAAAACCAACACGGTTGGGCAACGACAAAAAAATCGCCCCATCTTCCTCAACAAAAGTACTAGCCGGACTTGTTCGGAGGTTCCAGCACGATTAGACTAGAGAAACTGGCGGTTTGGACCCCAGGCCCAAGTATGTCGATTACTTTCCCGCGGATCACGGACGAGCGCCAATTTGCAGTGGGTTCGCTTATAGTTCCGCGCCTCCAGAATCGCTTTTGCAAAAGCCGAACGGCGCGCCGGAACACCTATTGAGGGCAATTGAGAGTATCCGTATTCCGAAGGTTATTGCGGCCCTACGAAGCCCTTGAGCGCGTCGGTTGGCCCGAAAGGCGCGTGGTTCGAATGCGGGAATCCAATTGTCGCGAAGGGGATGCCCATCATAACAGACGGCGAACCGCTCTGAGCATGCGCTCGCGAAAACGGAATCGAAACGAGCTCCACAGTTGGAAATCACTGGATCGGCACAGTCGACCGGTAAGCACAGGATAGAAACGCGAATGAGGAGGAAGTAAGTGAAAGTAAAGAAGTTCAGCGTTGTAACCATAAATCTTACCGTCTTGATACTCGCCTTCGCGGGTGTGCCGGCTTTGGTTAGCTCGACCGTTCATCCTCAACCCCGGAAGCTGCACGGGACTTCATCATCTTCCAGCGACACAACTCCGTCCGCAGCTCGCCTTGCGGCTTCGTATGGCAAGCTACCTTTGAGCTTTGAGGCTAACACCGGTCAAACCAATCCGGCGGTGAAGTTCCTGTCGCATGGCAAGGGGTATGCTCTCTTCCTGACTGGTAACGAAGCTATGCTCGCGTTGCGGCAACCCCAACCGAAGAAACCGGGGGTGCGAAGCCGTCAGGAGGAAGGACCCCAATCGTCCCTGCGGTCCCGCGAGAGGGATCCCGACGATGCCCAAGACACCCAGCAAGACACACTAGTTACGATGAGGCTGTTGGGCGCCAACCCCCGCGCGACGGCTAGCGGTGCGGACGAATTGCCGGGCAAGGCTAATTACTTTATCGGCGATGACCCCTCAAAGTGGCGCACCAATGTGCCTACTTACGAAAAAGTCCGGTATCAAAATGTGTATCCGGGCATCGACTTGGTTTATTACGGCAACCAGGAAGGTCAACTGGAGTACGATTTTGTGGTCGCCGCCGGCGCGGATCCCAGCGATATCGAGTTCAACGTCGCGGCCGGCGTTTTGCGCCTGACGAGCAGTTCACGAGCGGCGACCGTACGGACCAACTCCCAGGGCGATCTGGTGATCTCCAGCGGTGGTGGCGAACTGCGCTTTCAAAAACCCGTGGTTTACCAGACCATCGTTGAGGCACGCAACAACGCACGATTGAACACGCCACGATTGAACAGGCGACGATTTATCGATGCGCGTTTTGTATTGGATGTACGGAATCGGGTCCATTTCGCACTCGGTCCCTATGACTCCACCCAACCTCTAGTCATTGACCCGGTTCTGAGTTACTCTACCTACCTCGGCGGCAAAACCTATTCCTTGGGCGAAGGCATCGCGGTGGATTCCTCCGGAAGCGCATACGTCACCGGGTTCACCAGATCGGCCAGCTTTCCCACGGCAGATCCCCTGAATGGAAGTCTGACTGGAAAACAGAACGTGTTCGTGACCAAATTCAACCCGGCGGGGTCGGCTTTGGTCTATTCCACTTATCTGGGCGGCAACAATTTTGATTTCGGCCTCGGCATTGCGTTGGATTCCTCCGGCGATGCGTATCTCACCGGGTTCACGACATCGACCAACTTCCCCGCCATAAACGCTGTCCAGACGGCCTTCGCGGGCACCACCTGCGCTTTTGTCTCCAAACTGAACGCCACAGGTTCGGCGCTGATCTACTCCACCTACCTGGGCGGTAATAGCGAGAATATAGGCCAAGGCATTGCCGTGGATTCCACCGGAAGCGCTTACGTCACCGGATTCACCTCGTCAACCAACTTCCCTACCGCCAGCCCGTTGCAGAGCAGCCTGGCCGGTAACGTGAATGCGTTCGTGTCTAAGCTGAGCTGGAACGGATCCGCGCTCTCCTTGGCCTATTCCACCTATTTGGGCGGCAGCGAGTATGATTGGAGCCAAAGCATCGCGGTGGATGCTTCCGGCGATGCCTACCTCACCGGGTACACGACATCCCCCAACTTTCCTGTCGCCAATGCTCTCCAGGGAAACTTGGCCGGTCTCCAAAGCGCCTTCGTAACTGAATTGAGCTGGAACGGCTCCGCCCTCAGCTTAGTCTATTCGACATACCTGGGTGGCAAGTTGAGAGACTACGGCGAAGGAATCGCTGTAGATTCCTCCGGCGACGCTTATGTTACAGGGTTTACCTCTTCCACTAACTTCCCAACCGCCAGCCCTATCCAGGCCAGCCTGGCTGGTCCATTCGATACCTTTATCAGCAAGCTAAACTGGAGCGGCTCCAATCTCAGCATGGTTTATTCCACCTTTTTGGGCGGGAATGGCACCGACGAGGCATACAGTATCGCGCTGGATTCCTCCGGCAATGCCTATATCACAGGGAACACGTACTCGACCAACTTTCCGACCCTAAGTCCCCTGCAGGGGAACCTGCCGAATCCGCTCGTGAGCGGGTTCGTCAGCGGATTGAACCCGCAAGGTTCGGCGCTGCTCTATTCCACCTACCTGGGCGGCAATACAGAAGACACCGGGCTTGGCATCGCAGCGGATTCGTCCGGCAACGTCTACGTAACCGGGATAACGATGTCCTCCAACTTTCCCACGGAAAACCCTTTTCAGGCCAAGTTGGCGGGGGCTGCGGGGTCGGTGAACGCGTTTGTGTCGAAGATTTCGCCGCTTTCAGGTGTATCTCTATCGCCCACCGCTCTCACGTTTGCCACCCAGACGGTTATGACCACCAGCCCGTCGCAAAGCGCGCTGCTGACGAACGCCGGCGGCCTGCCGTTGACGATCTCGGGCATCACCGTGAGCGCTAATTTTGGGCTGGCCACTACCGGCACTTCCTGCCCTTATGCAGGGGGCACGATAGTTGTCCAGGGCACTTGCACTATCGACGTCACTTTTACGCCCCCGATCAGCGGGCCAATCACTGGATCGGTGACGATTACGGACAACAACAACGGGATGGCTGGAAGTACTCAGACCATCAGTCTGATGGGAACAGGCTATGCATCGCTGGTTATTACTGCCAGCAGTGGGTCCATGACCTATGGCGGAAATGTGCCGGTCATCACACCCAGCTATGTCGGCTTCTTGAACGGCGATACACCGGCTAGCCTGACCACGCAGCCGACCTGCACTACCGCAGCCACCAACACCAGCGCGGTGGGCGCCTATCCGAGCAACTGCACGGGGGCCGTGGACCCGAAATACGTGATCTCTTATGTCGCCGGAAGCGTCTCCGTGAACCCGGCGCCGCTTACCATTACGGCGCCCAGCGCGACAATCAGCCAGGGTTCGGCTATTCCATCCTTCACCCCGACCTACAGCGGGTTCGTGAATGGGCAGTCGGCCAGTAACCTGACAACACAACCTGCCTGCACCACAACAGCCAGCAATTCCAACGTGCCGGGCAATTATCCCATCACCTGCTCCGGGGCGGTTGATAGCAATTACGCCATCAGCTACGTCGCGGGAACTCTAACCATCACTCCGAGCGCCACTCAGGTTTCAGTTTCACCTTCCGTTCTCTTGTTCAACTCCCAATCCGTCGGCACCACGAGCCCCCCTCAGCAGGTAACCGTCATGAATCAAGGCAATGTGGCGCTGGCGATCACCAACATTTCCGTGAGCGGCCAGTACACGCAGACCAACAACTGCAGCGGCGCGATTGCCCCCAATAATTTCTGTGACATTTCCGTGACGTTTGCGCCCACCTCGGGTGGCGACCAGGACGGCGCCCTGACGCTTACCGACAATGCCACGAACAGCCCTCAAACCGTTAGCCTGTCGGGGAATGGGGCCAGCGCGGTGAATCTTTCCAGCTATTTCAATGTCTACGCCATCGCCACGCCCGGGACGGACCCGCAGCACGGCGGCTTCGACACCGCCGGCTACGCCTATGACTCCAGTCAGATCGGCACTGTGCTGAGTTATCAAAATGTGATTTTCCCATTGGCGGCGGCCAACGCACCGGACGCGGTGAGTAACGAAACCGTAGCTTTGCCCTTCGGATCCTACAACCAACTCTATCTTCTCGGCGGCTGCGCTTACGGCCCACAAACCAATTTAAGCCTGGTGGTGACTTACACCGATGGAACCAGCAGCACCTTCACCCAGAGCTTCAGCGACTGGGGCCACCCGAGCAATTTCACGGGAGAAACCACGGTCATCCAGATGGCGAACCGCATCACCCCCGGAGGCGGCACGCAAAGCGGACCATGGAATGTGTATGGTTACACCTTCAATCTGACCGCAGGCAAGATTCCGGCCAGTGTCAGCTTGCCGACCAGACGTAATATTGTAGTTCTTGGCATCGGGCTGGGCGGTACAAACTAGCCCTCCCGCTGTAGCGCGGACATTAGTCTGCGAAGGCGTTGCCGGCGTGCGGCTACCAGGCGCTCGACATCAGCTTTTTGTCAGCCGCCAACCTCCCACACTCAACCTGCCAAACCGGCGCCCTTGAGAGCGCGCGCGACTTCGGTAATCCGGCGGCCTTGCAAGCGCGCCCGCTCCAGCGCTTCGGACTGCGAGCCGGGTGGAACCACTATAAAACCAAGCTGCGCCAGCGCCGCCAGCAGCGCCCCGTTTTTCTCATGGGCTGCGCTAGCCCGAATGGATGCTGAGCTGAGTGCCGCACCCACTTTGCCCTCCAGCTTACCGGCGGAACCGAGAACTCCGAGTGACGCCAGGTAGTCCTGCAATTCCGGAGGTGAACCGCTGGTTCCGATGATGATGGCGTCCGCCCACGCCGCGTCCACTTCGCGAGGAGCGATGTATTCCTTCTCCATGCGCTGGCGGTTCTCTTTCCATTCCGGCGCGCTTTCGATGGCCGCATCGTCCGCAGCCTCCCGCAGCCAGCGCAACCGTATATTCGCTTTGGCTTGCACGGCGCCTACCGCGGCGGTCAACGCGAGTTTCTCGGTCCTGCCGGTCCGGGAATGGAAGACGACTAGAACGTTGATGTCTGTCACGGAAGATCAAACAACAGAAACTCACTGCCATGCGGACCTGCGCCGGCAAAGCACAGGTTGCTTTCCCCGCTGATGGCCGCGCCGTCGCCTTCCGCCAAAGCCTGTCCGTTCACCGCCAGATCTCCGCGCGCCACCTGCACCCACGCATGGCGCCCGGGCGCGAGGGCCTGTTTGAAACTTTCTCCGGACCCGAGCACCGCCGCGTAAACGTACGCGTCCTGGTAAAGGGCGGCCGCGTGACCGTTGGCGGCTTCCTTAGGCGCAGCCAGCAACCGCAGCCGTCCGTGCTTCTCCTCGGGATCGAAAGGAATCTGCTGATACGAGGGTTCAGTTTCGCGGACCGCCGGTTCGATCCAAATCTGAAGGAAGCGAACGGGCTCGGTCTCCGACGCATTGAACTCGCTGTGCACTACGCCGGTGCCGGCCGACATGGCCTGCACGGTGTTCGGCCCAAAGGTGCGCTTCTCACCCATGCTGTCCTTATGAACCAGGCTGCCGTCCAGCACGTAGGTGAGGATTTCCATGTCGCGATGCGCGTGCGCCCCGAATCCTCTGCCGGCCGCTACTCGATCGTCGTTGAGCACCCGCAGCGATCGGAATCCCATGTGGGCCGGATCGTGGTAGCTGGCGAAAGAGAAGGTGTGATACGTATTGAGCCAGCCGTGGTCGGCGTGGCCGCGTTCCTGGTTTTTCCGAATCGTGATCATACTTGCGATTTTAACGCGCTCCATTTCCGCCGGGTGAAGGTGAGCCCGGAAAACCGCCGGCCGCGCCCGCGTCTATTCCAGGTTAAAGTCGTTCCGTAGCGCCTCCAGATTTTTGCGCGCCAGTGAGCGAAAAGGCGATTCCATATCCGCGCATTGCCTGCTGAATTTCACGGCTTCGGTAGCGCGTCCCTTGTCGGCCAGCTCGCCCGCCAGCACGTAATTGTCGTAGCCCAGATAAAAATAAGCCGCGGCGAGCAAACGCGGATCCTCCTGGATGTAGCGCAGCGCCACGCGCAGATAGCGGTCCGATAATCCATACCGCGCCTGCTTACCATACACCACTCCGGCCAGCCAGCTGGCCCAACCGGTGAATTTCGCCTTCTTTCTTTCCCATTCCTCCGGCGATGTTCCGGAAGGCTGCGGCTTGCCTTGCAGCAATTCCAAAATGCGCAGTGCGTAATTTAGCACCTGAGGAAGATCTTTTTCCAGGCTCATGTCGTGATCGGCCACCGTCATCAGGAAATCGATGTTGTCCGGATCGCGGATCAAGCCTTCTTCGGCGAGCTGAATGGCCTTCTGTGGGTCCAGTTTCGCCAGCTCAATCATCGCCGGCTTCCTGGTCAGCTCCAGGAACTTGCTGTGCGGATTGCGTTCCCCAAGAGCCAGCGCCAGCTCGGCGCGCTTCAGATCGTCGCTTTGCGCGGCGGCCAGGGTGGCGAGCGTGTATTCGGAATAATCCAGCACCTCCCGATCGAAGGTGGTCTGTTGGTTCCAATCGGAAAGGGCGCCGGGATTGGAGGGTCTTGGCGCGCGGAGCGCGCTCGCAGCCAGGTCCCAGGCTAATTCGGCATATTTGATTCTCAGCTCGGAGTTGTTCAGCGCTTCGGCAGCTTTCAGGGCAGCATGCGCGGAATCGACATCGTTAGGGTCCACAGCCAGCAGTGCGTCGGCGGTTGGAATCACGCGGTCCCACTGGCCAGCGCCGGTGTAAATGGAAAGGAGCTGTTCGTACACCCAGCCAATGGATCTGGCAGCCGGAAATTCGGCGACATACTTTTCGAGTAGCGCCAGTTTGCGGGGCTGCGTTGGCTCCTGCTGGATTCTCTGCAACAGCAGGCCTTCCTGGGTTTCCGGATCGACGTCCAGCCGGTGCCGGTCCGCTCCCGATGCGGCGGAGGACAGCAGGAGCGCGAGCACGGGAATAAAGAGCTTGAAGGATTTCACTTCAGGTGAATTCGGACTCTTTTCGCGGGAACTTTAGCCATCCACCTTAGTACCTTCTACGCGGGGACTGGCGCCCTTGCGGTCGCGGCTTCCCATCTCGGTAAACACCTGCAAATACCCGGTCACTATAATGAGCCGCGCGTCAGCAGGCTGAGTTTCGACTTTTTCAGCACCCTGTTAGCGAGAGGACGGCTTGCTCACGGGCGGGGCTCAGGCTGTCAACTTTACTGAGCTAATAAGGGGTTGCAATAGTTTATCGAGCGCCTCTTTGGACGGAAGGCTTCCCTGGGCCAGCGCCGCGTTGCCGCCACCGCGGCCGCCGGCATCGGCGAGCGCACGTTTAAGCAGATCGCCGGTGTGGACGCCAGCGTCTTTAGAAGCGGCCAACAAAACCGCTGGCGGATTTTCTCCGATCGCGAGGTAAACGGCCGGTCCCGAGGAAGTAAAGCTTTGCGCCTCAGCGCGCACTTCCTCCGATAACGATGGCAGGCGGCGCAACACCCGCCGGATCCCGTCTTCCCCCGGCTCGGTATCGGCGTATAGCGCCCGGCCGTTCGAGGTGGCGAGTTCGGCGGACAAGCGCCGCAGCGTTTTCCCGGCATCCTGGAGCTTCTCGCGCTGCGCCTCCACCATGCCAGGAGCGTCGTCCAGCGTGGCCGAAAAAACGCGCGCGATTTGCGAGAGCGCTTCAAAATCGTCACGGGCGCGCGCCACTGCGCGTCCCCCGCATAGAAATTCGACTCGCAAATTACCACGGATGCGCTCCAGCTTGCGCAGCAGGATGGGTCCAATTTCGGCCGTGGCCCGTACGTGAGTTCCGCCGCAAGCGCTGCGGTCCAGATCCTGGATGGAAACGATGCGAACCTCGCCTTCGCGCCCGGTGGGTTTGCGTAGGCCGAGATCCTCAGAGGAATGCTGGAAGCTAACTGTCACGGGACGATTCTCGAACACCACTTGATTGGCGCGGCGCTCGGCTTCCCGCAATTGGTCCGGCTGCAGGGCGCGGCCGATATCGATGGTGCTGGATTGCGCTCCCAGATGAAAACTAACGGTAGGGGCCTGGAACATTTCCACCAGCACCGCGGACAGAAGGTGCTGGCCGGTGTGCTGCTGCATATGATCGAAACGGCGGGCGAGGTCGATTCGGGCGTCTAGTTCCATGTGGATCGCCTGGTTTGGCATCAGGGGCTCGCTCAAAATATGGGCGATGCGATCCCCCTCGTCGACCACGTCGACAACTTTTCGTCCCCCCAGGTGGCCGGTGTCGAAGGGCTGGCCTCCGGAGGTGGGATAAAACGCGGTGCGATTCAGATAAATGCGCTGCCGGTCCGGACTCCCATCCACCACGCGAGCCCGGAATTCGGTGAGATAGCTGTCGCGGTAATAGAGACGATCGGTCATTGCAGCAGCGCTTGCCCAAAAGTCATTCTACGGCCTCATTGCACCGCAAGCTGAATGGATGTGCTCAAAGTATCGTCCACTTCGAACAGAGTCATCGTGCTGTCTCCGGTGGTAATTCCGGAGGGGATAGTGACGTTAACCTGATATAGTCCGACGTAATACGGTGTCAGGCCACTGAACGCGGCTGTGGCGCAGGGCGCTTGAAAAAACGGCGTTTCGGTGCCGAAGCACACCTTCGTGGTCCCGGGGACCCTGGCCAGCGGGCTGACGGGCGACGCGGTTCCGGAAGGAACGGGAACCGTAGTAGGACCTAAGCCGACGGCGTAAATCACAATCGTGTCGCCGATCTTCACCGGATTGGAGGGAATGCCGGTCAGCGTACCGTCAGGCTCCGTCATGATGGCATAAGGGCCGCCGTTCAAGAGAATGAAGCGCGGCTCCTGGGACTGGATGTTTACGTAAATCAGATTGCCCGCCTGGCCGTTGCGAACCACCTGCACCGTACCGTCGCCCGTGGATGCGTCGATGGGAACCTCGAAATTGATTTGACCGGCGGAGGCGTAATAAAGTGGTGCAGCCTTGCCGTTCACCAGGACCTGGACGCCGTCCAGCGTGGTCAGCAAAGGCAGTCCGGAAGCGAGCTGAGGCGCGTCAAACAGGAATTGAGTCCCGAAGAGCGCCACAATGTCCCCCTGGGCCAGGGCCTCTCCGATAGCAAATGTTCCGTTATTGAGGGCGCCTCCTACGGCCGCGACCGGCGGTCCTTGCGCCACGACGGTGAGCTGTACCGGGATGACCAGGTTGCCGTTTACACCATTGCTGGCGATGGTAACGCTGCCTGTGTACGTGGCGGGTGAGAGGCCGGCAGGATTGACCGTGACGCCGATGCCGCCGGTGATACTGGCTGCCGTAAGCCATGTGCCGCCGCCCTGGGCGGTAGCCGTGACGCTGGAAATCGCCAAAGTGCCCTGCCCGGCGTCTGTTACGGCCACGTTATCGGTCTGCGGCTGCGCGCCCTGCGGAATCAGGAACGAAACCGAAGTGCTGCCAGCCTGGGCGATAGGCTGGGTAGTTACATGCAACAAGACCGAGATTTGCTTATTATCGGGCGCAAATGCTGAACCACCGATGGTAATTGTTCCGGTGTAATCGGCGGCGGCCATAGAGCTGGCGGCCTTAACCGTTACCGTGGTAATAAACCCGCCGCTGTAGACGTTCGGCGAGACCGAGGTGGTTAGCCATGACGCATTCGCCACTTTCGCGCTTACGATTCCGTTGGTGGTGAAAGTGGTGGAGCTGGAAGCGCCCGGCGCGAGATAGAAAACCAGGTTGCTCGGAACGTCGCCGCCTACCTGCGCGGTGACATTAATGGACTGTGGCGAGTCAATAGCGTTGGGATCGGAGAGAGTGACGATGCCCGTATACGTGCCGGCGGCCAACGAAGCGGTCTGGAAAGCAATCGCTATCGGATAACATCCGCTGCGAAATCCGCATTCCTGGTCTGTGCCGACGGTGGGCGCCAGCCATGGGACAGAAGAAGTAGCCACCAGATTCAGGGTGCCGTCGCCAACATTGAAAGCATCCATCGTGGAGGTGGGTCCGTTGGCTCCAGCCGGGACTGAAACGGTGAGAGAAGTTTGAACCAGATTCAGACGGGGCGCGGCGCTCAGGCCCGCTGCGAACAGCAGCGGCATAACAAATCGTACGCTCAAAGTATTCTTAAGAATCACGAACGCTCCTTGGCTTTTGACGTTTATTAAACAGGTTTAGAGATTCAGGGCTAGGGACGCGGGCGGCGCGGACGTAAAGTGCAAGCCGCGTACCATTGTCGCAAATCATCGCGTGTCGCAAATCAGGGTTCGCAAATCATGAAGATGCAAATCACATGCAGATCCAAATCATAAGACGGGGCGAGAGGCGCAACGGCCGCAGACGTGTTTCGCCACAATGCATGGGGCAATCGGAAACAGGGTCTGTTCCTCACTTCTCTCCGGCGTCACTCCTCTGCGCATCGTCCGCGATACGTTCATTCTTTCGGTTCAGTGATTTCGAAATCCGCCTTGAGGAACTGCCAATCCGGGAGTTCGTACACGCGCAGCTTGGTGGGAACCTGCGCCATCACATCCTTTAATTCACTTGGTCCCAGACGAGAGACCTGGGCCGGAAAGCTGATGAGCGGCGGATCGCCGGGCTTGGCGGCGGTGGTGCCAAGATTCACCGTCATCTTTACGTCGCCGATGTCGGCTTCCGAGTGATTGACGACACCGAACTGGACGATCAGATGGCCGGGACTTTTTTCGGTGACCCGAAAGCCGACCAGCTCGAGGTACTTCGCGATTGGGTTGGAGCTGTTGGTCGCGACGAAATGCGCCGGAATCGGGGGCGCCGGCTTGGCTTGCTTGTTGGGGGAGGAGGAGGAAGAACAACCGGCGAGAACCACCACGAGGAGGAAGAGCATTGGAAAGCACCAACCGGGCCGCATCGAAATCATGATAGCAGCGGCGGCGGGCGCGCCACACCCCGTAGATGGGGCATGACCTTTTGCGCCATTCACTGGACATCGGCAGGAAATAATTTCCTGTCACTTTTTCCCGAGCCCAGGACTAACCTATTGATAGCCGTGGCCTTCCGTTTTGGCCCCTAACTGGCAAGTAACACAGCGTGGCCGGCGAGTTGTGGAATATAACCGAGTTGTGGAACACAACCAAGGACAGGTTCTGCGCGTTCTTTGAATGGTTCGGCGAACTGGGGCTCTTTTGCGCCCGCGTGGTCCGCGCCAGCTTTGGCACGCCGTGGGAATGGAGGGAACTGCTGCGCCAGATGGATGATATCGGTTCTAAATCCTTCCCCCTGGTAGCTCTGGCAGGCGCGGCCACCGGAGTGGTTCTCTCGCTTCAAACCCGCGACAGCTTAACCCGCTTCGGCGCAAAAGCACTGCTTCCCGCCGTAATCGTTTTCTCTCTTATTAAAGAAAGCGGTCCGGTAATTACTGGATTAATCGTCAGCGGCCGCGTGGGAGCGGGCATCGGCGCGGAACTGGGATCCATGCGGGTGACCGAGCAGATCGACGCCATGGAAGTCTCCGCCGTCGATCCTTATAAGTTTCTAGCGTCCACTCGAGTGATCGCGTGTCTGCTCATGCTTCCCTTGCTGACGCTCACAGCCGACGCTTCCGGCATTCTTCTGGGCTGGATTTCCGCGACGTTGCGGGAACCAATAACCTTTCGACTCTTCCTGCACAGCGGCTTGCAGGGTGCTGCGATGAGTGATTTTCTTCCGCCCACCTTTAAGACTACGATATTCGGATTAATTATCGGCTTGATTTCCTGCTTCCAAGGGATGCGGACGCGGGGAGGTACGGCGGGCGTCGGTCGCTCGGCCACCAGTTCAGTGGTGCTTTCATCGCTGTTTATCATTCTGGCGGACGTGATTCTAGTACGAGTCATCGAAGTGTTTTTTCCATCATGACTGCCAGCACCGAAAATACCGCAGCGCAGGCAGCGAATCCGGGGGCCGGCATAGCGCCTTTGGCGGTGAGCGATCTGCATAAATCCTTTGGCTCGCAAAAAGTGCTGGACGGAGTGAATCTAACGGCGGATCGCGGCCAAGTGGTGGTGGTGCTGGGGAGGAGCGGGACGGGTAAGAGCGTTTTGTTGAAAGTGATTGTCGGATTGTTGCAGCCCGAGTCAGGCTCCATTCGAATTCACGGCGAGGACATCGCCGCTATGAATATGCAGCGTCTCAACGAAATTCGAAAGAAGATCGGTTTTTTGTTCCAGCACGCTGCTTTGTACGATTCGCTCACGGTGGAAGAGAACGTAGGGTTTCCCTTGCGCCACCACAGCAAACTGTCGGAAGCAGAACTCCGGCAGCGGGTACGCACTCTGCTCGCCAGCGTGGGGATGGAGCGTGACTTAGCCAAGATGCCCGC
>Ga0181525_10003232_pt1 | contig 12993 bp, 9 predicted proteins | sample PEATcosm2014_Bin_48_FD_121100 | JGI IMG/M metagenome (GOLD analysis project Ga0181525, IMG submission 121100) | Peatland microbial communities from MTU Mesocosm Facility, Houghton, MI, USA - PEATcosm2014_Bin06_10_metaG | ecosystem: Environmental > Terrestrial > Soil > Wetlands > Peat | place... | reverse complement strand
TTTCTTCGTAGTTGTTGTTATCGCGCTGTGACCAGCTCACCACGGGCAGCGGCGGATTTTGACGGTACCAGGTGCGTGAGTATTCTTCCGGTCGCAGGATGCGCTTCTCGGTATCGGCGCCGCCGTTGCCGAAGGTTTCATAGAGCCGGCTGATGCCGTTGTGCATGCTGGCCAGGAACATCAGATAGCCGGGACTCCAGGTGTCGAAGTCACCATGGGTGAAGACTCCGGGCATGCCGAAGCTCTGCATTTGGGCGACGTTGTTCCAGCCTAATTCCGCCCACTCATCGCCGAGAATGGGATCCACCCACGCGTTGTACGGACCGTCTCCGACGGTGTTGTCGTAAAGAAATGGAACTGATTCGTGCAGGTCGTGCAAAACCTGCGCGTGCCAGCCAAGGTAGGTGTCGAGCACGTTGCGGGTTAGATTGAGCGTCATGGCCATCGCATCGCGGTTGTTGTCATGGGCGACGTAGTGGCCCCAGTAAAGAAGGTGTGGCCAATCCTGGCCGGGATGAGCTTTGTGCCATTTATAGATATCGACCATGCGGTCGCGGCCGTCGACTTCGACCACCGGAGTGATGAGCACGATCATGTGCGAACGGATGTACTTGATGTAAGGCGAATCGTCGACGGCCAGACGATAGGCCAGCTCCATCAGGGCCGTGGGAGCACCGGTCTCGGGAGAATGGATGGTGCCAGTGATGTAGTAAACCGGCCAGGATTGCTCGATGATCTGGCGGGCCTTGGCGTCATCGAAGGCAATCGTGCGCGGGTCCGCAAGCTGGGCCAGGCGTGCATCATTCGCTTTCGCGCCGGCGAGCAGTTTGGCATCGGCGATGGCGGCGGCGATCATCTCTCGCCCTTCTTCGGAGTGGCCGATGGTGAAGACCTTCACCCGTGGACTGCTTGCCTCGAGCAATCGGAAATATTTGTACACATCCTCAGCGTAGGGAAGCATGTCAGGTGCGCCAGACACGTCGCCGAGCACCTTGGCGGGCGTGGGTACGGTCTTCGATGCGGGAAGGTAATCCACGAGAGGAGAGGTGAACGAGGGGTCGGTGGTGTATTTGTGAATCTGGTCCGTGTATTGCTGATCGATGGCTTGGCCGGGATCGCGCGCGAAATTTGAGTTTAACTCTTGAGCAAGTAACGGCGCTTTGGCGTAGAGCAGGGCAGAAAGTGCAATTAAGGCCAATTTGGAAGGATTCATTTTTCTCTCAATTTTTCGATTCGCGCTCCGGGGGAGCGGCGCTCTCTTCGTGCGTCCAGAGTATTTCCAGCGTCACTTCGATTTCTGTTGCGCGATCCATTTGTCGGTTCGAGCATCCAGAAGATCAAGCGGGAGCGTTCCGCCGTCGAGCATCTCGTCGTGGAATGTGCGGATATCAAACTTTGGTCCCAGTTCTTTCTGAGCACGCTCACGTAGTTCGCGGAACTTGAGCTGGCCCAGCTTGTAGCTGAGAGCTTGCGCAGGCCAGGCGATATAGCGGTCGGTTTCCGACTGAATGGTAGGCTCATCGACTGCGCCGGACTTGCGCATGAAGTCCACAACCTGATCGCGGCTCCAGCCTTGCGCGTGAATTCCGGTGTCCACAACCAGACGCACAGCTCGAAACAGTTCGGAAGAAAGTCGGCCGTAGTCCGAGACGGGATCCTGGTAGAAGCCAACTTCTTTGCCGAGTTGCTCGGCGTACAGGGCCCAGCCTTCGATGTAGGCGTTGAAGCCAAGGCCATGAAGGCGGAACTTCGGCAATCCCGTGAGTTGCTGCTGCACCGAAAGCTGCATGTGATGGCCGGGAATGCCTTCGTGGTAGGCAATCGCTTCGTCGTCAATTAATGAACGCTCCGCGAAGTTGGAGGTGGCGACGACAACCCGGCCGGGGCGCTTACCGTCGGGTGTGCCGGTAACATAGTGGGTTGCAGCGGCGGACTGGAAGGCTGGTATGGCTTCGACCGTAACGGGCGATTTAGGAAGCAGGGTGAACAGCTCTGGGAGTTTCGGCTCCATCTGAGCGATGTAGCGACGGAAGTCGTCGAGGATTTGCTCGGCTGATGTCGGAATATATTTCGGATTGGTTTTTAGGGATGCGCGAAAAGAGGCAAGATCGGCAAAGCCCTCTTTCTTGGCGATCGCCGTCATCTCGGCCTGGATACGATCCATCTCGCGCAAGCCCAGTTGATGGATCTCATCAGCTGTCATGTGCGTGGTGGTGCGCGCGTAAATGTCGTTTTCGTAGCGCTTCTCACCGTCCGGCAAGGAAGTAATCGAAAGCGCAGTGCGGCCCTCAGGTGCGTACTCCGTGCGGAGGAACGTCGCGAAAGTCTTGTAGGCCGGAAATACCTGGTTGTTGATCGCGTCGGTGATTTGCTGGGTTAGGCGCTTCTGATCTTCGACGGGGATGCTCGCCGGATATTTCTTCGTCGGCATGAGAAAAGGATCGGCGTCAATGATGCCTTGGCACTGCACAGGAAGTTTTTCCAGCAGGAATCGGACCGGCATGAGCTTGTCTTTCATGCCGGCGCGAAGCACTTCGGTGGTCTGGTTCAGCACGCGGGGAATCTGCTGAAGACGAGAAACGTAATCTTCGTAGTGCTTGACGGAGTCGAAGGGCATGGAAAGTGGCAGATCCGCGAGGCCGGTATGGATGCCATTCTGCTGATTGATCGGCATCTCGTACTCTTTAAGATCGAAGTCGGCGATGCGCTGCTGGAGAACGCGAACGAGCAGGTCGTGTGAGAGTTGGTCCTGGTCGGAGAATCCGACGCTCGAGATGGCCTCAAGGCGGGCCAGGAAGCTCTCATCGGTCGTGTGACGCTGCGCGATGGCTTCGAGCGAATACTCCGCAAGCCGGTCGTTGTAGCGGTAGTCGCCGAAAGCGGTGGCGCGCTCGGGAAAGTTGCGAAGATCACTCTCGTACTGCTCTTCGAAAAGAGCATTCTGGGCAGCAAGTCGATCGGCGACTGGCTTGAGGTCCTGAGCAAAGAGAGAAGCGGCTACTGCTACCACGAAAAATAGGCTCTGTAAGGTGCGCATAATCTAAGCAGGGTACCAGAGGACAGGCGCTGTTGCGAATTAAGACAGCACAGTCCAATGGGTCTAACCGGATGATAAAAACGTCACTTACCTACGGAGACGCAAACCTCGTAGACGGTTGGAAGCGCATTAACAATCGAATTGCCAACTGCCGAATCTAATGCACCATGCGGATACGACGCCTGATTGTTTTCATCACAATTATTCAGACTGTGCTCTTCCTGACTCATTTCTTTCTGTACAAGACATGGTTGTTTTCATCGGCCGAAAGCCTCGCTCCTAAGCCGGCGCTCTGGGCCCAGGTGGCTCTTGGCGTTTTGTCCGTGAGCTTTGTTGCCGCTTCGCTACTTGCCTTTCGCTATACGAATGCCGCGGTGCGAGTGTTTTACAAGGCGGCTGCGGTCTGGGTGGGGCTGGTATCTTTTCTCTTCCTCGCGGCCGTTGCCTCCTGGATTATTTTCGGAGTTGCCGGGCTGGCGGGGCTGAGCGTGAACTTTCATCGAATGGTGGAATTGCTGTTCGGCGCTGCCGCCGCTGCCGGAATTTACGGAGTCTTCAACGCAAGCTGGACGCGAATCACTCGAACGACGGTGCGGCTCGCGAATCTACCGGAGGCCTGGCGCGGACGCAAAGCGGCGCTGATCAGCGATCTGCACCTCGGGCACGTGCGCAACGGCAGCTTTCTGCGCCGCATGATCGCGAAAATTTTGCGGGAAGAGCCCGACGCAATCTTTATTGCCGGCGATCTGTATGACGGCACGGCGATCGACGCAGGGCGTGCAGCAGCGCCTCTGCACAAACTGACAGCACCGCAAGGAGTTTATTTTGTTGCCGGAAATCACGAGCAATTTGGCGACGACAGCAAATACTTGCGTGCCATAGCCGCAGCTGGAGTCCGCGTCCTCACCAACGAAAAGGTGGAAGCGGACGGTTTGCAGATTATCGGTGTGCCGTTCCGCAATGCGACGCCGGGCGGACGTTTTGCCTCGGCGCTGGATGGCATTCGCTGGGATCGCAACCGTGCCAGCATTCTGCTGACGCACGCACCCGACCATCCGGAGATCGCGGAAGCTGCCGGTGTTTCTCTGCAGCTATCCGGACACACGCACCTTGGGCAATTCATCCCGTGGAGCTGGATGGCGCGGCGTATCTACCGGCAGTTCGTGTACGGCTTAAGCCGTATCGGGAAGATGCAGGTTTTCACTTCGAGCGGAGCCGGAACGTGGGGACCGCCGTTGCGCCTGGGCTCGAACCCTGAAATCGTCATGCTCGAATTCGAATAACGCTATCAGCAGCGCTGCGGTTGTTTGTCGCAGGCCGGAAGTCCCATCTCACCGTGCGCGCCCCCGTCGCTTTGGAGCCGCGTATAATCTCACGTTCCGACATTGACGCTGAAGTTAAAACGAACAAAATATCTGGAGAATCTAAATGTCCCTTTCAGGACGAGTAGCGTTTGTCACCGGCGCATCTCAAGGCATTGGACGAGCCTGCGCACTGAAGCTCGCCGCGGCGGGCGCGGCGGTTGCCGTCGCCGCGCGCAATCAGGAGAAGCTGGCCGAGTTGGTAAATGAAATTACTGCCAACGGCGGCAAGGCCGCGGCCTTCGCCCTCGACGTCACGGACGAAGAGCAGGTCAAGTCGGCGATCAAATCGGCCATCGCTCAGTTCGGCAAGATCGACATTCTGGTGAACAACGCCGGCATCACCCGCGACCAGCTCGTCCTGCGCATGAAGCGCGCCGACTGGGACGCCGTGCTGCAAACCAATCTCACTTCTGCCTATCTTTGCATCCAGCAGGTCACTAGCTCCATGCTCAAGCAGCGCTGGGGACGCATCATCAACATCACCAGCGTCTTCGGCCAGATGGGGCAGGCGGGCCAGGCAAATTACTCCGCGTCAAAAGCCGGGCTGATCGGACTGACCATGGCCATTGCGCGAGAGCTTGGGTCGCGTAACATTACCTGCAACGCCGTGGCTCCGGGCTTCATCGAAACCGCCATGACGGAGGCGCTCGGCGACGAGTTCAAGCAAAACGCTGCGAAACAGATTCCGCTCGGCCGTGTGGGCTCGTCCGCCGATGTGGCCGGCGCAGTGGCTTTTCTCGCGTCGGAGGAAGCCTCCTATATTACTGGCCACGTACTGAACGTGAACGGCGGTATGCTGATGGGGTAAGAAAAGTTTTCACCGCCGAGTGCGCCGTGGCGCGGAGAAGAATGAAGGTTGATTCCCAGCAAGCGCAAAGAGCCGTGATCCCCTCGGCGATCTCCGCGTCCTCGGCGGTAAAAGGCCTTTCAATTTTTCAAGCTGAGTCCCCCGCCCAGATCGCGCAAGCCCGCGAACTATTTCTCGAGTACGCACAATCCCTCGGCTTCAGCCTGTGCTTTCAGAATTTCGACCAGGAACTCGCCGGGCTGCCGGGAGACTACGCTCCACCCGGCGGCCGCCTGTTGCTCGCGGAGTACGATGGTCAACTCGCAGCCTGCGTCGCACTCCACAAGCTCGAGTCGCGCGTCTGCGAGATGAAGCGCCTTTACCTGCGCCCCGCGTTTCGTGGCAAGGGCCTGGGCCGCGTCTTGGCCGAACGCATCATTGTGGAGGCGCGCCAGATTGGCTACCAGCGCATGCGCCTTGACACCGTCGAACCGGTGATGAAAGATGCGGTGGCCATGTACCGCAAGCTGGGGTTCAAAGAGATCGCTCCCTATTGCTCGAACCCGATCACGGGAGCGTTGTACATGGAGTTGGAACTCTGACCGCGCCCTGATTTCAAGCTCGACCGGAGAAACACATGAGAAAAGCATTCGTCCTTCTGCTCAGCGTTTCAATCGCCGCAGTTTGTGTCTCCACCTGCTTTGCCGCCGACAGCAAGTCCGTCTCCTACAAGAGCGGCGACGAGACCGTGCAAGCGCTTCTCTACACTCCACCCGGCAAAGGGCCGTTTCCCGCGATCATCGTCATCCACGAATGGTGGGGCTTGAACGACTGGGTTAAAGATCAGGCCTCGAAGCTTGCAGACCAGGGTTACGTGGCGCTCGCAATCGATCTCTATCGCGGCAAGGTTGCCACCACTCCCGACATGGCCCACGAAATCATGCGCGGAGTCCCGGAAGACCGCGCCAAGCGCGACCTGCACGCCGCTTTTGAATTTCTGCAATCGCAGCCTAACGTCAGGAAAGATCGCATCGGCGCAATCGGCTGGTGCATGGGCGGCGGCTACTCGCTCGACGTTGCTCTTCAGGAGCCGACACTCGCCGCCGACGTGATTAACTACGGCCATCTCGCCACCGACATCGATGCAATCAAGAAAATCAACGCTCCCATCCTCGGACTGTTCGGCGGCCAGGATCACGGCATCACGCCCGACGACGTGAAGAAGTTTGGAGAAACGCTGGATAAGCTGGGAAAGAAGATCGACATCCAGATCTACGACGACGCCGGCCACGCTTTCGAAAACCCAAATAACAAAGACGGTTACCGCGCCAATGATACCGCCGACGCATGGCAGCGCACGGTTCTGTTTCTCGCTGAGAACCTCAAGAAATAGCCGCGGAGTATCGGCAGCGCAGGGCGAAAGCCGGCAACAAATCATTCCCTGTACACTGTCTAAGGATTCCGTCGTTCCGCCGAACCTACGCCCCAGTTGCACCAGTTTTGTCATAGCACTAATTTCCACTTGCCAGAAAATGCCGATCTGGTTAATATGTCGCATCCTGCAATGCTCCCCCAGATCAACATCGGCGAGACCATCCGAAACTACCGGCTGCAGAAGGGCATGTCTCAGGGAGATATCGAGAAGCGCACCGGCCTGCTGCGCTGCTACCTGTCGCGCGTAGAGAACGGCCACACGATCCCGTCGCTCGACACACTCTCAAAAATTGCCGGGGCCATGGAGATCGCGCTCTCGCAATTCTTCTCCGAATCCGGCCACAGCAACGGCTCCAAGGGACTGCCGCAACTCTCCGATGACGAAGTCCGCTTCCTCAGCCAGGTCCGCCGCTACGCCACCAACCTCAATGACAGCGACCGGAAGCTGGTTCTGGCCATGGTCAAGAAGATGGCCGCTAATTCCAGCAAGTAGCTTTTAGCCGCCAGCTGTCAGCCGTCAATAAAATCAAAGCTTTCTAATCACGTCGAGTAGCGCCTGTGGTGCTTTCAAGGTTTTGTTCGGTTTTACTGATGGCTGATGGCTGACGGCTGCTTACTTTCGTACCATAACCTCCGGTGACCACGGGTTACCTCGCTCCCACCCCGCCTTATCACTACACTGTTGACTTGGAGACCCCGCGTGACCACTGATGAAGAGCTGAACCTGCTCGAGACTCAGCTCCGGCGGCTGAAGATCGAGTACGAAGTCTATTTCAGCAACCCGACCAAGCGGCCTCCCACCGATGTCGAGTGGAAGGTGCTCTCGCTGCTGCGCAAATTTTCCGACGGCGGACGCATGAGCTTCTCCCAGCGCTTCCGCTACAACGAAATGGCGCAGCGCTACGCCGTCTACAGCGACCTGTGGCGCAAGAAATCGCGCATCCGCGAAGAAGGCTACCGCCGCCCGCAGGATGCGCTGCTCGCCGTGCAGGGAGTCCGCCCGGATGTCGAAGAGCACAAGCCCCAGCACAATCCCGTCTACGGCCTAAGCCACGCCGGGGCTGCCGCAGGGACCGCGCCCGCAGCCACCTCGCAGCCCTTTACCTTGCACAGCGTCGATCAGGCCGAGCGCGAACAGGTAGAGCGCCTGTTCAATACTCTGGTCGCAGCCAAAAAGAAGGCAGGAGAGAATATCTCCGGCAACCTCGATTCCTTCTCCACCTTCGTGCAGAAAAAGACCGAACAAATCCGCAAGCAGTACGGCTGCGAAGGCGTCGAATTCTCCGTCGAACTCAACGACGGGCATGTCAAGCTGAAGGCTAAGGCGAAGACATAGCGACAAACAGTCGCCGGTTTCGTCTAGAACATTAGGACTTTTCTTTTCGTTATTTCTCCCGCCACCGCCGCAGGAGTCTGGGAACGACTACAAACCACTGGACATAACCAGCCGCCGCAAAGAGAAGCCACGTAGCTGTCATTTCAGGTCTGCTGGATGCCGGCAGTGCAAGGCCAAAAAGTCCGAGACCGATTCCCACCAATATCACTGCTACGACGACGAGGAAGGAACTTGGGAACGACAGAGCCATCATCTCGAAGGCCAGCCCCTCTTCCAGTTTCCAGTCTGATGGGCCCTGGTACCCATTGTACGCAAACGCCAGAGCCGTGAGATACGTCGCTAGCCAGATCAATCGGACGAGTATCCCGGCGATCCTTCTCACAATTGAAGAGCGTAGTAGAACGCATTCTTGCCAGCAATATTTAACGAGAGCAATTAATAGACTGGTTGCCGGGTCAGTTGCCGGCAAACGACGACCACCCGCTACCTGATAGAATCTTCGGTCGCTCCGCATACATCCTTCATACCTGAGGCCTCAAATGTCCCGCAGCACTTCCCGCATCCAGCGCGCCATTCTCAGCGTCACCGACAAAACCGGCCTCGTCGACTTCGCGCGCCAGCTCTCCGGGCTCGGCATCGAACTCATTTCCACCGGAGGTACGGCCAAGCTCCTGCGCGATTCCGGCATCGCCGTCAAAGACATCTCCGAACTCACCGGCTTCCCTGAAATGCTCGACGGCCGCGTCAAGACGCTGCATCCCAAGGTTCACGGAGGCATCCTGCATCGCCGCGAGAATCCGGCGCACGTCAGTGCCGTCGCCGAGCACGGCATCCAGCCAATTGACATGGTGGTGGTGAATCTCTACGCCTTCGAGAAAACTGCTGCCAAGCCGGGCGTGGCTTTCGAAGAGCTGATCGAGAACATCGACATCGGCGGACCCTCCATGATCCGCTCCGCCGCCAAGAATTTTCACGATGTTGCCGTCGTTACATCGCCTTCTGACTACCCAGCCATCGCCGAAGAACTCACTCGCTCCAACGGAGCTCTCTCGCTCGAAACCAAATGGCGGCTGGCGCAGAAAGCCTTCGCCACCACCGCCGCATACGATTCCGCCATCGCCTCAACGCTCGATCGCGTTCCCGACGTCAAGAACTTTCAACTCCCCGCTACGGAAGCATTCCCCCAAACCCTCCGCCTCTCCTTCCAGAAAACCCTCGACCTGCGCTACGGCGAAAACCCGCACCAGAAGGCCGCCATGTATTCTGACGGCTCCGGCGCAGGCGTGGCCAATGCCCGCCAGCTTCAAGGCAAAGAACTTTCCTACAACAACATCGTCGATCTGCAAGCCGCCTGGGACCTCGCACAGGAATTCGATCCGGACGACGGCCCCGTCTGCGCCATCATCAAGCACACGAACCCCGCCGGCGCCGCGACCGGCAAGACGCTCGCTGAGGCCTACAAGCGCGCATTGGAATGCGACCCTGTTTCCGCGTTCGGCGGCGTGATTGGCGTGAACCGCCCTATCGACGGCGAGGCCGCGGAAGAGATGCACAAGCTCTTCCTCGAAGTAATCGCTGCGCCTGCCTTCGACGAAGCTGCGAAAGTCCGCTTCGCCACCAAGAAAAATCTTCGTCTCGTCGAAGTAAAAGCTGCGCCGCAGAAATGGATTCTGAAAAACGTCTCCGGCGGAGTTCTGCTGCAAGATAACGACGTGCGGCCCTTGCAAAGCATCGACCTTAAAGTCGTCACCCAGCGTCCTCCCACGCCCGAAGAAACCCGCGCGCTGCTGTTCGCTTGGAAGGTTTGCAAGCACGTCAAGTCGAACGCCATCGTCTATGCCCGTGACGGACAGACCGTCGGCGTAGGCGCCGGCCAGATGAGCCGCGTCGATGCGGCGAAGATCGGCGCCATGAAAGCTCAACTGCCGCTGAAAGGCACCGTCGCCGCCTCCGACGCATTCTTTCCCTTCCCCGACGGCGTGGAAGAAATCGCAAAGGCTGGTGCGACGGCGATCATCCAACCCGGAGGCTCGCAGCGCGACCCCGAGGTCATCGCAGCCGCCGATCGCCTGGGACTGGCAATGCTGTTTACTGGGGTTCGGCACTTCAGGCACTAGCAGCCCAACGCCCGGTTGATCTCAACCTGTGCTGCCCGATGTGGAGAGAATCCCCCTTCATTCCCTTTCCCGGCAAACCAAAGAGATCACCGGGGCATCTGATCCCCGGACCAATATCCGAAACCGTTTCCGGACGGGGAGGAACATTAATTGAGATACACCAAAATTCCAAAGGTGAGGATTGCGTCACTCATGTTCGCCGCGATAGTCGCGGCGTCGGCAACAAGCGCGGCGGCTGAGGTCCGTGGTAGAACGATTGATGTCTTTAAGACGACCAACGGGGCATCTCCCAACGCGGGGTTAATTCTGGATTCCTGGGGGAATCTGTACGGAACAACTCCGAACGGTGGCCTATACGGGTACGGCGTCGTTTTCGAACTTTCGCCCACTTCCGCCGGATGGACGACAACGGTCCTCTACAGCTTTTGCGAGGCCACTTGTCCCCAGGGATCAGGCCCGCAATCCTCGCTGACTCTTGATTCGGATGGAAATCTGTACGGCACCACCGATGCAGGGGGAACGTATGGCGCCGGGACTGTATTCGAACTATCTCCGGCCTCTGGCGGAGGTTGGATAGAAAGCGTTCTATATAGTTTCTGCGCCACTACGACCTGCGCCGACGGGGCGCATCCCACCGCCGGCGTAATCTTCGGCGAACAGGGCAGACTTTATGGAACAACTTTGGAGGGCGGCCAAATTTCGTGCAACGGCTCTGGCTGTGGAGTGGTGTTCGAGCTGAAGCGCGACAACAACGGCCCGTGGAGCGAGACCGTGTTATACACCTTCACCGGCGGAAACGATGGCGGCTCGCCGATTGCGGGTTTGGTTTCCGATTCATTCGGTCATCTCTATGGCACGACGTGGATGCACGGAGCTCAATCGTCAGGGGTCGTCTTCGAATTGACTTCCGTTTCCGGCGCCTGGAGCGAAAGCGTGCTGCACACTTTTTGCTCTGCCGCATCCTGTTCCGATGGCAGCAACCCCTGGGCAAGCCTGATTCTTGGTGCAGACGGTAGTCTCTACGGCACGACGATCGGAGGCGGCAAAACGTCGCTTGCGGCGGCCAGTGGCTATGGCGTCGTTTTTCGGCTTACGCCGACTGCGGGGGTGTGGAGCGAGAGTGTGCTGCACGCCTTCGATGGCACAGATGGGCGAGCTATATATGCCAGCGTAATCCTCGACTCACTGGGCAATCTTTATGGCACGACCGCACTGGGCGGCGATTATTCCTGCAATTCAGTCTATGGCTGCGGCCTGGTTTTTGTGCTAAGGCCAACCTCTAGCGGCGGCTGGAATGAGGACGCGTTGATTGTTTTCAGCGGAGGCAATGAAGGCCTCAGCCCATATGCCAACCTGGTGATGGATCCCCAAGGTCACCTCTACGGCACCACGGAATACGGTGGCGCCCGCGGACTTGGTACGGTCTTCGAGTTACAGTAAAGCTAACGCGGAAGAAATCGCAGAAGCTGGGCGGCCGCCATCATTCAACTCGGCGGCTCGCAGCGCGACCCCGAAGTCATCGCCGCCGCCGACCGGCTGGGTCTGGCGATTCTGTTCACCGGCGTGCGGCATTTCCGCCAGTAGATAAAACCATCCCTTTACCGAACTTGACAATCGCCCTCTGCAAGTCCCCTCGGTCCCTGTACTTTCGGGCTCCGGGCTGAGCCATGACTAACGCAGTGTTTTTCCCAATCGCGCCCATCTCGCGTTAGAATTAAGGGCACCATCCCCGGACGCTTTGCATCCAATCGATTATGGCTTCGGGAAGTGCGCGCGGCTTCAAAGAGTCAGGTCCATTGAACTAATTCCAGCGATGTCAGGTTGAGCATGATTAGAATTTTTCGCTTTGTTTTATTGTTGTCATTCCTCGCAGCGGTTGCAGCCGCGCAAACCAGTCCGGCCTCGCCGGATTCCAATCCGACAAACTCGAATACGTCCCAGTCGAAACCGGCTCAAACCCCTCCGCGCAAAGTGGATCGCGCCGCCGCCTATTACCACTACGGTGTGGCGCACATGTACGAGGAGCAGGTCACGGTCTACGGCCGCAGCGAACTGGCGAACAAGGCCATGGACGAATACCGGCTCGCCATCGAGGCCGATCCATCGTCAGAATTCCTCACCTCCGGCCTCGCCGAGCTTTACGTGAAGACCGGCCGCATCCGCGACGCCGTGCTCCAGGCGCAAGACATCCTCAAGCGCGATCCCAACAATCTGGAAGCCCATAAACTGCTGGGCCGGATTTATCTGCGCTCGCTGGGTGACATGCCCGGCGGCGGCAATGGCTCGGAGAATGTGCTCAAGCTGGCCATCGAACAGTACGAACAGATCGTCAAGATCGAGCCCGATAGCGTTGACGACCACCTTCTGCTGGGCCGGCTGTACCGCCTGAACAATGATTCCCAGAAGGCGGAGGTCGAACTCAAGACTGCGGTGAAGCTTGATCCGGACTCTGAAGAAGCCGTCACGACTCTCTCACTGCTTTATAGCGACGAAGGCGACACCACGCACGCTCTGCAAGTGCTCAGCTCCGTGCCCGACACTGGACGCTCTGCCAAGCTCTATGCGGCGCTCGGCGCCACTTACGAGCAGCGCAAGGATTACAAGAGCGCCATCGACGCCTACAAGCATGCGATCCAACTGGATCGCGACAACCTCGATGCCATTCGCGGCCTTGCCGATAATTTGCTGAACGACGGCCAGATCGACGCCGCCCTCGATCAGTACAAAGTCATCGCCGACGCCAATCCCGAGGATGCGCAAACTTACCTCCGCATCTCCGAAATCTACCGCCGCCAGGGGAAATACGACGAGGCCCTGGACGGCCTGAAAAAGGCCGAGGCTATGGTGCCCGACGCCCTCGAAGTTCCCTACAACATCGCGGTGGTTTACGAAGCGCAGGGGAAATACGACGATGCGGC
>Ga0181525_10003229_pt1 | contig 13011 bp, 9 predicted proteins | sample PEATcosm2014_Bin_48_FD_121100 | JGI IMG/M metagenome (GOLD analysis project Ga0181525, IMG submission 121100) | Peatland microbial communities from MTU Mesocosm Facility, Houghton, MI, USA - PEATcosm2014_Bin06_10_metaG | ecosystem: Environmental > Terrestrial > Soil > Wetlands > Peat | place... | reverse complement strand
GGGCGCACCAGATTCTAAAGCACTGCGCCATCAGTCCCATTGGCACAGCCGCGCTCCTCAGTCCATGAACCGAGGGGCCTGACAAGAAAAATCACGCGGTCCAGGCGGGTCTGTTTTACCGCCAGCGCCCCAATTTCCTGGCCTCCATGCCGTACTCGATTTCGGCCAGCGTGATTAGCGAAACGGCCAACGACCTGCCGGCAAGAATGGCTTGATAGGCGGGAGCAAGGGAATGAGCCTTGAACAGAAAAGAAACGACATCGGTATCCACCACTACCGGCGTTGTGGAGTTCATCAAAGCGCGACTGGCCGAGAGCTTTCCTTGCGAAGCGCCCGGATCAGCGCCACGAATTCCTCGGCCCCCTCCGGGTCATATTCAGTATCGGTCCTCAGATCTTCCAGGCTGACTGGCGGTTTTAGGACAAGGCCCGCCGGAAGTCGCACCTGATCCGCTCTAGTTTCCGCGTTGTCGGCTCGCTGTGGCATCTCGATTCCAGTTTAGCTGACCAGACCGCCTGGGCGTGGTCCGCTCGTTCGAGGGCAATGTAACCCCAGACAAGGGAGCGCCCGCTTTTTCCCCGGCTGCGCGGCGCGGTTCGACCAGTGCGCTCCAGGTATGCCCAAAAGTGGGCGCATCCCCAGCGCAACTGTGCCCGATTCTGTGCCCTCTCCCTGCATGGAAGCGTTGCCCACCGTTGTGAGCGGCACGCTTGAGACGCCGCCGAAGTCCATGAAAACTAGCAACATTTGGGAATCGTGAGCAACGGGTGTGCCCAGTGCTAAGTTATTGATTCTTTAGTGCGTTAACGATTTGTAATCAGAGGGTCTGGGGTTCAAATCCCTCCGCCAGCTCCATGTTTAGGCCTCGTTCAGTGCGACGCGGCTACCAGGCGTTCCGGCTGCGAGGCGTTCCGTTCGAGCACGTCGAGACGTGCGGCTAGCGTCTCGATTTCGGCGTTCTTTTTCTGTATCGCGACTACCTGCCGCTCGAGCGCGGCGATCTGTTCATCCTTCCGATCGAGCTGGCGCGCTTGCTTCTGCAGCTCATTGAGCAGCATCGCCGGCAGCATCTGATAAGCGACGGTTACGGCTTGGCCCGCAGCGTCATGCACTACCAGTTCCGGGTAGACCTTCTCGACTTCCTCGGCGATCAGTCCATATTGCTGCGCGCCGGTTGCGTCGGCCTTGTAGACAAAGGTCACCGGCCGCAGTTCCATCAGCTTGCCGCTCGCGTCGCCCATATCCCGGACGTCGCGCTTGAAACGCACCGAAGAGGTCACGCACCCGAGCTGACCGGTGCTTGCCGCTACTACCGAGCAGCCTCCCGTTACCGTGGTATTGAAGATGCCTGCGATGTACGTGGCGGTCTGGGTTCCCTCCGTACCGATCCGGATAGTGTTCGTATCGGCCGTCGAGCCCTGGTTTCCGATCTCTATGTTGTAGCTGCCCGTCGTGAGATAGAAGCCCGCTTCGACGCCAACTCCGATATTGTTGGCGCCCGTCGAGTTGTCCTGGAGCGCGAAGGCGCCGACCGCCGTGTTATCGTTACCCCCGTTGAAGTAGAGCGCCTGCCACCCGTCCGCCGTGTTCGTCTTGCCCTTGCCGTTGTTGGCGAGTGCGCCCGCACCGGTCGCGGTATTGCCTGTGCCCGACGAGTTGGCTTCGAGCGCGGCGACGCCCGTAGCCGTATTATTGGAACCTCCGACATTGAAATAAAGCGCATCCCATCCGGTCGCGGTGTTGCTGGATCCCGAGGTGTCCTGCGCCAGTGCATTGTAGCCGAACGCACTATCTGCAGTTCCGGTGGTGACGACGCTCAGGGCATTGGTCCCATAAGCGGTGTTCTGCGCCCAGGCTGCCGGCGAGGCGGCGAAGCTGAGTACTGTTAAAAACATAAGTTTGTTCATAAACGTGTTTATCCTTTCGATTAGACGTCTGGTTGCCGTCATGTTGTTTCCCTTTGGCGGCCTAAGTGACCGCTTCGAACGACGTCACTCCGAAGCTGGTGTTGCCCCCCTCGGTTTCAATCAGTATGTAATCGATATCGCTGAAGTCCGGCACGCCCGGACTGGCGTAAATCTGCGTCCCCACATATACCTCCATGAGCATCGTCAAGCTGTCGCTGCCCGAGAGGGCTGCGAAGTTTATCCGGAAGGCCGGATATCCCGCGAGATCGCCCGCCGGTGGCGTCCCGGCAACTTTTTCGACGACAAGCGTACTGGGTAGCCCGTATGGGCCTGGCGCCAGTGTGAAAACCGTCTCACGGGCCTGGCCTAACGGACTGCCGGCAGGTAGCGGTGCATAATGCGTATCCTGTGTGGTCGCGCCGTTCAGGAGTTTAGAGTAGTGGCCCGACTCAAAGCTGTCGAGCGTGAGCGTTTGAGCGGACCCATTCATGCAGGCAATACCGAATATGCAGAGCGCCGCACCCGATGTCACCAGGTTGCGGAGTGGGGTAATTCCGAAGTACCGTCTGCTCATGTTCGTATCCTTGTGTCTCTCTTGAAACGGCTTAATGCACGGCGTATCCGACCGCCTGCTTGGGCGCCGCGCCGAACAGTTCCGGGTGCAGGTAGTGTCCCTGGTCCTGCGGCGGCTTTTCCACTTCAGTCTGAATGCGGTGGGCGTCCGCGTAAGCGTCGTGGCGGATGCCCGTCACTTGCCAGGAAACTTTACTTCCGGGTTTTCCGCCGGCAATCTTGAACTGGTTGTTAGTTACTTCCTCGGCAATATAGAGGTTCGGCCCGGGCGCGCCGACAGGTGTCAGTTGATAGCGAACATCGCGATTCAGCGCCTCAAGCGGCAGCTCTCCCGACTCGTCCAGTTGCGGTATGGCGCCGTTCATGCTGACCCGCTGACCGAAGTCCGGCACCGCCAATCCGCACACGATCGCCGCCAGACTAAGGGCGATCCTGAGACTTCGGTAGTTCATTCTGTCTCCGTCCACTCAGTCAATTAAACAACGACCCCGGTGGGCCCGTCGCCACACAAGTATGTAGGTTTGTGGATTCGGCTCAGCGGACGATACGCTGGCGAAGTCCCTTTGCCACGGCTTCGGATTTGGAATGGACCTGCAGCTTCTCGTAGACGCTCTTCATGTGGAACCGGATGGTGTTCACGCTGAGATTCAGTTCCGCCGCCGCGGTCTTGTAGTTGTGTCCTTCCACCAACAGCTTCAGCAAGCGGGTCTCGTGGGGTGTCAACTGGCAGCCTGGGTCCTCTGGCGGACGGATCTCGCGGAACAGCGACACCACGCGCCGCGCCACTTCGGGCGACATGGGCGCGCCGCCGCCGGCGGCTTCCTGCAAACACTCCAACAGGCGCGCCGGGGGTGTTTTCTTCAGCAAGTATCCGCAAGCGCCGGCGCACAGGGCGTCGAAAATCCGCTTGTCATCGTCGTAAACCGTCAGCATGAGCACGGTCAGGCCTGGATAGCTCTTCTTTAGCGCGCGAATGCCGTCAATGCCCGACATCCCGGGCAAGCCGATATCCACCAGTGCCACATCCGGAAGATCCTGGCCGATGGCCGAGAGGGCTTCCTCCATGGAGTCGAAGTCCCCCGTACAGCGGAAGCCCTCAGTGCCGCCGATTAGAATACGCAGCGATTCCCGGATCCTGGGCTGGTCTTCCACGATGGCGACTTTGAGCGCAACAATGCTGGACATGGCGGGGCAAAACCGGCTAACCTTTCAACCGCGGTCTTTCATCATACGCCGGATCAGGCGGAAGTCCACCACCCATTTGTGTGGGGATCTTTTCCAAAATGGCGCGGATTGCCGGCCTAGCGGCGCCCGCAGGCGGACCTTGGTGCCGCATCCCGGGGCAGATTCCACCGCCAGGTCGCCACCCAGAAGCCCGGCTCTGCGGCGCATGCTGGTCAGGCCATGCCCGCGGCCGGCGTTCCCTAAATCGAAGCCCCGGCCGTCGTCCGCGATCGACAGTTCCAGCCAGCCGCCGGCCAGGCGCAATTTCAGATCGACCTCCGTGCAGCAGGAATGCCGCGCCGCGTTGTGCAGGCTCTCTTTGAAGATTAGGAAGACATGGCGGCGAATGTGGGCGCCAATGTGCGGATTTTGGTCTTCCTCCGGCAGGTCGATCCGCACCTGCGAACCGTTGCGGCTAAACAGGTCGCTGGCGAAGCGCCGCATGCGATGGCTCAGGTCGCCTAGGCGATCCTGCTCCGGGTCGATGGCCCACACGATGTCGCTCATCGAATCCACCAGCTCGCGCGAGAGGTTGGCGATCTCGGCGAGCGGCTCCGCGCGCTGCTCCGCGGCGGGGCGCCGCTGCGCCACCTCGCTGAGCAGGGCAATCTGCGACAAGCTGCTGCCAATGTCGTCATGCAGGTCGGTGGCGATGCGGGTGCGCAGCCGCTCCAACTCCAGTAGCCGCGCCATGCGGTAGCGGTAGACGCTGTACAGCAACCCTGAAAAACCAAGCAACATCAGCAGCCGCATCCACCAGCGTTGCCACACGGGCGCCAGGACAGTGAATGCGACCGTGGCCGGCGCGCTGGCGACGCCGTCCGATGTGAGCGCGCGGACCTGCCAGCGATAGCCGCCGGGACTGAGGTTGGCATAGTTCACGGTGCGCTGACCGGTATCGCGGCTCCAATCGAGATCCGTGGCGTCCAGCCGGTACTGATAGTGCAGATCCCCGCCGGCGCCAAAACCGAGACCCACGAACTCCAGCTCCAATTGGTTCCGGTCCGCGGGGAGTTCGATGCCCATCAGCGAGGTCTCGCCGAGCGCGGAAATGGGAAACGGCGCGCCGCGCACGCGCAACCCGCTGATGCGTACAGGCGGGGGCGACTGCGGCCGCTCCGGCTCCGGTTCCAGCCGCGAGAGTCCTTCTCGTGTGCCAAACCAGAGTACGCCTTGGCGATCGCAAAAGGCCGCCATCACTCCGCCTCGCGCGAGGCCTTCTGAGTTGGTGTAGTGCCGGACGTGCGGTACGTCGCCAGGATAGATGCAGTCCACGCCGTGCCCAGTCGCCAGATAGATGCGGCCCAGGAGGTCCTCGGTGATACTCACCACAAGGTTGCTCGAAAGGCCGTTGGCCACTGTGTAATCGACCATGTGCGGTTTGGCCGCGGCAGGATCGTCGATGCGGGTCACCCCCTGGTTCCCGGCAACCCACAAGCGGTTTTGGCGGTCGGCATGGAGCGCCATTACCCATGGCCGGGCGCCTGATGGAATGGTCTGGAATCCGCCTTCGCGATAACGGAGGATGCCGCCGGTATTGAGGCCGATCCAGACGTTGCCTGCGCGATCCTCGGCAAATGCGGTGGCGAGCACGTCACCGCTTATGGGGTCGCCTGCCGGGTATCGTTCAAGAACGCCTCTGGAGGGATCCCAGCGAGCCAATCCATTAGCCCGCACGCCTCCGGTCACCGCGGGGATTTGAGTTGAAATCCATATGGCGCCCCGCGCGTCCTCGAAGATAGCGTAGACGCTCTCCCCCAGAGCGTATACAGCCTTCGGCCGGGCTCGTTCGAGTGCAACGGCCGTGGACAGAGGTGCAAACCGGAAGACTCCTTTCCCGGTAGGAACCCACCATTCTCCGCTGCGGGCCTGGAGCGCGAGGTGCCCCTTGCTCCAGCCCCAGTCTTGGATGGCAGACGGGACATGCGGGCGGATGGCGATGAATTTCCGCCCATCGTAACAATTGAGAGGTTTGGCTTCGGCTCCCGTGCAGGCGCTGACAACGCAAAGCTGGCCCGCCTGGGTTTCCACGATGGATCGGATATTAGCGCTGTCCAAACCATCCTGCCGGGTGTAGGTGCGAAGGCCGCCTTTAGCCACCCGAATGGCGCCTTGGGCGCCCATCCACAGGTTTCCCGCGCGGTCTTCGCCGAGTGACAAGATGCCCCCGGATCCAGGCAGTCCATTTCCGGAGGTGTATCTCTCAAAACTCTCCCGCCCGTTGAGAATCCGGTAGACCGCCAGCCCATTCGGCGTGGCCGCCCAAAGGGCGCCATCCGAGGATTCAAATAACGATTCAATCGGCTCGCCCGCCAACTCCCTTTTCGCCGTACAGGTGTCTTCGAGCGGCCTCCCAGCCAAGCCGCGGCCGGCCGAAATCCGGCAAAGTCCCCGCCGCGTTCCTGCCCAAAGCCGCCCCTGGCGGTCCTGCAATAAAGCAGTGACCACCGCTTGCGGCCGGCCGCCTTGGTTGTGTTCCCACCGCCCGTCGGGAAAGCGGTGGTACAGACCGTTCATGGTTCCGGCCCATAAGGCTCCGCTCCGGTCGACCAGCAGCGCATCCACGAAGGTGTCCTCCCAGTCCCGGCCCGTCATCCCGGCGTCGACCAGACGGAGTTGCCATTCGCCAGATGTCCGGTCGAGGTGGTACAGTCCGCCTTGGGTGCCGACCCAGATTCCGCCGGCTGGGTCCGCGGCGAGTGCGAAGACAACGCGAGCCTTGGGATCGCGGGGAAGAAGGATTTCGAAACGCGGTTGCGGGGATGCAGGGTGAAAGCGTGCTAATCCGTTGCGGGTCGCTATCCAGTAGTCGCCGTCGGCAGCCTCCAGCAGATCGTTCGCTCCGGCGGGCAGCCCCTGGACTACGCCGAAGTTGTAGAACTGGTATCCGTCGAAGCGGGAGAGCCCCTCGCGGGTACAAAACCAAAGAAAACCGTGGGAGTCCGTGACGATGCGATCGATGGTGTTTCCCGCCAATCCATCGGCGGTGGTGTAAATCCGCACGGGCAACTGCTCGGCCCGCAGTGCCGCGAGACAGAGGATCAAACAGGCTGCGCGGCTAGGCATGGCTTCTCGCGGCACAAGATCGTGCGTACATTTATATCACAGTCATGGTTTGACGACGGGCGCGTGGACCTGCCCTTGAGCCGCTGGTAGAATTTCACGGCCAGGCGGGATGCCGTCAAAAAGCAGGGGGAGAGTGCCCTGGGCACCCACTCCCTAGCGTCACCTCTGGACGGCGGTCCAAGTGCCGCCACAGAGACCTTACGGCCTCGCTCTCTTTGAAAACGTCACGTCCGAACTTGAGGTTCGCCGCAGTTATGCTGACCCGGTTGTACCCCTCGCGCCACGTCGAAATCGGCGGCAAGTTGCCCCCGAATTCCAGCGCTAACCCACCATCCTAGAATCGCCGAAAGCCACCTGTGGCTACTAGCCGATGTCCACGCCACCCTGAAAGTATGCGCCCTCTTCGATGATGATGTGGGCAGTCTTGATATTGCCGGTGAGCGTGGCGTCTTTGCGAATCTCGACCCTGTCCTGGGCATTGACGTCGCCCTGCACAGCACCAAGAATCACCACGTTAGCGGCTCGGATGACGCCAGTCTTGATGGTCCCGTGAGGGCCAACGGTAAGGGTGTGCGCGGGCAGTTCGATTCTGCCTTCCAGCGCTCCATCGACGTAGAGGTCTTCGTTGCTGAACACCTCGCCCTTAATTGTTACGGCTTTTCCGATGTTAGCCGGTTCGTTTGCGGTATTCGCCACAGAGTTCATCCTCCTTGATTTGAAGAAGCTGATGCAGTGGTGGCATGTGGACCAGTGTATACCAACCAGGTCGAAGATCCGGAATCTCTTTCGGCGAATCTCTGGTATAGTTTGTTCTGGGCTCTCGGGACCGGGACGTTTGTCCGCTGAGAGGTTCCAGCAATTAAGCATCGAGCCTCGGGCAGGCTTGACTGGGGCGGACCTGTTGGAAAAGCTACGGCGCAGGATCTATAGTCTTTACCGGCCGGCAATTCCGTCATGGAGTGCATTGAGCCCTGGCGAGCAGCTCGCAGCCAGGGCGTTGCACCCTATTGTGGTGGTTTCACTGGCGTGGGTAGGGCTGTGGTACGGTCTGATCCCGCGCTTGCCAAAACTGCCCAGCGCCGTGCTCACCGGCAGCGTCGGCGTCGCCTTGCTCGTGTCGCTCGGCCTCCTCTGGCGCGGACACGTGCGCAAGGCCACCTGGGTCTTCATAATCGCGCAGTGGTGCTGGGGCGCCGTCATGGCTCTGCTGTACGGGGGCATCCACAGCGTGGCCCTGATCAGCTTTGTGCCATGCTTAGTGACCGCCGCGATCCTGTTGGGAAAGAAGGTGGCGATGTGGGGCGCCCTGGGGTTTTTGGCATTCACCCTGTCGCTGGCCGTGCTCGAGGCGACCGGCCTGCACGTGTCGCCGTATTCCCCCCTGCCGCCGCTGCTGCTCTGGATAGGGGTCCCGGTGACCGGCCTTATCGCGGCTCTGCCTCTGAACGAATTGCTCCGCTACCTGAGGGAATCTTTGGATATCGTGCAGCGCCAACTGGATGCGCTACGCAGTTCCGGACAGTCTTTGCGCGAAAGCGAAGCGAGATACCGCGCCATCCTGGAGTCCGTGCGTGATGGTATTGTAGTCGCCGACGCGCAAACCGGACAGATCCTCAGCATTAACCCGGCGGCGGAGCGTCTCGCAGGGAACCGAATCGAAGAACTGCAAAGCCTGCTCACGCCTCAATTGGGACGCGCGGGGCCGCGCGACTTTTCCGGGCTCGTCGAAGCTACAATCACGCGGAGCGAAGGAGACTCGACACCGGTCGAGCTTTCATCGGCGGTGGTCCCGTTAGGCGAGGACCGGCGGCTCCTGGTGGGCGTATTTCGCGATGTCTCGGAACGGAAAGCGGCCGAGTTGGAGCGCTCCAAACTGGAGGACCGCATCCGGCAGGCGCAAAGGCTGGAGACCTTGGGTAGACTGGCTGGTGGCGTGGCTCATGACTTCAATAACCTGTTGACCGTAATCAACGGCTTCAGTCGATTGGTTCTCGACCGGTTGCCGCCAGGCGACCCGAATTGGGCCGCCTTGGAGGAGATCCGCAAAGCGGGCGATCGGGCCGCCGCCTTGACTCAGCAGTTACTGGCGTTCAGCCGGAAGCAGATCGCTCAGCCCAAGCCGATGGACCTGAACGCCTTGTTGGTGGATATGCAACCCATGCTGCGGAGCTTGGTTAACCAAGAGATCGAGCTGTTGCCGCGGCTGGCCCCAGCCCTGCCTTCCATCGAAGCGGACCCCATCCACATGCACCAGGTCGTCGTCAACCTGGTCACCAACGCGCGCGACGCTATGCCCAATGGCGGCAAATTGATTATCGAGACGACGGCCCTGGACCTGGACTCCGGCGATGCGCACGCACCTCCCGATCTGCGGCCGGGTTTGTATGTGGTGCTCTCCGTGAGCGATGACGGTGAGGGAATGGATGAAACGGTGCACCGGCGCCTGTTTGAGCCGTTTTTTACGACAAAGGAAGTGGGCAAGGGAACCGGGCTCGGACTCTCCACGGTCTACGGCATCGTGCAGCAAAACCGCGGCGCTATCACGGTGGACAGCCAGGTCGGCAAAGGGAGCACTTTCCGGGTCTATCTGCCTGCTGGCAAGGCGCCGGTGCGGGCCAGCGAGCCTGCCTCTCCCGGCTCGCTCCGCCTGTCGGAGACAATCCTCGTCGTAGAGGATCATGACGACGTCCGAAAGCTGATCGTTCAGATTCTGCGAGCGCACGGCTACCGTGTCCTGGAGGCAGCCAATGGCTACCAGGCGCTCGACGAGGCCGCGCGCCACCCGGAGGCGCTGCACCTCATGATCACCGACGTGGTGATGCCGGGCATGCCCGGACCGGAATTGGCGCGGCGGATCGCATCGCTTCATCCTGGGACCAGAGTCCTGTTCACCTCCGGCTACTCCGAAACCCGAAAAGGCCTGGAGAGCTCCGTGCCGTACATCGCGAAGCCATTCACGCCAGCCGGCTTGGTGGGAAAGGTGCGCGAAGTCCTGGCCGGCGAAATTCAGGAACCGGAGAAGAACTGATCCGGTTCATGCGAGGTTTGGCGTTGGAGGCGCGGGTCGGAATCGAACCGACGAATAAGGGTTTTGCAGACCCTTGCCTTACCACTTGGCTACCGCGCCGCAGAAGGCTATACCTGAAAAATAGCGCGCCGGGCGGCCCAAAGTCAATCATCGCGCACATCATCGCCCACTCGTGCTCAGTCCCGCAGCACCGGCAGAAGCAGGTAGGATGGCCGCCGCGCGTCGTGATAAACCGTTTGCGCGGCCGGACGCAATTCGGTGGCATCGGCGACCGCATCGCCCGTATTCGGATTGCGGTCGAAGCGCGGAAAGTTGCTGCTGGATATTTCCATCCGGATGCGATGGCCTTTGAGAAAAACGTTGCCGGTCACGCCGGCGTCAATCGTCATTTTGTAGATTTCGCCGGGCCGCGCCAGTTCCGGATCTTCCAGCGATTTGCGGTAGCGCAGGCGCAGGATGCCGTCGGTGAGATTTCGCGCGCGCCCATCCGGCAGCACATCCACCAGCTTGGCGGTGAAGTCGGTATCGCGCGCGGACGTCGCGGCGTAAAGGACCACACGCACCGGACCGACCACTTCCAGATCCGCCGGCAGCGGCCCCGTAGTATACACGAGCACGTCGCGGCGCTGCTCGACGCCGCGCTGGTCCCGCGGTCCCCAAGGGAACACCTTCGGATTGCAGCAGACCGCGCCGCCCGCGGTGGGGACGGGATCGCGCGGATCGAACACAAACCTGTCGGATGCGCTGGCCGCATTGGCCGGAGTGGCCGGGGCGCCAAGGCGCAGCCGGCCATCGCCCGCCAGCGTGTTGGCGTGGCCGCGGCTCTCCAGATAAAACCGCTCCGGATGCGCGGGCGGCGGCCATTCGCGGCCCTCGCGCCAGCGGTTCACACCCATCACAAAGACGCGCACCGGAGGCTGCGAAAGCAGCAGCGTGTCTTTGCCTTTCAGGAACTGGTCGAACCACTGCATCTGAATCGCGCGCATGGGCACATCCGTATCCGGTCCGAAGTCCACGCCGTCCAGTTTCGCCGCCATGTTGTGGGGCCACGGCCCGATCAGGATGCGGTCGACGCTCGAGTTTTTGCGCAGGCGTGCGTACGCGTAGAGGTCGCTCTCCACGAAATTGTCGAACCATCCACCGACCGAAAAGACCGGCACGCGGATCGTGTCGAGCCGCTCGCGCAGGCTGATGGACTTCCAAAACGAATCGTACGCGGGATGCGCCACGGCCTCCTGGAACATGCTGGAGGTCTGGCCGGTGGACGCCACGTCGGAGGTGCGCAGGGGCAGGTGCAGCACGAACCTGGCGAAGTCGGGATGGAAGCCCGGGGCGCGCAGGTTCTCCGACATCCAGAGCAGGCGCTGGCCCAGTTTCATGGCGCCGCCGGGCGAGTAGAACCGGTCGAGATAATCGTCGCAGCCGGAGACGGCGGGGAAGATGGCTTTTAAGTGCGGGTTATTCAGGGCCGCCACTTTCCACTGCACGATTCCCAGATAAGAGCCGCCCAGCATACCGATTTTGCCATCGGACCAAGGCTGGCGCGCGATCCAATCGAGCGTGTCGCCGCCGTCGGCCGGCTCTTGTTCGAGCGGCTGAAAGACGCCCTCCGAGCGGTACCTCCCGCGCACATCCTGGACCACCACGGCATAGCCGTGCGCGACGAAAGGCGCGTAATTTGGGGAGATGGCGGCGCCTTTGCCGTAGGGCGTGCGCACCAGGATAGTGGGATAGCGGCCCGGCGCTTCGGGCCGGAAGACATTCGCGGAGAGACGCACGCCGTCCCGCATGGGCACGGAGATGTCGAAGCTCCGGGAGATCTCGTCCGGCGCCGCGGACAACACCGAGGCGCACAGAAGCGGCACTACTGGCGAAAAGCGCACAATGTGTCCCAATACTGTTCCGCGATTTGAACCGCCTGGTGACGCTCGACGATGTGCCCGGACGCGCGCAGTCCGATTTCACCCGCACATTCTCTCACCGATGTTAGCAGAAACATGCTCCGCCACAGCGATTCTTCTTCCGCCAGGCCGGGCTCGACGCGCAGGCACGCGGTTTGAGGGTAGCGGGAGTTTTCCGCGCCGCGGGTCAGCAGCACCGGCTTCGAGATACCCATCATCCGGATGGCGATGCCGGAAGTCTCGCCGGCGGCCGGGTAGCGCAAGTTGATGCAGGCGTCGGCCGCCAGCGCGGCGCGCCAGAAATCGCGCTCGGGCAGATACGGCAGGCGGACGATGCCCGGCGCGCGCAATAGCGGGGCCGCCGCGCGCGCCAGGTCCGAGGATACGAAGGGGCCGGCGATCAGGAGGCGGGCGTCAGGCCGCGTTTGCCGCAGGCGGTCGAAGACGCGCAGCACGGCGAAGAGCCGCTTGGATTCCCGCAGGTAGCCGAAGACGCCAAAGAGAAACTCATGCGTGGAGACGCCCAGGCTCTGCCGCATGCGGATGACTTCCCAGCCGGCCGGCAGGTCGGGGGCGGCGAAGAGATGGGGGATCTCGACGACCGCCGCGCCGGGCGCATGCTCGCGGACCATGCGCGCCGCGGCCGGGTTGTGCACCACCACCGCGCGGGAGCGCTCGGCGATGCGCTTCAGCATCGGATAATCGAAATACCGGCGGTCGAAGGCGGAGCTGGCGCGGCCGCGCCACAGATCTTCGGCCAGGGCGCGATGCCATTCACCGTAGTTGTACACAAACTCCGCGATGTAGGATTGACGGTCGAGCGCGCCCAGAAAAAAATGATGCAGCACGGCATCGTGCAGCACCACCACGCCGGGTTCGGCGAGCGCGCGGCGATAGATTTCACGGTGCAGTCCGTTGTTGCCCAGGTGATAGAGCGCGATATCCGCGTGACGCGATTGACGCGCGCGCGGCTCCACGCTGCCATGGCGGCGCAAGGCCGCGAGCAGCGCGGCGGCATAGTCGGCCACGCCCGTGCGGGCGGGCGGCAACGGCGCGTAGTAGGCGACCTTCATGGCTTCCGGCGCTTGCCAAACAGGGCCGTTCCCACGCGCACGATGGTAGCGCCCTCTTCGATGGCGGCTTCCAGATCGTGCGACATGCCCATGGAGAGCTGCGGCAGACCGTGCTTTTCCCCAAGCTCGCGCAGGCGGCGGAAGTAGGGCCGCGACTGCTCTTGATCGGCGTTCCAGGGCGGCATGGTCATGAGGCCGAGCAGCCGCAGGTTCGCGCATTCGCGCACCGCGGCAATCAG
>Ga0181525_10003227_pt1 | contig 13013 bp, 7 predicted proteins | sample PEATcosm2014_Bin_48_FD_121100 | JGI IMG/M metagenome (GOLD analysis project Ga0181525, IMG submission 121100) | Peatland microbial communities from MTU Mesocosm Facility, Houghton, MI, USA - PEATcosm2014_Bin06_10_metaG | ecosystem: Environmental > Terrestrial > Soil > Wetlands > Peat | place... | reverse complement strand
GCGCAGCACCGGCCAGTTCTCCTCGTAGCGGAAGCGATCGCCGACGCGAAGGCCTTGTGCCTCGGCTTCGGGCGAGACGGTACTGACGACGCCCACCCCGCCTACCGCGCTTGTGGTAAATGTGGGGATGGAACCGCTGGTATAAATGCCGATTGCATCAATGGTACATACGATGCAACCAAAAACCAGCAGCAACGTCGCGATTAGTGCTCTCATACGGCAGCGATGGCATTCAAGCGATGCTGTAGCAAGGCGTTTTCTTCGCGGATCGCGTCTGTTTCAATCGCGGCAACGGCGATTGCAACGGCTCCGGCGATCTGGGCAACGGCTTTGTCGATATCGGGTGGAATCGCCTCTCCACCAGCGCGATTGCCAATGCATAGAACGCCAACGAGGCGACCGGCGAGAATCATAGGATAGGCACGCACGCCAGGGAATGCAGTCGCTAGATCCTGCATATCCAGAGGCTCTTGGTGCGCTCGCATATCGGCGCACACGGCGTCGTTCTCCTCGATCTCTGCGGGAGCCTCGAGCCACGACGATCCCGCTTTCGCTAGGGCGCCGTTCGCCGCTAAGTAGACGGCTGTCCCATCCACAAGTGCATACTGACCGACCGTCTCCAAGGTGTCGCGGATGAGCGGCACCGTCGAGGTATAAAACTGCGCCGTCGTCGCATACCGCACAAGTGCTAATTCCTGCGCATGTCTCGTGCGGAACAAGATATTGTCTACTGCACGGTCGACCCGAGCATGCACGACCCGCGCGCTGACGATCACCACGAGCACGATGATAAAATCCACAACCGTACTTTCCACCCGCGTCAACGCCAGCAGGAACCGCTCGGCAAAAAATTCCAGCGTCGCGAACATCAGCAGTAGGATCGCCGACGTCAGGGCGTACACCACCGTGCGATTCAGCACGAACTCGATATCGAAGACCCGGTGCTTGAGTATTGCATACGTCACCGCAATCGGAATCAGGTCGATCGATAGCGTGGTGTAAATCAGAAATACGGTAAATGGTATTCTTCCTAGCGAGAAGGCGATCATGGTAATGGCATAGCCCACGCCGCCGATCATGATTGCTGCGAAAACGATGCCGACGCGGGCGCGATCTTCCGGTTTCGCAAGACGCAGCGAAAGCACAGAAGCGCAAAGAAGCACGAGGGCCCACAAGCCGCACATGAGGGCATAGGCAATTTGCGATCTTTCGGCGATAACGTCGAGCGCGAATCCGGCTACGACGATCGCATCGACCACGCGGATTGCGCGGAGCCTCTCCGGCGAGGGCGCGGTGCCGGGCAGGCGAATCGCAAACGACGCGAGCACCAACACCGGGAAAATATTGCACAAATCGCGCAAGGTCCAGGCGATGACGGCGAAGACGGGCGCGGGCGCCCAGTATAGCTGTGCGGCGAACGTGGACCAGCTCAACCCGCCGCCGCCGATGAATAGGATCAAGGCGAAAAGCATTGCGCTCGGACGACGGTATCCAAGATACCCCACAAGCAAGAACGCGAGCGCTGCTGAAAGCGCCTCAAATACTCGCTGCGAAAGGTCGGTAACGCGCGGAACCGTTTCTCGGACGGCGATCAATTGGATTCCCGACGGCGTCTCCAGTGGCACTTTCACCATCGCGTCTTTCGAGCCATAGCGCAGCCGAATGCGGTCTACCCAGGGGACGACATCGAGTCGAACGTGCGCCCCCGGCACGATACCGAGCGCCTGCATTTCCGCGCTGGCCCTCGTGACCGTTGCCACTTGCCACAGGCCGGGGTTGTCTAGTTCAAATGCCGGATGATAGGCGTCTGGTCCGATGGATACGACTAGGACCATGGCAAGCCACAGTAGCGCAAAGGCGGGCAGCAGAAACGCGCCGCCCTTTGACCAGACTCGCTCATGCGGCTACGTTCGTCACATTTCGAACCGACACCGCCTCCGCCCGCAGCTTTCGGCAACCAGGTGCTGCGCAGATTGACGGATTAAGTAGAGTGAGACCGTCATGGTATGACCGTCGCCCTCGTCGTCATTGGAGTGACTGAACTTTGAAACTCCATCGAATGATCTCGGCGCTGGGCGCCTTCGCACTGCTGGCCGGGTGCTCCGGTGCGCCGCAAAACGCCATGACGTTGCCGGGAACTTCGGGTTCTCCCGCGGAGCCGAACGGTGCGCCCCAGGTGAAGCTCTTGCTCCAGATCCCGCCGCGCAGTTCCGCCTCGCACGGCAGGCGCCCCGGTTTCATCTCACCCGGAACGCTTTCGGTCGTCGCGATCGTTAACGCCGGGAATCCGCAAGTCTTCAATACGACGCTCGGCACGCCGGAATGCACGGGCTCTGGAAACGGACTGGCCTGCACGTTCTCGGTAACCGTGGCATTTGGCCAAAATACCATCTCCGTGGCGACCTACAGCGCGACAGGCGGGGCTGGCTCGCTTCTCGATCAAGGCACCGTAAGCGTCGAGGTTCAGCTCGGTTCGAGCACCCCACCAATCTCGATCACCCTTGACGGCATACCCGCGAGCTTAAGCATCGGCGCGTTGCCAAATGGCACCGAGTACACCGCGTTCGTTGCGCCGCAGAGCTTCACCGTAACGGCTACCGACGCGGCCGGCAGCATCATCGCCGGTACGTATTCCATGCCGATTACGCTGAGCAACAGCGACACGAGCGGCACAACGGTTATTGCAACCGCGGGCAGCGACAATCCACCCGCCGGCGAGTTGCTCAGCTCCGGCGACACCGCGACCCTTAATTACACTGGCCGACCGATCAGCTCCGCGACGATATCTGCTTCGGCGGCAAACGCGAGCAGTGGCAGCGCGACGTTCGTGCCGGGGCCTCCGCCGAGTCCGGACGTCTATGTTGCTGATGCCTTGAATAAGACCGTTTCGGAGATCGTGGCGGCCGGCGGCTACACCACCGTCAACACACTCGACTCGGGCTTCAATTATCCGTGGGGGCTCACGCTGGATACGAGCGGCGATATCTTTCTAGCCGATCAAAACGGCGGCAGCGGCGGCACGATCAAGGAGATGGTGGCGCCCGGCTACGGCACGGTCAACACGCTCATAACGGGGCAAGATTATCCCGAAATGATCGCCGTGGATACCAGTGGCAATCTCTTTTTTTCCGACTTCTATACCAGCGTCGTCTACGAGGCCATGGCGCCCAGCTACACCACGCTCAACACGATCGGATCGGGGTTCAGCGGTCCAGCCGGTGTCGCGTTGGACGCTAACGAGAACGTCTATGTCGCCGATAGCAACAACGATGCCGTCTATGAGGTCCTGGCGGCCGGCGGCTATACCACGGTGAAAACGCTCCAAACGGGATTCAACTATCCGGTTGGCGTCGCCGTGGATGCCAGCGACAATGTCTTCGTGGTTGATTCGAACAACAACGCCGTCAAGGAGATCGTGGCTGCCGGCGGTTACACCACCGTCAATACGCTCGGGTCAGGATTCAACGATCCATTTGGAGTCGCGGTAGATGCGAACGACAACCTCTACGTAACCGACGCCGGAAACTCTGCCGTCAAAGAGATTGTTGCGGCCGGCGGCTACACGACTGTCAAAACACTTGGGTCGGGGTTCAACTTCCCGATTGGCGTCTGGGTCGATAATCCCGCCGTCGTGCCCGATGCCGCCGCGCATCTTCATCGACCGAACAAGAAGCCGATCAGGTCCTAAGCTAGTTTGACCGCAGTGGTGAGAGATGCTTTGGCCCGTAGAGGCCAAGCGTGTCGCCGCCGGGCAGTTCGAGCGTGGTCACCATGCCCCAGCCGCGGTCGGCTAGCGGTGTCGTTTTGATTCCCTTTTTCTCGAGCTGCTCCACCGTCGCCGCGACGTTGTCGCAGATCAACCACAGTTCGTGTTCGACGTCCTCATCGGTCTCATGGACGGCGAGTTCCGTCGGCGGTGCGGCGAAGAAAAGCCGCCCGTTGCCGGCGTCGACGTACGGCAGATCGAGCACGTCCCTGAGAAAATCGTACATCTCCTTGGAATGCTTCGTATAGAAGATCGCATGGATTCCGGTAATCACGCTGTCCCTCTTATTCAGTTCGTAGGAACTAGTCCATCTTCGTAGCGAGTTCCAGGCGTTCCATCCCGCTTGGGTGATGACCATCCCCAATCGTCAGCGTCACCGATTCGATCGTTCCGGTGAACGGAAACTGCCCGAGGTGCGCGTAGTCGTCGCAGACGGGAGACACGCAGTCCATTCCCACGTCCATGCTCTCGAGGCCGCAGCGCCCGGGCACTTGAACGTCGATTCTCGTGTCGGCAACCTTGGTTCCGTCAACGAAGAGGGTCACCGTTGCCGGCGCGCCGGGCCTAGGCGCATCCGGCACGAGTTCGAACGAAACCGTATGTTTACCGGGTTTCAGCGCCTCGGTGGCCGTGGCGTCGTAGCGCCGCACGCCAAAGAAGTTGTAGTGATAACGCGGCTTTCCGTTCCAGAGGAAGAGCGACCAACCCGCATCCTGGCCGCCCAGCACGATGATCGCGCCTTGCGCTCCGCCCGCGGGGATATCCACGATCGCATCGACGCGATGATGAATGCTCACCGTCTTTGGCGCGCTGCCCTCAGGCAGCCGGGTCATCCCAGGATAGAACGTGATCTTGTCTCGACCTGTGAAGAAGCTCGGACGCAACGTCACGTCTGCCCGTTCCGCAAAGCGATCGTCGAGTGGAAGCACGTTATACTTTACGGCTGCCGCCATAAAGAGCTCTTGCAATTCTCGCAACTTAGCGGGCTCAGTGCCAGCCACGTCAACGGCTTGGCTGAAATCTTGTTCGATGTTGTAAAGTTCCCACGCATCGCCGTCCCACGGCCACGAACCTGAGGTCTGCCAAGGGAGACGGCCGTGGCGGCAGCATGCGATCCAGCCATCGGCGTACATCGCGCGGTTGCCCAACATTTCGAAGTACTGACTCGTGCGCCGGCTCGGTGTCTCCGCATTCTCCGGCAGAAACGTGTATGCGAGGCTCGTCCCTTCAATAGGCCGCTGGATATAGCCGTTCACGGTTTTCGGTTCGCGGATGCCGACGATTTCCATAATCGTCGGCATAATGTCGATGACGTGATGAAATTGCGAACGCACCGCGCCCGATTCTTTGATGACCTTCGGCCACGACACGATCATACTGTTGCGCGTTCCGCCAAAGTGCGAAGCGATTTGCTTCGTCCATTGAAACGGCGTATCGCCGGCCCAAGCCCAACCCACGGCGTAGTGCGGCGAGGTTCCGGGCAGTCCCCATTTGTCCATATAGGGAAGCGTCTCGTCAATCGTCGGCTGACACCCGTTGAGACTCATCAGTTCGTTGGGAGTACCGACCAGCGAGCCCTCCGCGCTTGATCCGTTGTCGCCAAGAATATAGATGACGATCGTGTTCTCGAGATCACCCATCGCTTCGATTGAATCGACGACGCGGCCAACTTCGTAGTCGGCATGCTCCAGAAAGTCGGCATAGTTTTCGGCCTGTCGCGCGAAAAGTTTCTGATGGTCGGCCGGTTGGTCGGACCACGCCGGTATTTCTTTGGGCCGTTCGGTCAATTGAGTCTTTGGTGGGATGATGCCCATCTTGAGTTGATTCTTATGAACGATCTCGCGATACGCGTCCCAACCCATATCGAAACGGCCGACGTTTTTCCCGCGCCAGTCGAGCGGCGGTTGATGCGGAGCGTGCGCGGCGCCGGTGGAGAAATACGCGAGGTACGGCCGGCTCGGCGCAATCGACTTCTGCAAACGAATCCAGGAAATGCATTCGTCGGCGAGATCGCGCGTGAGCTGATAGCCCTCCTCGGGTTTGCGGGGCGCTTCGACCGGCGTCGTGTTTCGAATCAGCGCCGGATAGAATTGATCGGCTTCTCCGCCGATAAAGCCGTAAAAATAGTCGAACCCTTGGTTGGTCGGCCAATTGTCAAACGGTCCGGCGGCGCTCGTCTGATTGTCGGCGACGTTATGGTTCTTGCCGAACCAGGCGCTCGTGTAACCGACTTGCTTGAGCAGTTCCGCAACGGTGGCGCATCCCTTCGGAATGATGCCGCAATAGCCGGGGTATCCGGTGGCCATTTCCTGGATCACACCGGTCGCGACCGAATGATGGTTGCGACCGGTCAAGAGCGCCGCACGCGTCGGCGAACAGAGTGCGGTTGTGTGAAACTGGTTGTAAAATAGCCCGCGCTTGGCAAGCCTTTCGGCCGTCGGCGTTCGCACGAGCCCTCCGTTCACGCTCGGCCATCCGAAGCCAACGTCGTCAAGGAGAACGAGAAGAATGTTTGGCGCCCCCGCCGGCGCCGTCTTCGGAGGAGGAAAGTCGGGTACGGAATCTACCGCGTACTGCTCGATCTTTACGTTTGGAAAATCCCACTCCGGCTCGGGAAGGTGATAACGATCGACATTCATCGGAAATTGCTTCTCTTGCACGAGCTTCTCCCCCAGACGCTGGCTATGAACTCTCTGAGCCTAGCACCGGGTGTGGGCCCTGCCCATCCAGCTAGCGCAAAAACCCTCATTTAGGCTGCGCCGGAGACTAGGGCAGCGTCAGGCGCTCGCTAGGAGGGCCGCCCCCGAATGGCTGAGTTTAGGTGACGCGGGCAACGATAACGGCGATGTCGTCTTTTGGCTTGCTGTTACAAAACGCGAACGTCGATTCAAGGAGGTCGTCGGCTTGCGCCTGGGCGGATAGCTCACGATTCGAAGCGATTCGCTTTATCATGTCTTCTCGACTTATGAAATCACCGGCCGGCGACCGCGCTTCCGTGAGTCCGTCCGTACCAAGCACAAGCGTTGAGGCACCGGGTCGCAGATAGACGGAGCGCTGATGAAACAGTTTGTGCGACTCTTCAAATACGCCGATGATCGGCGCGGTCGGGGGAAGTGATATGGGCGGTTTGTCCGCACTCATGAAGATGACCGGGTCATGGCCAGCGGACGCGTACGTCAGGATTTGGCGCTCGGCGTCGATAATGCCCAAAAAGACGCTAACGAACGAATCGCGATCGGCTCGATCGAACGCCGAGGTCTCGAGATAGAGTACATTCAGGCAGCGCAGAACCTGCGCCGGCGACAGCCCGGACGACACATATGCGCGCAGACTGTATTTTACGAGCGCCGCGCTCGCGGCCGCCCGCATTCCCTTTCCTGATATGTCGGCGATTGAAAGTGCCGTGGAGCCGCTGTTGAACTGATAGACGTCGATAAGATCGCCGCCGACCCGTGTCTGGTCATCTGCAAGTGCGTAAGCCGTACCGATATCAATGCCGGGAATTCGTGAGAAACGCTGTTCGAAGAGGTGCTCCACCAGAATCCTGGCGGCCGTATCCGACGTTAGTTCCAGCGCGTCGTTACTTTCCGCCATAGTCGGGCGGCGCCGCTTGTGAACTCGCCGATCCGTAGCGGCGACCCTGCTCTCCATACAATGCCTTGTCTTGAGGCAACGATCGTCGCCTTGAGTTATTTCTACTGTATCGTCGCACGTAGCGGCCCTTATTTCTATCGTGGAAATCGCGATAAAGCTGGTTGAGTGCCTAGCAATCGGCTTCGACGAGGGTCGCATCACGCACTTGAAAGAGGAGCGGCCGCGCATCCGGGAGCCGAATCACTCCCGGTCCGCTCGAGATAAGTTCGATGCGCTCGGATTCGTACGGCGCGATGTGAAGGTCTGCATTCACGGTCATGTCGCTCGAGACGCCGTCGTGTGAGATCTCCACGCCGGGACCAGCGATGCGCACTTCCGTACTCGCGTCGATGGGACGAACCGCGAATCGCAGATGTGCAGTGCGAGGCGTGCCCGTCGGATTAGCAACCAACAAAGCCCCGCTAGCCGACGACCATCTCCACCGCTCGACACCATCACGCTCTTGCGCGTAGAACGGCCCAAGGTACGACAGGGCGAGCGCGCTTACGGAGCCTTCGAGCAATCCATCCGCCAGGACCGGCCCGCAACGCGACCGCCACACCGTAATTGAAGGCGTTATACCGGGTGCGCGCACGTATCGCTCGATCGAGGTGACCAGCGCTTCGTTCCCGCTGGAAACGCGCGCCGTTGCTACAACGCGGCCGGCAATGACCTCACCACGATCCAGCCCATCGTTCATTCCGAAAACGACGAACGAGTCGCTTGGTGGAGTAGACGGCAGTGCACTGCTCGACATCGCGGAGAATCGCCGCCCGGTATGGTAGTCAAGAAAATACTTCACGTTCCAAGGACCGGCGGAAACCATCGCATTCGCGGGATACGACCCATCGAGAAAGACCGTAGCCCCCTTGGGTGCATCGCGAAGTATTCCCGCGTCCAACGCCAACGGTTCGGTCATACTCCACGGGGCATAGTGTTCCAGTGCCGCTGCGTTCGAGCGATAAGTCGTTGCAACGATCACAGCCGCGATCGTTGCGGCGGCGTACGGAGCAACGCCCTTCGGCAATGCGCGCACCGCGAATACTCCGAGTGCGGCAAGAATCACTGCTACGAACGCATCGGCAAAGTACACGGGCGTATATGCAAGACCCGGCGCGAGCGCCGATTGCCAACGCGGCGAAAGCGCGACCAGCGTCCCCGAGGCAAGCCAGCAGCAGGCGGCAGTCGCAACCACCAACGAAACGCTCCCGCGCTCGGAGTTGCCGGTTTCACGATCGGCAGCCGGCTTAATTACAAACGCTACAGCAACGGCAACAAAAGCCAACGCTCCCACTGCGACCGTCCACCAATCCACGTGTGCGCCCGAACCAACGAGCACGTTGCCCGGATCAAAAACACCATAGGAAAGCGGCAATGCGCCGAGCGCCTGGACTGCAAAGGTGACGAGCACCGGCCCGATGGCGGCGTGGATCGCGTGTTCGTCGTTCGGCGCCAATGGATGCAACGCGCGGAACCAGAGCGCGACCGCGGCGAGCACGAGCGGCGGAATAGCAAAGGCGAGCATCGAGAGCGCCTTACGGGATGGGCTCGCGACCAGGACCGCGGCGAGCACCACCAACACCGGAGCGTAGGCATAGGCCGGCTCGTACGTGAGGCACGCACAGGCGTAGGCACCGGCGCCAAGGACCAGATATCTTAAGCGGTTATCGCGGACAAAAAGCGCGAGGCCGATGAAGCCGACGAGCACGAATTCCAACGTCAGTTGCATGTGCAACGAGAACTGCACGATCGCATCGTGGAAGAATCGGATCTGCCAGGTTGCGGGCAACAACGCCAACGCCGGCAGTGCGAGGCTAGGGGCGACGATCCGCAACAGGAAATAAAGCGTAAGCGCGTTCAGCAGCATCGCCCCAAGAACGAGCACCTTCATCAGCTCGACGCTGTGAATGAAGTGGTACTGGCTAAAGAGCAGCGCGGAGAAGATCGGATAGAAGCGTCCACCCATGAAATTCTGGGCCACAAAAAGCTGGGAGAACGCTCCCGCGGGGGTGAGGCGCTCGTAATGAATCCAGCCGTCGAGATAGCTGTTGAACGCATCGTCGCCCAGAAACGGCATACGCAACGTCGGCGCTAGAAACACGACGGCGAGTACCAGCGCCAGTACCTCGCCGATTCGCCTCACTCCCGGGAGTTCATCGCCGCCTTTAGCTTCGCCTCGGCGCTCGCTGCATCGGCACTGAGTTTCTCGAAGACCTGATACTCGGCGGCGGTCGGCCGCACGTACCCGGTGTCGACCTCAGCATTGAGGTAGGCGATGAAGTTGCGCAAACGCGCTTCGTACAGCAACGAGCCTTCATCCGCTTGCGGATGCACGAGATCGATGACGTCTCCGATCGCAGCGTCGAGTTGCGACGCAGCAGCACTTCCAGCGGGCACCTTCGCGCGCACCGCGACCGCCGCGTTCACCGTGCGATCCAGCTCATCTTGTAGCGCGTGGATCTTGAGGCCGAGATCGCGTCTCGCCGCAAGGTCTTCTGCCGTCGCCGTGCTGCGCGGATCGAGCGTGAGCACGAGCGGTTGGGACGTCTGCGCGCCGCCGTAATCGAGCGTAACCGTGTAATTCCCCGGGACGATCTGCGGTCCGATGAGCGAATCCTCAAGCCCGCCGCCGGAACCCGAAGGTTCGAAGCCCGTAACCTCGGTTGCATCGGGATAGCGCAGATCCCATTGGAACGAATTCATCCCGGGCGCGATACCGGTGAGTCGTGCTCCGGCGTGCGCGCGGTCTTCCGTCGGATGGTACCGCTCGCTCGGCGGCTCGGGCTTTCCACGTTCCCGCATATGCAAGGTAAACGAACGGACCACGTTGCCCGCACCGTCTTTGAACGTTAGGGATGCCGGCGTCTTCCCGTCATACGATTGCGGAACATAGAAGATAATCGTCGCGCCAAACGGCGGATTGTCGCCGTTACCCGCGATATTTGCGGCACCGCCGAAGGGCGGCGCACCATAGGCATGCGTAAGCCACGCGCGTTCCGGCGCATAGAGTACCGCGCCATTCGCCCCCGCGGGGGGAGCCTTCGTGAGTTGCTCGAGGAGCGTGAGGTTGTCAAGCACCCACATCGAGCGCCCATGCGTCGCAATAACGACCTTGCCTTCGGTGGTATCGATGGCCACATCGCGTACCTGCACGTTTGGCAGGTTCAGCGTCAAGGGTTCCCAACTTGTGGCGCCGTCGAAGCTCACGTATACCGTACTCTTCGTCGTGAGAAACAGCAGATTCGGTGCCTTCGGATCCTGACGAACCGTGTAGAGATACTGGTCGGCGGGCAGGCCGCCGGCGAGCGACGTCCACGTCTTGCCGAAATCCGTTGTCTTATAGATGTACGGATGAAAGTCGTCGTATTGATACCGCGACGCCGTAAGATAGGCGGTGCCTTTATCGGTGTGCGACGGCTCGATCGACGTGATCTCGGCCCACTGCGGCAGCGCCGGCGGCGTAACCGTGCTCCACGTCGCGCCGTGATCGGTGGTCAGGTGCACGGGGCCGTCGGCCGATCCTGCCCAGATCTCATCGCCGTCAAGCGGCGAAACCGCAAGCGCCGACACGTACGGGTAAATCTCGGCGCTCGATGCATCGTTGTCGATCGGGCCGCCGCTTGCAGCTTCGCTCTTGGCATCGTTGCGCGTGAGATCGGGGCTGATCTTCTTCCAGGTTTGGCCTTCGTCCGTGCTGCTGAGCACGAATTGCGCGCCGACGAGCAGTTCCTTCGGATTAACCGGCGAGAAGAGAATCGGATGCGTCCATGCGAGGCGATCCTCGAGTTCGCCGGACGACGCTCCTTCGCGATAGAGCGGGTATGGACTGACGCTGTTGTACTCATCGGTCACGGCGTTGTGCCGCATCATGATGCTGTAGTAACCGCTACCGTAGTCGACGTTCGTGTTGCCGGGCTGCGGCGCGATGAACGTACTCTCACCCAGCGCCGTGCGCTTCCAATCGGTGGTGAGGATCACACCATTCGACGACGCACTCGGTCCTTCAAACGAGCCTTCATCCTGCTGCGCACCGTAGATGTTGAACGGAAACGCTTCATCGAGCGCGACGTGGTAGAACTGGGCCGTGAGCTGATTGTGCTCGCTGCTCCACGTTTCTCCCCGATCGACCGAGACGGTCGCGCCGCCGTCGTTGCCTTCGAGAATAATCTTCGGATTCTTGGGATCGATCCAGACGATGTGATTGTCCCCATGCGGCGGGCGCAAAAGGCCGAAGTTCTTACCGCCGTCGTGCGAGACGAAAAAGCGCGCGTTGGGCACGTAGATCGTGTTGGGATCGGTTGGGTCGGCGTAGATTGCCATGTAATAGAACGCGCGCTGTCGCATTTCCATGCTGTCGTTGACGCGCTTCCAGGTGGCGCCGCCATCGTCAGAACGGAAGACGCCGCCCTCCTTCGCCTGCACGATCGCGTAGACGATTTTTGGGTCGCTCTCCGCAACGCTCACGCCCATGCGGCCGAGTACGCCGGTGGCAAAGCCGGGATTGCTGGAGATTTTCGTCCAGTGCGCGCCACCGTCGGTGGTTTTATAGAGGGCACTTCCGGGACCGCCGGAGTTGAGCCCGTACGGACGACGGTACGCTTGCCACATCGAGGCGTACAGCGTGTTCGGATGCGAGGTGTCCATCACGAGATCGATCGCACCGGTCGCGTCGTCAACGTAGAGCACGTTGTTCCAGGTCGCGCCGCCGTCGGTTGATTTGAAGACACCGCGTGCGGGGTTATTTGCGTACACGTGACCCATCGACGCCGCATACACGACGTTTGCATTGCGCGGATCGACGACGATCTTTGCGATCGTGTGCGTATCCTTCAGCCCCGAGTAGTGCCACGTCTTTCCCGCGTCGGTCGTCTTATAGATACCGTCGCCGGTTATAAACGTGTTACGAATATCGGCCTCACCCGTGCCGGCATAAATCACGTTCGCATTCGAGGGGGCGACCGCAAGTGCGCCGATGCTGTTGGACCCGTTGAGTTGCCCATCGGTGATGTTGGCCCAGGTGAGGCCGTAGTTTGTGGAACGCCAAACGCCGCCGTCGACGCCGCCGAAATAAAACGTGAACGGGTTTCCAGGCACGGCATCGATCGCAACGGACCGGCCGCCGATCCCAGGACCCACATTACGCCAGTGCAGCGCTTTCAAAACGGTTTGCGCGGTCGGCGCAGCACTCTGCGCGGCGGCCGGAACGGCAACGATCGCGAGCGACGCCGCAATCAGGGCAAGGCGCTTGTTTCTCCACATACCGCGCGCTTTTGACGCACGCGTGGTAGTGCCTCTACCCCGTGGTTTTAGGAGATTGACTTAGATCATTGAAAAGCCGGGGGAGCTAGATTCCAGCTATGTTCCGGAGACGGCCGCCGAACGTTGACGTTTGCCGATCTGCAACACGAGAAACGCGGCGAGCAAGCAAAGGAGACCCGAGAACTCGAAGGATTGATTGTACGTTCCAAGCGTCTGGCGTAGATAGCCACCGAGAAATGCAAAGAGCGCCGCGCCGACTTGATGTCCCGCCGCGATCCAACCGAACATGACCGCAGCGCGCGCAGTTCCAAATGCGTTGGTCGTGAGCTTGAGTGTGGGCGGCACGGTTGCGATC
>Ga0181525_10003225_pt1 | contig 13015 bp, 10 predicted proteins | sample PEATcosm2014_Bin_48_FD_121100 | JGI IMG/M metagenome (GOLD analysis project Ga0181525, IMG submission 121100) | Peatland microbial communities from MTU Mesocosm Facility, Houghton, MI, USA - PEATcosm2014_Bin06_10_metaG | ecosystem: Environmental > Terrestrial > Soil > Wetlands > Peat | place... | reverse complement strand
CGCAGTTCCGTTCCGCCGCCCAGGTGCGCTGCGTCGAACGCGTAGCAGCCGGGGCACCGCAGCGGGCACTCCTTCGTGATCTCGATCGAAAGTGACGGCGCGCGCCCGGCCAGAATCCTGGCCCAGGCCTGCAATACCTCGGACGTTTTCATTGTCACTCCGCTGCAGCTGTGCGAAAGCTTTTCGTCAAAAAGACTGGAGACTGCGCTTGTGCGGACCCTGTTGAATTCCTCGGAGAAAGGTCTGTTATCAAACTACCGGATTAGCGAATGCCGTGCGAACACAATGCCGGGGATCGGCAATAACCAGAAACGCCGCTGCTCCGATGTCCGCCAGCGCGGCTTTGAACATTTTCCGTTAGACGCAACATGAGCCTCCAGGGTCGCACTTTCCCTGGGCACCTGAGCGCCGGCCCGCCGCGACGCCAGGCCTTCTTCATCCTTATGTTATTGTCTTTCCAGTTGAGCGGGAGAACAGAATGACCCTGGACGAGCGGCTGACACGGCTCACCGAGCGCCATGAAGCCCTGACGCAGCACGGGGAGATGCTGACTGCCGATGTTGCGCAGATGTCGACTGAGGTTCGAGCCACGACAGAGAACGTGAACAAGCTGGTGGCCAAGGTCGATGACCTGGTGGCCAAGGACGACCTGGCGACCGGGTTTGGCATGCTTGCCCAACTGGCGCGACGCCACGTGGAACGGCTGGACTCTCTGGAGGGGCGCCAGGGGTAACGCGCCTGCGCAGAAGCCGGGAATTTGAAGTCCCTGTCCTTGTCAGACCTTGTCCTGGAAGCTGGTGGCGGCGGATGGGCTCGAACCATCGACCTTGGGGTTATGAATCCCACGCTCTAACCAGCTGAGCTACGCCGCCATGGGGAGGAGCAAGCTTCATCATACGAATCGCGTCGTGGGGCGGTCAATGACGCGGGCTCGGCGCGGAGACCTGCGGTAGTGTAAGCGGTTTCTGTACATGGAATCCTTACGGGCGTACACTGCGACGGACGTTCATTTCCCAAATCATCGAAAGACGATGGCTATGATGCAAAAGTGTGTTTGTGCAGGCGCGGTTCTCTTCTCGCTGCTGGCAACGCGCAGCGTGGTTGCGCAGAAACAGATTGTTCTGGAGCGGCGGGACGCCACGGTGGTGTTGGAGCCGTATGCGCCGAATGTGGTGCGGGTGACGATGAGCCTGAAGAAGGAGGCAGCTCTGGCCCGGCCGGGATTTGGAATCAGCGCGCAGCCTTCGGAGGCTGGCTGGACGTACGAGCACACCGACGGGATGGATACGTATCGCTCGGATCGGATGACGATCAAAATGCAGGCGCCCCATTACGATCCGAAGAACACCAAATATACCTGCGATACGTGCCAGTACTTCGGCGGATCGACGCCATGGGTGCCCTTGACGGTGACGGGGGCGGATGGGAAGACGCTGCTGGATATGAGCGGCTGGTGGATGAGCGTGCCGAATCACAAGGACGGCAACGCGTATGTGCTGGACCAGGTGCGGCCCTCGATTGCGTACGATCATTTCGATCCGCGGCCCGCGAATGCGGCCTATTTCCAGGTGGGGGCGAGCTTTCGTTCGCCGGATGACGAGCATTACTACGGGCTGGGGCAGAACCACGAGGGGTTTCTCGACCATCGCGGGCATCCGGTGCGGTGCTGGAACGACTACGATGCGCCCGCAGCGCCGAGCTTCTGCGTGCCGCTTCTGGTGACGAACAAGGGCTACGCGGTGCTGTGGGACAATCCGTCGAAGACGACGATTGAGCCGGGGTTCAACGAGCAGACGCGGTGGATTTCAGAGATTGGGGATCGGGTTTCGTTCTTCGTGATTGCCGGGAAGACGACGGACGAGCTGTACCAGGGCTATCGGCTGCTGACCGGCGACACGCCGATGCTGCCCAAGGCGGCGTATGGATACATCCAGTGCAAGCAGCGGTATTCAAGCCAGGCCGAGGTGCTGGCGGTGGCGGATGGCTATCGGCAACGGCATCTGCCGCTGGATGTGATTGTGGTGGACTGGTTCTACTACACGAATATGGGGCAAATGGATTTTGACGCAAGGGTCTGGCCCGATCCGAAGGCGATGAACGACAAGCTGCACGCGCAGGGCATCCAGACGATGATCAGCGTGTGGCCGCGGTTTGTGCCGACGGACCGGTTCTACGCGGAGATTGCGGAACATGGATGGTTCGAGCACCTGGCGGATGGGACGCCAACCAACGGGTTGCCGTATGACAAGGCGGGGTCGGACATCGACACGACGAATCCGGAGGCGGCGAAGTGGTACTGGGGGACGATTCGGGACAACATCATCAGCAAGGGATTTGACGCGATCTGGGCGGATGAGACGGAGCCGGACTTGCCGCCGAACGGGAGCTACTACCACATCGGGCCGGGAACGCAATATTTCAACGTGTATCCGCTGTTTCACACCGCGGCGCTTTATAACGGATTCCGCGCGGATACGGATCATCGGGCGCTGATTTTGTCGCGGGATGGGTATCTGGGGGTGCAGCACAACGGCGCGATGGTATGGTCGTCGGACATTTTCCCGCTGTGGGATGTTCTGAAGCGGCAGGTACCGACGGGCCTGGACGTGGCTGCATCGGGTCTGGCGTACTGGAGCAATGACACGGGCGGATGGCAGTATTTGCCGCAGTCGCATCATCCGGAGCATCCGCCGCTGCTCGATCCATCCGATGCGCGCGACAACGTGCGCGATTACGACGACTATCCGGAGCTGTACACGCGGTGGTTCGAGTACGCGACGTTCCTGCCGATCATGCGCACGCACGGCAGCCGGAAGTACAACGAGGTTTGGTCGTACGGGAAGCAGGCGGAGCCGATTCTGGAGCAGTATCTGAAGCTGCGTTACGAGCTGATGCCCTACATCTACTCGTTGGGGCACTTCACGCATGAGACCGGCGCGCCGTTTATGCGGGCGCTGTTCATGGATTTTCCGGATGATCCGAAGGTCGCGGGGATCGGCGACGAATATATGTTTGGGCCGGCTTTCCTGGTGGCTCCGGTGACGGATCAGGGAGCAACGACGAAGCAGGTTTATTTGCCGGCTGGCGCGGACTGGTACAACTACTGGACGCACGCGCGGGTGCACGGCGGGCAGACCGTGACGGTGGACGCGCCGATCGATAAGCTGCCTCTGTTTGTGCGGGCGGGGTCGATTGTGCCGCTGGGAAGCGCGGTGGACAGCACCGCCGACAAGCAGGCGATTGCGAAGGTGCAGGTTTGGCCGGGGGCGAATACGGATTTCGCGCTGTACCAGGACGATGGCCGGACGTACGCGTATGAGAAGGGGGATTTTCAGTTGACGAAGCTGCACTGGGACGACGCGGCGCACAAGCTGAACCACACGGGCGCTGCGGCGTGGAGCGAGCCGGACGGCCAGATCGTGGAAGTGATCCGGCCGGAGCGCTGAGAGACAGCGCCTGAGCCCTGAGAAGAAAACGAGTCGGCGCGGCACGGATGTGCTCGCTTCCGTACTCCAGCTACGCCGTCGAGGGAAGCTCTGATTCCAGCTTTCGAGGACCGTCCCTCACGGGGCTGTGAAGCCCATTCTCCACTGACCCTTACGGCACGGCTGAAGCCGCGCCGCTTCAAAGCACCAGTGCGATCAGAGTTTCCCTAACTGGCGAGCCATCGATCGGCTTAATCAGAGCTTCCCTGACTCAACTGCAATCTTGCTTTAGTGGGCGAATTTGTTGATGAGGGTAATCGCCGCCACAATCAGAACAATTGCCGCAACCAATCCAGCCCCTGCCATTGTGCCCAGACTCATACTTGCTTCCTCTCCGTCCGCGGTCGTGGTTGCATTCGGGTGCAGCCAACCGAAGAACGTTCCAGGATAGCTTCAGGTCGGGGTTTGCTCAGTGATGGCGGTCACGAAAGTTGAGAGGCGAACCGTTTTGGTAAGGCACGTTACTGGCGGACGGCCCAGGCAAGCCCGTCTGGTTCCCCGCCAACGTCAATGTGGCCGGTTACTGTGAAGGTCTTCAGGTCCAGAACCACGATGTAGTTGTCCGGGGAACAAGCGATGAAGGCGCGTGCGCCATTGGGCTCCATCAAAATGCCGGCCGCGCCGTGGCCGAGGGGCACGCGCTTCACTTCGGTGCGTGTTGCGGCGTCGTAGATGGCGAGGTCACCGCCGCGAAGGCTTGAGATCAGGACATGCTTGCCGTCAAGGGTGAATTTGAGGCGATTCGCGCCGAAGACCTTCGCGTCGAGAGTGGCGATGACTTTTTTGGATGGGATATCGATGATGGAAATAGTGCCGTCCTGGGCGCCCGCGGTCCATAATTCGCGGCCATCGGGCGAGACATCGAATCCCTCGCTTCCCTTGCCGACGGGGATGACGGTTTCATTCCAGTCCATGCGCGGCGGTCCGCCAGAACCAGGTTGACCGGCGCCGGGCTGACCGGTAGGAGGTCCGCCGGCGGCCGGTCCTGACGGCGAAGGAGAGGGCGGCGGGCCCATGGGCGGAAGAGCGATCTTCTCGAGGATGGACACCGTTGCGGAGTTGACGTTGGTGGTGTAGATCTGGTCCTGGCCGGCGGTGACGTAGATCATGTGGGTGCGATTCTGGCCGGTGCCCATGATCCAGTCGATCCTGGAAGAGGCCGGGTCGAAGCGCGCGATGGCTTTCGCACCCTCCGCCGTGAACCACAGCTTGCCGCCAACGAAGGCAAGACCGTGAGGCCCGTTCAGCGCTCCGGTATCGATGTCGGGCAGGGATTTTTGCGTGACCAGGTCGATGACCGAGAGCGCATGATACCGGCCAAATCCGTAGATCGAGACATACGCAGTTTTGCCGTCGGACGAGGCGATCACTTCGTGGGGATCAGGCCCCACAGGCGCGCGGGCAATCACCTGGAGGGTCGCAGGGTTGACGATGGCGAGGGTGTGGTTGCGCTTGGAGAGGGCGAGCAGCGACTCCTGGGGCGTTGCCTGCGCCAGTGCTCCCGGCGCTGCGATCAGCGAAACCAATGCGGCGCTGACCAGCTCTGACTTTGTCCATTGTGCGCCCATGGGTTCCTCTCTTTCTTGCTGCCAACATCAATCCGACCATGGGGCCGGACTGCGATCCCAGCGATGCTTGTGCAGATTCGCGACGAGTGCGGGGTCGAGTCCGCCCGCATCGCTGAGCGCGAGATTGCCGCGGACATGCTCTTCCCTGCGCATGCCGACGATGATGGTGCTGACGGCTGGATGGGAGAGGACGAAGCGGATGGCGAGTTCCGGCAAGGTCATGCCGGGCGGCAGGTCTTCGCGCAGGCGATCGACGCGGTCCATAGTGACGCTGAGGTTCTTCGGGTTGAAGTAGCCCTTGCGCCAGTCACCGTCGGGGAAGGTGGTTTCACGCGTCATCTTGCCGCCGAGCGAGCCTTCGTCGAGTGGAACGCGGGCGATGACGCCGATGTTGAGTTCCCGACAGACGGGGAACAGCTCGTCTTCGGGGTTTTGATCGAAGAGGTTGTAGATGACCTGGACGGCGTCGATGAGGCCGGTGCGGATGGCGCGAATGCCGTTGGCCGGCTGCCAGCGATTGAGGCTGAGGCCGAAGGCGTGGATGATTTTGTCGCGCTTGAGTTTTTCGACGGTGTCGCGGAATTCTATGCGGCCGGTCCAGGAGTCGTCCCAGACGTGAAACTGGAGGAGGTCGATGGAGTCGACGCCGAGGCCGTGGCGGATTTTGTCGGCGTGGGCGAAGACGTGCTCTGGCGGGAAGACTTCGTTGTAGTCGAACTGCGGCCGGGCCGGCCACTTGCCATTCTTGGGCGGAATTTTGGAAGCCGAGTAAAGGCGTTTGCCGGCGTTGGCGGCGAGGATTTTACCGAGGAAGCCATCGCTCTTTCCTTCCCCATAGGCCCAGGCGGTGTCGAAGAAATTGCAGCCGAGGTCGACGGCGAGCTGGAGTGCGCGGAGGGATTCGGCGTCGTCGGAGCCGCTCCAGCCGCTCATGCCCCAGAGGCCACACCCGATGTCGGATACGGAGAAGCCGGTTTTGCCGAGATTGCGGAGATGCATCAGCCCAGCGTACACCCGGTTACATGGCGGTGCGCCACCACGGGGACTTCTCCATGGTGATGAAGCCGGTAGTGCCGCCGCGGGAGAGCCACAGGTCGTAGAAAGTGCCCAACTCGAAGGCGTTGCAGGCGGGCCAGGAATTGTCGATACGGAGGGTGGTGGGTCCGTCGGGCCCGGCGAGGGTGACCTCGCCAGTGGCGCAGGCAACGATCCTTTGTTTCGTCAGGCGGAAGGTGGCGCCGTGGGGCCGCGTGTCCTGGGATACGTCGTTGGCGAACTTGGTGACGAAGAGGACGCCGACGATCAACACGGTCCACATCAGGATTTTCTTCATAGGCGGATCAGTCCCGTTCGCGCTCTCACGCCGTTCAAGAGCCATTGTGTCATTGGGGGCAGCGAAAAGCGAGGGAGAGGCGAGCGGAAGGCGAGGGAAAAACGGGTAAGAAACGAGGGGAAGGCGAGGGAAGAAGCGAGCCGGAAGCGAGCGGAAACCCAGTGAAGAAGCGAGCGAGAAGCTAACTCCGAAAGCAGAACGGGCCTCGTCGGAAGACGAGGCCCGTCGGGTTCGCGAATTTTGGATGCTAGTTATTCTGTTGCTGGCCGCCGCTGCCGCTTCCCCCTCCGTTACCGTTGCCGTCTTCGCGGCGATGCAGCGTGGGCTGATCGCTGCCGTTGGCGTCGGTGGTGTCGGCGCCTGAGCCGGTGCTGGCGCGACGAAGAGTCGGCTTACCCTTCTTGTTGTCGATGATGCGGCGCTTGTTCTGGATGCGGGCCAGCCGCGACTTGACGTCGTTGAACTCGGACGTCGTGACGAGATATTGATCCTTGGGAGGAAGGATCTTTGCGATTTCCTCTTCGGTGTGCTGGATGCGATCGGGAGTCTGCGGATGGTTTTCGAAGACCTTGGCGACGGCGCCAGGCTTCTGCTTCTCGAGGTTCTCGACTTTTTCGAAGAAGGTGACGAAGGCCTGCGGATCGTAGCCGGCGCGATACATGTATTGCACACCGAGGTAGTCGGCCTGGGCTTCGAATTCGCGGGAGAACTCGAGGAAGGTGATGGGGATGAGGAGCTGCGTGGCTTCGTAGATACCGTAGCCGGTCCAGCTGTAGCCGGTCATCATGATGAGCGGGACCATGCCGATCTGGGCGTAGTTGGCGCGGGTCATCTCGCGAGCCGCGTGATGCGCGCAGACGTGGGCAGTCTCATGGGCCATGACGCCAGCCAGCTCAGCTTCCTCGTCGGCGGCGAGGATGAGGCCGGAGTTGACGTAGAAGAAGCCGCCGGGCAGCGCCATAGCGTTGATTTCGTCGGTGTCGATGACCTTAATGGTGAAGGGCACCTTGCAGTCGGAGTTCTTGACGATGTTCTGGCCGATGCGGTTGACGTACTCGGTGATGACCGGGTCGTTGATGAACTTGGTGCTTTTCTCGATCTCGTCGGCGTATTGCTTGCCCATTTTGATTTCCGACTCGGTCGAGTACCAGTTGCCCATGCCGCGCGCGCCGATGCTGCGGGTGCCGACGGCGTTGACGTCTTCAATGGAACCGGATTTGACGCCAGGCATCATGCCATTCTGGTCAGGCTCGGCCTGTTTGAACGGGTTCACGTTGGGGTCGGTGATGGGTTTGCTGCTTGCTGTCTGAGCGTCGTCACCGGAGCCAGCGGCCGGAGCGTTCGACGGCGGGCCACCCGAGGAGCAGATGTCGCCGCCCTTGTCCGCGGGGCGATGGAGGACCGGGCCGGGGCAATTCTGCGCTACCTGGTCGTTGGCGCTGGGAGCCGGCTGGGCAGCGGGGGCCAGATCGGGAGCCTGCTGCGCCGGTTGCTGCGCTGGGGCGGACTGGGCTGTCGGTGCGGATGGAGGGGTGGTCTGGGGTGCGGCCGGGGTTCCGGAGCTCTGCGCGCACATGCAGCCGCCCCCGAGGGCCAGACCGGCGTAAACCAACAGGTTGATGGAAATTTTGGGGGTGGGCATGAAGACCCTCCTGCAGGGCGGACGGGACCCTGCTGCTCTTAGACGTAAGTATGCGCCTTTTCGGTGACAGACGCTGGCGGAATATTTTGATCGGATGGCGCGGAGGGCCGATTCCGTTACGCTCCCGGGAAGTGGGTGGCCGATCCTGGGTCAGTTGACCTGCTGGAGGCGCTCGATGAGCTTGCGGGCGAGGCTTTCGCCGGATTCGGACCAGAGGAGTCTGGTAGAGATGCCGGCGTTTTTCTGAATACGGTTGGTGAATTCGACCAGGCGCGCGACGTTCTCCTTGACGCGGACGATGGCGTCCTCATCGAGGTCCATATCCTCATAGAGGAAGGGCGTGTCGAGGCCGAAATCGACGCGGACGTGGCCATTGGTCTCGTAGGCGCCGTCGTCGAACTCGGGCCCGAAGCCAACGATGCGGACGACGCGGGGTTCGTGGCGCCACATCGTGTCCAGCCCCGGACTTTGCTCGGGAACCCACAGCTCCCAGATCATCTCGAATTCCCAGGCATAGTCCTCGTGGGCGATTTCCATGGCGGCGGCGATGACGGCGCGGGGGCTGGACCCTTCGTCGTCCGTCTCGTTTCGATACACGCGCTGCCAGACGGGCGTTTCGTTCCAGGATATCGGATATACCGTCGCAGCGCAGACGCGCGCCGAGCCGCCGATGGCGACAAGCTGCTCCATGACCTTCTCGATAGCGGCGGGAAGTCCTTCAAGCCGGAAGTTTGGATACCAGAGACTCAGATAAAGCTCATCAGCCATTGTCTTTTTTCTACACCCTATTCCCTACACCCTATACCCCGGTCTATTCAATTCTCTCGTGCCGGTAGCCTGCCTCAGTCAGGGCCTCGGCGATTTCATGAATGTGGCTGGCGCCTCGGGTTTCGAGCGTAAAGTCGATCACCGTGTCTCCAAGGCTGACGCCGTAATAGGCACGGTCGTAGGCGGTCTGGACGATGTTGGCGCGCAGGTCGGCAATGATTTTCGTTAGGTGATGCAGCGAACCAGGGCGATCCGTCAGGTGAATGCGGATGCGGATCCAGCGACCGTCCTTGACCAGGCCGCGTTCGATGATTTTTGAGAGCAGCGTGACGTCGATGTTGCCTCCGCAGACCAGGGCCGCTGTACGCTTACTGTTAAGGGTGGTCTTTTTCTGAAGCAGCGCGGCCAGGGCAGCGGCTCCGGCACCTTCGGCCAGGGTCTTTTCGCGTTCGAGCAGGACGAGGATAGCGCTGGCAATTTCTTCTTCGTCGACTGTGACGAGCTCGTCGACATATTTTGCGACGAGGGGGAGGGTACTGTTGCCGGCACGGCGGACGGCAATGCCGTCGGCGATGGTGGCTTCGGCGGGAATGGTGACGGGGTGGCCGGCTTCGCGGGCGCGGAGCATCGAGGGCAGACGCTCGGTTTGCACGCCGATGACACGGATTTGCTTCTTGCTTTCCTTGATGGCGCAAGCCACTCCGCCGATGAGACCGCCGCCGCCGATGGGCGCGACGACGGCTTCTAAGTCGGGAACCTGCTCGAGTAATTCGAGGCCGATGGTTCCCTGCCCTGCGATGACCTCGTCGTCGTCGAAGGGATGAAGGAAGGTGAGGCCGTCGGCGGTGCTTTGGCGGATGGCTTCCGCGCAGGCTTCGTCGTAGTCGGCTCCGTGGAGGATGACTTCGGCGCCGTAGCTCGATGTGGCGGCGACTTTGACCAGCGGCGTCATCAGCGGCATGACGATACGGGCGCGTATGCCGTTCTGGCTGGCGTGGAAGGCGACGGCCTGGGCGTGGTTGCCGGCGCTGGCTGCGATGACTCCGCGGCTGCGTTCTTCCGGCGTGAGGGTGAGGATTTTGTTGAGCGCGCCGCGCTCCTTGAAGGCTCCGGTGCGCTGCAGGTTGTCGAGTTTGAGGAAGACTTCCTGGCCGGTCATCTCGGAGAGGCCTGCGGAGTGGCGGGCGGGGGAGAGATAGATGTGGCCGCGGATGCGGTCGCGGGCGGCGCGGATGGAGTCGAGGGTGACGGTCATCGTTTCTTCTTCCTTGAGTAGAACAGCAAATGAAAAAGCCATCGGCTCGGGGAGCGCGATGGCGGGGGTGTACGTTGACTGGTGTGGTTCGCTTAGCCGCCGGCTCCTTTGGGGATGGGCATGGTAATTCGCGCGGGGACGATGATGATGGCGCGGATTGCCGTCGGGCGGGTCATAACGATAGTCCCGATATAACCAGACCGCACCATTGAAGTCAATGCCATGAGAGTTACAATCCAGGCGACATGAGGTCTATCGTCACTTCGCTTGGCATCGGTCGGGCATACCGCATCCGATGGTTCAATCGGCTGGCTTTCCTGTTTGTGTTCGGCGTCAGCGTCGCGTTTGCCGTTGGTATGTTCCGAGGGGCACGCGAGGACGAAACGCAACGCGCATTGTGGAACTGCTTCGGGATGGGGCTCCTGGCCGTGACCTCCGGCATCCTAACGCTCAGCAGCTTCTACAACCGCGTGACCCTATATGCGAACGCCATCGAATTCCGGAGCGTTTGGTCTACGAGTTGGCTGCAGTTCGCCGAGATCCGAGGCCGGCAGAAATATTCTGCTGGAGGCGGCCGCGGAATAAGGATTCCCCACCTGCGCATCCTTCCCAACGACGAAAGGCTACCGATACTCGACTTTGAAAAGCACTACAACTTCGACGACGCTTTTTACGCGTGGTTCAACAGGCTGCCCGATCTGGATCAGTATCTCGGCCGTCCAACTCTGGCGTGATCTAAGACGCGACGGAGTCTGAGGGCGGGAGGCAATGCCACTCGTCCAGGCCCGATATCAGGCCCGATAATAGGACATGCCGTTGCTACCCGAAATTCCTGAGCGCGTCGCGCCTAGCTTGCCGCTGGAATGGGACAAATTTGTAACTTTCCTTGGTGCTTATGCGCAGTCGGCGTTGGGGCGTGGGTGGATTGGTGCGCTCGCTGCCTCGCGGGAGCGCGTGTGGGTAACGCGTGAGCAGCGGCTGGTGGCGGAGATGCGGTTGCTGGTGGCGGCGGGCGTGATGCCGCAACTGCGGGCGCTCTTCGATCCGACGGATTTGCTGGCGAAGGCGCGGATTGAGGGCGTGGCACTCGAGTCGGAAGAGCTGCGGGCGACGATTGCGCTGGTGGAGGAGATCACGTCGTGGACAGAGTTGATGCGGACTCCTCCTACACCCCTGCGAGCAAGCTCGCCGGGGACCCCGGCGCAGAACACCCAGGACAAATTGACGGAGTTGACGGAGTTGTCGCAGGAGTTGCTGGGGACTAGTCTGCGGCCGTTGACCGAGTCGATGCGGGAGAAGATTTTGCCCGATGGAACGCTGACCGACGACGCATCGCCTGAGTTGCGGCGGATTCGGCGCGAGATGGAGCGACAGCAACGCGCGATCGAGGAGAGTCTGGGGTCGGCGCTGCGGCGCTTTTCCGAGGGAGGGTCGACGCAGGATGAGTTGATCACGATTCGCGGGGAGCGGTTCGTGATTCCGGTGAAGTCGGAGTGGAAGCGGCGGGTGCAGGGCGTGGTGCACGGGGCGAGTTCGAGCGGGCAGACGGTGTATGTGGAGCCGCTGGAAACGATTGAGCTGAACAACGACCTGGTGCGGCTGCTCGAAGAGGAGCAGGAGGAGATTTATCGGATTTTTCTGCAGATGACGCGGCAGATTGCGCAGTTCAGCGTCCAGATTTTGACGGGCGCGGCGGTGCTGGCGAAGGCAGACACGCTGCTGGCGCGGGCTCGCTTTGCGCAGGAGTACGAGTGCGCGGTGCCAAAATTCGCTGAAGAGAATGCGCCGGAGTTTCGGCTGAAGAATGCGCGGCATCCGCTGCTGGAGCGGCGGTTGCGGGCCGAGTCGAAAAGCATTGTCCCGGTAAGCCTGGAACTGGCGGGAGAGGATCGGCAGCTGATCATCAGCGGGCCGAACACCGGCGGCAAAACCGTGACTCCGAAGACGGCGGGCTTGCTGGCGATGATGGCGCAGGCGGGCGTCCCGGTTCCGGCGGATGAGTGCGTGACGCCGGGGTTCGATGCCTTTCTGGCCGACATTGGGGACGCGCAGTCGATCGAACAGGATTTGTCGACGTTCTCGGCGCACGTCACGAATCTGAATCGGATCGCTGCGCAGGCGACGTCGCGTTCGCTGGTGTTGCTGGATGAGTTGGGGTCGGCGACTGATCCTGAAGAGGGCGCGGCGCTGGCGGTCGCGGTGGCCGAGCATTTTTTGAAGGCGGGCGCGTGGTCGATCGTGTCGACGCACCTGACTTCGCTGAAGGTGTACGCGGAAAATGCGCCGGGGGCGGTGAATGCGGCGGTGGGGTTCGATGAGAAGACGCTGGCGCCGACGTACGAACTGCGGCAGGGCGTGCCGGGAACGTCGGCGGGGATCAATATTGCGCAGCGCCTGGGGCTGAGTTCGGAAATCATCGAGGCGGCGCGAGCGCGGCTGAGCACGCAGACGCAGGACATCGCGCGGTTTCTCGACAGCCTGCATGAGCAGCTCGACACGCTGACGAAGGAACAGAACCGGGTGCGGGGGCTGGAGCAGGAGTTGGCGCAGGAGCGCGCGCGGCTGACGTCCGAAGGGATGAAGGAGTGGCGGGCGAAGGTGAAGGACCTCGAGGGACAGCTGGCGTCACTGCTGAAGAATTTTGAATTTCAGGCGAGAGAGACAGTACGGGCGATTGAGGATCGTGCCGCGCAGCAGAAATTATCGAAGCAGGCGGAGCAGCGGATTGCGCGTTTGCGGCGGGAGTTTTCGGAGAGCTTCAACACGGCGGTGGTGGCACAGCATACCGGAGCGGATCGCGGCGACAAGAACGCGCAGCCGCACATCGTTCGCCACGTAGCGGAAGGAGACACGGTGCGGTTGCGAACGCTGGGCAAGACGGCTCTGGTGCAGCGGCAGATCGACGATAAGACTTTCGAGGTTTCTGTGGGGTCGATGAAGATGCGCGTGGCGCGCGATGAGATT
>Ga0181525_10003223_pt1 | contig 13016 bp, 10 predicted proteins | sample PEATcosm2014_Bin_48_FD_121100 | JGI IMG/M metagenome (GOLD analysis project Ga0181525, IMG submission 121100) | Peatland microbial communities from MTU Mesocosm Facility, Houghton, MI, USA - PEATcosm2014_Bin06_10_metaG | ecosystem: Environmental > Terrestrial > Soil > Wetlands > Peat | place... | reverse complement strand
TGCTGTAGAGGACAACGTCCCCGACGGAGACGTCCACGGGGATGCGCTTGCCGCTGTCGTCGAACCGGCCGGCGCCCACGGCCAGGACCTCGCCCTCCTGGGGCTTCTCCTTGGCGGTGTCCGGGATCACCAGTCCGGATGCCGTGGTCTGCTCGGCCTCGAGCGTCTTGACCACAATCCGGTCTTCGAGCGGCTTGATTACTACCTTGGTGGCGGTCGTCACGATCTGACCTCCCCCTCCGGAAAGGCTAATGGTGAATTACTAGAGAGGATGAACGTGGCGGCCTGTCGTCGCGGGTGCCAGACTGCCTCGTCGCGTTAGCACTCTACACTAGGGAGTGCTAATCAGGAACACTAGCCGTAGCAACCGGAGTCGTCAAACTCACGGCCGCCAGGGCGCGAGTTAGGGTGTGCGGTATGGCCCAGGTGATCATAGCGCGAGCCCACGCTGAGGAAATGGACGCGGCGGATCCGCTGGCCGGCTACCGCGAGCGGTTCCTGCTCGACGATCCGGCGCTTGTCTACCTGAACGGCAACTCGCTCGGCCCGCTGCCGCGGGCCACCATCCGGCGGCTCGAGACCATGATCGGCGGCGAATGGGGCACCGCCCTGGCCAGGTCGTGGGACCACTGGGTGGACCTGCCCGAGCGGGCGGGCAACCTGGTCGGCGAGCTCACCGGCGCCTCGCCCGGGCAGGTCCTCGTCACCGACAACACGACGGTGAACCTGTACAAGCTGACCAACGCGGCGCTGGACGCGCGGCCCGGGCGGCACGTGATCGTCACCGACCACGACAACTTCCCCAGCGACCGCTACGTGCTGGAGGGGATCGCGGCGCAGCGGGGCGCGGAACTGCGGATGCTGCGCACCGACATCAACGAGGGCCTGCGCCCGGACCTGGTCCGCGCCGCGGTGGACGAGGACACCGCTCTGGTCAGCCTGTCGCACGTGGCGTACCGCAGCGGCGCGCTGGCCGACATGCCCGCGATCACGCCGATCGTGCATGAGGCGGGCGCGCTGATGCTCTGGGACCTGTGCCATTCCGTCGGCGCGGTGCCGATCGAGCTCGACGCCTGCGACGTTGACCTCGCGGTCGGCTGCACCTACAAGTACCTGAACGCGGGTCCCGGCGCGCCCGCCTTCCTCTACGTCGCGGCCCGGCTGCGGGAGGTGCTGCGCCAGCCGATCTGGGGCTGGTTCTCCCAGCGCGACCAGTTCGCGATGGGGCCGAGGTACGACCCGGCAGGCGGCATGGCCAAGTTCATGACGGGCACGCCGCCGATCCTGGCCACCGCCGCGGTGGAAGAGGGCGTCAGGCTGCTGCTCGAGGCCGGCATGCGGGAGATCCGCGCCAAGAGCGTTCGGCTGACCGAGTACCTGATCGAGCTCGGCGACGCGTTGCTGCAACCGCTCGGCTGCACGCTCGCCAGCCCGCGCGAGGCCAGCCGCCGCGGCGGCCACGTCACCTTCTGCCATCCGGAGGCCGAGCGCATCGTCGCGCTGCTTGCGGCCCGCGACATCATCGCCGACTATCGCACCCCGGACCGGTTCCGGTTCGGCCTGGCCCCGCTCACCACGCGCTTCGCCGACGTGTGGACCGCGGCCGAGGCCGCCCGCGACATCATCGAGCAGAAACGGTACGCCAGCCATGGCTGAACTTGGGGGTGGCGCCGAGCGGGTTACCTACTCCAGTTATCTGGGGCTTGACCAGCTGCTCGGGGCGCAGCAGCCTCGGTCGGGCGAGCACGACGAGATGCTGTTCATCGTCATCCACCAGGTCTACGAGCTGTGGTTCAAGCAGCTGCTGCACGAGCTCGGCAGGCTGCAGTCGCTGCTGGAGTCCGGCGAGACCACGCACGCGATGCGCACGCTGCGCCGGACGCTGGCCATCTTGAAGATCGTCGTCGCGCAGCTCGACGTGCTCGAGACGATGACGCCGACCCAGTTCACCAGCTTCCGCGACGCGCTCGGCACCTCCAGCGGCTTCCAGTCCGCCCAGTTCCGCGAGCTCGAGGCGGTGCTCGGCCGGCGGGACCCGATGATGATCGCGCAGTACGCCGACGGCAGCGATGAGCGGGAGCGGATCCAGGCCGCGATGTCGCGTCCCAGCGTGTTCGACTCCTTCGTGGGCTACCTCGCCGACCAGGGCTACGACATCCCAGCGGAGATCCGCGACCGCGACGTCAGCCAGCCCATCGAGGCGTCGGCCGGGATGCAGCAGGTGCTGAAGAAGGTCTACGACGACGACACCGACGCGACCGCGGTCTGCGAGCTCCTCGTCGACCTCGACGAGGGCATCCAGGAGTGGCGGTACCGCCACGTCAAGATGGTCGAGCGGACGATCGGCGGCCGGAGCGGCACCGGCGGCTCGGCCGGCACCGCCTACCTCAGCACCACGGTAGGCAAGCCGACCTTCCCCGACCTGTGGGCAATGCGGAGCCTGGGGTGAGGGAGCGTAAGTTCGCGAAGCGCCAGCCACGGCTTTGGCAGGCTTCGCGGATCGCCGGGCGGGAGAAGTAGCCGAGGAGGATTACGTTGTCGGTGCCGGTGACGGCTAGGCCGCGGGTCCAGATCCGGCCGCGGCGGACCTTGACGAAGCTGACCTCGTCGCCCCACTGGCGGGACAGGGCGGATGCCTTGCCGCCGTGCCGCAGGTACCTGATCTCGTCCGCGGTGACCTGCAGGCGCCCGGGACGCAGCAGCATCGCGATCCAGGCCCGGACGATCAGCACGAGGACCGCGGCGAAGATCACCACCACGGCCACCCGGCCCGACGTGCCCGACGCGCCGGCCACGCCACGGTCCAGCGCCACCGCGAAGGCCAGGGTGAGGATGCCGTACAGGGCACTGATCTGCGCCCGGCTCTCGGCGACCACGACGGCCGCGGAGCCGCCGCCGGGATCCGGGGTATTTCCTGGGACTGGCCCGCTCATGCGGGCATGGTACTGCTGATGTCGATTCCGCCCGGCCGCCGCGACTGCGAGTCGGGCTATTCCCACTCGATGGTGGCGGGGGGCTTGCTCGTCACGTCCAGGACGACGCGGTTGATCTCGGGGATCTCGTTGGTCACGCGGGTGGAGATCCGCGCGAGGACCTCGTCGGGGAGCCGGGCCCAGTCCGCTGTCATGGCGTCCTCGCTGGTCACCGGGCGGAGCACGAGCGGGTGGCCGTAGCTCCTCCCGTCGCCCTGCACGCCGACGCTACGCACGTCGGCGAGCAGCACCACCGGGCACTGCCAGACCTCCTGGTCGAGGCCGGCCGCCGACATCTCCTCGCGCACGATGGCGTCGGCCTCGCGGAGGGTTGCCAGGCGCCCGGCGGTCACCTCGCCGATGATCCTGATCGCGAGGCCGGGGCCGGGGAACGGCTGGCGGCGGATGATCGCCTGCGGCAGGCCGAGTTCCTCCCCCACCCGCCGCACCTCGTCCTTGAACAGCGAGCGCAGCGGCTCCACCAGGCGGAACTTCAGGTCCTCGGGCAGGCCGCCGACGTTGTGGTGGGACTTGATGTTGGCGGCGCCGGTGCCGCCGCCCGACTCGACCACGTCCGGGTAGAGCGTGCCCTGGACGAGGAACTCCCGTGCCTCGCCGTGCTGGCCGGCCTCCTCGGTGATCTCCCTGGCCGCGCGCTCGAAGGCGCGGATGAACTCCCGGCCGATGACCTTGCGCTTTTGCTCCGGGTCGGTCACCCCGGCCAGCGCTGTGCTGAATTCCTTGGCCTCGTTCGCCACCTTGAGCCTTACTCCGGTGGCGGCCACGAAGTCCTGCTCGACTTGTTCGGCCTCACCCTTGCGAAGCAGGCCATGGTCGACGAACACGCAGGTGAGCCGGTCGCCGATCGCGCGCTGGACGAGGGCGGCGGCGACCGCGGAGTCCACGCCGCCGGACAGGCCGCAGATCGCCCGGCCGTCGCCGACCTGCTCGCGGATCGACTGGATCTGGTCCTCGACGATGTTCAGCATCGTCCAGGACGGGCGGCAGCCGGCCAGCTCGAGGAACCGGGCGAGGATGCGGGTGCCGTGCTCGGTGTGCATCACCTCGGGGTGGAACTGGACGCCGAACAGGCGTTTCCTGGGGTCTTCGACCGCGGCGACCGGCGTGCCCGGGGTCCTTGCGGTCACGGCGAAGCCGGGTGGCGCCTTGGTGGCGGTGTCGCCGTGGGACATCCACACCTTCTGGTGTGTCGGGGTGCCGGACAGCAGGCGACCTGTTTTTTCTGACTCGAGCCCGGTCGCGCCGTACTCGGCGGCGCCGGTCCGCTCGACGGTGCCGCCGAGCTCGGCGACCATCAACTGGAAGCCGTAGCAGATGCCGAGGACGGGCAGGCCGAGTTGGAACAGCCCTTCCGGCGCGGGCGGGGCGCCGTCGGCGTAGACCGAGGAGGGGCCGCCGGACAGGATGATCGCCTTGGGGCGCTTGGCCAGCATCTCGCCGGTGGGCATCGTCGAGGGGACGATCTCGGAGTAGACGTGGCACTCGCGCACCCGGCGCGCGATCAGCTGGGCGTACTGCGCGCCGAAATCGACCACGAGCACTGTGTCGAATCCTGCGGGCACGCTTAACCGCCTTCCACTCCGGAGGTGTCCGAGTCTAGCCGCGCGGACCTGGCGGCAACCGGGGACGCCGTCGGGGCTGGCTGGGCCTGAGCTGCCTTGTCTGCTGAGCTGTCGGAGACGCGGAGGCGGGCGATGCGGCGGCCGTCGAGCTCGGTCACGGTGATCGTGTGGCCGGCGATCTGCACGCTGTCGCCCACCGATGGCAGGTCGCCGAGCGCGGCCAGCACGTAGCCAGCGGCGGTCTCGTAGGGGCCTTCGGGCAGCTCGACGCCGGTCTGCTCGGTGAATTCGTCCAGGTTGAGCAGGCCGTCTACGTCTATCTCGCCGCCGCGCAGCTTGGTCGCCTGGTCCGCCTGGTTGTCGTACTCGTCCCTGATGTCGCCGATCAGCTCCTCGACCAGGTCCTCCAGGGTGACGATGCCCGCGGTGCCGCCGTAGTCGTCGACGACGATGGCCAGGTGGGCCCGCTCCCGCCGCATTTCGGACAGCGAGGAGAGCACGGTCTTGCTGATCGGCAGGAACTTAACCGGGCGGCTGATCCGGCCGACTGGCACCGAGCGGTTCGCCACGCCCGGCCCGAGGAGGTCCCTGACGTGCACGAAGCCGATCACGTTGTCGTAGGTCTCCTGGTAGACCGGCAGCCGCGAATGCGGGTGCGTCGCGACCTCCGAGGCGGCGGCCGACACCGGCGTCTCCGCGTCGAGGAAGATCACCTCGGTGCGCGGCACGAGCACCTCGCGGATCTGCCGCTTGCCCGCGTCGAACACCTCGCCGACGATGTGCCGCTCGTCCGGGCTGAGCGCCTGGGCGCCGGTCACCAGGTCGCGCAGTTCCTGCTCGGTCATCGCCTGGCGGCCGATCCTCGGATCGCCGCCGAGGAGCGCCACCAGCAGGTTGGTCGACCTGATCAGCAGCCAGACGACCGGACGGGCCAGCGTCGCGAGCCGGTCGAGCATCGGCGCGGCGAGCAGCGAGAGCCTGGCCGCGCGCTGCAGGCCGATCCGCTTGGGGGCCAGCTCGCCGAAGACCAGGCTGACGAACGTGATGCAGATCGTCACCACGACAAACGAAAGCGTGGCCGCCCAGCCGGCCGATAGGTGCTGTCTGACCAGCCACGACTTGAGGAAACTGGCCAGGGTGGCGGCACCGTAGGCGCCGGAGACCAGGGTGGCCAGGGTCACGCCGATCTGCACGGCGGAGAAGAACCGGTTCGGGTCGCTCGCCAGCCGCGCCGCCCTCTGCCCGCGCTTGCCGCGCTTGGCCAGCGCCCTGATCTGGCCCTCGCGCAGCGAGACCAGGGCCATCTCGGACGCGGAGAAGAACCCCCCGATGCACACGATGACCAGGACGACGATGATGTCAAGGACAACCTTGGTCATTTATCCATTGCCTGCCGCTCGCCTGTGTGCTGGCCAGTCTAGACCGGATAACGTATGGGTCCCGTGGGCACGGATTCAAACCCGCCGGCCTGGATCTCCAGCGCCCGGCTGGCCGACGGCCGCGAGATCATCTACTTCGACGAGTCGCCTGGCCGGGGCCGCGCGCTGGCCCGGGACACCAGGCCGCTGCCGCCGCGTTCCCCCGGGCCGCCGGGGCCTGTCGGCTCGCCCGAGCAGGGGATCCGCTGGGACCCGCTGAACGGCGAGTGGGTGGTGATCGCGGCCGCCCGCCAGGACCGCACCTTCCTGCCGCCGGCCGACCAGTGCCCGCTCGACCCGTCCGCGCCCGGGCGGCCCACCGAGATCCCCGCCGACAGCTACGACGTGGTCGTGTTCGAGAACAGGTTCCCCTCGCTGCGGGAGCCGCTCGGGCGCTGCGAGGTCATCTGCTTCACTTCTGAGCACGACTCGTCGTTCGCCGCCTTGAGCCCGCGGCGGGTCCGCACCGTGTTCGAGGCCTGGGTGGACCGGACCGAGGCGCTGAGCGCGCTGCCGGAGACCAGGCAGGTGTACTGTTTCGAGAACCGGGGCGAGGAGATCGGCGTCACGCTGCACCATCCGCACGGGCAGATCTACGCGTTCCCGTTCGTCACGCCGCGGACCGAGCGGATGGTGGCGCAGGCCCTTCGGTACGAGGGGGGCAACCTGTTCGACGGGCTCGTCGCGGCCGAGCTTTCTGACGAGGTGCGAGTGGTGGCCCGCAACGAGCACTGGATCGCGTTCGTGCCGCAGGCGGCGCGATGGCCGTACGAGGTCCGGATCTTCCCTGTCACCCGGGTGCCCGACCTGCCCGCGACCGGGGCGGCGGCGCGGGATGCGTTCGGGCCGTTGTACCTGGACGTGCTGCGGCGGTTCAACGGGCTGTTCGGCAGGCCCGCGCCGTATATAGCCGCCTGGCACCAGGCTCCGGTCCGGGACGAGGCCGCACGCCGGCAGTTCGCGGCGCACCTTCAGGTACTGTCGGTCCGGCGGGCGGCCGACAAGCTCAAGTACCTCGCGGGCACCGAATCGGGGATGGGCGTGTGGATCAACGACATCATCCCCGAGGAGGCCGCGCAGCGGCTCAGGGAGGCGTGATGAGAGTGCTGGTCACCGGCGGGGCCGGTTACATCGGCAGCGTCGTCGCCGGGCAACTGGTCGCGGCCGGGCACGACGTCACCGTGCTCGACGACCTGTCCACCGGGCACGCCGACGCGGTGCCGGCCGGCGCCGCGTTCGTCAAGGGCACGCTGCGCGAGGCCGCGGCGCCGGTGCTGGCCGACGGCATCGAGGGGGTGCTGCACTTCGCGGCCAGCTCGCTGGTCGGCGAGTCGGTGGCGAACCCGGCCAAGTACTGGTCGAACAACCTGGGCGGCACGCTCGCGCTGCTGGAGGCGATGCGCGAGACCGGGGTCCGGGCGATCGTGTTCTCCTCGACCGCGGCCGTCTACGGCGACCCGGAGCGGACGCCGATCGCCGAGACCGATCCCACCCGTCCGACCAGCCCCTACGGCGAGACGAAGATCGCCGTGGACACCGCGCTCACCGAGTTCGCCCGGATGCATGACTTCGGCGCGGTCAGCCTGCGCTACTTCAACGTGGCGGGCGCGTACCGGGCCGCCGGCGGCAGCTGGTTCGGCGAGCGGCACAACCCGGAGACCCACCTCATCCCGACCGTGCTCGCCGCGGTCGGCGGCGGCCCGCACGGTAGGGTGCAGATCTTCGGCGACGACTATCCGACCCTGGACGGCACCTGCGTCCGCGACTACATCCACGTCGGCGACCTGGCAGACGCGCACCTGCGGGCGCTTGATGCCTGCACGCCCGGCCGGCACCAGGTGTACAACCTCGGCAACGGGGCCGGCTTCTCGGTCTACGAGGTGATCGACATGTGCCGGCAGGTCACCGGGCGCGACATCGTGACCGACGTGGCCCCGCGCAGGCCGGGCGATCCGGCCGTGCTGGTGGCATCGTCGGAGCGGATTTCCGCGGAGCTCGGCTGGCATCCGGTCAGCGACCTGCGCGCCATGGTCGCCGATGCCTGGGAGTTCACCCGTTCCCGCGAGCCGCGGTGACCACGGTCGGGGGAGCGCGATCGCTTTTCTTGTCGCGCTTCGGTGCTACCCCCTGCGGGGTGTGGCTGGCGCCGGGCCGGGCCAACCTGATGGGCGAGCACACCGACTACAACGACGGGTTCGTGCTGCCGTTCGCGCTCGGCCAGGTGACCGCCGTCGCCGCGGCGCCGCGGGCCGACCGGCGGCTCGTGCTGTGCTCCAGGCAGCAGCCCGGGCTTTTCGTGGACACGGCGCTCGACGAGCTGGTGCCGGGCGCGGTGAACGGCTGGGGTGCCTACCCGTGCGGCGTCGCCTGGGCGCTGCGGGCGGCGGGCCACAAGGTTCCCGGCGCCAGCATCGCCATCGATTCCGACCTGCCCGCGGGCGCCGGGCTGTCCTCCTCGGCCGCGCTGGAGTGCGCGACCGCGCTGGCGCTAACCGAACTGGTTCCTGGCGGGCCGGCAGTCCCGCGCCGGGAGCTGGCCGCGATCGCCCGGCGGGCGGAGAACGAGTTCGTCGGGGTGCCGTCCGGGATCATGGACCAGTCCGCGTCGCTGCTGTGCCGGGCCGGGCACGCGCTGCTGCTTGACTGCCTGTCGCTGGACAGCTCCCAGGTGCCGTTCGACCCGGGTTCGGCGGGGGCTCGCCTGCTGCTGATCGACACCCGGGCCACGCACGCGCTGACCGGCGGGGAGTACGCGCGGCGGCGGGCCGAATGCGAGGAGGCGGCCCGGCTGCTCGGCGTTCCGTCGCTGCGCTCGGTGACGGACCCGGCGGAGGTCGACCGGCTGGCCGATCCGGTACTGCGCCGCCGCGCCCGGCACGTCGTCACCGACGACGTGCGGGTGCTGCAGGTCGTCGCCCTGCTCCGGGACCCGGCCCGCCTATCGGGCGAGGGCGGCGAGGTGTACCGCGAGATCGGGCGGCTGCTGACGCAGGCGCACGAGTCGCTGCGCGACGACTTCGAGGTGTCCTGGCCGGAGGCGGACGCGGCGGTGGCCGCGGCGGTGGGTGCGGGGGCGCTCGGTGCCCGGATGATCGGCGGCGGTTTCGGGGGCTCGGTGCTGGTGCTGGACGGTCCGGGCAGCCGGGTCCGGACGGCGGTCAGCGAGGAGTTCGCGCGGTGCAGATGGACGGCGCCGGACTTCCTTGAGGCCATCGCCTCGGACGGCGCGCGGCGCGCCTCCTAGGCCGTTGTCTCGGGCGCTGTCAGATGAGGCGCCGCCACGTGGGGCGCTGCCAACGGCGCGGGCACATCTACCCGTGCATCTGCATCGCCGGGGCGCCGAGACCGATGTTGTGGTGGACGGCGACCCACCAGTTCCACACGATCTTGTGCACCGGGCCGTACACCGATGCCAGCAGGTGACCGTCGTCCTGCGTCCACACCATGTATTCCTGGCCGTTCAGATAGTCGCAGAACACTCGGCCGGCGGCCTGGGTGGCGGCGTTGAGCGTGCCCGATTCCACCTGCGCGACCGAATAACGGCTGGAGTGCTTGTAATTGTGATTCCAGCTGGCCTCGCCCGCGAGCTGCTGCGCCTGGCAGTCCTGGACGTTCGGCTGGAAGCGGCCCGAGTTCAGCTGCTTGACCGCCGCGATGTACGCGGCGTACAGGGCGGGGAGCGAGGGATAAGTCCTGAAGGTGGCTACGGTGATGCCGGGCGCGGGGTCGGTGCAGGTCACTGCGGTCGCGGCCTGCTGGCGGCAGCTTGAGAGCGGCAGCTGTCCCTTCACATCAGGGGATTCGTTCGCCAGCTTCAGAGCGGCCAGCAGCGGGCTAGCCGGCATCCTCGGGCTGGCCGACTGCGATGAGATGGCCATGGCCGGGTGGCGGCGCGGATGGGACCCGGAACCGGCGCCGGTCAGGACCCAGCCGGCCGTGCCCACGGCAAGCAAGACCAGCGCCGCGAGGACGGTCAGCACGCGGGACCTGGACGGCCTGCGCGGTCGTCGCGCTGGCGTGGCGGGGGGACGGTTCCCGCCCGTGCCCGGCAGGTCCGGGCGCGGTCCGGTGGTGCCATGGCGGGTGGGCAGGTCTGCCTGCCGGGGGCTGGCCAGCGCGGCGCGGGCGGCGTCGACGAACTCGCGGCAGCCGGGGTAACGGTCGGCGGGCTGCTTGGCCAGCACCCTGGCGAACACCTTGTCCAGCTCCGCGGGCAGCTCGGGGCGCAGCATCGTGGGCGGCGGCGCGCTTTGCTCGACATGAGCCCAGATGATCGCCGCGTCCATGTCCTGCTCGAACGGGAGACGGCCGGTCAGGCATTCGTACAGCACGCAGCCCAGCGAGTACTGGTCGGCGGCGCCGGTCACCCCGGCGCCCATGATCTGCTCCGGCGCGATGTAATCGACGGTGCCGAGGAGCTGGCCGGTCGCCGTCAGCCCGCTGCGCGAGGTGGCGTGCTTGCTGATGCCGAAATCGGCCAGGTAGACGTGATCGGGATCGTTCTCGTCGCTGCCGTGCTCGAGCAGCAGGTTCCCCGGCTTGACATCCCGGTGCACCAGCCCCTCGCGGTGCGCGGCGTCCAGTGCCCTGGCCGCCTGGCCGACCAGGGACAGGGCCTCCGCCACGGGGATGCGGCCGCGCTGCTTGACCATCTGGCGCAGGTCGGATCCCGCGACGTAGCGCATCGCGATGTACAGCAGGCCCTCGTGCGATCCCATGTCGTAAACGGGGATCACGTTCGGGTGATTCAGCGAGGCGGCGATGCGCGATTCGTTCAGGAACCTGGCCCGGAAGACCTCGTCGGCGGCCAGCGCCGGCGGCAGCACCTTCAGCGCGATATCGCTGCCGAGCCGGGGATTCTCCGCCCGGTAGACGACGCTCAGGCCGCGGCCGATCTCGGCTTGCAGCCGGTAGCCGGCGAACTGCGTGCCGATCGAAGGCAGCTCAGGCATCGTGCACCTGCTCGGCTCCGAATGGCCGCCCGGCCGGCCGGCTGGGGACGGTGTGCTGACCGGCGCGGCGCAGCCTGGCGGTCGCGTCCAGGACCCAGCGACGGACCCGGCGCTCGGGCGCTGCCACGGGGCGCGAGGTCTCGTCCGCACGGTCGAGACGGCGGGCCGGGCGCAGCCGCTCGGCGCGGGCGATGGTTTCCCGCCGCAGGTCGTTGGCGAGCTGGCCGCTGAGGTTGGGGTTGATGAACATGGCAGTCTCCTGTCTGGTCGCAGTGGGCGAGACTTGTTCTCGCCGACAACAGACAGGCTGCCTGGCCGGAGTGTGGCCAGGGCAGGGGCAGAATTACCCCTTCTGCCATAGGCGGGGTTGGGCAGGATTACCTAGCCAGGCGGCTGACCTGCGGTGATGGCCAGTCAGGTGGATGTCAAGCGAGGCCGACCTGAAGGGCGAGCCGGGTCAGGTCGGCACGGCGGCGGCAGCTCGTCTTGTCCCGGATCCGGTCCAGGTGCGAGCGGACGGTACTCACGCTGATGTACAGCTGGCTGGCGATCTGGGCGTCGGTGCGGCCCTTCGCGACCAGGCTGACGAGCTCTTGTTCCCTGGCGCTGAGCTGGGTCACTGCGTCTGTCGGGACCGACTTGCCCGACGCGGTTCCCTCGTCGAGGCTAACCATCATGACTGCGAACTCCACGGCCGTCTCAAGGAACATGCCGGCGCCGCGCTCTTGGGCAACGCGGCTACCGGCGGGTCCCAGCGCCTCGACGGCGCGACGGAGCCGTTCCTCGCGGTGCCTTGTGTCTAGCGGCAAGTCATTCGTCCCCACCGCTTCTAGGCGCGCCTGGTGCGCGGCCCAGAGCGTGACTGCCTCGGCAAGCTGGCCCCGGGCCGCGCACATGTGCGCGAGCAGGTCGAGGCACCGGGTCAGCAGCTCAGGCCAGCCGACCTCGGCAGCGATTTCGGCTGCCCAGCGCACATGCCTGGCGGCGTACGTGATGTTGCCGACTCTGAGCTCGAGGTCGGCCAAAATGGCCAGACACGAGGCCTGCATCAGCCGATCTCCCCCCTCCTCGGCCCAGGCCAGGGTGTCCTCCAGGCCACGGCGAGCGGCGGTGAGGTCGCCGGATTCGATCAGCACTTCGATGACGAACAGGCCGGTGAACTGCTGGGTCCAGCCGTGTTGCCCGGAGGCCAGGATCCGCTGGGCCTGCCGGGCCCAGTCCAGCGCGGCCGCCAAGTCACCGGCGTAGCGTGAGGTCCGGCTGAGCTGGGCCAAGGCCAGAATCTCGCCAGCCGGGTAGTCGATCCTGCGGGCGATGGTTAGGGCCTCGCGGGCGTCGGCGACCGCCTCAGACACACGGCCGAGGTACAGCAGCGTCCGGGACCGACCCGCCAGGAACTCGGCCAGCAAGGGCGAAGGGGCCTGGGCGGTCAGCACCTCCAAGGCGGCGGTCTCGTGGCCGATTGACCGCTCGGGGGGCCCAATGTCGCCCAGCCAGAACTGTGCCAGGCACCAGTCCTGGCTGCCGGGCATGGCATGCGCGGCAGCGGCCAGCAGCATCTCACGGGCCTGCACCCCGCGTCCGCGGCGCAGCAGCCAGCTGGCCAGCGCGATCGCCAGCCGCAGTGCCAGGCCGGGGTCGTGCTGCAGCGTCCACCTCACGGCATAGTGCAGCGTGCCATCCTCGGCATCCAGCCAGCGGAATACTTCCCGTTGCTGCGGGGTCCGCTGCTCCGCCGCGGCCTGCTCGGCCACCGCCAGTGCGTGGCGAGCCAGCGTTGCCGTCGCGTCGTCCTGCTCATCAGCCTCGGCGAGCCTGTCGGCCGCGAACATCCGGATGGTCTCCGGCAGGAGATACCGCGTCCGGCCGTCCGGACCCGGCTGCGGCGGGCTGAGCAGCGAACAGTCGACCAGGTGCAGGACCACAGGCTCGGCGCCGGCGACCGTGGCCGCGGCGTCTAGCGTGAAGGGGCCGGGGAAGACGGCCATCCGACGGAAGACGCGCTGCTCCTGCTCGTTGAGCAGCCGGTAGCTCCAGTCCACGGTCGCGGCAAGCGACCGATGGCGCGCCGCCGCGGTACGGTCGGCGCTG
>Ga0181525_10003222_pt1 | contig 13016 bp, 9 predicted proteins | sample PEATcosm2014_Bin_48_FD_121100 | JGI IMG/M metagenome (GOLD analysis project Ga0181525, IMG submission 121100) | Peatland microbial communities from MTU Mesocosm Facility, Houghton, MI, USA - PEATcosm2014_Bin06_10_metaG | ecosystem: Environmental > Terrestrial > Soil > Wetlands > Peat | place... | reverse complement strand
TCGGCAGCTATCTCTCGGTGCACGAGGGACCGGCGCGAATCTCGAAGCTCGGTAGTGCGGCGCTCAAGCGCGGCATGATCCTGTCCAACGAACCCGGCTATTACCGCACCGGCGCCTACGGCATCCGCATCGAAAACCTGATTCTGGTGACGGAAGCCGAGCCGGTCGCCGGCGCGGAAAAGCCGCTCAACGCGTTCGAGACCCTGACCTTGGCGCCGATCGACACCCGCCTGGTCGATCCGGCGCTACTCACCGCCGAGGAGATCGCCTGGTTCGACGCCTATCACGCGCGCGTGCGCGACACACTGACGCCGCTCGTCGATCCGCTGACCGGCGTCTGGCTGGAGACGGCGACGGCGCCGCTCGGGGGGCGATAAGACTCAGTGGATCAGTTTCGCCCACTCGTCTTCCGTGAGCACCGTGACGCCATGCTTCTTCGCTTCCGCGAGCTTTGAGCCGGCGCCCGGACCGGCGACGACGTAGTCGGTTTTCTTCGACACCGAGCCGGACACTTTTGCGCCAAGCCGCTCTGCCGAGGCCTTGGCCTCGTCGCGGGTCATTTTTTCCAGCGTACCGGTGAACACCACGGTCTTGCCGGCGATCGCCGAATCGGCGCGCGGCTTTTCAGCATCGCGGATGCGAACGAGCGCCGCCAGCCGTTCGATGCGGCGGCGGTTATGCGCCTCGCCGAAATAGTCGTGCAGGCTCTCGATCACGGTATCGCCGATCTGATCGAGCGCATCCATTTCCAGCTTGGTTTCCTCGTCGTCCTTGGCGAGTTTCAGGCAGGCGTCGTGGAACGCCGTCCAGCTGCCATAGCCGCGCGCCAAGGCCGCCGCCGTCGTTTCGCCGACGTGGCGGATGCCGAGCGCATAGATGAAGCGTTCCAGCGCAATTTCGCGCCGTGCCGCGATGGCGGCGAAAAGATTACGCACCGAAGTTTCGCCGAAGCCCTCGACCTCTTCGAGGTGGATTTTCTTGTTGCGTTCCGGCAACGTGAAAATATCCGCGGGTTCCTTGATCCATTCCTTTTCGTAGAACAGCTCGATCTGCTTTTCGCCGAGGCCGTCGATATCGAAAGCGCGGCGCGAGACGAAATGCTTGAGATGTTCGATGGTCTGGAACGGACAGGCAAATTCGCCGGTGCAATGCACGCGCGCGCCTTCCACGCCGCCGGCAATGATCTCGCGGACAATTTCGGTATGCAGCGGGCAGGGGCACTTTTTCGGGAACTCGAACGGTTTGGCGCCGCGCGGCCGCTTGTCGAGGACCGCGCCGAGAACTTGCGGAATGACGTCACCGGCGCGCTGGATGATGACCGTGTCGCCGATCCGCACATCGAGCCGGGCGATCTCCTCCTGATTATGCAAGGTCGCGTTCTGCACCACGACGCCGCCCACCGTGACCGGTTCAAGCTTGGCGACCGGCGTCAGAAATCCGGTGCGGCCGACCTGGATTTCGATATCCCGGACGACGGTCGTGGCCTTTTCGGCCGGGAATTTGTGCGCGATCGCCCAGCGCGGCGAGCGCGACACGAAACCGAGCCGCTCCTGCCAATCGAGGCGATCGACTTTATAGACGACGCCATCGATATCGTAATCGAGCGCGGCGCGCTCGTCTTCGATCGCGCGGTGAAATTTCAACAGCGCGTCGACCGAGCGGCATATTTTGGTCAGCGGATTGGTTTTAAAGCCACAAGCGGCGAACCATTTGATCATGCCGGACTGCGTGTCGGCCGGCAGCTCGCTCATTTCGCCCCAGGCATAGGCGAAAAATCCGAGCGGCCGCGATGCCGTGACCGTCGGGTCGAGCTGACGCAACGAGCCGGCCGCGGTGTTGCGCGGATTGACATAGAGTTGCTTACCGGCTTCCGCTTGTTTGCGGTTAAGTTCCAGGAATGCAGCCTTGGTCATATAGATTTCGCCGCGCACCTCGCACACCGCCGGCACTGTTTTGCCTTTGAGCCGCTGCGGTATATCCGCCAGCGTCTTCACGTTGGCGGTGACGTCTTCGCCCTCGCTGCCGTCGCCGCGCGTCGCGCCGGTGACCAGCGCGCCGTCTTGGTAGCGCAGCGACATCGACAGCCCGTCGATCTTCGGCTCGGCGCTGAACACGATCTCTTCGTCCTCCGGAAGCCGCAGAAAGCGGCGGATGCGGCCGACAAAATCGACGACGTCGTCTTCCGCGAAGGCGTTGTCGAGCGACAGCATCGGCACCGCGTGGCGGACTTTGGCGAAGCGCGCCGAAGGCGCGGCGCCGACGCGTTGCGTCAGGCTTTCGAGCGTGCGCAATTGCGGGAAGCGCGCCTCGATCGCGTTGTAGCGCCGCCGTAGCTCGTCATAGTCCGCGTCGCTAACCGTCGGCGCGTCGTCTTGATAATAGCGCCGGTCGTGCGCTGCGATCTCGGTCGCAAGCCGCGCGTGTTCGGCCTTCGCCTGCTTCCCGGTGAGATCGTCGACGGCCGGCTCGGCCTTCACGCGACGGGCCATCACGTCAGCCCACGGCCGCCTTGATCAGCCGTTCGGCGGCGGCGCGGGCCTCGGCGGTGATTTCTGCGCCGGCCAGCATGCGGGCGATCTCTTCCCGGCGCCGGTCGTCTTCAAGTTCGATGACCTTGGTGGCGACCCGCTTGCCCTTGGCCAGCGCGTCCTTGGTGATGAGGTAATGCCGGTCGGCCCGCGCCGCCACCTGCGGCGCATGCGTCACCGCGATTACCTGCACGCCCGACGCCAGCCGCGCCAGCCGCACGCCGATGGAATCGGCGACCGCGCCGCCGACGCCGGTATCGATCTCGTCGAACACCAGCGTCGGCGCCGAGCCGCGATCGGCCAGCACGACTTTGAGCGCGAGGAGAAAACGGGCGAGTTCGCCGCCGGAAGCGACCTTCATCAGCGGCCCCGGCCGCGTGCCCGGATTGGTGCGGACCCAGAACTCGACACGATCGAGGCCATCGGGCCCTTCGGTTTCGCTCTCGATCTGCGTTGAAAATTCCGCCCGCTCGAGTTTGAGTGGCTTGAGCTCGGCATTGACGGCTTTGTCGAGCGCCAGCGCGGCACGCCGGCGCGACGCCGACAGCGCCCGCGCCGCTTTCAGGTAGCGCGCCGATGCGGCTTGGGCTTCTCCCTCCAACGCCGCAAGGCGTTCGGCGCCGGCATCGATCAGAGCCAAGTCGCTTTCGTACCGGCGCGCGAGCTCGGCCAAGCCGTCGACCGGAACGTTGTACTTGCGTCCCGCGGCGCGCAGCGCAAACAAACGCTCCTCGATGCGCTCAAGTTCCTGCGGATCGTATTGCGCCGCCCGCAGCGCCCCTTCGAGCTGTGCCCGCGCTTCGTCGAGCGCCGTCAGGGCGGCGTCGATCGCCTTTACGATCGGTTCGATCAATGCGGGCGCTTGCGCCGCGCGGCGCTCCAGCCGCCGCACCGCGGTCGAGAGTGACGGCACGGCCGACTGCGGACCGGTGACGTCGTCATGGGTCGCCTGCAGATCTTCGGCGACCTTCTCGGCCTGCATCATGGTGGCGCGCCGATCCGCCAGCGATGTCTCTTCGCCGGTTTCCGGCGCGAGCTTGCCGAGTTCGTCGACCGCATGGCGAAGCCATTCGGCCTCGCGGCCGAGCCGCTCGGCTTCGGCGCGATGCGCCGCGACCGCGGCCTCGCGCGCGCGGCGGTCGGCCCACATCCGCGTCACCGCGGCGGCGTCGTTTTCGGTCGCGCCATAGGCGTCGAGCAGCGCGCGGTGGGTGGCCGCCTCGACGAAGGCGCGCGCGTCGTGCTGGCCGTGGATTTCGACCAAGGCGGTGCCCAGCGCGCGCAGCACCTGCACGCTGACCGGTTGATCGTTGATAAAGGCGCGGGTGCGGCCGTCGGCGAATTGCACACGGCGCACGATCAGTTCGTCTTCGCCGCCAAGATCGCTGCCAAGATCGCCGGCCAGATCGTTGTCGGCCAGCACGCGGCGCGCCGGATGCTTTTTGGCGATGTCGAATACGGCAATGACCTGGCCCTGCTCGGCGCCCTCGCGCACCAGCGCCGCCTCGCCGCGGGCGCCGAGCGCCAGCGCGAAGGCATCGAGCAGAATCGATTTGCCGGCACCGGTCTCACCGGTCAGCGCGGCAAGGCCGGACCCGAAATCGATGTCGAGCCGATCGATCAGAACGATATCGCGGATTGAAAGGCGAGCCAGCATGGTTTCGGGGGACGGATGACGGGGCCACAGCGGACAGATGTTATTCTTAATTCTCCGTTCTGTCGTCCGCCGTCCGTCAGCTCAAGCTCTTGAAGGCGCGGCTGATCCAGGAACCCTTGTTCTCGGTCGTCGGCTCGCCGCCGGCGGTTTTCACCAGGGTATAGGCGTCTTTATACCAAGGACTGTCCGGGAAATTATGGCCGAGCACGGCCGCCGCGGTTTGCGCCTCATCCAACAAGCCCAGCGAAACATAGGCTTCGCTCAGCCGCATCAGCGCCTCCTCGACGTGGCGTGAGGTCTGGTACTGCGTCACCACGACCTTGAAGCGGTTGATGGCGCCGATGAAGTCCCGCTTTTTCATATAAAAGCGGCCGATATCCATTTCTTTGCCGGCGAGCTGGTCGCGCGCCATCGCGATCTTTTTCTTGGCGCTGGTGGCGTATTCGCTATCGGGATATTTGCGCACCACCTCTTCAAGCGCGTCGATGGCCTTGTCGGCGCGGGTCTGATCGCGCGACACGTCGACAATCTGATCGTAATAGGACGAGCCGATAAGGTATTGGGCATAGGCGGCGTCGGGGCTGCCGGGATGCAGCGTCACGTAGCGCTTCGCCGCGTTGACACAATCGTCGTAGAGTTCGGACTGATAATACGCAAACGCGGACATCAAGAGCGCCTTACGCGCCCAGTCCGAATACGGGTTCTGGCGGTCCACCTCGTCGAATTTCTTCGCCGCGGCTTTGTAATCCTGCTGGGTATTGAGAAGGTACAGGCCCTCGTTATAGAGCATATCGGCGGGATCGTCGGGGACGAAGTCCTCGTCTTTATTGAACAGACCACAGCCCGCAAGCGACGCGGCCATCAGCGCGAGCGCCAAGCTGGCCGCCAGCGCGCGCAGCATGCGACCGGATCTCGTCGATCCTCGTAACCGCGGCATCATGAGCTGATTTAGTCCCGTCCCCGCCGCCGCGTTCAACCCCTGCCAGGCGCTTCGGCCGCCAGGGTGAGCGCATCGCAGCCCTATGACAATAACACAATTATGGCCGACAATCGGCCCGGATTGTGGCGCAAAAGTTAAGGGACCTAGGATGAGCCGCTTAGGAGACGTCCGGCCCGTAGGCCGGCGCCGCCAGGCTGGAGGCGAGGTCGGCATGGCCGCGCACGCGACGGCCGGGCTCCGGCATTTCGACATAAGTCCAGGCGCTGCGGTCGGACATCAATGCGGTGAGCACGGCGTGATTGAGCTTGTGCCCGCCGCGCACCGAACGATAGGCGCCCAGGAGCGGCGCGCCGGATAGCGCCAGGTCGCCAATCGCGTCGATCGCTTTGTGGCGTACGAATTCGTCCGCGAAGCGCATTCCTTCCGGATTTAGCACGCGATTTTCGGCGATCACCACGGTATTCTCGAAAGAGGCGCCTAGCGCATAGCCTGCGCTCCACAGCTTCGCCACGTCGCGCATGAAGCCAAAAGTCCGCGCCCGCGCCAATTCGCGGCGGAACACATCCGGCTCGACATCGATCGCGAAGGATTGGTGCCCGATCAGCGGGTGGTCGAAAACGATTTCGGTTTCGATACGCAGGCCGCGCGCGTGAGGCCGCAATTCACCGTAACTGTCGCCTTTGGCAACCCGTACCGGCTTGAGCACTTGGATGTAGCGCCGCCGCGCCGGCAGCGTGACGACGCCGGCCTGGTCGATCGCCGCGACGAACGCCGCCGCGCTGCCGTCCATAATCGGCACTTCCGGACCGTCGACTTCAACGACCGCGTTATCGACACCCAGGCCATGCAACGCCGCCAGCACATGTTCGGTCGTCGATATTGCCGGACCGCTGGCATCGCCAAGGACGGTGGCAAATTCGGTCGCCGTCACTGAGCGGAAGTTGGCGTCTACTTCGCGGTCGGGTTGGCCGTCGATGCCGCATCGCAAAAATACGATGCCGGTGCCGGCCTCAGCCGGATGTAATGTAAGAGTAACGGGGAGGCCGGAATGAACGCCGATGCCGGTAACGCTCGCATGATCTCGCAGCGTCGTTTGATCTTGCGGTGTCGTTTGCCGGCCGGATGGCACGCCCCTGGTCATGCTTTCGTCCCACACTTTACGGCCAAGCCACGCGAGCAGGATTACTTCGCGAACAATGATGGCCACCCAACGCGAGGGAATGCATTCCAATTTGGGGGCGGTCGACGCGACCAGCCCGAACTCAACCCCCAAACAGTCCCCTCTGACCGAAAACCTTACCGGCGGAGGCTGTTCAGGCCAATTCACGCTTTCTTACCAAGTGTTACCTTGTTCCGGCCGCACTCTTGTCAGCGCGCTGCCTCAAAATCGGACATCAACCCGATTTGCCCGGGCAGCTGCACAATCCAACCGCCGCTTTATCCCGCGGCGCCGTGGAGGGCAGCCAAGTGGCCAATAAAAGTCACTTAAAAACAGTGGCTTAGCTCGCGATCTTGGTCCGACGGCTGCCCTACCGGCTGGAAGCGGCGCCGGCAAGGATCAATGGTGGCGGCGCAACGGCCTCAGTTTGCTTGGCGGCGCAGAAACGCCGGAATGTCGAGCTGATCCTCTTCGCTCGGGTTATGCACAGGGCTCTGGCGGCCGTGTTGGTCCAGCCCTTGCGGCGCCGGACGCCGGGCATATTCGGAGACCGGCAGTTGCGGGCGCGGTTCGGACGGGCGCGGCACCGGGCGTCCGGTAAGCCGCTCGGCGGGCACGGGAGCGCCAACCGGCGCCGCCGCGCGAGGGATCGGCGGCGATTCGTGCTCGTCGTGGTCTTTCCGCCCGAGACCGACCGAGGCCAATCGCTGCAATAGCGACAGGCGCCGCTTCTCGGGATGATCGTCCTGGGGCAACTCGCCGCGCCGCGCCCGGATTTCGTTCTGCGCCGGGACCGGCAATTCGTCGATTCGCGGCATGCGCGGGGCGCGCGCCGGCAGTCGCTCCGGCTGCGGTGGAATGAACGTGGTGGGCTCTACAGCTTCCCGATCATGGTCTTCCGGCTCGATCGCCGCCGGGTCGATGAACAGCGACGGTTTGGGAGCCAGCGGACGGATCGCGATGTCCTCGACGGCCGCGGCAATCGCCGCCTTGGCCGCCGATTCGATTGAGGCATTGACACTGGCTGGGGCCGCAACCGGCGGCGCCGCGATGGGCCGCGCCGGTTCCGGCCGCTCGAGGCGCTCCATCACGCGGGCGGGTTCGGTGCGCGTTCGCGGCGTCACTTCGGCAGGGCGCGAATCCGCGGCCGGCGCGGTCTGCCGTTGCGCCTGGGCCTGGTCGATGCCCGTGGCAACGACGGACACCCGGATCATGCCGTCGAGACTTTCATCGAAGGTCGCGCCGACGATGATGTTGGCGTCTTGGTCGACCTCTTCGCGAATGCGCGTCGCCGCCTCGTCGACCTCGTAAAGCGTCAGGTCGCGGCCGCCGGTGATCGAAATCAGCAAGCCCTTCGCCCCCTTCATCGACGCATCGTCGATCAGCGGGTTGGAAATCGCCGCCTCCGCGGCCGTCAGCGCCCGCTTGTCGCCTGCGGCCTCGCCGGTCCCCATCATGGCCTTGCCCATCTCGCGCATCACGGCGCGAACGTCGGCGAAGTCGAGGTTGATCAGGCCTTCTTTGACCATCAAGTCGGTGATGCAAGCGACGCCGGAATAGAGCACTTGGTCCGCCAGTGCGAAGGCATCGGCGAACGTGGTCTTCTCATTCGCCACGCGGAAAAGATTTTGATTGGGAATGATGAGCAGGGTATCGACGCATTTCTGCAGTTCAATAATGCCGCTGTCGGCGATGCGCATGCGGCGCTGGCCCTCGAAATGGAACGGCTTGGTGATCACGCCGACCGTGAGCATGCCGAGTTCGCGCGCTGCCTTGGCGATAACCGGCGCGGCGCCGGTGCCGGTGCCGCCGCCCATGCCCGCGGTGACGAAGACCATATGGGCGCCGGAAAGGTGATCGCGGATTTCGTCGATGACTTCTTCCGCGGCGGCGCGTCCGACGTCGGGTTGCGAGCCGGCGCCGAGCCCCTCGGTCGCCTGGACGCCCATCTGAATGACGCGTTCGGCTTTCGACATCGTCAGCGCCTGCGCATCGGTATTGGCGACCACAAAGTCGACCCCTTGCAGGCCGGCGGTGATCATATTGTTGACGGCATTGCCGCCCGCGCCCCCGACGCCGAACACGGTAATACGGGGCTTAAGTTCTCGGATATCGGGAATATTCAGATTGATGGTCATGATTGCCTCTTGTTCGTAGCGCCGGCGATGTGCAGCCCCGGCCGGTCCGCCACCGGTCGCAGTGATTTTCCAGCTTCGCGTCTGGGGGCCATCAGAAGCTCTCGCGAAGCCATTGCCCGACCCGGGCGAAATAGCCCGTACCGGTCATGAGTTGCCGCTTCCGCCGCGGTTCGAAATGTTCGAGATGTGCGGCTTGCGGATAGATCAGCAGGCCCGCCGCCACGGCGAATGCCGCGCCTTTGGCGGAGTCCGGGGCACCTGCAATACCGAGCGGCCGCCCGAGGCGCACCGGCCGGCCAAGAATTCGTGACGCCAGATCGGGCAGACCGGTGAGCTGGCTCGCGCCGCCGGTAAGTACGACGTGCTGCTCGGCTGCCATCGAGGACGCTGCGAGCCGGTCGCGCACCATTTCAAGTATTTCTTCCACGCGCGGCTTGATGATGCCGACCACCGCCGCGCGGGACACGAATTGTGCCTGCTCGCGCTCATCGTCGCTCAGCGGCGGCACCGTGATCATGTCGCGCTCGTCGGATCCTCCGCCGAGCACACTGCCATACAGCGTCTTGATTCGCTCGGCATCGGCGATGCGGGCGTTAAGTCCGCGCGCCAGGTCCATCGTGACGTGATGGCCTCCCAGCGCAAAACCTTCCAGATGAACGAGCCGGCCGCCAAGGAATAGCGCCATCGTGGTGGTGCCGGCGCCCATATCAATAACGGCAGCGCCGAGATCGGCCTCGTCGTCGGCGAGGACGGCAAGACCGGCGACATAAGGACTAGCGACCATGGCCTCGACGTCGAGGTGACAACGCTCGACCGCCAGCATGACGTTGCGGGCGGCGGCGATGTCGGTCGTGGCGACGTGCATATCGACGCCGAACCGCGAGCCGAGCATGCCGCGCGGATCGCGAATGCCGTCGACGCCATCGATCGAATAACCGACGGGCAACGAATGCAGCACGGCGCGGCCGTCACGCAGCGAATGGTGACTGCCGGCCGCCAACACCCGCGCGATGTCGTTCTCGGCGACGGCGGAGCCGACGATCTCTATGTCGGCCGCAAACAACTCGCTGGCGAGACGGCCGGACGATATCGACAGCACAACCGATTCGATCTCGACCGACGCCATGCGCTCGGCGGCATCGACGGCCTGGCGGATCGCGTCCTCGGCCTGCGCGAGATTGACGACGCTGCCGGCCTTCATGCCGCGGGCGACGGTATGGCCAAAGCCGACGATTTCGACGGCATGGCTGCGCCGGGTCAGAACCTGCTGCGGCCCGTGCGGTCGAAGCCGCGCGATCAGACACACCACCTTGCTCGACCCGACATCGAGGGCGGCTATCAGCGCGCTCTTGCGCGGCGAGATCGGCTTCATCTTGGGGGTGAGGCCGTAATGAAGGGCGTTCACGCGTCGCCCCCCTTTTTCTTCTTTTTGCTGCTCGAAAGAGCTTCGTTGCGGGCCTGTGCCGCCGCGTCGGACAGCCGGACGCTGACGCGGTCGGGCAGTCGCAAATCGACCATCGTGATATCGCGGGAGAGTAGCTTCTTGTCGCGGTCGAGTTCGACCAGCCGATCCAGCGCGCCTTCGACATTCGCCTCCGGCAGGCGCACATCGATGCCGTTGGTGAGTTGCAGGTTCCAGCGCCGTTGCGCGACCAAAATTGACGCACGCAACAACGTCCGAATGTCGGGATAACGATCGACGACGGCGAGAAAATCCTTGGCAAGCGGCGCGGCGCCGGTTCCGACGACGAGCGGCAGGCCGAGATAGCGGTTCTCGACGTAAGGTTCCAGCACCGTTCCATCGGCGGCGATGACGCTGATACGCCCGTCCTTCTGCCACAGCGCGAAGGCCGAGCGCTCGGTGATGGTGATTTGCAGGCGGTCCGGGTAGAGCTTGAGCACCGCCGCATCGGCGATCCAGGGGTTCGCCATCAGGCGCGTGCGCGCTGCCGCCGCGTCAAGGAACAACAGCGATGCACGGCCGGTCACGCCGGCACTGGTGAGAACTTCTTCGCGGCTGACTTCCTTCGGGCCACTGAGAGAGATCGCCGCGATGCGAAAGCCCAGCGAATTCGCGGCGACATCGCGCGCGTCCCTAAGCCAGCCGATAATTGTCGGCATATGCTGCCCGGCCACGACACCGTAGCCCAGAGTGGCAGCGAGCAGCAGGATCGATGCCGCGATTCCGCTGCCGTGCGGTAGCCGCGCGAGGCTGAAAGCCCAACGGCCCCTGAGCCCGCGATAGGCCGAGAACCGGCCCCAGCGATCGGCGCGGCGGTAGCGAAAATCGGATGTGCCGCGCGCATGCTGGCGCGTTTCGGCAACCGGCGCGCCGTCATCTTCCGCAGCTGATTGCCCCGACCGCATCAGCGGTTGGTCGAGGCGTCCTCCACCATCCATTGCACCAGCTCATCGAACGCGATGCCCGCGTAGGCCGCAAGCTCGGGCACAAGCGAGGTCTCGGTCATCCCCGGTTGCGTATTGACCTCAAGACAGACCAGCTTTCCCGTCCCCCGATCGTCGTAACGAAAGTCCGCACGGCTCACGCCGCGACAGCCAAGCGCGCGGTGGGCAGCCAAGGCGAGTCTTCGGGCTTCCTGGTAAACATTTGGTAAAATTGGCGCCGGCAGAATGTGTTTGGAGCCTCCGGCTGCGTATTTTGCCTCGTAATCGTAGAACTGCGTCGAGGGCACGATCTCGATGACGTCGAGCGCGCGGTCGCCGACGACCGCGCAAGTCAGCTCCTTGCCGGGGATGTAGCGCTCGATCATGACCATTTCGCCGAACGCCCAGTCGTCGCGAAACAGCTCTTGCGGCGGGTGCGGATGAGCCTCGGTGACGATGAAGACGCCGACGCTCGATCCTTCCGCGATCGGCTTGACCACGTAGGGCGGCGCCATGACATGGCTCTTCGCTGCTTCGAAACGTGATACCACCTGATCTTCGGCGACCGGCACGCCGGCCGCGCGAAATAGCGCTTTGGCATAGTCTTTTTGCATGGCAAGCGCCGAAGCCAGCACGCCGGAATGGCTGTAGGGAATGCCGAGGATTTCCAGGAGGCCCTGCAGCGTGCCGTCTTCGCCGGGCCGGCCGTGCAGCACGTTCAGCGCGGCATCGGGCTTGGCCGCGGCCAGCACCGCGGCGATGTCGCGCCCGACATCGACCGGCGTCACGCGGTAGCCGCGGCGATCCAGCGCCTCGGCGCAGGCTTTGCCGGAACGCAGCGACACCTCGCGCTCGGCCGACCAGCCCCCCATCAGAACCGCGACGTGCTTGGACATTGATTCTGCCCCGGCGCAGCCGGATCTCCGACCGCTGATTCGCAGGGACACCAATAGAATCGACTATGGACGAAAAATCGAGAGTCTCAGTGAGCCGCCGTCGGAATTAGGCAACCGCGCGGCGCTACGGCGCGACGCCGATCCGTTTGATTTCCCATTCGAGTTCGACGCCGGCACCAGCCTTGACCCGCAGCCGCACCGTCTCGCCCAAGGTCTCGATATCGGCTGCGCTGGCTTTGCCAAGATTGATCAGGAAATTGCAGTGCAGTTCCGAGACTTGGGCATCGCCGATACGCAAGCCGCGGCAGCCGGCGGCGTCGATCAATTGCCAGGCCTTTTGGCCCGGCGGATTTTTGAAGGTGGAGCCGCCGGTACGGCTTTTCACCGGCTGCGTCGCCTCGCGTGACTCGGTGATCTTTGCCATCTCCGCGGCAATGATCGCCGGATCGCCGCGTTCGCCCGCGAACAATGCTTGCGTGAAGATGAAATCGTCCGGCGCGCCGCTGTGGCGATAGGCAAATTGCATGTCGGCATCGTTCAAGACGTGAATGCGGCCCTGGCGGTCGACGGCGCGCGCTTCGACCAGCGTGTCCTTGGTCTCGCGGCCATAGGCGCCGCCGTTCATACGCAGCGCACCGCCGACGCCGCCGGGAATGCCACGCAGGAACGACAACCCGGAAATACCGGCTTCCTGCGCCGCGCGGGCGATTTTGACGTCAGGCACCGCCGTGCCGGCGCGCAAATTGAGACGTTCGATCGCGATCTCATTGAAACCGCGACCGAGCCGGATCACAACGCCCGGCACACCGCCGTCGCGCACGATCAAATTGGAGCCGAGACCGATGACAGTCACCGCGACCTCGGCCGGCAGCTGCCCAAGGAAATAACTTAGGTCGGCCTCGTCCTCCGGCATGAACAAAAGCTGAGCCGGCCCGCCGACGCGGAACCAGGTCAGTTCGGCGAGCGATTGGTTCGCCAGCAGGCGGCCGCGCAAATCGGGCATGGTCTTTTTGACGACCGCCACAAGGTCGGGAAACGTCATCCATGGCCCCCGGCCGCCGCCAATTCCGCGGGCAACGCATAAGCCCATTGCGTGATCGAGCCCGCACCTAAAAAGACGACATAGTCGCCGGGCTGCGCCATGCCCGCGACCAGCGCCGCAAGCTCTTCCGGACCGTCAAGCGCGATGACGTGGCGGTGTCCGTGCGTGCGCAAGCCTTGCACCAGCGCGTCGCGGCCGACGCCCGCGATCGGCGCTTCGCCGGCGGCATAAACCGGCGCCACGATCACGGCGTCGGCGTCATTGAAACAGG
>Ga0181525_10003220_pt1 | contig 13019 bp, 12 predicted proteins | sample PEATcosm2014_Bin_48_FD_121100 | JGI IMG/M metagenome (GOLD analysis project Ga0181525, IMG submission 121100) | Peatland microbial communities from MTU Mesocosm Facility, Houghton, MI, USA - PEATcosm2014_Bin06_10_metaG | ecosystem: Environmental > Terrestrial > Soil > Wetlands > Peat | place... | reverse complement strand
TAACGTCAAAGACTGGATTGCTTCGTCGCAAAAAGCGCACCTCGCAATGACAGCTCCTCGCAATGACAGCTCTCCACCCTCAGGATGACAGCATTAAATATCATCATCATCCGGCAGATTCGTCTCCTCCCCCGGCACGCGATGTTTCTCATCCGCCCAATCGCCAAGATCAATCAACTTGCAGCGTTCCGAACAAAAAGGACGAAATTTATTTTGTGCCGTCCACGTTCCTTTTTTCCCGCATTGCGGGCAGGAAATGTCTTTTTTATCAGTCATGAAGTTTCTTCTTTATGTCACGTTACAATACGCAACCCAGAAAGGAAGATTTTCCGTAAATTGCGAGGGTCTTTTTTCAATATGCGGTGTAAAAAAACGTACGCTAAAAAAATGCCGGCCTATGCTGACTTCAGGATAAGCCGGCAAATCATGCGCGATGCCTATGCGTATCATGCGCAGATTTAATTGCGGATCCAGCAATTCCTGATGAAAACCGTGCACAGCGGTTTTTTCTTCGGTCCTGACATTATGTCTAACCAGTTGCAGCACTAATTCAACCGCAGTACGGATTTGCGCGAAATCACTCAGCCAATCCTTGATAGTGTTCATGCGACTGTCTGCCGGCTGCTGTAACCAGTAATGAAAAATGGGAACATCAAAACTGCAGCCGCTGCCAGGTGTTGCAAAATGCGCGCGTAGATTATTCAGTAACTCAATATCCCGCAGACGCTGCCCAATTTTGCCGCTGCTGTCAATCAGCTTGCGTGACAGTTCATCGAGCTGCTGCATGAGGGTATTTAGCTTGCCGGCATCAATATCAGGCGTATTGTCGTAGCGCTGCAGATTGGTGTGCAGGGCGCTTAATTCTTTGGCGAGCTTGGCTTTTAAATCGGGGCGGTCAAGCAGGTGCAGCACATTAATGATGAGTTGAATAAGGTTGCGTGTGCCGAAAATGGAAGTGTCATTTAGTTCGTGGTCAATTTGCTGAAAGGATTGTTCGAGGCGCAGGCAGGCACGAATGACTTCGTTTAGCGGATGATCGTAAATGATGGTTTCTTTCATGTTACTGGCTGCATCTTACCGGTTCCTGACAGGATAACATGAATTGTTTTAAAAATAGACGGGAATTATGAGGCCTGTCATCCTGAGGGCGCTTTTTGCCCGAAGGACCTCCTGCTTAAGAAGGCCTTCCCCCACCGGGGGAAGGTGCCCAACGGGCGGAAGGGGGAGTATAAAATGCAAAAATTATATTCCCCCTTCCGTCCTTCGGACACCTTCCCCCGGTGGGGGAAGGCCTTCTTAAGCAGGAGGTCCTTCGGGCAAAAAGCGCCCTCAGGATGACAGCTCTCCGCCCTCAGGATGACAGATCCATCTCTCTGTATTTCCCATCCAGCTTCTCCACCTGCGCAGCCAGTTCCTCAAGCGTCCCCTCATTCTGAATAATATCCTGGGCCTTCGCGCGTCTCGTTTCGCGCCTTGCCTGGGAATGCAGGATAGCTTCCACCTCAGCTTTCGATGATTTATCCCGCAGCATGACACGCTTTATCTGCTCGCTTTCAGGCGTATCGACCACCAATATCCGGTTGATGAAAGAAAAAAATTCGACCTCAAGCAGCAGGGGGATAACAGCAATGCAATAAGGCGAGGACAGCTTTGCAATCTGCTTTTCCATCTCAGCCAGGATGAGAGGGTGCAGCAGGTTTTCCAGCCACAATCTTTGTTTGGTATCGTTGAAAATAATATTTCTTAATGCTGCTCTATCGAGACTGCCATCCGGTAACACCATTTCTTTTCCAAAATGTTTAACGATACTGGCAAATGCAGGTGTATCCGGCCGGCTGACTTCGCGAGCGACAATATCAGCATCAATAATGGGAATGCCGCGTTCTGCAAATAAATTTGCAACCGTTGATTTGCCTGATCCTATGCCGCCGGTTAAGCCTATGACTAACATATATCACCACATGATATGCAAATAATATTTCATGATTTCATTTCCCCACAAAAGGGCCACCCAGCCTGCAATGGCAAGATAAGGGCCGAAGGGCAGCGGTGTGCTCGTGTAATTCTTGCGTAAGACCATTTGGGTAAGAGCAAAAATCAGGCCGCTTACGGAAGCGAGCAAAATAACCAGCGGCAGCATTTGCCAGCCAAGAAAGGCGCCTATGGCCGCCAGCAATTTGTAATCACCCTGGCCCATGCCGGTTTTATGCGTGATAAGCCTGAATAACCATTGAATCGCCGCAAAAATTAGATAACCTGCGAGCGCACCAAGGATGGCATCCTGACTATTGGTGAATAAATAAAAAATACTAAAAAATAATCCTGCCCATAGCAGAGACAAGGTCAGCTCATCAGGCAGAAGATGGTAGTCAATATCAATAAATGTGAGGCAAATACAGATCCAGCCAAATAGCAGCGCAGCAAATGTTTGCGGCGTTGCGCCAAATTTTGCAGCGGCGTAAAGAGAAACAAGGCAGGTCAATCCTTCCACTAGCGGATAGCGCAAGGAAATATGAGCTTTGCAATGCGCGCACCGGCCTTTTAACCAGAGAAAACTCAGGATAGGAATATTATGCCAAGGACGTATGGTTTTCTTGCAGCGCGGACAATGTGAAAAAGGCAGACTTAAACTGAGTTTGTCTGTATCAGTATGCGGTTTTAGTCTGAGATAAATACGGCATTCTTCACTCCAGTGTTGCTGCATGATACGCGGCAAGCGGTAAATCACAACATTGAGAAAGCTGCCTATCAACAGGGAAACAAGGCCGACGACAAAGAGAAAGGCGTCACGATGTTCGGCAAAAAACTGCATGCTTTCCATGATTATAAGGCACTTCCTAATTTGAAGATGGGTAGATACATGCCGATGATTAAAGCACCGATTAAAACACCAAGCACTAGCATAATCAAGGGTTCAAGCAGGCGGCTAAACTGGCGAAGCAGATGTTCAATATCCGTTTCAAAAAAATCAGCAGCTTTATTCAGCATGTGATCCAGCGAGCCGGATTCCTCGCCAATTTTTACCATTTGCAGCATGAGATCGGGAAAGTACGCTGTGGATTGCATGGCTTGATGTAGGTGCAGGCCTGCGTGCAACTTGCTGCGTATGCGAAGAATGGTGTGCGTGAATTCAGGATAGTTTGCATTCATCAATAATCTGAGTGCATCCGTAATGGGAATGCCGGCAGCAAACATTGTTGCGAGATTTCTTGCAAATCGTGCGAGCAAAATTTTTTGCATGAAGGAAAATTGATGAAGGCGCTTCTGACAGGATTTTTTTATCTTGCGTGAAAATGCATGCGGAAGATAGAGAAAACTAATGCAGAGAACAGGCAGACATAATAAAAAAAGATGCTGATTCAGTTGCGCAGAAAGAAAAAACAGGCAGCGTGTGAGTGCAGGAAGAGGAATATGGGTGCCAGTAAATAATTCAGAAAATTTCGGAATGATAAACAGAAACATGCTCACTGTGACAAGTAAAGCGGTGAAGCTAATGACGCAGGGATAAAATAAAGCGTGTTTTATCTGCCGAATGAACGCAAGCTGCCTTTCGTGTTCATCGGCAATCATTTTTAATGTTGTATCAAGATTGCCGGTATGTTCGCCAATTTTTATTAACTGACACGTCATTTCATTAAAATATTTTTTATGTGTACTTAAGCTCGTATATAAATTTTTACCTGATAATAATTCATGTTTGATGGAGTCAATCAGCAGGTGCATGGCAATTTTCCCCTGATTTTTTTCAAGTACTCGAAAGCATTGCAGGATGGGAATGCCTGCTGTCAGCAGGGCAGCAAATTGGCGTAAAAAAATGGTGATATCAAGCGGCGTTATTGCGCGTTTTTGTTTGCAGGAAGACAGAATTGATTTTATGCGTTGCATGATTGTTTTCCAAGAACACGAAATAATTCCGCCTGCGTTGTCACACCGTTTTGCACGAGCAGTTGACCGGCATCCCATAATGATATCCATTCTTGTTTGCGTAACAGGTTTTGCAAGGTCTGTGAATGATTGCCAGACAAAATATGCGGCATGATTTTTTCCGTTATGGGTAGACATTCAAAAATACCGGTGCGGCCTTTGTAACCCTGATGACAATAGGTGCATCCATCTGCTGTCATGGTTTTGCAATGCACACATAATTTGCGGACGAGGCGTTGTGCCATGACCAGTGAAACCGTGCGAATAAAAGGTTGTGCAAGTGTGCCGAGAGCTTTAAGGCGGGAGATGGTTTCAAGAGCATTATTGGTATGCAGAGTGGATAACACCAGATGACCGGTTTGCGCTGCTTGCATGGCGATGGCTGCAGTTTGCGTGTCGCGAATTTCACCTATCATGATGATGTCCGGATCTTGCCGCAGCAAGCTTCGCAATGCTGCTGCAAAATCAAGACCGATGCGAGTGTTAATGTTTATCTGATTAATGCCTTTCAATTCAATTTCCACCGGATCTTCGACAGATGAAATATTTTTTTCAATCTGATTTAAAAAATGCAGCGCAGAATAAAGTGTGATGGTTTTGCCGCTGCCGGTCGGGCCTGTTACCAATATCAATCCTTGTGGTTCTGTCAGTGCAGATAAAAATAAAGTTTGTTGCGCAGGTGTCAAGCCGAGTGCGTGAATATCCAGATTGAATTTATTTGTATGGAGTAAACGCAGCACAATTTTTTCACCTGATAAAGTCGGGCAAGTATTCATGCGGATATCAAACGTCGAATGCGGCAAGCGCAAGCGGCCATCCTGAGGCAGGCGGCGTTCGGCGATATTTAGCTGCGATAAGATTTTAAGACGTGTAATCAGGCGTGCAGCAAAATGCGGCGGGATGGTGGCGATTTCAGACAATAAACCATCACGGCGAAAGCGTATTCTGCAGTCATCAGAAAAAGGTTCGATATGAATATCAGAAGCCTGTTGCAAAACAGCATCATCAATTAATCTTGCGACAAACTCACTCATAGGCCCGTCATCTGTTTCTGCGATAGTGTAATTGGAAGCGGAATCTTCAATGGGTGTGATTTTTGATAGCGTTGATTCAAGCTGCGTACCGAGGCGGTTGGTGCGCGACAATAAAACCAGAATCTTATCCAGTGCAGCTTCGCACACCAGCATGATGGAAAGAGATAAGCCTGTGTGAAAGCGCACCGCAGAAATAGCGGCATGATCTGTTGGGTCGGAAACGCCGACATGCAAAGTATTTTGCTCGCGAAACAGGGGAATAATGCGATAGCGAAGAATCAGATCAGGATTCATGTGTTCGGTTTTGGTTTCATAAGCTGCGAGATCATAAACAGGCAGCATGAAATACTTGCTGCAGCACGTGAGTATGGTCTCGCTAGTCAGAATATTTTCTCGCACCAGATAAGTCACCAGCGGAATTTTCTGCTGTTCTGAAGAAGCAATGAGTGCAGGAAGTTTCTCTGCCTTCAGCAAGCCTTCGCGACTCAAATAATCGGCCAGTGCATTAGGCATTGCAAAATCCATACTCAAGGCAAGATCCGCTGATTATCCATCTGCTGCCACCCTCATTTGGCTGCAAGACATAAGTTGCGTATCTGACCATTTGTGTGCCGGTCGAAGTAATGATGCCATTTTCGACCGCGATTCCAGCGAGGTTTTTGGTGGGCTTAGGCGTATCCGGTATACCGTGGCGGCCATTCATTAGTTCAGAAAGCGGTGTGCCTTCCTGGATAGCAATAGAAACAGCCGTTTTAAACATCTCCGTTGCGCTGATTACCTCCGCAAAACGTGCGCGTTGGGAGTAGTTCTGGTACGAGGGGATGGCGACAGCGGCGAGGATGCCGATGATAGTCACGACCATCATTAATTCGATCAAAGAAAAGCCATAATAGCGATGCATAGGGGTTTGCCTTTTGAGTTGGGGTTAGGAGGGGTGGTGCGAGGTGGACAGGTATACTTTCTTCGCCGGATTGCGGCAAGATTTTTTTGCACGACCTGTATTTTCCGCGAGGAGGTGATGAGATGTGCCGTCCTGGCAAATTAGAGGTGCCACAATGTGATGAGATGTGCTGGTCAATAAGAGGGAATTTATTTATACTCACCGCTCTGTTTTCATGCTGGGCCGACGTAGCTCAGTTGGTAGAGCAACTGATTCGTAATCAGTAGGTCTGCAGTTCGATTCTGCACGTCGGCATCAAAATAAATCAATAGGTTACGAGTGGATCGGCAAGGCGGCAATGTCGTCATGGTCCACTGGTGGTCCATCAGATACAAACAAATACCAATAAATCACAACGCTTCCGTCGAACAATCATCGAATAGCCAGTATAATTCTTGCCAGCGCATTTTAGATATTTTTGGCAGACAAAAGTTTAAATATCTTAACCGTAGCGAAAAAGAAAAGTGACTAACTTTCTGAGCAGTTAAATAGAAGGTGTTATGCATGTCAAAATTTTTAGGTGAATGTTATTGTGGCAGTATTAAATTTTACTGTGATAGTGATCCCTTCTTTACTCAATACTGTCATTGCAACAAGTGTCGTGAAGTGGCATCACAATCAAAACGTGATGCAGATAAGCAAGATGAGTGAATATCAATATTACGAGTTTTGTAGCATTAGCAAACCACTTACAAGAGAAGCGCGCATGGAAATGGCTTCGTTATCCAGTAGAGCACAAGTAAGCACGCATGGCGCTTCGTATGTTTATAATTATGGTGATTTCAAGGGTAACCCTAAGCAACTTTTATTAAAGCATTTTGATGTGTTTTTCTATATAAGTAACTTTGGAGGTATCAGGCTTCTATTTAAATATCTTGCTGATGAAATTAATATCGTTCAAATGAAGAAGTACTGCATCAAAGATGTTATTAGTACAAAAACGCAGAAAGAAAACGTTTTGTTAGATATTGATATCAATCTTGAAGAAGGTTTTGGTTGGGTTGAGGGGGAAGGAATGCTCGTTGATCTTTTGCCTTTATATGATGAAATAAAAACAGGAAATTATCAATTTTTAAAGTTAGTTTCTTCAGTTAATGAAGGATTGACTGAAGAGGGAAATACATTAAAAACTGCTATATCAAAATTTAAGAATTTGTCTATAGCACAAGAAGCATTTCTTACGTGTGTTGGTATCTGAGGAACTGTATGTTAAAGAAAACATTGCCGGTTTTTATCAAATGAACACGCTTACACAGAATATTACGAATATTTATGAGAAAAAAGGTAAGGATTGGATTTCTAATTTGCCGAATATTATTGCGATTCTTGCCAAGCATTGGAATTTAAGGGATGTTACTCCAGTTGATAATATGACTTTTAATTATGTTGCAAAAGCAATCTTAGGTGATAGCCAGCCAGTCATTTTGAAAATAAGTTGTGATTTGAAAACTATTTTAGATGAGATGAAAGCCTTGATTCAATTTGATGGCAATGGTTCGGTTAAGCTTATCGATTCCAACGATAAATATAATGCTTTGTTGATACAGCAAGCTGTTCCAGGGATTACTCTCAAAAAATTATACCCAGAAAATGTTGAGTATGTGATGGATTGTTATGTCGATACTATGAAAAAACTCCATAAAATGCATCTGCCTAATAAGCATGAGTATCGCTATATTGCTGATTGGTTGGTTGCGCTTGATAAACTTACACCAGATCAAATTCCTGCTCATATGCTAAAAAGAGCAATAGATTTAAGAGATACGTTGTTATCATCCATGGGCCAACCTGCTTTCCTGCACGGTGATTTACATCATGACAATATTTTAAAACATAATGATAGCTGGTTAGCTATTGACCCTAAAGGTATTGTTGGAGAGCCGGAATTTGAAATTGCAGCATTTGATTTTATGTATATCACTGAGCTTGCTAATACGATTGATGTAAAGCAAATTTTTGAAAAAAGAGTTGCCATGCTTGCACAAAAATCGAACTTCGATGCGCGGCGAATCAAAGATTGGGTATTTGTCAGGCTTATTTTAATGGCTGCTTGGCTTATTGAAGATAGTGGTGATCCAAGCTGGGCTATAAAGTTAGCTCAGATACTGATTTTGATTTAGGGGTCTTTTAGGGGTCAAGTGCCACCTTAAGGTGCAAAAACTTTCCATCCACCTTATTTAATCCTTGAAAAAATAAATCCAATAAAATAAATTACTCACTCCATTCTCCAGCACGAATCTCACCGCATTCCTCTCTTTAATTAGTCATTAGCCAGTTGAATCTGCAACACCATATCAACAAATCCATAGTCAGGAGCCTTTCTATGCCTAGGCCATTACGAATCAATTACCCCAACGCTTGGTAAACTAAATATTTTTAAAATTTTTTAAATATTCTTAATGAATCTCATTTGTTTCTTCTCGATAGTAATGTGCAAACCAATCCAATCATTTTATCTTTGTCTTTCGGGGAGCTTTCAGCGATTAAAAGCGTGATAGCAGTTAATGCTGGCGGGGTAATGCGCGTTAGATCTAATGCTTTTGCTTGACGTAAAAACCAAATAAAAGAATAAGCACCGCTGCGTTTGTTTCCATCTACAAACGGATGATTTTTGATAATGAAGTAAAGAAGGTTAGCGGCTTTTTCTTCAATGCTTGGATAAAGCTCCTCGCCACCAAAGGATTGCATCACATTGCCAATAATTCCAGCAATGCTGTCTCTTGTTCTTTCTACGCCAAAAATATCCGTCGCTTCATTTTTCGAAATAAGATTTTGTTTTAATTCCGCTAAAGCTTTATTTAATTTTTCTGCTGTTAATGCCACTTTCTTTTTGGTTGCACCTTGAGTAACTAATTTGTCTTTGTCGTAAGCATCGAGTGAAAACCATGTATCAGCAAATAGTGTGACAAGTTCAAGAACGCTGTTGTGATCAAGTGCTGTGCCCGTAGGTAACAGAGTTTTAACATCATCTATGGCTTTGAGGAATTCATCATAATTATGTTGTATGCGTTTTTTGTTTAACGTATATCCTTTGGAGATGTGATCTTTAAGAGTCTTTGTTGCCCATTGGCGGAATGCGATAGCTTTTTTGGAATTGACTCTGTAACCGACAGCTAAAATAACATCCAAGCTGTAAAACTGCACCTCATAGGTCTTTCCATCTTCGGCAGTATGTTCCATTTTGGAACATACTGAATTTTTATCTAATTCTTTATCTTTCAATATGTTGCGTATGTGTTTTGTGATAGCGGGCCGCTTAACCTCAAAAATATCCGCTATCTGATTTTGACTCGCCCATAGCATGTCAGCGGAAGCCTCTTGTTTGAGGGTTATAGCGCCATTTTTGGTTTGGTAGATAACTGTCTCATCAACATTCTTTTTCATATTAAGTCCTATTTAACATTTTGCTTTTCCTGCACTACAGGTAAGGGAATAATGGTTGATTCCTTTAACCCCATCTGTAATAGCAGATAGTCAGTAATCATTTGCATCGGTTTACGCAAACGTTCAACGTCTAGCATGATGTAACCTGCAGTAACGTCATTAGTCATTTTATGATTGAGTAATCGTTTTAAAGCGTAGGCGGGGATATCGAGGCTTTCTGCGATGGTGATAAAAGTGCGGCGGAGGTCATGAACTGTGAACTGTATCTCAGTTTCTTTAATGACTTTTGCCATCTGTTTGCGCGGTTCCACAATATAGCCGCTTTCGCTTGTGCTAGCAAAGACATAATCGCCAGAAGTGTTTTTCTTTCTGGTGGATAAAAGTTCATACAAATAATCAGACAAGGGAAGCGTGTGTGATTCCCTATTCTTGGTGTCGGTTACTTTTAATGTTTTTGCTTTTAGGTCCACCTGTTGCCATTCAAGTTTGGCAGCTTCTTGTCGGCGTAATCCAGTAAAGAGAATAAGAAGCAGATAGTCGCGCAATGTCTCGTTTTTGAGGTTCTGCACGCCGGCATACCAATAGCCAAGCTCATGCGCTTTAATAAAGGTTTGGCGGCGCTCAACACGATACCAAGCGCGCGTCTGCGATAGGCGTTTAACAGGATTATCGGTGATTAATGATCTTCCTTCGGAATCCTCGTATTGACCAGCGGAGAAGTTAAATAAAGCACGTAATACGCGCATTGCTAAATTAGCGTATGCTTGTCCCCGTTCTTGTCCTAGCTTTTCATGAAGCTTGGCAACCTTATCTTTGGTGATGGAGATGAGTGGTTTGCTTTTCCAGTTGGCGAAAGCAATATCAAGAACTCGCTGATAGTCATATAAGGTTTTTGGCTTTAAAGATTTGCGAGCTTTAACATAATCTGCCATCACTTCTTTTAAGGTCACTTGGCGCATTTTATCGGCGCGTTTCTCTGCAAGCGGGTCTAAGCCGGAAGCGATTTGTCCAAGAAGAATTTGTGCTTGTTTGCGTGCTTGTTCGACAGTTAATTCACCATAACGACCAATTTTCATTCGTCGCAGCTTTCGCTTTACCAATTTCTCGACAAAGAAGGTTTTTGCTCCGCCAGAAGTGACTCTCACGCCAAAGCCTTTCAGTTTGTCATCGTAATAGCGCTTTTGACCCGTTTGCCCATTGTTTCCTTTTGCCGGTATGGGAAGAGAGTCCACTTCTGACTTAATGATGTTCATAGCTTAATCAATCCCTAAAATAACCGTGTCGAAACCGTGTCGAATAAACACGTAACAAGAATTAAAAACGATTCTAACGAATTATTTAAACTAATGCACTGGAAATAAAGGAGAATTATTAATATTTCAAAATGTGTCTAAATCTGTAATAATCGCGATAAATGGGATTTTTATAATTCGTAATCAGTAGGTCTGCAGTTCGATTCTGCACGTCGGCATCAAATTTATCAGGTTACAAGTAATTTTGAAAAAATGGAGATGTCCATGGGGGGTACTCCTGGGGCACTTCGAAAAAACAAATAGCAACAAACTACAATAAAATCACGATGCTTTTGGTTATAATTCCCCTGTCTTTTAGCATGGCATTTTAAAATGGAACAAAAGCCAAAGCTCGCCAAATCAATCAGCCTTGATGCTTTTAAAAACCATTATTGGTTAAAAATGGAATTGATAGCTTTCTGCAAAGATAACGGTCTTTCTGCGACAGGTTCAAAGCAAGAGATAAGTCATCGTATTGAAACTTTCATTGCAACTGGCAGAAAAATTAAGCCAACTCCGAATAGCTCCCCTAATACAAGAGACAGCTTCCAACCTATAACATTCGATACGCCTGTTGTGAACTATAAAAATGATGCTGCTACAAGGCAATTTTTTGTTGAGCATATTGGGCAGCATTTTCGTTTTGATGCCTTCCTTCGTCAATTTACTAATAAAAATAATATTACAAAGGATTTAACCTATGGCGACTTAGTTAATGGATGGTTAATAGAAGAATCAAAAAGAAATGACCCTCATTACAAGAGCAATATAGGCGAGCAATTTGAATACAATCAGTTTACGAGAGATTTTTTCGCTAATGAAAAGGAAAAGTCTCGGTCAGATGCTATCAATGCGTGGAAGCTTATGAAATCTGTGTCTGGCGCAAAAACTTATGCCCATTATAAATCTATATTGTCAGAGAGTGAGAAATCATAAAAAAAGCAAAATAGTTCATCGCATTTGCATGCACTTCATATCATTTGTTTGTGTAGCCGATCAGTATTAGTTTCTGTAACAAAGTTGTTTGAGTCTTTCATATTAATTTTTTATCCGTTTTAAACGCTATTTCTACTACACCTTGAGGTTCAAATTGAGCAATGAAATGTTTATATGATTCATTCCGGCTCTGCTCATCTGCTGAAGATAGAAGTAATTGTTGCCCGAGAAGTGCTATATCTTCTACGATTCGTTCATGTCGGTAATATGCCAAGATTGTCCTATTGATTTCAGTTTTACCATAACCCTTATAAAAAAATTCTTCTTCATGTGGTTTATTCCAAACATTAGCAACACCTCCACCGATAAACATGAGATCACGTTCTTTAGGTGCCATGATGGGATCATCCCAATCCACCATATAAATAATGTCATTGCCATCCATTAGTACATTGCCACCGTGAATATCGGAATGACACAATACAAATTCCTGAGTATGTCCTTGAATTTGTTTTCCTAACTGCTCAGCTCTATCTACTAGTTGATGAATTACTGCTGATTGATTTTTCATAAACGTCATTAACTTCGATGAAATTTCGTCAGTGCTTGGCTCGGATTCAATATGAGCATAGAGCGATCGAACGGCTTCACGCCATTGTGGCGAATAATCTTCACGTCTGATCATGAGCTGGATCGATGGCGGCACATCAATTTCATGAATATGTTTCATCACTTTGCCGAGAGTTACCCACTGATCGTCTGTTAGATCACGGCTAAATCCATCTAGACCGTCGACAAATGGAGACACGATGAGGGTGAAGTCGTCAATATGCTGAATGGGTTGCCCACAGGTAGTTTTGATAGGAGGAATAATCTGTTGAATTCCTGCATCGTGTAACAACGCTATGATAGTCGCACTAATATCATGATGATGACCGCGTTTTAGCTTTATGAAATAAGATGATTGATTGTGCGTCTCTGCTTTATATGTCGATGCGTTCATATCCGCACCTATGGGAAGAAAAGTAAGTTTGGCAACTTTAATGCCATAACTGGAGTATAGGCAATCAATAATGAGTTGATCTGAAAGAGCTGGTTTCATATCAAAATGATGCCGTCATTTAATACTTGGGTATCTTCTGATTTTGGATTTGCTTCATAAGTTATTTGGTATTTCATTTTTGTGCCTTCTAAACTAATGGTTATCACTTTATTTTAGTCGGTAAGTATTTCATTAATTATTCGCTTGGAGTTTTCAATTTCCAGAGGATTAGTGCCGGGCAATTCGGCATATACGATCAACGCTTTCCATAGTGCCCAGCCTTTGCCACGTATCCATGTATCATTATCGAGAGAAAGAGTCGATTGGAAAGCGTGTCTACTTTTGTCTTTGAATAATGTCCATGCAATAGCAAGATCACATGCGGGATCACCGATTGTCAGTTGTCCAAAATCAATAACCGCGCTTAATCGACCATTTTGCACTAACAGATTTCCAATGCTGATATC
>Ga0181525_10003219_pt1 | contig 13019 bp, 11 predicted proteins | sample PEATcosm2014_Bin_48_FD_121100 | JGI IMG/M metagenome (GOLD analysis project Ga0181525, IMG submission 121100) | Peatland microbial communities from MTU Mesocosm Facility, Houghton, MI, USA - PEATcosm2014_Bin06_10_metaG | ecosystem: Environmental > Terrestrial > Soil > Wetlands > Peat | place... | reverse complement strand
CGCGCGCAGCGCGTCCGCGGCGCCGAAGCCGCGTGTGCGGCATGGCGCGGTCTGGGTGGGTCTGACGGGCGTCGCAGGCGGCATGGGTTCTCGATGGTACCGCAAAGGTTTAGTATAACCGTATTGGTATTTTTGTCAAGCGTAGGTTCCCACTATGTTCTTTCCTGGAAATATCGAACTGGCGCTTGTGGCGAGATGTGACCTAGCCTTTATTTTGGTGGGGGGGGACTACATGAAAAGCGCACGCGTAACTGCGTTAGCCGGTGCATGGCACCGGGCGATCATCGGGTCATTACTGTTCATGACGGCTTGTGCGGCGCCGACTGCGGTGCTGCAGGGCTTTCAGGATACGCCCTCGCGGGCGAATTTCACCGTCACAGACGCGCGCCCTGATGCGGACAAGACCTCAGAGATTCTCTCGTTATGGGCGACAAGTTGCCAATACGGCATCTACCGTCTCGCAGATGCGCGTAGCGACCCGACGCGCATGGTGCTGCTGCGGTCCGATTTGGAGGCTGCGCTTGGGAGCCGACTCCGCGACAAGACGCTGGTCGTCAATCAATACAGAATGTACCTGAACAAGCGAGCACCGCTGCGCGACACCTTAAACGGCACATACCATGGCGTTGTTCCTGGCATGCTTGCAGCTGCGGGAGAAGGTTGCACCAAGGAAGAAACCGGCGATGCGTGGTTCGACACATCGGACACGGACGCGAAAGCTGCTCTCATCGTTGAAATTCAGGTCACGCTGGGTGCAAAAAATTATACCGTGCGCAGCGTTTCAGGACTCGTAAGCGCGGATCAGTCCGATGACAGCCATCAGATATTTGGCGCTTTGCGCAAAGCCAATGCGGCGCTCGTCGAGCAACTTGGCAAGGATTTGCCGGCGCAGTAGGGACTTCTGAGGACGACTGGCTAGAGATTTCACAGAATTCGGTGACAGCTACTCCTGTCCCCTGACCTTGCGTCTGCTGACTCTGCAACCGCAACCAGCTACTGGGGCCATCACCAAGATGTTGCGGCAGGCAACGAATCAAATTGATGCAAGTCAGGGTAGGAATGTCGTTTGGTTTTTTGCAGAAGCGGGAGCCGCCGCGGAGTCACGAACGCTTTTTGACGCCGATAGGAAGCTCAAAAAAATTCAGGTCATCTATCTGCCTATGCCCGGATGGTCGCAATGAGTTTGGACATCTTTCTATTTTGTGTCCGCGATGGGGAGCAGGCTACCTTTAAGCGTTCTGTTCTTGAAGAAGTGTTTGGGCGGGGAGCGATCGATCCTCGATATCCATTGTCGAATGTGAAGTATGGTGATGGGGGATGCAGCATTGTTGGTACAGAAGATTGGGATATTAACTGTTTGATGTTCGAGCATTTCGGAGGCGATACGTTCTACAGCCGCCTTTGGGAGCTCGCGGATCGCACGGGATCTTTTTTCATCTGGACAGAACGAGAGCGGTCTATTGCGGTGACGAATTCGCAGGCGCTGACGCAGATTTATCGCAACATAGGCGATGATTTCGGTAAGCCATTTGTTGTGCACTCGGGCAAAGAACTCGAAGCTGCAATAGAATATGGGATCGATGCTCAATCGGCGTAGTCGTCGAGCGGAAGAAGGGCGCCATGAAAATCGCAAGCTTCGCCGGTATCCTAATGCTGCTTCTATTCGCCATCGCGCCCGCGTCGGCCGACGACGATGTGACTCTAGCGCGCCTGGCGACGTGCCAAGATTCCTGGCTTGACTGGCAAAAAAGCGATCCGGCGCAGCTCAAAAAACTCGGCGAGCATTTGCACGTCGAATTCGCGGAGCACGGCAACGACGCCTTCGTAGTTCCGAATGCGAGCATCTCGATCGCGGGGCTTCGCGTTCTTCAGCTTTTTCCCGGCAGCGTCGGCATGGGCGTAGGTCTTTCCGTCCTTGTTGACGCGCCTTTCGACAAAGTGCGGCAGACGATCGAACGGAAGGCCGGAAAACCGTTCGCCAAATGCGAGGCAAGCGACGGCATGCGCAGCTGCGGGCTCGAGATCGCGGAAAAGCGGACGCTGATTGTGATGGCGGAGGACGACGCCACGACGACGCTGGTGGGTTGCTATTATTACTACGAGAAGTGAAGCGGTCGCGACTTGCCGCAAGGATTCGCCTCTTGGGCCCTCGCTTACAAATTGCGAACAAATCGAGAAACTCCGGCGATGGCCGCCTTTTAACGTCGACCCGCACTATCCGAGCGAGGGGGCATGGGCTTCGATCTGTTTCTGAAGTGTTTTCGCGAGGGCGAGAAGGCCACGTTCAAGCGAGAGCTGTTTGAGGAAATCATCGGGCGCGGGGCGGTCGATGCCAGACCTCCGCTGTCTACCGTTGAATATGCTGACGGCAGCGGCGGCGAGATCTACGGGGCCGACAGTAAGGAGGACGAAGAAATCGACCACCTCATGTTTGCCCATTTCAGCGGCGACACGCTCATGGCGAGGCTATGGGAACTCGCCGATCGGACGGGCTCCTGCTTCATCTGGCCCAGCGATGGTCGTTGTCTTGCCGTGACGAGAGTCGAAACAGTCGGACATATTCCGGCGGGACTTGTAGGAGATCACGGACCGCCGTTTGTCGTCCATTCTGGGGACGAACTCGATTACGTCATTGGGCATGAAGAGGATCCGCCAAAAAATCTGGAACCTCTCGCCGCGAAAACGGCGGAGTGGAAGGCTGCCGCGGACCGCATTACGCAAGTCGTCGAAGCGAGCCGTGCGAAAGCCGGCGGTCAATGGCGTGTCGATCCGTACGGCATTTTTGGGGCGTGGGCAGTTCGACCGGAGAATCCGGATCAATTGGCGCGCCGAATGGTGCAAAGCCTGGATTCGCTCTCCGACGCCAGCCCGCTCCTTCGCGGATGGCTGGTCTCCGACCATTACCCTCCCAAAATGGCATACCACAACCAACATACGATCCCCCTCGCTATCGCGCGCGACAAAATGAAAGCGATTGTCGAGGCCTGTGCATGGGGAGGCGAATCGCTTGGATACCATCTTGGCGCTGCTGTTTCCGATATCACTTCGCCACGTTTTGTCGAATTCCGCGCCAACGCCGGCGGTCATAGTGAACACGGTCCGGGCTTCAGATGTGCGACGCTTTCGACAAATCGGTTTGCCGACGCTGATCCAGAGCTCGCTACGTGTCCCCTCTTCAAGGCTGCTTTGCTTGCTCTTGTGCGTGCATGGGAACCGGAGTTCGCGATTGCCCGGTCACATTCTCTGTATGCGTACAGTAGGGGGAAGTCTGCTCCTTTTGCACCGGCATGGATGACGTATCTGTCTGCTTCCCTAGCGCGGCAGATCGTTCCCCCGCCCGACGTTCATGTTGAGCACGACGATGCCGGCGGCATTCTGATGATCGCGGCCGAGGAAAAATTCGATGTCGAGAACCCTGAACATATCGGGGCAGCAGAGCGCATCTGCGCTGCTGTATCATCCATCGACGCCACGCGTATGCCAGTGTTCAGAGATCGACAAATTCGCTGACCGCTACGCCTGTCCCCGTTTCCCGCCAAGCCCGGCCGCGCCGCCAAGCAGCGTCAACGGCACCAGCGTGCCGACGAGAAATGTCGCGTGATACCAGATCGGGAATTTGTCCCAGATCAGGTAGTGCACCCAGATGAACGGCGCGAGCAGCGCCACGCCCTGAACCCAAAGCGGCCACCAGGCGCGCGCGATGCGTCCCGCAACATATCCCGCAACGAGCGTGGCGATGGCGGCTTCGCTCAGCCGCGCGGCCATCATCGGCAGCGTGAAGTGAAATGTCGGCAGCGCCGTCGCGTATTGGGTCCACACCGCGCGCATCGCGCGATCGAGGATGGAACCCACGACGATCCATGTGACGAGCCCCGCGATGACGGAGCCTAAGTTGCGAAGCATGCTTGTCCCCTCCATGGGCGATTTCCCCCGCCCATCCGATGCCGGAAAATTCCCGCGGCACAGATCATAGTGTCATGGCCGGCGCTTTGAATGAACACGTGTTGCAGCCACCCATCGATGGAAGGACTCACTCGCGTGTGAGTGATGGTCTCACGCGCGCTGCGCGCGTGATGGGAGGGCGGTTAGCGCCTGTGCCGGACCCGTCGCGACGCCCGCGGCGCGCGCGCGAGATGCGTGACGGTGTCGCGCGCGAGCGGTGGATAACCCGGTGGCATGGCGCGAAATACCCTTATTTTGCGAATGTTTATGACCGAAGCCCGAAATGTAGATCGGCGCTAAACCCTCATATTTGATACACAATTTCAAATTCGCGACCGTTTCCTTTCGGTGCGGAATCCGCCTAGTCTCCGCCCGCTATCCGCACTGTGGCACTCAAAAAGGGGCGCGGATTCGCAGGGGCGTGCGTCGTGAAAACCGAACAGCCTGCATTGCTGCAATGGATGCAGCCCGACCGCGCGCAACAGCGGCTGGCGGTGATTGTTGCGTCCGTTCTTCTCGCGGGGCTTGTTGCCACGACGCCGTTTCTGGGCGTTCGCTTCTCGCGCCTCGACGGTTACGTTCCCGTCGTCGACACCATCCTCTTCTTCATCGAAGGACTGACCGCCGTCCTTCTCTATTCGATCTATTCCATTCTCGGCGCGCGCGCACTCCTCGCACTCGCAAGCGGCTATCTGTTCGCGGCACTTCTGATCATTCCCCACGCGCTCACCTTTCGCGGCGCGTTCGCGCCCCAGGGGCTTCTGCACGCGGGGGAGCAGACAAGCTGCTATATCTATCTCTTCTGGCACCTCGGATTGCCGTCGTCGGCGCTCGCCTACGGCCTCCTGCTGACGCAGGATCCGGAAGGCGGCGGGGTTCGGCGTTGGGCCGCCCACCCGATCCTCATCAGCGCCGCCATCGTCGTCGCGCTCGTGGTGGCGTGCACATGGCTCGCGCTTCACGCCGACAGTCTTTTTCCTCCCATGATGATCGACGACGTGGAGTCGAACGGAGCGTGGGCTTATTTCGCGGCGCTGATGCTCGTTGTCGAAGCGGCCGCCATGTGGGTCATCTGGCGACGCATGGTTTCGGTTCTCGACCTGTGGATTCTCGTGGCGCTGTGGGCGTGGTTCATCGAGACACTTCTGATGGGCACGACGGGCCACCGGTTCAGCCTCGTGTGGTATGTCGCGCGCTGCTACGGGATCGTGGGGGCGAGCCTCGTGTTCTGCTGCCTGACGGTGCAATCGAGTTCGCTCTACGCCCGGCTGGTCGTCTCGATCCTGGCGCAGCGCCGCGAACGCGAAAATCGCTTCCTGTCGGTCGATGCGGCGCTCGGGCTCGTGGCCCACGAGATCCGTCAGCCGCTCAGCGCCATTATCCTCAACAGCTCGGCGGGGCATGCGGAAATGGGGCGGACCGACCCGAACCTGGGCGAGCTCCACGCGATATTCTCCGACATCGTCGCCGACAGCCACCGCATCAGCGACATCATCGGCACGCTCCGAACCGCGCTCAAGGAGCGGGAACAGGAGCGGGAGAGCGTCGATCTGGGCCTCCTCGTCGACGAGGTGCTCGACAGCCTCGGCACGGAGCTCAGGCACCGCAAGATCAGCGTCGAAGTGGATCTGCATTCCGCGCCGCTGCCGGTCCTCGCCAACAAGATGCAGCTCCGCCAGGTGCTCGTGAACCTCGTGACGAACGCGATCGAGGCGATGGACGGCGTCGATGCGGCGAGGCTGTTCGTGCGGGCCCGCAATGACGGGAACCGCGTCGTCGTGGAGGTCGAAGACAGGGGACCGGGCATCGCCATCGGCAGTGCGCAGCTCGTCTTCGACACCTTCTATACGACCAAGGCGACGGGCACCGGTCTCGGACTTTCGATCTGCCGCATGATCGTCGAAAACCACGGCGGACGCCTGTCGACGGAGCCCGCGCGTCCGCACGGCACGATCTTCCGCTTCTCGTTGCCGGCGGCAGAGGTGGTGTAACTACACCGCCTTGTCGGGCCCCACGCGCACCAGCATCTTGCCCGTGTTTTCGCCGTGGAAGAGGCCGATGAAAGCCTTCGGCGCGTTTTCGATTCCGTCGACGACCGTCTCTTTCCATTTGAGCTTGCCGGCCTTGGCCCAGCCGCTCATGTCGCGGATGAATTCCGGCATGAGGTTGAACCAGTCGGACACGATGAAGCCCTTGATCATGATGCGCATGGGAATGACGTTGATGATGTTCGACGGCCCCGGCGGAAGTTCGGTGGCGTTGTATTGCGCGATCATGCCGCAAACGGGGATGCGCCCGTTCATGCGCATGTTGGCCAGCGCCGCGTTCAGATGTTCGCCGCCGACATTGTCGAAATAGACGTCGATGCCCTGCGGGAACGCGTCGCGCACGGCTTTGGAGAGATCGCCGCAGCTCTTGTAATGGATCACCTTGTCGACGCCGGCTTCCTTCAGCAGCCAGTCGCATTTGTCGGTGGCGCCGGCCGAACCCACCACATAACAGCCCTTGGCCTTGGCGATCTGGGCTACAACCGCGCCGACGGCGCCCGCCGCCCCCGACACGAACACGCGCTCGCCTTCCTTCAGCTCGCCCACTTTCAGGAGACCCGCGTAAGCGGTGAGCCCCGGCATCCCGAAGGTGCCGAGATAGGCGGAGAGGGGGGCGACCGCCGGATCGACCTTCTGCAGGTCGCCGCCTTCGGTGACGAACCATTCGCGCCAGCCGGCGAAATTCGAGACGTAGTCGCCCTTCTTGAACCGGTCGTTCTTCGACTCGACCACCTGGCCGACCGCGCCGCCCGACAGAGTCTCGCCGATCTGGAAGGGGGGCGTGTAGCTTTCCCGGTCGACCATGCGCCCGCGCATGTAGGGATCGACCGACATGAAGATATTCCGGACGAGGACCTGACCCTGGCCCGCGGTGGGGATGGGGGTCTCGACGAGTTCGAAGTCCGCCGCGCTCGGCATGCCGTGGGGGCGCTTTTTCAGGCGGATTTCCCGGTTTTTTTGAGAGGTCATTTTACGATTCCTTAACCATGTTCCTGGGGGGTTCCTCAATGGCTGGTAACCTAGCAGGGAGGTCGGGTGTAACAAGCCGAAACATTTTATGTGTAGCCCCCCGGCCCCGCCCCGTGCCTCATACCGGCGTCAGACCCACGGGGTGTTGCGTTGCTCGCAGGAAAAGACCAGGAACCGGGCCTTCTCAAGGCCGGCGTCATCGGGTTCGGCGCTTTCGGGCGCCATCATGCCGGGAAATATGCGGCCCTTCCGGGCGTCGCGCTGGCCGGCATTGCCGATCCAAGCCTCGATGCCCGCAAGGATGCATTAGCCAAACATGGCGTCCCGGTGTCGTCCGATTGGCGCGAACTCCTCGGCAATGTCGATCTCGTCAGCATCTGTTCACCCGCGGTCACGCATGGCGCGCTGGTGCGCGCTTTCCTTAACGCCGGTACCCATGTGCTGGTGGAGAAGCCGATCGCGACCGACCTCGACGAGGCCGATGGGTTAATCGCGTTAGCCGAAATCCGGAACTGCGTTTTGACGGTCGGCCATCAGGAGCGCTTCGTTTTCGCGCGCACGGGCCTGCTCGATTACATCGACGCGCCGAAGCGCGTGGAATGCTGGCGCACGGGTCCGTGGACGGGCCGCGGCGCCGATGTGAGCGTCGTGCTCGATCTCATGATCCACGATCTCGATCTCGTGCATCGCCTGATCCCCGGCGCGCTCGGCGACGTGCGGGCGCGCGGGCTCACGAGCCACAGCCGCCATCCCGACGATGTGACGGCGCAGGTGCAGTTCGAGAGCGGCGCGGAAGCGAATTTGCGGGCGAGCCGGGTGTCGAGCGATCGCCAGCGCGGCATGCGCGCCGAATACGAAGACGGCACGATCGAAATCGACTTCATGACGCGCGAAGTGAAGAACACCACGCGCCGCGCACTCCAGCCGCTCGAAGTCTGCGATCCGCTGGGCGAGTCGGTCGCGTCCTTCGTCAATTCCGTGCGTTTGGGCGGCAACACGGTCGTGCGCCCCGAAGAAGCCCGCCGCGCGCTCGAAACAGCACTTCTGATCGACGAAGCCTGCCGGCCGCAGACGGGCCTCTCCAGCCACCAAGCCTACGCGGCGCGGGCGTAACGCGCTGTCATGGCCGGGCTTGACCCGGCCACCCATCAGGAAAATTGAGTCATTCGTGCGCAGACACGCACGCGATAGGTGGCCGGCTCAAGGCCGGCCATGACAATGGGGTTTTAAGGCTTATATTCCGTGTAATGCGAAAGCGCTTCACACCCTTCACCCCCCGCTCTAAACACCGCCCATGACCGATCGGCTGAAAATCGCGTTGGCCCAGCTCAATCCCGTGATGGGCGATATTGCGGGAAACTTGGCCCTGGCGCGCCGCGCGCGCCATGCGGCCAGGCATGCCGACGTCATCCTCTTCGCCGAACTCTTCATCGTCGGCTATCCGCCGGAAGACCTCGTGCTGAAGCCGGCGCTCCAGGAAGACGCGCGCGAAGCCATCGAAAAACTCGCGCATGACACGGAGGATGGCGGACCGGCGGTCCTGATCGGCGCGCCCTGGGTCGAAGACGGCAAGCTCTACAACGCATTCCTCCTGCTCGACGGCGGCAAGATCGCGGGCAAGACGTTCAAGCACGATCTCCCGAATTACGGCGTGTTCGACGAGAAGCGCGTGTTCGCGCCCGGCCCGATGCCCGGACCGTTCAACATCCGCGGCGTGCGCATCGGCGTTCCCATCTGCGAAGACATCTGGACGCCCGACGTCGTCGAATGTTTGAGCGAAACCGGCGGCGAAATTCTTCTTGTCCCCAACGGTTCGCCGTTCGAAGCGGGCAAGGAAGATGTGCGTCTCAATCTCATCGCCGCGCGCGTGTCGGAAGCGGGCTTGCCTCTCATCTATCTCAATCAGGTGGGTGGACAGGATGAGCTTGTGTTCGACGGCGCCTCGCTCGTCGCCAACGCCGATTGCTCGATCGCGTGGGCTCTGCCCGCGTGGGAAGAGCAGATCGTCGTCACCGAATGGAAGCGGGAAGGCAGCGTGTGGGCGTGCGTGCCCGGCGAGCGCTGGCCGGAACAGGACCGTGAAGCCTCCGTCTATCACGCGATGGTGCTGGGCCTGCGCGACTATGTGAACAAGAACCGCTTTCCGGGCGTGGTGCTGGGATTGTCGGGTGGAATCGATTCCGCTCTGTCCGCCGCCGTCGCGGTCGATGCGCTGGGTCCCGAACGGGTGCGCTGCGTGATGATGCCGTCGCGCTATACCGCGCAGGAAAGCCTCGACGACGCGGCCGAATGCGCGAAGATGCTGGGCGTGCCTTACGAGATCATCGCAATCGAAGACGCGGTCGCCGCCTTCACCGAAACGCTCGCGCCCGCCTTCGCAGGAAAGCATCCCGACACGACGGAAGAGAACATCCAGTCGCGCATCCGCGGCGTGCTCCTGATGGCGATCTCGAACAAGTTCGGGCCGATGGTGCTGACGACCGGCAACAAATCCGAGATGAGCGTCGGCTATGCCACGCTCTATGGCGACATGTGCGGCGGCTACAATGTGCTCAAGGATGTCTACAAGACGGAAGTCTTCCGTCTCGCACGCTGGCGCAACGAGACCGTGCCGAAAGGCGGCCTCGGGCCCGCGGGCCGGGTCATTCCGGAAAACATCATCACGCGTCCGCCTTCGGCCGAGCTCCGCGCCGACCAGAAGGACGAGGATTCGCTCCCGCCCTATGAAATCCTCGACGGCATCCTCGAAGGCCTCGTGGAAGAGGAATTGTCGTTCGAGGAGGTTTGCGCCCGCGGCTTTAGCCCCGCGACGGTGAAGCGCATCGAACATCTGCTCTACATCTCCGAATACAAACGCCGCCAGGCGCCGCCCGGCGTGAAGATCAGCCGCAGGAATTTCGGCCGCGACCGCCGCTATCCGATCACCAACGCCTTCCGGGTCGCGCGGGAATGACCGGTCTCGTTCGTTTCGCGCCGTCGCCGACAGGGCTTCTTCACGTCGGCAATGCCCGCACGGGATTGCTCAACTACCTCTTCGCCAAGAAAGAAGGCGCGAAGTTCCTCCTGCGCCTCGACGACACCGACGTCGAACGCTCGAAGCCGGAATTCGAAGCCGCGATCATCGAAGATCTGGCGTGGCTCGGCATCGTGCACGATCTCTTCGCGCGACAGGTCGACCGCGCCGATGCGCACCGTGCGGCGGTGGAAAAGCTGAAGGCACTTGGCAGGCTTTATCCCGCGTACGAAACGGCGGCCGAGCTCGACCGCAAACGCAAACGCCTGATCGCCGCCCACAAGCCGCCGGTCTATGATCGCGCAGCGCTCGCGCTGACGGCCGCGGATCGCGCCAAGCTCGAAGCGGAAGGCCGCAAACCCCATTGGCGCTTCAAGCTCTCGCAGACGAAAGTGAAGTGGCGCGATCTCTTGCGCGGCGACGTCGAGATCGACACGGCGACATTGTCCGATCCCGTGCTTGTCCGCGAAGACGGCACCTATCTCTACACACCGACCTCCGTTGCCGACGACATCGATTTTCATGTCTCGCACATCATCCGCGGCGAGGATCACGTCACCAACACGGCGGCGCAGATCGAGATCTTCGAAGCGCTCGGCGCGGCCGTGCCTGCCTTCGCGCATTTTCCGCTGCTGGTCGGCGCGGGCGGCGAGGCGTTGTCGAAGCGGCTGGGCTCCCTGTCGCTCAGGTCGCTGCGCGAAGACGGCATCGAAGCGCTGGCCGTCGATTGCTATCTCGCAAAAACGGGAACGTCCGATCCCGTCGAAGTGAAGCCGTCGCTCGCTGTGCTGGCCGAGGAATTTTCGTTCGAGAAGATCGGCCGCGCGCCGGCGCATTTCGTTCCGGAAGAATTGTCCGCGCTCAACGCGAAGCTGTTGCATTCTCTTACCTATGACCGCGTCAAGGATCGTCTCGACGCGATGGGGGTCGGCGGCGGGGCTGCGTTCTGGGACGCGGCGCGGCCCAATCTCGCGCGGCTAACGGACGCGAAGGATCTCTGGACGCTGGTCGTGGGCCCCGTTTCGCCGGTGATCGAGAACGGCGCCTATACGCAGGAAGCGGCGAACCTTCTCCCGCCCGAACCGCTCGACGAGACGAGCTGGGGCGCTTGGACCGCCGCCCTCTCGGCCGCCACGGGCGCGAAAGGCCGCGCGCTCTTTCATCCGCTGCGCCTCGCGCTGACGGGCCGCGAGAATGGACCGGAGCTGAAAAAGCTGCTACCCCTCATCGGACGCGCGCGGGCTCTCGCGCGGCTTCATGGGGACACGGCGTGATTGTGGCGCGCACCATTTGCAGGATGTCGATTTGCGGCTAGCCCGCAAACCCTCCCCTTTTGTCCCAACTTATTGCCAAATCTTAGTTGCCCCGTTCGCCCTTCGCGCGCGAACCCCTGCTATAAGACCAAATCATGACTCTGAAGCTCTACAACACGCTCTCGCGGACCAAGGAAGAGTTCGCACCCCTCGATCCGAAGAACGTCCGCATGTATGTCTGCGGACCGACGGTCTACGACTTCGCCCATATCGGCAATGCGCGCCCCGTCATCGTCTTCGACGTTCTGTTCCGCCTGTTGCGTCATCTCTATGGCGAGAACCACGTCACTTACGTCCGGAACATCACGGACATCGACGACAAGATCAACGCGAAGGCGCAGGAGCTCGCATCGGGGAAGAACATCTCCGTCGAGATGGCGCGCGCTGAGATCACGGCGGCAACGGCGAAACAGTACGATGACGATGTGGCGGCGCTCGGTTGCCTGCCGCCCACCTACGCGCCGCGCGCCACGCAATATGTGGCCGAAATGGTCGCGATGATCGAGACGCTGGTGCTGGCGGGCTACGCCTATCCCGCCAACGGTCATGTGTTGTTCGACGTCTCGAAGAAAGCCGATTACGGAAAGCTTTCGCGGCGTTCGCTGGACGAGATGATCGCGGGCGCCCGGGTGGAAGTCGCGCCCTACAAGAAAAGCCCGATGGATTTCGTGTTGTGGAAACCCTCGGACGCGGACACGCCCGGTTGGGACAGCCCGTGGGGCCGCGGCCGGCCCGGCTGGCACATCGAATGCTCGGCCATGGGCGAGGCGCTCTTGGGCGAAACCTTCGACATCCACGGCGGCGGCATCGACCTGATGTTCCCCCACCACGAAAACGAAATCGCCCAAAGCGAGAGTGCACACCGCGGCTGCGCGCTTGCGAACATCTGGATGCACAATGGCTTCCTGAATGTCGAAGGCGAGAAGATGTCGAAGAGCCTCGGCAATTTCGTGACGATCCACGAATTGTTGAAGAGATGGCCAGGCGAAGTGCTCCGCTTCAACATGCTGCGCTCGCATTACCGCCAGCCGATGGACTGGACCGCGCACGGCATGAAGGAAAGCTGGGGCATTCTCGAGCGGTGGTATCAGGCGGTCGCCGATGTCGGCGCGCGACGCATCGGCGGCGCATTCCTTGCGGCGCTGTCCGACGATCTCAACACGCCGCAGGCTTTCGCGGAGCTCCATCAGGCGCCGCCGGACGAATTGGCGGGCGGATTGGCGCTGCTCGGTTTCTCGTTGCAACAAAAGAGCATCGCACCGCGTACGAATGTCGATCAAACCGAGATCGAAACGGCTATCGCCGCCCGCAACGCCGCGCGCAAAGCGAAAGACTTCAAGGAGTCCGATCGCATTCGCGACGCGCTTCTCGCGAAGGGAATCGTGTTGAAGGATGGTCCCTCCGGCACGACGTGGGAGGTCAAGCGATGAGGGCCCCCCACCCGAAATCGCGTGCCGCGATTTCGACCTCCCCACAAGGGGGAGGTGAGACCGCGTTGCTGGCGATGTCGTGTCTCTCTGAAATTCCAAAGCGCGCATTTCTCGAATACGAACTCGCATCCCACCTCCCCCTTGCGGGGAGGTCGACGCGGCGTGAGCCGCGTCGGGTGGGGGGCCTCTCCGCATGACGCGCGAACGCCTTTACCTCTTCGACACCACACTGCGAGACGGCGCGCAGACGCAAGGGGTGGATTTCTCCGTCGAGGACAAGCGGCAGATCGCGCTGGCGCTCGAT
>Ga0181525_10003216_pt1 | contig 13021 bp, 15 predicted proteins | sample PEATcosm2014_Bin_48_FD_121100 | JGI IMG/M metagenome (GOLD analysis project Ga0181525, IMG submission 121100) | Peatland microbial communities from MTU Mesocosm Facility, Houghton, MI, USA - PEATcosm2014_Bin06_10_metaG | ecosystem: Environmental > Terrestrial > Soil > Wetlands > Peat | place... | reverse complement strand
GCTTCGCGCTGCAGGCGGCGATCGAGGACTACAAGCGCGGTCGCGCCGAGGGACGGATCACCGACGCGATGCTCGAGCAGGCCCGCGCGACCGTCGCCGCCGCAGTCGCGGCCGCGGCGCAGCCCGGCAACGGGACGACCTCCGAGGACGCGAAGGCCGGCCCGACGATCGTCGACGCCGGCGGCTTGGTCACGATCAAGCTGCACTGATGCTGCTCGCGCTGGCGCTCGCCGTCGCGACGCCGGCGCCGCCCGCCGCGGCGAGCCCGCGCATCAGCGTGACCTGCGCGCGCGCCGCACTCTGGTTGTGGCCCGCGAACGCGAGCCGCCCGACCCGCGCCGCGGTGCCGCCGGCGACGCTCGGCGCGCGCTTCGGCCGCCTCGGCGGCCCGCGCACGACGTTGGCCGGTGTCCCGTACGTCGAGACCGACGTTCCGGCCGTCGAGCCGGGTCACCGCGGTGAGTTCTACTGGCTCGCCACGGCCTGCGCGGTCGACGAAGGCTGAGCATGCGGCGCTTGGTGCTGACGTTGCTCGCGACGCTCGGCGCGGCGCTCTTGGTCGCGCTGCTGTTGGCGCGCCCGGTCTTGGTCTCCGAGGACGGCACCGCCGCGGTCAGCGTGTACGACGGCGGCGCGGCGCACGCGACCTTCGCCGACGTCAGCCGCACCGGTGCGCGCTTCGTCCCGCTGGGCACCAACGCGCCGAGCGATGAGCGCTGGGTGCGGCTGGAGTTGCTGGTGCCGGACCGCGAGGACCACTACGTCGTCGAGCGGGTGGAGCCGGTCGGTGAGGCGACCCTCGTCGCCGATCTGAACGGGCAACCGATCGAAGCGCACAGCGGTGACCGCGTCCCGCTCGAGCTGCGCCCGATCCCCTCGCTCAACGCCAGCTTCGAAGTGCCGCCGGCGGCGGTGCGCGGCGCGCCGCTCTACATCCACGAGAGCGGTGGCGCGCCCGCACCGTACCGAGTGCTGACGACGGCCGATTTCTACGCCGAGGTCGGGACGGTGCGCATCGTCGTCGGCTTGTACCTGGGCGTGCTGCTGGCGGTCGGCGTCTACCACCTGTTGATGTTCGGCGTGCTCGGCGGCGTCGATCTGCTCGCCTTCGGCGCCTACGCCTCGACGCTGGCCCTGCTCGAGCTGGCGCGCACGCGGTACGTCGACGTGCTGTTCCCGATGACCGCGGTCGATCCGGCGCTCGCGATCGGGATCAGTTGGGCGCTCAGCGGCCTCGCCGGCTACGCGGTCTTCGCGACCTTCCTGCGCCTGCCGGCGACCCAGCTGCGGCTCGACGGCGCGCTGCGCGCGACGACCGCGGTGCTGGTCGTGCTGGCGCTGCTCTCGACGCTGCCGGCGTTACACGTCCTGGGCGCGCTGCTCGCCTTCGTCGCGTTGGCTTGGCTCGCGCTCGCGCTGGCCGGCGCGGTCCAAGCGGTGCGGGCCGGACAGCGGCCGGCGGTCTTCACGCTGGTCGCCTTCGGCGGCCTGTTCATCGGCTTGGCGGCCGCGCAGGCGAAAGCGCTCTGGCCCGGCTTGCCCGAGCTCGCCGGGGTCGGGTTCGAGGCCGGCACGGCCTTCGGCGCGCTGACGCTGGCGCTGGGGATCGGCGAGCGGATACGCAGCGCGAACGAGTCGCGCGATCTCGCGCAACGCGCGGCGATCGAGGATGCGCGCTCGCTCAACGTCGCCTACGCGCGCTTCGTCCCGCGCGAGTTCCTCGAGCTGCTGGGGCGGCGCGACATCCGCGACGTGCAATTGGGCGACCAGGTGCAGACCGAGACGACGATCCTGTTCGCCGACGTGCGCTCCTTCACCACGCTCAGCGAGACGATGTCGCCTTCGGACACCTTCCGGTTTCTCAACGGCGTGCTGGCGCGGATCGGGCCGGTCGTGCGCGCGCACGATGGCATCGTCGACAAGTTCTTGGGCGACGCGATCATGGCGCTCTTCCCAGGCCCCGACACCGCTGGTGCCGCCGTGCGGGCCGCGCTCGAGATCCAGCGTGCGGCCGACGCGCTCAACCTCGAACGAGCGCAGCGCGGCCGCGCGCCGATCGCACTCGGGGTCGGGCTGCACCGCGGCTCGACGATGCTGGGAACGATCGGCGAGGCGGAACGGATGGACGGCAGCGTCATCGGCGACACGGTCAACCTCGCCTCGCGGGTCGAGGGTCTGACCAAACGGTACGGCGCGCGCATCCTGGCGACCGAGGCGGTCTACGCGACGCTGCCGCCCGACCTCGCCGTGCTGGCGCGACCGCTGGGACGCGTTGCGGTCGCCGGGAAGCGAGTCAGCGTCGCACTGGTCGAGATCGCCGACGCCGATCCGCCGGCGCTGCGCGAGGCGAAGGCCGCCGCCCGCGCGCGCTTCGCCCTGGCCGTCGCGGCGCTGACCGCGGGCGCCTTCGCCGACGCGGAGGCGGGCTTCGCCGCGCTCGCCGCCGAGGCGCCGGACGACGGGCCGGCGGCCTTCCTGCGCGACCGCGCCGCCGAGCTGCGCAGGCTCGGCGCGCCGTGGGACGGCGTCGACACGCTGCTGGTCAAGTGAGCGAGGACAACGCCGGACCTCTCGCGCAGAGGGTGCGCATGCGATGGGGTGCGATCGGGGTGGCGCTGCTGGCGTGCACGACGCTCGGCGGGCCGCCGGTGCGCGCCGCGGACGGGTGCCGCGCGCGCTTCAGCGACGTCGCGTGCTACCTCGGGCCGCCGCAGCTTGCGCTCACCCGAGCCGTCATCGACGCCGGCGGCGGGTCACCCGCGACCTTTCACACGACCGCGCTGATCGCGGCGCTCGAAGGATCCAACGCGGCGGCCGAAGAGGCCGCGCTCGTCCGCCGCTTCGGCCAGGACACCTACGATCAGTTCCTCGCCGCCTCGGATTTCGCGATCCAGGACGGTGCCGCGCTCGCGGGCGCGCATCACGTCGCGTTCCCCGACAAGCCCGTCCCGCCGCCCAGCGACCGCAAGGCGCTCGCGGCCGCGCTCGCCACGGCCGGAACCTACGACAAGCAGGGCGACTTCGACATCGAATACATGATCGACCACCTGCTGAGTCACCCGATCCACGAGGTCGTCATGGACGACATCGACGCGAAGCTCGGCAAGCGCGCCGATGCGTCCTACCACGCCGTCTTCGCGGTCCTGATCGGCGACCTGCGGCGCTAGCGCGGTCTCAACCGATCAAGAACGGATTCTCGGCGCGTTCGATGCCGATCGTCGTCGAGGGACCGTGACCGGGGATGACGACCGCTGCGTCGTCGTACACGAGCAGCTTCGCGCGGATCGAGGCGATGATGTCCTCCATCGAGGTGCCGCCGAGGTCCCAGCGGCCGATCGCGCCGCGGAACAGCGTGTCGCCGGTGAAGAGCGTCGTCCGGCCGTCGAGCTCGAGCGCGAACGACGTCGAGCCGGGTGTGTGGCCGGGGGTGTGGAGACAGCGCAGTGCGAGGGCGCCGACCCGCAGCTCGGCGCCGTCGGCGAGGTCGCCGTCGAGCGCGACGATCTGCGGCCTCTCGACCATCCCGAGCCACTGTGCCTGCTGCGCGAGCGTCGCGTAGAGCGGGAGGTCGGCGTGGTGCAGCAGCGCGTCGGCGCCCGTCCGCTCGCGCAGCGGGCCGACGGCGCCGATGTGATCGATGTGCGCGTGCGAGTGGACCAGCCAGCGCGCGCGCAGGCCGTGGGCGTCGAGCCGGCGGGCGATCGTGTCCACGTCGTCGCCCCCATCGATGACGATCGCTTCGCCGCTGGCTGGATCGCCCAGGATCGTGCAGTTGCAGTCGAGCGCACCGACCGGGAAGGTCTCGACGATCATTCGCCTAGACCGAAGTCGCGGTAGGCGCGGTCGAAATAGCCCAGCGGCGCGCCGTCGCGGTGTCCGGCCGCCAGCACCCGCCCCAGGAAGATCGTATGCGTCGACGCGCTCAGCTCCTCGGCCAGCGTGCAGTCGACGTAGGCGAGCGTCCCACTCAGCACCGGCGACCCGCTCGGTCCGAGCGCGTAGTCGACGCCCTCGAAGCGCGAGTGCGGCTCGCCGCCGGCGAACCGCTCCGCCAGCGTGCGCTGTTCGAGGGCCAAGATGTTGGCGCAGAAGCGCTGCGAGACGGTGATCAGCGGGTGCGCCCGCGCGCCCCGGTTGACGCAGATCAGCACCATCGGCGGCTCGGCGGAGACGCTGGCGAACGCGTTGACCGTGAAGCCGTGGATGCGTCCCTCGTGAGCGGTCGTCACGATCGTGACGCCGGTCGGGAAGCGTCGCATCGCGGCACGGAAATCCTCAATCGACGCGAGCACCGATACCGATTCCGTCGCCGATCGGCAAGATCGTCGCGTCGAGCTGGGGGTGACCGAGGAAGGCCTGGTTGAAGGCGCGGATCGCCCGCGTGTCGGCGTCGTCCTTGGCACTGGGGCGCGCGGCCGCCTGGCCGCCCCACAACAGGTTGTCGACGACGACGATCCCCGAGCGCTTGAGCATCGGGACGACCACGTTCAGATAGTCCTCGTACTCGGTCTTGAGCGCGTCGATGAAGACGATGTCGAGGTTACGTTGCGGGAACCAATCCAGGACCTCGAGCGCCGGCTGGTTGATCACCTCGACCCGGTCCTGGACGCCGGCCCGGCGGAAGTAGGCCGCCGCGACCTCGGTCCGCTCGATGTCGGGATCGATCGTCCAAATGTGCCCGGCCGGGGGGAGCGCCAGGGCCATCCACAGGGTCGAGTACCCGTAGGCCGTGCCGAGCTCGAGGATGCGATTCGCCTGCATGCAGTGGACCAGCACCGAGAGGAGGCGACCGCCAGCCCGGTCGACGATCGGAATCCCCTCGCGCAATCCGTGCTGTTCCAGCTCCAAGAGCAACGGCGGCGGCTCGTGGTGGAGCCGCGCGAGGTATGCCAGGTCTCCCACGATGGGCAATGTTTGCCGCCCGTCGCGAGCGGGAACCTGCCGGACGCATCGGTCCATCCGTCGAACGCTCCCGCACGATACGCACGTCAGGAGGCTTCCGTGGCAACGCTCGTCCAGCAATCCTACACGCCGAAGAAATTCGACCTCTCCGGACTCCAAGGGATCTCCGACAAGACGCTGGAGGTCCACTTCGGGCTCTACGCCGGCTATGTCAACAATACGAACTTGCTCAACGAGCAACTCGCGGGACTGATCGGCGACGGCAAGGCCGCCGCGTCGAACCCGTCGTTCGCTGAGATCACCCGCCGGCTCGGCTTCGAGTACAACGGCATGGTCCTGCACGAGTACTACTTCGGGAACATGACCAAGACCGCCGGCAGCTCGCCGAGCTCCGAAGTGCAGAATGCGCTCGCCGGCGTCTACGGCGACTTCGATACCTGGAAGAAGGACATCTCCGCAGTCGGCGCCATGCGCGGCGTCGGCTGGGCGATCGCATACCTCGACCCCAGCACGCAGCGCGTCACCAACCACTGGATCACGCTGCACGAGGACGGCAACGTCGCCGGCTTCATCCCGATCCTCGTCATGGACGTCTGGGAACACGCCTGGCTGCTCGATTACAAGCCGGCCGACCGCCCCAAGTACATCGAGTCGTTCTTCGCCAACGTCGACTGGAGCGTCGTCGAAAAACGGCTTCAGGCTGCGAAAAGCGTAACGCGCGTCTGATCCGCGCGTGGCGGAGACGGGACAGCTACGGCTCTTCCCGCTCAACACCGTGCTGTTCCCCGGCGCGGTGTTGAACCTCCACGTCTTCGAGGAGCGCTACCGCACGATGATCGCCGAATGCCTCGACGCGGGCGAGGCGTTCGGCGTCGTGCTGATTCGCGAAGGTCGCGAAGCCGGCGACCCGGACGTCACGCCGCACGAGGTCGGCACAACGGCGGAGATCGCCGAGGTGACGCCGTTGCCGGCCGGGCGCTACTACATCAGCACGACCGGACGGCGGCGCTTCCGCATCGCGCGCATCGTCAGCCGCGAGCCCTTCTTGCGCGCCGAGGTCGAGTTTCTCGACGAGGACGTCGAGGGCGCCGCCGAGGACCAAGTCGACGGGCTCGACCCGCGCGCGAACGATCTGACGCTCCGCGTGCGCGGCGAGTTCAAGGAGTACGTGCGCCTTTTAGTCGCGTTCTCCGGCCGGCCTGGCGAGGTCGAGGTGCCGGCCGATCCGATCGATGCGAGCTACGTCGTCGGCGATGCGTTACAAGTTGCCGACGCACTCAAGCAGCGACTGCTCGAGCTGGGCTCGGCCTCGGCGCGGCTCGCCGCCGAGCTCGGCTTCCTGCGCCGGTTACTGCCCCAGCTGCGGCAACTGCTCGAACGCAAGCGCTCGCAAGAACGGGTCGTGCGTGAAGAGGCACCCGGCGGCGAGTTTCGCGCCCACCAAGAACAACTCTTCGGCAAGCACTTCTCGCAAAACTAGAGCGTCTCGGCAGCGTGCACGACGTTGCGGAGCAGCGCGACGTTGGTCACTGGGCCAACGCCGCCCGGCACCGGGGTGAGCTCGCCGGCGACCGCCGCGACGTCGGCGGCGACGTCGCCGACCAGTGCGCCGTCGACCATCGTGGTGCCGACGTCGATCACCGTGGCGCCCGGATGTACCATCTCCGCGCGCACGAGGTTCGGGACGCCGGCGGCGACGATCAGGACCTCGGCGTCGCGGACGTGCCACGCCAGGTCGGCGGTCCCCCGGTGCGTGACCGTCACCGTACCGCCGCGGGCGAGCAGCAGCAGCGCGAGCGGCAGGCCGACGACGTTCGAACGGCCGACGACGCAGCAACGCGCGCCGCGCAGCGGCCAGCGCGCCGAGCGTTCGAGCAGCAACAGCACCGCCAGCGGCGTCGCCGGGACGAACGCGGCGTGGCCCGCGAAGGCGAGCCGCCCGAGGTTGATCGGGTTCGCGCCGTCGACGTCCTTGTTCGGCGGCAGCGCCTCGGCGATGCTGCGAATCCCCAGGTGCGCCGGGAGCGGCTGTTGCAGGATGATCCCGTGCACCAGCGGATCCTCACCCAGCGCCGTCAGCCGCGCGCGCAACGCCGCCGCGTCGGCGCCGGGCGGCAGCGCGTCGACCGCGACGTCGACGCCGACCTTCGCCCCGGCGCGCTCGATGCTGCGCACGTAGGCCAGGCTCGCCGCGTCCTCGCCGACGATCGCGACGACCAGGCGCGGCGCGATCCCGCGCGCGCGCAAGCGCTCGGAGCGCAACGCGATCTCCGCGCGCAGCTCGCCGGCGAGCGCGCGTCCGTCCAAGATCCGGGCCGACATCGCCTGCGCGCTTCGGGTGGATGAGGAGCGAGCCCTGGAACGCGTTCGCCGCACCGTCCCGCTCGGCGCGAGCTTCGACGCTGCGGCGCTGGAGGACGCCTTGGCCGGGTTCCGCCGGCTCTACAACGTCGGGCCCGACCGCGTCCTGTGCGCGCCCGACGTGCTGGTCCGCCTCGCCGCCTTGACCGCGCGCTGCGGCGACGATGCGCTGCGCCGCGAGTTGCGCTGGGGAGGCATCCCGGTCGTCTCGGCGATTTTGGCTCCCGGTACGATCGTCTTCGAAGGCGAGGTCGACGAAGAGCGCATGGGCGACTGGTGATTCACGAGGCAAGGAAGGCACGCAGGACGGCCGCCAGCGGGCCAGGCTCTTCGACCATCGGCAGATGCCCGCTGTGCTCGAGGACGAGCGTGCTGGCCTGCGGATAGACCCGCTGCACGACCGCCAGTGCGGCGATCGGGAGATAGCGGTCCGCCCGTCCCCAGGCGCACAGCACCGGTCCGCGATAGCGCGCGTAGACCGCCTGCGTCGCGCGCCGCCGGTTGGCCGAGACGAGCGCGGGTAAGCCGGCCGCGTAGACCCGCGCGAAGGCGTCCCGGAAGGCGCGCTCGTCGGCCAGGGCGTGCGCGCGGGCCACGACCGCCGCGTCGAGCACGCTGGGGTCGAGGACGCTGCCGCGTAGCGTGGCGGCGACCTGGCCCGGCCGCGGCGGCCGCAAGAAGAGCGGGCGCGCGAGCCGTGCCGCTAGCGCGAGGGCCACGTGCCGCCGCGGGTGGGCGAAGCCGGCCGGGGCCACCAGCGCCAGCCGATCGACCCGGTCGGGATGCGTGCCGGCGTAGTCGGCCGCCACCTGGCCGCCCAGCGAGTGCCCGACCAGCGCGAGACGCGGCGCGTCGAGCTGGGCGACGACCTCGTCGAGGACGTCGCGGAAGAACGCCGCGTCGTACCGCGCGTCGGCCTTCTCGCTCGCCCCGCTGCCGGGCAGGTCGAACGCGAGGTAGCGCAGCGCGGGGTCGAGCCGCACGATCAACCGGTCCCAGGCCGCCTGCGTCCAATGCCCCAGGCCGTGGAGCAGCAGCACCGGTGGCCCGGCGTCGGCGCCGGCCTCGAAGGCGGCCAGGCGCAGCCCCTGGGCGCGCAGCGGGCGGGGGCGCCAGCCGGGCGGAGCGTCCGCATTCATCCCGAAGGCTTTCCGCGTGCGCCGGGCCCCGCTCTTTCTCGTCTCGCTGTTGCTGCTGGCCGGCTGCTACGATACCCCGGAGAACGCCGGCGGAGCGGCCGGCGGCGGACCGGGGATGCTGACCGGCGCGCCGGCCCAGTCGTTCGCCGTTCGGCGCACCGACGGCCGGACCGACGGGCTGGCGAACTACCGCGGCCGCGTCGTGCTGATGAATCTCTGGGCGAGCTGGTGCACGCCCTGCCGTGAGGAGATGCCGGCGCTGGAGCGGTTCGCGCGCGAAGAGGCCGGCAAAGTCGTCGTGCTGGGCGTTGACCAAGGTGAATCGGCCGGCGTCGCGGCGGCCTTCGCGCGCGAGCGGGGCGTGACGTTCCCGATCCTGGTCGACGAGTCGGAGCAGTACGGCAGCACGTACGCCGCGATCGGGTTGCCGACCACGATCGTCGTCGGGCGCAACGGGACGGTCGTGCGCGGCATCGACGGCGCGCTGACGCTCGAACAGATGCGGGCCGCGGTCATGCCGGCGTTGGCCGCCGCGCCGCGGTGAGCGGGCGCGTCACCGCGCTGGTCGCCGGGCTCGTCGCGATCGCCATCGTCCTGGCGCAAGACGTCGCGCCCGGTGCCGCGTTCTATCACAGTTGGCAATACGCGCTCGCGCTCGCCCTCGGGCTCGCCCTGATGACGGGGTATTCCGTCGGCGCGTGGCGCGGAGGGGACGGCCCGATCGGTCGGCGCGTGGTACTCGCGCTGGCCGGCGCGATCGTCGTCGACCTGGCCGGGCTCGCCTCGGGCCTGCTCGGGCCGGACACGGCGACGATCGCCGGCACCCCGGGGACCGTCGCGCCGATCCCCGCGCTGGGTGCGGCCGCGTTCTTCGCGGCGACCGACGCCGACGCGCTCGCGCGCGGCGCCGGTTCGGTCGTGCTGCGCCGGCGCGGACGCCCCGCGATCGAGTTGGGCGCGGGGACGCGCCGGCTGCTCGGCGATTCGGTCATCACCCTCAGCCCGCGCCCGGCCGTCTACGTCGAAGCGTGGGACGCGCGCGGCGCGCACCTGACGGTGACCCAGCCGACCGGGACCGCGTTCCTCTCGCCGGTCCTGCAGTTCGGCACGCGCCAACGCATCACCGACGCACTGACCGTCCCGGTCGACGCCTTCTCGACGCCGGCCCAACACCGCACGTTCCGCGCGCTCTATTTCAGCCCGCGCGATCTGGCCGCGTTCCCGCACCGCATCGGCGACCCCAACCGCCCGGCGGTGATCCTGACCGCCGCCGACGATGCGGGACGGCCACTCGGCATCACGCTCTCGCAGGGTGGCCGGGTCGCGCTGGGCGGCGTGACGCTGCAGGTCACGCTCGGCACCTATCCCGTGCTGGCGATCGCCTCCGCGCCGGACCCGGTGGCGCTCGCGCTGGGGCTCGGCGTGTTCGTGCTCGGCCTGGTCTGGCTCGCCGCCCTCGCGCGGCTACGGCGAACTGGCGTCGCGCACGCGGGTTAGCCCGTCGCGCACATCGGTGCCGGGCGCGACCTGCCAGTCGTCGGTTCGCGTCCGGTCGAAGGTGAACGCGGCCAGCTCGAAGTCACCGGTGGTACCGCAGATCGGCACGCCGTCGGGATCGACCGCAAACGCGCGCCGGCGCGGCGTGTCGAGCACGACGACGTAGCAGCGCAGCTCAGCGGCGCGCGTGCGGGCGAAGCGCAGCGTCCAGCCGGCGTCGATCGAGGCGCGCCAGACGAACAGGCGCACGCCCTCGAGCCGCGGGCGGACCAGCGCGCGCGGATCGAGGACCGCTTCGTCGTCGACGGTCGCGATCTCGGCGCTGGTCGGGATCGCATGCGGATCGATCACCAGGTCCGCATCGGCTTGCGCGGCGAGCGCGTGCAGCACGGGGTCGGCGTGTGCGGCGATCGCGATGCGCAGGCGCGCCGCCAGCGCCGGGCCACGACCGCGCGTGACCGGCGGCGGTTGAGCACCGAGCGCGGCGATCGACGGACCGATCGCGACGGTCGCGTGCAGCGTCGCTTCGTCGTCTTGCGAAGCGAGTGCGACGATGGAGCCGTCGGCCGCGACGATCTGGCTCTTCCCGCAGTAGAGCACGCTGCGCGCTTCGACGCCGACCTTGTTCGCGGCGACCAGTGCGACGCCGTTCTCGCGCGCGCGCACCGGGATCATCAGGTCGGCTTGCACGTTCTCGAGCGCGCTCGGGTCGCGGCCGCTGGTGACCCAGGCCGTCGGCACGACGAGGATCTCCGCGCCGGCCGCGACCAAGGCCGGCGCGAGCGTCGGAATGCGCCCGTCGGCGCAGATAAAGACCCCCAGCCGACCGAGCGGCGTGTCGACCGGCCGCAGTGTGTCGGCGGGCGCGAACCAACGACGATCGAAGTGCCACAGGAAACACTTGTCGGCCGAGCCCACGATGCCGTCGGCGGTGACGACGTAGGCGGAGTTTGCGAGCCCGTGCGCGCCTGGGCGCGCGCTACCGTACACGATCGTCGCGCCGCTGCGGACTGCGACGGCGATCACGTCTTGGGCTGCTCCTTCGAGGAATTGCGGGTCGACGGGGTCGGGGCCGATAACGTAAGCGGGGACGGTCCCTTCTGGGACGACGATCAACCGCGCGCCGTTTTCGGCGGCGGTCGCGATCCGTGCCAGGAGTGCCGGCCAGCGCTCGGTGAAATCAGCACGGTCGTGCGCGCGCAGCTGAACGGCTGCGACGGCGATCGGACGAGCGTTCACGGTTCATTCGCTCCAGAGAGGACGGGACTCGATGAGGGACGTCGCATGACACGACTGATCGTGGCTGCTTCGCTTATCGCCGTCGCGACCACTGCGACGCTGCCGGCGGGAGCGACGACGAAGCCGCCGCTCCACCATCGTCACCTCGCCAAGGCGTCCTGCAAGGTCGCGCCGGCCGACGAGTATTTCGGCAAGCTGAAGATGAGCATCTTGGGGATCCGGAACACGATCAAGGACCAGGGCCTCAAGATCGACGTCGATCCGGCCCGGGCGCCCGGCACGATGGGGGCGATCGCCTTGACCGAGGACGCGATCCACGATTGGCAGCGCAAATACCCGTGTGACAGTTGGCTGCCGACGACGATCTTCGCGCTCGAGCACTTCTACGCGAAGATCCACACCGACGACGGCGTGCGCCGCGTCCACGCGACCTATGCGTGGTTGCGGCATGCCTATCCCCACGCCCACGTCGTCGACGACGCGCAGCGCGAGGATGCGGGCGCGACGGCGGTCTCGGACCCCGCCGGCGCGCAGGCACTCGGCGCGCAGGCGGTCGCCGTCCCGGCGAGCTCGCCCCAACCCCGCCGATAAAGAAGAGGCCCCCGGCACGAGCCGGGGGCCTCTTTTCGTTCGAAGCGCCGGAGCGCCTAGAACTTGATTCCGAAACCGGCGTAGCCGCCGGCGTGAGCCGCGCTGCTCGGCATGAGCTGCTTGTTGCGAATCGCATCGCCCAAGAAGCCCGCGTCGAGGAACAACCCGCTGCCGCCGAGGAGCCACGTCCCGCCGACTTGGTACTTCAGGAAACTCACCTGGAGCGAATCCGTCGACCCGTCGGGGAACGTAAACGGACCCGAGACGGTCGGGTAGTACCAGATGCTCCCGTAGATCGAGAACGGCTGATCGAGATCGGGCAGCTTCTCCGCACCGAAGCCGAAGCCGTTTTGGCGCGGATACCCGTAGTTCTCCGCGCGCGAGAGGTAGCCGACGCCGATGTAGATGCGCGGCGAGGCGACCTTGATCCCGAGCCGCACGTCGTTGTCGGTGTCACGTGCGGTGAACGACGGCACGAAGCTCGAGCCGTTGTCACCGATGACGGTCACGAAGCCTGCATTGTGGGGGTAGGCCCACTGCCGGTAATCGTCTTCGACCATCCACGGAATTCCGAACAGCGGGAACTCCGCTGCCGCTCGCGCGTCGAACGAACCGCCCTTCCCGGTGTTGCCGGGCGAGAACTCGTTGTAGACCTTCGGCGAGAAGATGTAGTCGCCGACGACGAAGTGCTCGTAGGGGTTCTTCGGTACCGGTGATGGTGTGGGGGTCGGAACCGGGGTTGGCACCGGCGTCGGGACCGGCGTCGGAACCGGGGTCGGAACCGGCGTCGGGACCGGGGTCGGGACCGGTAGCGGGATGTACCGGACGACGACGATGCGCCGATCCGGGACCCATTGCACGTACGCGCCCATCCCCTCGGAGATCACGCGGACCGGCACGACGACCGAGCCTTTGTAGATCTCGGGCGGGACGTCGAGTGGCCGGCTCTCGCCGTTGATCACGACCTCCGGCTGGCCGACCGTCACTTTGACGTCGGAGCCCGGCTTCGAGACGTCGACGGTGCGCGAGGCCGGGTCGTACGAGACCGTGGCGCCCATCTGCTCGAACATCGAGCGCAAGGGGATGAGGATGATGTTGCCGCGCACCAGCGCAGCGAGGACACGGTTCTCCTTCAGCCGATCGGGCTTGGTGTAGACGTGGCGATCGTTGAAGAGGATCGGGACCTCGCCGGAAGGCGGCGTGCCGAAGTCAGCGGGCGGCACCGACGTGTCCTGCGCGACTTGCACGGGGGCGAGCGTGGCCGTGTGTCCACTCGCCGATGGTGCCGCGAG
>Ga0181525_10003214_pt1 | contig 13038 bp, 8 predicted proteins | sample PEATcosm2014_Bin_48_FD_121100 | JGI IMG/M metagenome (GOLD analysis project Ga0181525, IMG submission 121100) | Peatland microbial communities from MTU Mesocosm Facility, Houghton, MI, USA - PEATcosm2014_Bin06_10_metaG | ecosystem: Environmental > Terrestrial > Soil > Wetlands > Peat | place... | reverse complement strand
GTAATCGGCCGTTGCGGACGTGAATTCGGCATAAAAATCGGTGAATGCCTTTTCGGCGGCCGCATCAATGAAAAGACCATTGAGATGGTTCAGAAAATCGTAGCCGGTTGTTCCCTGGCTCGGCCAGCTTTCCGGCAAAACTTCATTCGGCTGCAAAATTTTCTCGACGACAATCCACGCATTTGGCGCGATGGCCCGAAGCCTCTTCAAATACGCTTCCGGGTCGCGCAGGCCGTCGGGATGGTCCACCCGCAGGCCGTCAATCCAGCCGTTTTCAATCCATTTTTGCAACAGCGCGTGAACGTCGTTGAAAACCTGTTCGTCCTCGATTCGCAGCGCGGCGAGCGTGCTGACGGCGAAAAATCGGCGGTAATTTAATTTCAAATCGCCTTCGCGCCAGAACGCGAGACAATAATGCTGCCGTTGAATCAATTCGTCGAGCGCGGCGGGATTTGAGTTTATTTGTTCAACTGAAAACTGTTTTGAAATGGAATCGGGCGCGAGCGGAAATTTGTTTTCAAAGTAACGCAAAACGAAACCGTCATTTTCCCTTTCGACTTTGAATTCGCCTTTTTTCAAGACGTGCTCGTATTCCCCGCCTAAAATCGGGACGAGAATTTTCCCGCGCAATTTCTGATCGAGCGCATTCCAGTCAATGTCGAAATGATTTGCGAATTCGCTGGCACGGCCGTTTTTGAGCACGTCCCACCACCAAAGATTTTCCGGCGAGACGATGCCCATGTGATTTGGAACAATGTCGAGAATCAGGCCCATTTTTTCCTCGTGCAGCGCGTTCACGAGCTTTTCCAAATCGGCTTCGGTCCCGATTTCGGGATTCAACCGGCTGAAATCGCAAACGTCGTAGCCATGGACGCTGTGCGGAGTCGCCTTGAAAAGCGGTGACGCGTAAATGTGCGAAATGCCGAGCTCGTGGAAATACGGCACGAGCGCGAGCGCGTCAACCAGGCGAAAATGCTCGTTGAATTGTAGCCGGTAAGTCGCGCGTGGAATTTGCATGGCTCAATCGCGCTGGACGTGAAAACCGAGCTGCTCGCCGAGAGCCAGAAATTTGTTCGTCCAGGTCTTGGCCTTGTCATCGCCCCGTTTTTTTATTTCCGGCAGAATTTTGTTCCGCAACTGGTCGAACACATTTTGAGGTTTCCACAGATTGACCCCGAATGGCAGCAACGGCAGGAGCGCGGCGGAATTTGAAAATCGCTGGAGCACTTCCAAATCCTCCGGCGACTTGAGAAGCTCGTCGCTCAAGTTATCGAGATGTTTTTTGACGGAGAACGCGAGCGTGTCGGTTTCGAGGGAAACATTTGCGGCGCGGGCCTCGGCAATCAGACTTTTCACCCGCTCGGTGTCGAGATGGCCGTTTTCAAACTGCTTTCGCAATTCGGCGTTCAGGACAAATTCCGTCGCCGGCGCGAGCGAACTGAGCGGCGGCACGTGGATGTCGTTGAGAAATCGCGTGAGCGGCGCATAACGGTCGGTGAGCAGCCGGTAGGTGTTGTGGATTTCATCGCGCGTGGCGGCGAGAATCTGGTTGAGCACCTTGTATTGCTCGTCGCGGAAAAGATTTTTCAGCGAATAATTTGCCTTGCCGAAATGTTTGTCCATCACGCGGATCAATTCCGGGAAATCAGCCCGCTCGAACGCGGCGCGCATCTCCTCGACGGCCTTTGTGTAGCCCGGCAAATCGCCGTCGTAACGCACGCCGCAATTCAGATTATGTTCGCCCATGTAAAGCACGCCGTAGGTCAAAACGTCCGACGCCTTGGTCACGGTGAACGCCACCTTGATGCGGCCGATGGCCAGCCGCGCGTTGCCGGCAGTGAAAAGCTGGCGGTCTTCCTGCCGAACGGCGAAAGAATAAATGCGCGCCTCGTCGGGATACGATTCAAACAGCGAACTGATCGCATAATGCGCGGCGACGCTTTCGCGCGTCATGATCGCGGGTTTGACAAATTTTTCGTAGACGACGCGTCCGTTCTGGTTCTCGGAAATGTTGCTTCTGGCCTGTGCCAGAATTTCCAGAAAACCCGCCTCAAGATTTTCCGGCGACAATTCAGCCGACAATTGCAGCGCGCGAGCGGCGTATTGGATGACTTGCGTCGTTTCGAGGCCGGAAATCTCGTCGAAAAACCAGCCGCAGCTCGTGAACATCAGCATCGCGTGACGCTGCATTTCCAACAAGCGCAGCGCGGCGACTTGTTCGCCTTCATTCAATTCGCGCGTCGCGTGCTGCGCAAAAAATTTGGAAACATTTTCCGGCGAACGGTCGAGGATGACGGAAATGTAATCGTCGCGCGCGAGCCACGGGTCTTTCAAAAATTCCTTCGCCTTCGTTTCGTAAAGCGGCGCGAGCTTGTCGCGCAGCCAGTCCATCGCCTGGCGCAACGGCGCGCGCCATTGCTGGATCCAGCCGCCGTGGCCGCCGGAGTTGCAGCCGCAATCCTCCTTCCAGCGGCCGACGCCGTGCGGACAGCTCCATGCGCTGGGCTGATGAATCTCGGCTTCGTGCGTCGGCGGATGCTTTTCCAAAAATTCGGCGTAGATGGTCAGCTTCGCAAAATCGCTTTTCTCAATTTGATGTAGCGCGAAGGCGAGCGCCATGTCGCCGAACTGAAAATGGTGCCCGTAAGATTCGCCGTCGGTCGGGATGTGAACGAGCTGGTCGTGCCCGCGCGCGTCGTCAAATGCACCGAGCAAACGTCCGGCAAATTTCTCGCCGTTCACCAAAAGTTTTTCAAACGCGACAGCCTGCGCAATCGGCGCGTCGTAAAAGAAAACAACAATTGAGCGGCCGGATTTCAATTTCAAGAGATAGGGCATCGAAGGATCAACTTTCGCGCCGTTCGCGTCCTGCCATTCGGAATTTTCCGCCAAAGGCCGGACTCGCGCGGCCTGAAACGGCGATAGAATCGTGAATTTGATTCCGTGTTCGGCGAGAACTTCGAGCGTTTCATTGTCGGCGGCGGTTTCGGCCAGCCACATGCCTTCGGGCGTCCGGCCGAAACGCGCTTCAAAGTCGCGAATGCCCCAAATCACCTGCGTGTGTTTGTCGCGCGGATTGGCCAGCGGCAAAATCATGTGGTTGTAGACCTGCGCAAGCGCCGAACCGTGGCCGGAAAAACGTGCGCGGCTTTGTTTGTCCGCGTCCACGATGGCCTCGTGGATGTCCGGCATTTTTTCTTTCATCCACGAAAGGACTGTCGGGCCGAAATTGAAACTCATGCGCGAATAATTGCTGGCGATTTTTTCGATGCGACCCTCGCCGTCGAGCAATCGCGCGCGTGCATTGGGCGCGTAGCATTCGGCGGTGATGCGTTCGTTCCAGTCGTGATACGGCGACGCCGAACCCTGCATTTCAACCGTTTCAAGCCACGGATTTTCGCGCGGCGGCTGGTAAAAATGCCCGTGAATGCAAATAGATTTTTCCATAAATTATTTTGTTTTCTCGCCGGCCGGCTCTTTTGCCGCCGACGTGGCGGTCGTTTGTTCGTTCACCAATTCCAAAATGCCATGCAGCGGAATCGCCGCCCAATCGGGACGGTTGTTAAGTTCGTAACCAAGTTCGTAAATCGCTTTTCGCAGCAAAAAAATTTCCGTCATCATTTGCAAATCAGATTCCGTGGGTGGAAGAAACGGCGCCGTACCCGCCGTCTGGAGATAGGCCTTGAAAAAAACCGCCCCAACGCAATGCGCCCAGAATCGCGCCCACAAAATCATTTGCGGCAACTGTCCTTCCACGTGCGTTCCGCGTTCGATGTGTTTCAACAGCGCCGCATGCGCCGCGTAATGGAACGAGCGCAACATGCCCGCGACATCCTGCAGCGGTGAACGCTTGAGCCGCCGCTCGCTGATGGGAATCGCCGGTTCGCCCTCGAAATCAATGATGAGAAAATCCTTCCCGGTGTAGAGTACCTGGCCCAGATGATAATCGCCGTGCTGCCGGATGCGCGCGGCATCCAGCCGCCGCTCGTAAATCTGGCGGAACTTTTTCAAAATCTCCAGTTCGAGCGTCAGGACCTGTTGTGCCAGAGATTGGGTTTCCGGCGGCAGCGTTTTCAACCGGCGGTTCAGCAGTTGAAAATTCTGCCGCGTCAGGTTCCGCATGGATTGAAACAGCCCGCGTTGCGCGTGCGGCGTGAACGGCTCGGGAATGAAACCGCGCTCTTCCGTTTCAGACGCCAGGGCGAGGTGCATTGCCGCCGTGCGCTCGCCGAGCAGCCGCGCGCTTTCGACGTAGGTGCCGAGCAGATTTTTCACCGGCTCGGACAATTCGGCGGCGGCCATTTTTGTGAAACTCGCCGCCGACGCGGGCGGCTGCCGATGTTCCGGCGGCAGTGTCTGGATGCGCTCATAAAATTTTCCCAGCGCATCGAGCGTATATTCCCACGCGTTCTTCGCCTTCGGTACAAACGACGACAGCATCGCGACGGTGCGCGGCTCGTCCCGGTCTGCGCGATATTCCAGCGCGCCCGCGAGCGTCGGCGAATAGGGAAATTTTTGTGCCGTGAGAAAACGCACCATTTCCAGGTCGGGATTGGTTCCAAAATCGAGCCGCCGGAAGAATTTCAAAATCAATTTCTCGCCGAAGATGACGGAGGAATTGCTTTGCTCGGCTTTGACAGCGGATGGTTCGAGCGCGCCGCCGCTCTCCGCGATGATTTTTTCAAGTTCAGAAGTGTTCGTCGCCTCCAGCAAGCCGAATTTTCCGTCCAGATTTTGTTGTTTGGAGATCAATTCGAGCAGCGACCGGCAAAAATCCTTGCTTGCCACGGCATCGTAAAGAACGCCGGTTTTATTTTGGCCGGTGAAATTCAATCGCGCGATGATGAACGGCGCGGAATCGCGCGCGAAATTTTCCGCCGCTTCGCCGGCCATGCTCGTCAACGGTAAAACATACGTATCGGGATCGCCTTGAAGAAATTCGACCTGTAGAAAAGCGAAGAACACCTTTTCCGCGCCGACCGGCACGCGGATTGTTTCCTGCACACGAACACTTTTGATCGTCCGCGCCTTGCCCCCGAACCATCGGCGCGACGGCAGCCAGCTTTGCAGCGCGCGCTCCAATAGGAAATGATGGCGCTCGTCGAAAACATCCTCCCAATTTTCCTCAACGTTCAGAATCGCCCGCGCGTCGGCGCTGACCGGCGTCCCTTCGGTTTCGGCGGGCGTCTTGGTTTCTAGCGAAAACCAGTAAAATGCGTGCGGCCCGAGCGTGAGAAAATACGGCTTGTCCGCAATCGGCGGAAATTCCGCGCGCCCAAAAAGCTCCACGGGAACGAGCGATTGAAACGCGGCCAGGTCCAGTTCCACCGGCTGGACAAAACGCGAAAGATTTGCGACGACCAAAATGATTTCATTTTCGTAACGGCGGACGCACGCGAAAATCTTGCGGTTTTCGGGATGCAGAAAATCAATCGTGCCGCGGCCAAAGGCATTCTGCCGTTTGTAGAGCGCGATGATTCGGCGCATCCACCAGAGTAGCGAATAATTGTTGCGCTCCTGCACCTCGACGTTCACGGCTTCGTAATGATTTTCCGGGTCGAGATTGATCGGAAGATAAAGGCTCTGCGGATTCGCGCGAGAGAAGCCGGCGTTTTTGTCCGCGCTCCATTGCATCGGCGTGCGCACGCCGTTGCGGTCGCCGAGATAAATATTTTCGCCCATGCCGATTTCGTCGCCGTAATAAATCACCGGCGTTCCCGGAAGCGAGAGCAGCAGCGCGGTGAGCAATTCAATTCGTTTGCGGTCGTTGCCCACGAGCGGCGCGAGCCGGCGGCGGATTCCCAAATTCAATCGCGCCTGATGCACATGCGCATACATTCGATACATGTAATCGCGCTCCTCGTCTGTGACCATTTCGAGCGTAAGCTCGTCGTGGTTGCGAAGAAAAAGCGCCCATTGCGCGGTCTCGGGAATCGGCGGCGTCTGCTGCAAAATGTCAACAATCGGAATGCGGTCTTCCATCCGCAACGACATGAACAATCGCGGCATGAGCGGAAAATGAAACGCCATGTGGCATTCGTCGCCTTTGCCGCTGCCGAAATAGGCGACGGCGTCCTCCGGCCATTGATTTGCCTCGGCGAGCAGCATTTTGTCGCCGTATTTTTCGTCCACGTGCGCGCGAAGTTTTTTCAGGAACGCGTGCGTCTCCGGCAAATTTTCGCAGCTCGTGCCTTCGCGTTCGTAAAGATACGGCACGGCGTCGAGGCGGACGCCGTCCACGCCAAGGTCGAACCAGAAATCCAAGACCTTGATCATTTCGTCGTGAACGGCCGGATTGTCGAAATTTAAATCCGGCTGGTGCGAAAAAAATCGGTGCCAGTAAAACGCCTTCGCCAGGGCGTCCCAGGCCCAGTTGGACGGCTCGGTGTCTTTGAAAATGATGCGCGTGCCCTTGTATTTGTCCGGCGAATCATTCCAAACGTAGTAGTCGCGAAATGTACTGCCCGGCGGCGAACGGCGCGCGCGTTGAAACCACGGATGCTGGTCGGAAGAATGGTTCAAAACCAGTTCGGTGATGACGCGCATTCCGCGGCGGTGCGTTTCGAGCAGAAACATTTTGAAATCCGCGAGCGTGCCATACATCGGATGCACGCCGTAATAATCCGAGATGTCGTAGCCGTCGTCCTTGAGCGGCGAGGGATAAAACGGCAGCAGCCAGATTGCCGTGACGCCGAGGTCGCGCAGGTAATCCAGCCGCGTGGTCAGCCCGCGAAAATCACCCGTGCCGTCGCCGTCGCTGTCCTGAAACGCCCGGACATGCACCTCGTAAATGATTCCGCTTTTATACCACATCGGGATTTTTTCGGGTGCGCGGACAGTTTTTTTCTCCGTCGCTTTTTGGAGGATTTCAGTTTCAGTGCTCATTGGCGTTCACTCAAAATAATCAAAATCATGTTCCGTGCGGACGTGGCGGCGCAACCGGAAAATGTGCGCTGGCGATGTTTCAGGATTCAACTCGACATAATTTTTTTCGCCTTTCCAGACATAACGCGAATCCGACAATAAATCGTGCATTTGAAATTTCTTGCCGGCATCCAGTCCAAATTCCTCCAGAGGCAATTCCAGCCAGCCGCTGTGCTTGGAATGCGGGTTCAAATTCACAACGGTCAAAACGATGTCGCTGCCGTCGTCGGTGGATTTGCTGTAGGCGATCAACTGGTCGTTGTCCACGCGATGAAATTTCAGATTGCGATTGGATTGCAGCGCGGGGTTTTCGCGGCGGATTTGGTTCACGCGGGCGATCAGATTTTCCAGGCTGTGCGGCGCGGACAAATCCCAGCGCTTGATTTCATATTTTTCGGAATTGAGATATTCCTCGCTGCCCGGCTCGCGCGGCGCATTTTCGCAAAGCTCGAACGCCGGGCCGTAAATGCCGTAGCTCGCGCCGAGCGTCGCCGCGAGAATGAGGCGGATCGCGAATGCCGAGCGACCACCGGATTGCAGAAATTGGGCGAGGATGTCGGGCGTGTTCGGCCAAAGATTCGGGTGGAAAAATTCGGCGACGGGCGGCTGTGTCAACTCTGTGAAGTAGCTTTCCAATTCGTCCTTCGAGTTTCGCCACGCAAAATAATTGTAGGACTGCGTGAAGCCGAGTTCCGCGAGGCGATACATCGGCTTGGGGCGCGTGAAAGCCTCGGAGAGAAAAATAAGCCCCGGATTTTTCGCTTTCAATTCCCCGATGCACCATTCCAAAAACGGAAACGGTTTCGTGTGCGGATTGTCCACGCGGAAAACATTCACGCCCTGTTCGATCCAAAAATCAAAAATACTTTTTAGTTCCAGCCAGAGATTGCGCCAGTCGGCGCACTCGAAATCGAACGGCACGATATCCTGATATTTTTTTGGCGGATTTTCCGCGTATTGAATCGAGCCGTCGGGCCGATGCCGAAACCACTGTGGATGTTCGCGGATGTAGGGATGATCTGGCGAACATTGGAACGCGATGTCCAGCGCGATCTCGATTTTGAATTCTTTCGCGCGCGCGATCAGATTCTTGAAATCTTCAAGCGTGCCGAGTTCGGGATGGATGGATTTGTGTCCGCCTTCGCTTGAGCCGATCGCCCAAGGACTGCCGGGTTCGCCCGGTTGACAAACGACGCTGTTGTTTTTTCCCTTCCGAAACGATTTTCCAATCGGATGGATCGGGGGCAGATACAAAACGTCGAAACCCATTTTTGCAACACGCGGCAATTGCGCTTCGCAATCTTTAAAGGTTCCGTGTTTCCCGGCTTCCGGCGCAAACGAGCGCGGAAACATTTCATACCATGAACTGAAACGCGCGCGTTCCGGATCCACGGCCACGGCCAGGTCCTTTTCATAACTCGTGGAAAACCGCCGGTCGAGGTAACGCCGCGCCATTTCTGTCAGATCCTTGTCCAGCGCGCGCGTCGCAATCGGGCTGCCTGTTATGCTTTTGTCTGCGCTCAATTCCCGCGCCCACGCCAGCAGATTTTCGGCATCGCGCGCCGTTGCCCGTTGGGCGGCGTCTTCGACGAGCCGTGCGCCCGTTTGAATCTCGACGGAAACGTCCAGCCCGGCCTCCAGCTTCTTTTGCAAATCCACCCGCCATGATTTGAATTGATCCACCCACGCTTCAATTGTGTAAAAATAATATCCCAATTGGGTCACGGCAAATTCACCGCGCCAGCGGTCATTGTCCATGAATTCCATCGGGGTTTCGGTCCATTCGGGATTCTCTTTGGCGCGAAATTTCAGGACCGCCGATAAAATGTCGTGACCATCCGCAAAAATATCCGCTTCAACGACGACGCGCTCGCCGACCACGCGCTTGATGGCAAAACGTCCCGCCCCGATTTCCGGTCTGACGTTTTCAATGACCACGCGCCGGCGGCCTTCGCGTTCGGCAAATATTGGACTTTCATTCACGGGCAAAGACATTTTTTTCGTTCCGGCAGCTCGCAGTCTTCAATTCGAGGGTTTTGATTTTCGTGTTCACAACCTTCCGCAATTTTTTAATTTAATTTTTCTAAAATATTTTGAGCTAAAGATATGCCATGGGGGTTTTGTGAATAAAAAATCACGTTCATAAAATGCGAGGGTTGGCGTGAACTGCAATCTGCACGAAAGCCGGGGTCAAACGGTGCGATTTGCACGGATTTCAAGCTTGGAAATGTGAAATTCGCCAGCCGCCCGCGCGGCATCAGGTTTGCTCAAATTTATTTGATAGCTTAAGTCTGGGCAGGGCTGGTTAAAGGCGCGTTCGGCAGGCAGGAGAAAATTATTCTTAACAACGACAATCAAAAATAAGAAAGGAAAATTATGAGGGGTTTTTTCAACGGATTGGTTCTTGGCCTTATTTTGGGCGCGGTGGGATTTTGGTTTGTTCAAAAAAAGGCGAATGAACATCCCGAAGAGCAGCAGCATTACGAGCAATCCATGACCAACGCCGGCGCGGCGGCGGGCGAGGCTGCCTCCAATTTTTCCGACGCGATGAAAGCCAAGCTGGATACGCTGGATCTGCATGGCGATCAAATCAAAGAGGAGCTTTCAAAAACGGGCGAAGTGATCCGCCGCGAGGCGCACGACATAGGCGATGCGGCGGTGAACGCCGCCTCCGATGCGCGTGCGGTGACCGAAATCAAGGCCAAATATGCGGAGGATTCGACGCTTTCGGTCTGGAAAATTTCCGTGTCATGCAGTCAGGGCCACGTGACGCTTTCCGGAACAGTTTCATCGCCGGAAGACATCGGCAAGGCCGTCGCGCTCGCGCTCGACGCGGACGGCGTCCGCGACGTGACTTCCACCTTGCAGGTGAAACCGAGCCAATAAAATTGTTAACATGCCCGTCGAATTAAAAATTCCGGATGTCGGCGAATCCATCACCGAAGTTCAAATCGCAGAATGGCTGAAGGCCGACGGCGACGAAGTCAAACACGACGAAAATGTCGCGATGATTGATTCCGAAAAGACGACTTTGGAATTGCCATCGCCGGAAAGCGGGCGGTTGAAAATTTTGCATCAGGCGGGCGACACGGTAAAAGTCGGCGACGTCATCGCGCAAATTGAAACGAATGGAGACGGGGAAAAATCAGCTGAAAAATCGGGGTCGAATGACAGCGCGAAAGCTGCCGACACAAAAGCCCGGGAGACAAAGCCGGAAGATGCAAAAGCTAAAATCGAATCGCAGGCTGTGCCGGACCTTGGAGTGAAAACTGACAAGCCGGAAGCAAAATCAGAAAAAAAAATCCCCGCGGAAAAAGTGAAGGCTGAAAAAGTAGAAATGCCGGAACTCAAAAAGCCGGAAATTAAAGAAATGGTCGGACGCGCGGCGGAAGAAGCGCCGATTGTCGAAGAAAACGAAGAAAAAACGACGGCGCAAGTTTCAGCGGAAAGGAGCAAGACGGATTCCGGGATTGCTGAAAAAATTGTGCCGATGACGATGCTGCGGCGGACGGCGGCGAAGCGGCTGGTCGAGGCGAAGCAGCAGATGGCGATGTTGACGACCTTCAACGAGGCGGACATGAGCGCAGTTCAAAGCTTGCGCAAGGAATTTCAGGAACGTTTCGAGAAAAAGCACCAAACCAAACTCGGCATCATGTCGTTTTTTGTGAGAGCAGTTGCCGGCGTGTTGAGGGAATTTCCGCAGCTTAACGCGGAGATTCGCGGGAACAACATTGTTTATCACAGTTTTTTCGACATCGGCGTGGCGATCGCGAGCGAACGCGGCCTGGTTGTGCCGGTTTTGCGGAACGTGGAAAAAATGAGTTTTGCCGAAATCGAAAAGTTGATCGCCGGTTTTGCAAAACGCGCGCACGAGGGGAAATTAAAGCCGGAAGAACTTGAGGACGGAACTTTCACAATCACCAATGGTGGTGTTTTCGGATCGCTGTTTTCGACGCCAATCATCAATCCGCCGCAAACGGGAATTTTGGGAATGCATGCAATCCAGGAACGTCCGGTTGCCGTGCAGGGGCGGGCCGTGGTCCGGCCGATGATGTTTCTCGCATTGACATACGATCACCGGCTTGTGGACGGGCGCGAGGCTGTTCTTTTTTTGCAGCGGGTGAAAGAAGCGATTGAAAGCCCGGCGCGGATGCTGATTGAAGCTTGAAAAATGAAAGTGAAAAAAACATTGTCGCTGCGGCGGATTTTAGTGCCGATTGATTTTTCAAAAAATGCGCGGCGGGCGCTGCGCTATGCGGTTCCGCTGGCGGCGCAATCCGGCGGCCTCATCACGCTGCTGCACGTCGTCGAGCCGGTTGTTTATCCGACGGAAATGGCAATCGTGGTTACGAACCAAAAAATTGCTGTCAACGCGTCGCGCCGCCATCTCGCCGAGCTTGGAAAAAAACTCATTCCGGACAAATTGCGCTGGAAGATTATTGCGCGCGGCGGCCTGCCGTATTTTGAAATCATCGAATTCGCGCGCGAAATGAAGGCGGATTTGATCGTGCTGACGACGCATGGTTACACCGGCATCAAAAGAGTTTTGCTGGGTGGCACTGCGGAACGAATCATTCGTCATGCAAAATGTCCGGTGCTGACGGTTCGGATTCATTAGCTGATGTTGAAGGAGAAATTAAACAACGAAGAACGATGACGAAGCCATGAAAATCCTGTTCTTGCTTTTAATTTTATCCACCAACGCGCTGGCGATGGATCGCTGGACCGCCCTGGCCATGCTGGAAAGCGGCGACAATGATTACGCCATCGGACGCGCGGGCGAAATCTCGCGTTACCAAATCCGTCCCGAATTGTGGTCCGGCGGCAACCCGCTTGACGCCGATGCGGCACGAGCCAACGCACAACGCATCATGTCTTTCCGCACTGCCATGTTTGAACAATCTCATGGCCGGGCACCGGACGATTTTGAATTTTATGTCCTTTGGAATGCGCCCGCACAAATTGATCATCCGCACCGCATTGTTGCCGAACGCGCCCGCCGGTTTAAAAACCTGGTGATTTTTGGAGAAGCTAAATATGAATAAATAATTGAAAAATCTCACCGGCGCTTGCAACGGCGCCACCCTCCCCCAAAGCCGGATCCTGCCTGTGGTCCGGCTTTTTCAATTTGACATAAACGGATTCGTTTGGACTGCAAATCGCATGACTTTTGCCATTTCCCTTGCATTTCGCATTAAAAAACAGCGGGCGTTTTTCTGTCGCAAGCACAGAACGAAAATTTTAAGCGCGGCATATTTCCAGCTTGAAATACAAACAGCTGTTAACAATTCAACTTATCATAAAAATTATGAAACTGACTATTGGGAATAAAATTATTTTGGCGCTGGGTATTGCCAGCCTCGTGATTCCTGCATACGCGGAGGAAAGCACAAACCAACCGCCGGCGGCGCTGACATCGCAACAGTTTGTCACGGATGCGGCCGTGGGCGGGATGAAGGAAGTATTCTTGAGCGGAATGGCGCTTCAAGCGAGTACGAACTCCGATGTGAAACGTTTCGCCGAACGCATGATCAAGGATCACAGCGCGGCGAACAAGAAGCTGATGAAAATCGCCGAAAATGAAGGGTTGAATTTTCCGCCCACCAACACATTTTCAGCGGATGATCCGAATTGGAGCAATCCACTGATTTCAAATCCTGACAGCGTCAAGGGCGCCCAGGAACTGACGATGACGACCTTGCCTGATCTGGCGGATTATCAGGACGTCAAGCGTTTGCAATCGGTCGCCGGTGACCAATTCGATCAAATGTATTTGAACGACATGGTCACCGACCACACTCAAGCTGTGAATGAATTTGAAACGGCGTCCCAGAGCTTGTCTGATCCCGACCTCAAAAAATTTGCCGGCAGGATCCTGCCGACATTGCAAAAGCATTCTTCGATGGCTCAGGAACTCAATGACAAATACAACTCGCCCCCCGGAACAAACACGACAACCCAGGCGAGTCCAATGTGAGACATCGTCTCCGGTATGAAGATAAATCAAAACCGGCGACAAAATGATTTTCAACCGCCCGGCAGAAACCGGGCGGCTTTTTATTTGCATTCAAATTTTCGGGGTCTGAAACGCCGGCGCGAACAAAAGCTCGGTGT
>Ga0181525_10003213_pt1 | contig 13038 bp, 11 predicted proteins | sample PEATcosm2014_Bin_48_FD_121100 | JGI IMG/M metagenome (GOLD analysis project Ga0181525, IMG submission 121100) | Peatland microbial communities from MTU Mesocosm Facility, Houghton, MI, USA - PEATcosm2014_Bin06_10_metaG | ecosystem: Environmental > Terrestrial > Soil > Wetlands > Peat | place... | reverse complement strand
TGGCGCAGGAAGTCATTGTCCGGCTAGGCGCAGTCTGAAAAGGACGGTCAAAATCCAGTCTAATTGCGAGGACAAGAATTGTTTAAGATTTGGCAGAATCCGGCAAGCCATCGACGGTGGATTCTCCAGAATCGAGGGCATGAACGAATCTGACGGCAGGCACAAATTCATTTAATGAACCATCTTGCCGTCGTTCCAACAATTCACTAACTTCAAGCGCGAAGAAATTTTATGGCCAAAGAAATACTCGAAATGCCCGTGGAACTGGCAACCATGGAGTTGCCCGACACCAAAACCATCCGCCTCAAATGGCCGGACGGCTACAACCCGGATTTCAAAACCGGTCAGTTCATCACGCTGTGGTGGCCGGACACTCCGACCTATAAACGCGCCTACTCGCTCTCGTCCTGCGCGCTCGACCGAGGCTATTACGAAGTCACCGTCAAGCGCGACGGCAAAATGGGCACGCGCATTGTGGATTGGGCGAAGCCCGGCGACAAATTTTTCGTCATCCCGCCCGTCGGGAAGTTCCTGCCGGTGTTCGATCCGCCGAACAAGCATCTCGTCTGCGTTGCCGGCGGTTCGGGCGTGACACCGTTTCGCGCGTTTGTGCGCGAAGCCACCCGCCGCAAGCTCGACACCAAGATCACCGTTCTTTACAGCGTTCGCACGACACGCAGCATCATTTTCCAGCCGGAATTCCACCAGTTGGAATTGGAGAACCCCAATTTCAATTTTTACGTGACCTGCACCCGTCTGGACGAGAACGATCCGTGGCAGGGCCGGCGCGGACGCATGACGCCGGAATGGGTCAAGGAGCACGTTCATGATCTCCCCAACACGATATTCTACGCATGTGGCCCCAATGAACTGGTCGAATTTGCCGAGGAGGTCGTTTTGAACGGGTTGCGCGTGCCCAAGGAACAGATGAAAACGGAGAAATGGGGCTGAACCCAAAAGGCAGAAGGAAGAATGCAGAATGAAGAAACAGGCGCCGCCGACCTGTGTTTCTTACGTCTTTTCATTCTTCATTCTTCATTCTAACTTCTTCATTCATGCTCAAGCGCACAGCACTCTTTTCCGCGCATCGGAAACTCGGCGCCAAATTGATTGACTTCGGCGGCTGGGAAATGCCGGTGCAATACACCAGCATCACCGACGAACACCTCGCCGTCCGCGGCACCGCCGGCATTTTCGATATTTCCCACATGGGCGAAGTCACCGTCAGCGGCGCGGGCGCGGCAGACTACCTCAATTCCATTCTCACGAACGACATCCGCAAGCTGACGCCCGGCATTGGCCAATACACGCTCATGTGCAACGAGCGCGGCACCGTGATTGACGACCTCTATGCCTACCGTCTTTGTGGTGATGTCTATTTCCTCATCATCAACGCCTCCCGCATCGAGGCGGACGTTGCGTGGCTGCAGGCTCAGGCGGCAAAATTTCCACGGCGCAGCGAATTGAGCTTGACCGATGCCTCGCACAATTACGCCGCCGTGGCCGTGCAAGGCCCGCGCGTGAAGGAATTTATCAACGCTGTGATTCCCGGGGCATCCATTTCGGCGATGCGCGTCAATGCCGTGACCGACTTGAAGAAAAACCAGATCGGCGGATTCAAATTTGAACATCAAAGCGTCCTCGTCTCGCGCACCGGCTACACTGGCGAGGACGGATTTGAAATCGTCGGCAGCGATGAGGCCATCCGGCACATCTGGGACAAAATCCTCGCAGACGGCGCGCCGTTCGGCGTCAAACCCTGCGGCCTCGGCGCTCGCGACACGCTGCGCACGGAGGTTTGCTACCCGCTCTACGGCCACGAACTGGACGAGGAAACCACCCCGATTGAAGCCGGCGTCGGATTTTTTGTCTCGCTCGACAAGGGCGAATTCAACGGCCGCTCCGTTCTCGCCGCACAAAATGCCACCGGCGTGAAAAAGAAACTCGTCGCGTTCAAAATGACCGAAAAATCCGCGCCGCCGCGGCCGCATTATCCGATTTGGGCCAACGGCGCGAGCGCCGGCGTTGTCACCAGCGGCACACAAAGCCCGTCATTAAACATCGGCATTGGCATGGGTTATGTCCCGCCCGAATTTGCAAAGCGGGACACGAGGATTGAAATCGAGATTCGAGGCAAATGCTTTGCAGCCGTTGTCGTGCCGAAACCAATCTACCGAAAAGCGTGATTACGGAGGGACGAGCTCCACGAGTCCCAAATCAAACCGGGCACGAAGCTAGGGACTCGCGGAGCTCGTCCCTCCGAAAATTGAATTGAGATTCTGCATAATCTGCGTAATCTGCGAACAAGTTTTTCAATAAATTTATGAGCAACATTCCTTCCGACCTGAAATACACGAAATCCCACGAATGGATCCGCGTCAGCGGCGATACCGCGACTGTCGGCATCAGCGACCACGCGCAAGCTGAATTGACCGATGTCGTTTTTGTCGAACTGCCCGAAGTGGGACGCAAAGTGAAAGCCGGCGAGGCCTGCGCCGTGGTGGAATCCGTGAAGACCGCCAGCGACATTTACTCACCCGTCAGCGGCGAAATCACGGAGTCGAACAAACCCGTCACCGACAAACCCGATTTGGTGAACACCGAGCCATACGCAGGCGGATGGTTTTTCAAAATCAAATTGAGCAATCCTGCCGAACTGAACGCGCTGCTCTCGCCAGAGGATTACAAGAAGCAGATTGGTGGGTAAGCAATGGCCTCGTCTGAAAATTCAAAGCGAAAAGCTTTGCTTGAATTAGCACATCAGATTGACGCTAATCGAAATTGGTGGCGGTTTCCTGAAGAAACTCCAATACAAGGTTTTCTAGGCGCTTCTTCAATTGTTATTGTTGGCGATCAACCTTCGACAAGTTCTTGGCCGGAATCACATCCCAATCGGAGAGCTTTCTATGATACTCTCAAAAATGCCGAAGCTTCAGATGCTCACCTAACAGACCTATACAAAAAGCGTGGGCGTTCCAGCGCTTTGCGAAAGGGATTGCCAAATGATTTTCAGGAGCATCTTTCATTTTTTCGACGTGAAATTAAAATATTACAGCCGACGCGTGTCGTTGCGGTTGGAAAACTCGCATACGATTTGATGTTTCAGCATTTGGAAGAACTTCGTCCGATGCTGGGGTTGATGTGGCACTTTTCATTTGTTGTTCGGTCTGGCCTGCTTAATCAATATGAAGCTAATATGCGGAGAGCGATTTGGAGAACGCAGCTTTAAATGAAAATCCGTTTATTCATCAAGCCGTATTGCGGTTGGTGTCACAAGGCGATGCGCTGGCTCGACGACCACGGCATCGCTTACGAGAAGATTGACGTGATCGCGGATGAAGCGGCGTTTGCCGAGATGGTCCGCCTCTCCAGCCAGGACCTCGCGCCGGTGATTGACGTGGATGGCAAGGTGCTGGCGGATTTCGGCCCGGAAGAATTGGAAAAGTTCTGGAAGTCGTTAAAAAGTTGAATTGTTAAATCGTTGCATCGTGATAAGATCCTGCCGCTGAAATAAAATGAGTTCGCCAACGCCATTGACCGATTCAACGATTCAACGATTCAACGCTTCGCGTCCGCGCCTGCCAGAATGGCTGCGCATCAAGCTGCCCACGTCGGACAGCTTCGCGCACACGCGCTCGCTGCTGGACGAGCTGAAGCTGCACACCGTCTGCGAAAGCGCGAAGTGCCCAAACCACTGGGAATGCTGGGAAAAAGGCACGGCGACGTTCATGATTGCCGGCGACCGCTGCACGCGCGCCTGCGGTTTTTGCGCGGTCAGCACGGCCAAACCGCTCGCGCTGGAGGCCGACGAACCGATGCGCGTGGCCGAGGCGACGCGCCGGATGCGATTGCGGCACATCGTCATCACGGCGGTGGCGCGCGACGACTTGACGGATGGCGGCGCGGAGCATTTCCGGCAGACGATTGAGGCGGTGCGCAAATTGAATCCGGGCATCGTCATCGAGGTGCTGGTGCCGGATTTCAACGATTCCGATTCATCCGTCGAAAACGTGCTTTCGGCGAACCCGCAGATCTTCAATCACAACCTTGAAACCGTCCGCCGCCTCACGCCGAGCGTGCGGCATCGCGCAACTTACGACCGGAGTTTGAGCGTTTTGAAAAAGGCGAAGGAGAAGCGAGGCAATTCCATTTACACCAAGTCCGGCATGATGCTCGGCCTAGGCGAGCGCGAGGAGGAAGTCATGGTTGCGCTCGAGGATTTGCGCCGCGCGGGCTGCGACATCCTCACGCTCGGCCAGTATTTGCAACCGACGTTGAAGCATCTGCCGGTGGTCGAATTTGTGACGCCGGAGCAATTCGCCGCGTTTGGCAACGTGGCTCGGGAAATGGGCTTCGTGCATGTTGCGAGCGGGCCGATGGTCCGCAGTTCGTATCACGCGGATGAATTCAACGCCCCGGCAAAAGCTGACGCTTGACCTGCACAATCCGGATAAGCATCCGCGCCTCGAATTGCAGGCGAATCCCCCGCCCTATCGCCCGAGCGGGCTGCGATGGATGAGAAGATAAATCGCAATAGCGGCACCCAAAATACCAACCACAAAACCAACCACGGTGATGATGTTTTTGAGCAACCGCGCCTTTTCCATCACACGCGCGGTTTGCCTTTTCTCGGCGTCCATGAAACCGGCGAACTTATTTTCGAGCGCGGCGGTTACGGCTTCCTCGTTTTTCAGTTCCAGCGTGAGCCATGTGCCTTCGGGCGCTTTCCATTCCTCCGGCAGACGCGACAGGATTTCCGCATTCGCGGATTGAAATCCCCAGCGCGTCCAAAACGGCGAGGTTTCCCGCGTCCAAATCCGAAAGATGCCGTGGTTGGCGGCGAGCGTCTGGATGCGTTCCCAAAACAATTCCCGCGCGGGGTCGGCGGCTGAAAAATCCGAAAACCCTTCGCCGAAGAGCAGCGCGTGTCGCCTTGATATCTGAATCCCGATGGCGCCAAGGACATTTCCATCCGTATTTTCGACGACTTGAAATTCCTTGAGCCGCCTTTCCAATTCGTCGGCGGGCAGCCGCATGGAAAGCCATATCGCCCGAAGCGTGGCGAGGTCGTCCACCGTCGCGCGACGAACGCGAAGTCCCGGCTGCGGATTCATCCCGGCATTCTGCGTCAACCCGATTTTTATGGCAACTGCAAGAAATGGGGCCACTGCGCGTTGGTTAAGGCCGGCGGACATTTTTGCCGGAGCGATTTGCATTTCCACCGGATTATGGCACTTTCAACGCGACATTGAAAAATTATAAACAATATGAACACAACTGAACTCTTGAAGGCGCTGGAATGGCGCTACGCCACGAAAGCCTTTGACCCGACCAAAAAAATCCCCGCCGACACCTGGCAGGCCCTGGAACGCGCGCTCGTTCTCACACCGACTTCCTACGGCCTCCAGCCATATCAATTTCTGGTCGTCAGCGATCCGGCCAAACGCACGGAATTGCTGCCTCATTCCTGGGGGCAAAAACAAGTCGTGGACGCCTCGCACTTCGTCGTCTTCGCCGCCAAGACCAAAATGACCGAGGCTGACGTGAACAAGCTTATCGAGCGCACGGTTGAAATCCGCAAACTGCCGGCACCGGAAGCGCTTGGCACCTATCGTTTCATGATGCTCGGCGACGTGGTTAACGGCCCGCGCGGCAAAATCGCCCACGAATGGGCGACGCGCCAGACTTACATCGCGCTCGGCAATCTGATGACCTGCGCCGCCGTGCTTGGCGTGGACGCCTGCCCGATGGAAGGGCTGGTTCCCGCCGAATACGACAAGGTTTTGAATCTGAACGGCAGCGGTTATGCGACAGTTGTTGCCTGCGCGCTTGGCTATCGCTCGCCCGACGACAAATACGCGAAGCTGGCGAAGGTCCGCTACGACACGAAGGAAGTTGTGAGGCAAATATGATCCAAATTCGCAAAGCTGGAGAACGCGGCCACGCCAATCACGGCTGGCTTGACTCGCATTTCACGTTTTCATTCGCGGATTATTACGATCCCCAGCACATGGGTTTCCGCGCGCTGCGGGTCATCAACGACGACACCATCGCCGGCGGCGGCGGGTTTGGCGAACATCCGCACCGCGACATGGAAATCATCACCTGCGTTTTGAGCGGCGCGCTGGAACACAAGGATTCGATGGGCAATGGCCGAATCATCCGCCCCGGCGAATTTCAATACATGGCCGCCGGCACCGGCGTGACCCACAGTGAATTCAATCCGTCTCCCACCGAGCCGGTGCATCTCCTGCAAATCTGGATTCTGCCCGACCATAAAGGCGCGAAGCCGACCTACGCCGAAAAATCTTTTGCAAAGGCCGCACCCGGCAAATTGCACCTTGCCGCGTCGAAGTCGGGGCGTGTTGACTCGATTCCAATCAATCAAGACGTGGACGTCTTCGTCGGCAAACTTGGCGTGGGCGACAAAATCAGTCACGCGCTCCAGCCGGGTCGTCACGCATGGCTGCATGTGGCCGAAGGCGGAGTTGAATTGAACGGCCTGACGCTGGCGGCGGGCGACGGCGCGGCTTTGAGCGAGGAATCCGCCATCAAGCTGACCGGCAAGTCCCCGGCGCAAGTTTTGTTATTTGACTTGAATTGAATGCCTCAATCGGTCAAATAAAAATATGCTCAAAAAGTTATTCGCCCCCGGAAACGATTCCGCGCTCACCAGCCTCGCCCTGCTGGTGCTCCGGCTCTGGCTGGGGCTTGCGATGTTTTTCAATCACGGCCTCGACAAGCTCGCTAATTTCTCCGATCACGCGGCGAGCTTTCCGGATCCACTTGGCATCGGCCATGCGCCAAGCCTCGCGCTTGTCACCTTTGCCGAAACCGCCGGAACAGCGCTGCTGGCCCTCGGCCTTTTGACGCGCTTCGCCGCGCTGACACTGGTAATTGACCTTGGCGTCGCCTTTTTCATGGTTCATAAAATCGCTTTGAGCGGCAAGGGCAGTGGCGAACTGGCGTTCATTTATCTGGCGGGCTACGCCGCCCTGTTGGTTGCCGGCGGCGGAAAATTCTCGGTGGACAAGGCGCTGTTTGGCAAAGGCGGAATGGGCAGTTCGGGCCAGTCGAAGAAAGATTAAAGCTGGCGGAGAGGGGGGGATTCGAACCCCCGGTGGGTTTAAGCCCACTCACGCTTTCCAGGCGTGCGCGTTAAACCACTCTGCCACCTCTCCACGCGGCTGCATACTCTCTCTAATGCGCGGGCACTTTTCAATTCAAAACTCCAGCGGTTTGCCGTCGCTTTCGTCCTTGGTTGAGATTATCCCGCACGCTCATTGACGCAACCGGAACACGAAATTCAATTCGGAATATTTTCTGAATCGTTAGGCAAGCCATCACCCGCGATTGCGCCGGCGTCTCTAACAGGTAGTGGTGAAGGACTTATTGCCCGACCAGTCGGAAATACTGTTGCTGGTTGGTGGCTGTCACTGTCACGGTGGCGCTCGCACCATTGGTGGTGATCGCCAATGTCGTATTGGTCCAAGGGCCGGATGCACTGTTCGCCGATTGCACTTGGAAAGTTCCTGTGGAGATCGGCCAGGTCAGTTGCAGATTGGCACCCGTTTTCGCGGTTGCCAGAGCGGGTTGTGGCGGCAATGTCACCGCGCCGCTCACATAGTTCGCCGCCAGCGCATTCGCCGACGTGTCCACCACCTGTAATTGCACCACACTGTTGTCCAAGGCCAGCGCCGCCTGCCCGCTCGCATTCGTGCTGGTTGTGAATTGCAATACCAACACCTGATTTGTCCCGGCTGCCAGCGACTTACCGGGAGGCCACATTGCCACGATAACGCCCAGCTTGCCTGGTCTATAGTTGATATTTGTCCTGCCAAAGCCAGCCGTAGCCGAACCCAAGCTAATACCAGTCAATTTTAACTGGTTCGTATTAAAGTTCACGGTCAGGCCCACGGCATTTTCGTTGGTTGTGCAGACAAGCTGCACCGGCACACTCACCGTCTGGCCGCGCTGGGCCGACACGTTGCCAATCTGCAACGTCCGCGTCGGAACCGGGCTGTCAAGTGGTTTGGACTTAAGGCCATTTTGAACCGCTGGCCGAATCGTCACCAGCGTCAAAGGATCCAACCCCAAGGCATAGCGCCCCGCCTGCACCCAGTCCGCCACCCTGAGGACGCCGTCCGGTGCATTGCGCGGCGCACAATCGGCCCGCAACATTTCATCGCTGTTGGTGGGCACATCGAGTCCTGCCACCATCCGCCCAATTTCCCCCCAGTCTGGCACAGTCACTTGATGGTCACCATTGGTGCGCGGATAAACATCCGCCTCGTATTCCGCCGGCAACAACGTCACGACTGCGTTCGAATAAGTGGTCGGCAGCAGATCAAAATTGTTATCATAGGTCTGCTGGAGAGTCGGATTGTTGGTGAAGAACAGGCTGACGGTCGTGTTGCTCGTCACCGGCAGGGCTTGGAAAGTCAACAGCGCCACCTGCTCGTTTGTTCCAACGGGCACGGTTGGACCATTGCCTAACAGAATGGCAAAACCCACCAAACCGGAATTGGTCTTTGTGTCCACTTCCTGCAAATAAGCACCGGCAGTGGCCTGTCCCAATTGCACATTTTGCAAAACCAGTTTGGTTGGGTCATATCCCACGCTGGCCAGGAAAGTGTTTTCCAGGCCCAAGGCATTCATCAGAACCGGCACCACCACCGCGTTGCCAGACATTGCGCTGGCCGAACCCAGCAGCATCCCCGTCTGCGGCACGGTCAACACCGCCACGGCGCTATTCGTCGTTGCGTAGGGATTGCTCACTACGACATCGTAATTGCCGGCGTCACTCAAGCTGACACTCGCCAGGTTAAAGTTTGTTGTGGCTGAGCCGGACATGTTGCCGCCATCCACCAGATTGGTCCCCCCCTTGCGCCATTGATAGTTCAACGGCCCGGTTCCCGTTGCCTCTACGATGAAACTTGCAGCACTATAACTGACCACAACCTGACTCTGCGGTTGTTGGGTGATAATCGGTGGCAATGCGACTGTCAGCACTGCCGCGATACTGTTCGTCGAGCCGACGGCATTGGCTACAAGCACAGAGTAATTACCCGTCTGGTTCAACTGGACGTCATTCAATGTCAACGTCGGATTGGTGGCGTTGTTGATGTTTGTTCCGTTTAAGCTCCATTGGTAGTTCAACGGTTGCGTGCCACTGGCCGTAACACTGAAACTTGCTGTTCCGCCCAACAGCACTGTCTGGTTTGCAGGCTGCGTTGTGACCACCGGCGCCACCGGTGTAAAACATTTCCCTGCGCTGCCAGCGCTGTAAATGGCGGCGATTTCATTTGATGAAAGAGCACGGTTGTAAATGGAGGCTTCATCAATGATGCCGTGGTAGAAGGCTGAAATACCGGGATCGGGATGGTTGCCAATCCGCAATGGCGACGTGTTCGACAAGTCTCCCGTAACGACCGTCGGATCAAACGTCGCAACCAACTGCCCATCCACGTAGAACTGGAGTCCGGCTGTTGAATTCCTTTGGACTGTAACCGCCACGTGATGAAATTTTCCGTCGCGCAAATCTGATTCCGCATCAAGGTTGTAGTAATTGCCCCCGTTGTTGAGCGAGTCAATCATTTGGAAACACAATCTTCCGCCGCCCAAATACATTTCATAACCCAAGGCGACAGATGTATTCGGAGAGTATCGTTTGCTGATCACGGTCATCACTTCACCCGAAAGATCAGTGTAATTACCTGGATTGGACAGAGGTTGGATCCAAGCTTCAATCGAAAAATCCTGGTTCGGACCGAAGTCAAGCTGCGGCGCATCCGGCGCGAGAATCCGGTTGGTATTGCCATTCAGGTTGAAACCCAATCCCACTTCAGCCGGGGCATAGGTCACGCCTGCCGGCACCGTGGCGTTGTCTCCACCCACACTGTCACTGCCATCGCCGTCCCCCTTCCACCAACCCACCAAGCCCGATGGCGGTGTGTCACACACCAGTGTATTGACCGTGAGCGTTGCAACGGCGCTGTTGGTCGAGCCGTAACTGTTCGCTACCAGCACCGTATAATTGCCCGCTTGCGATATTTGGACGGCGGCCAGCGTCAGCATGCTGTTGGTCGCTCCAACTATATTCGCCCCGTTGACGCTCCATTGATAATTCAACGGTTGTGTGCCGCTGGCAGTCACACTTAAATTTGCCGTTTGTCCCACGACCACCGCTTGATTCGTTGGTTGAGAAGCAATGACCGGCGGCCCACCAAAAGGAACGACATTCTGGTAAATTGAGATTGTGGCGCTGTAATCATTGGCGAAAACGATGTCCGGCCGGCCATCTCCATCCAAATCCCCAATGGCAACACCAATGGGATTTGATCCCGAGGCGAAATCCAGCGCGGCCGCCAGTGAACTGTTGGTAAAGCTGCCCGGTGTGCTGATGTTTCTGAATAGAGAAAGCTGGCTGGAAATTTGGGTAGGCACCGCCACATCCGGTTTCCCGCTCCCGTCCAGATCGCCCAGGGCCACACCGTTACCCCATCCGCCCAGCCCAAAATCAATCCGGGGTGCGAATGTGATGCTGCCAGGCGTGCTCCTGCTCCGATATACGGACAGGGACTGGCCGGTCGCAAAGGAAACAAAGACCACGTCCAATTTGCCATCCCCGTCCATGTCACCGATCGCAAGTTGGTAACTGTAGATGGGGCCCTGAAAATCCACCCTGGGAGCGAAAGCTATGTTCCCCAATCTGCTGATATTTCGAAACACCGATACGGCGCTGTTATTGCTGTTGGTTTCATTGACAGTCACCACGTCCGGCTTGCCGTCCCCATCCAGATCAGCGATGGCCACGTCTTCACAGTCGGCCCCGGAAGCAAATTGAACCGCCGGCGCAAACGAGTTGGTGGTGATGCTGCCAACCGTGCCAATGTTCCGCAAAACCGAAATCGTATTGCTGCCCCAATTGGCCACAACAATATCCGGCTTCCCGTCGCCGTCCAAATCACGAACAGCGACGCCCCGCGGATATGATCCAACAGCAAAATTCACCCGGGAACCAAAGGAGTTGGTGGTGATGCTCCCCGGTGTGCAAAGATTCTGGAGGACCATCACTTGGCTCCCGTTGTAGTCCAACAATACCAAGTCCGGTTTCCCATCTCCGTCTATGTCAGAGGCAACCATCTTGTTTTCACCGCCGGTGCCCAACGGCAAAACCACTGGTGTGGCGAACGATCCGGCGGTCAACGTGCCGTTGGTGCTGATATTCCGATAAATGTAAACGTTGTGATCGCCCGTGTTGACGGCCAAATCCGGTTTGCCATCCCCATCGAAGTCAGCGATGACCACCTGGCCCGGATTATTGCCGGTAGGCAGGGTTATCTGCGGCCCAAAGGATGAGTTGGTCAGCACGCCGCTGCTAAAAAATGTCGGCAGGAAAGGAGTCCTGCTATAAGCCGTCAAACCCCCCACCGTTTCAGTAATCGGGGCATAAGTCGCCCCTGCCGGCATGTTCACCGTCAGACTTGTCGCGCTCGCCGCACTCACAACCGCCTGCACACTCCCAAAAAAAACTGTGTTGTTCGCGGCCACTGGATTGAAATTGGCCCCTAAAAGTGTCACGGTCGTTCCAGTCGCTCCGGATGCAGGCGTGAAACTGGAAATCACCGGCACCCCGGATGTCGTGGAGGTGCATTTCCCCGCGGAGCCGGCGTTATAGATGGCCGCAATCTCATTCGATGAAAGGGCCCGGCTGTATATCGAAGCTTCATCAATCAATCCCCAGAAATGTCTGCCAGTGCAGCCGCAACTTGCCCTGCCGTCCTCCGACCCAATCGAAACAAACTCCCCGGGCAGCACCAGTGGAGAAATGGCCCCGGTATGCGGCATGGGATTGCCCGATGCCTGACCATCAACATACAACTGGAGATTGGTGCCATCGTATGTGCCCGCAATATGGTGCCACACCCCGGCTGAGATATGGGCTCCGCCACCATTCGCATTTGCTGTTTGATAAAATGTCCCTTTATCGTTGATCGCAAAATCGACGCCGTAGACACCAAGATTCGGATTCCCCACGTCTATGGAAATCCAGTAATAATCGCTCGTCACCAAGCCTTGGAAGGAATTCATCGGATTGTTCGTGTCTGCCTTCATCCAAAACTCAATCGTGACCTGGTTGGTGATGTTGAGACTCGAAGAGTAGGGAATATCCACAGCCTGTGTTCCGCCGTTGTTGAAACTAAAAGCTTCTCCTACTTCGCCCGTGACATAGGTTACCCCATTGACGAGCGTCCCGTTGTTGCCTCCAGCGATATCACGGGCGTTGCCATCCGCCGGCCACCATGAAACCAAGCCGGATGGAACCGGTTCGCACCCTTGGCTGTGAACCAGACAAATCGCCATGCAGACGACTCCGAGAACCACGACAATTTTTTTCATATTGCCTTCTCCCCGATACAGGAATGCCGACTCATGCTCTTATTTCCCATGAAACAAACGCCCTTATCCCAGAGTGAAAAATCTTCGGTATTCAATTTTTAGGATACCTCACGACATTCTGCACAAATTCAGCCAAAAAGCAATGATTATCATGTTACGTTTTAAGTATTCACCCGCTCTAATGACACTCATTAACCGCTTGGAATTTGGATTAAATCACCGCGACTTGCCGAAGCTTTCTTTTTCCAGCACAATCCCCGCGATGAAAAAGACCAAACCGTCCGATCCGCTCCGCCCGCATTCCAGCATCCTGCTCGACGGCCCTGAACGCGCCGCCGCCCGCGCCATGCTTTATCCCGTCGGCTTCACGGCCGAGGATTTCAAGAAGCCCATCGTCGGCATCGCGTCCACCTGGGGCAACGTCACCCCATGCAACATGCACATAGACAAACTCGCGCTCGAATCCGAGAAGGGTGCGAACGCCGCCGGCGGCAAGGCCATCATCTTCAACACCATCACCATTTCCGACGGCATCTCGATGGGCAGCGAAGGCATGAAATACTCCCTCGTCTCCCGCGAAGTCATCGCCGACTCCATCGAAACCGTCGTGGGCTGCGCGGGCATGGACGGCTTTGT
>Ga0181525_10003212_pt1 | contig 13041 bp, 10 predicted proteins | sample PEATcosm2014_Bin_48_FD_121100 | JGI IMG/M metagenome (GOLD analysis project Ga0181525, IMG submission 121100) | Peatland microbial communities from MTU Mesocosm Facility, Houghton, MI, USA - PEATcosm2014_Bin06_10_metaG | ecosystem: Environmental > Terrestrial > Soil > Wetlands > Peat | place... | reverse complement strand
TCGCTGATCGCCACCCTGAACCCGCACGGCACCGTGCAGGGGATCAACAACGTCGAGCGCGCCTACGACAAGAAATACGGGCCCGGCAGCTACAAGCCGGTTATCCCGGTGACCTACTGGTCGTTCCGCCTCATGATCGGTTTCGGGATGCTGGCCGCGCTGCTCGCATTCGTGGGCCTGTGGCTGACCAGGCGCCGCCGGATTCCCCGGGGCCGCTGGTTCTACCGAGCCGCGATCTGGGGCGTCGCGCTGCCCTACCTGGCCACCACGATGGGCTGGATCTTCACCGAGATGGGCCGGCAGCCGTGGACGGTGTTCGGCCTGATGACCACCGCGCAGAGCGTTTCGCCGGGCGTTACCGCGTCTTCGGTGATCATCTCGATGACCATCTTCACCTTGCTCTACGGCGGCCTCGCGGCCATCGCCTGGTGGCTGATCGTCCAGCACGTCAAGGTGGGTGCTCCGGCCCAGCCGCAGGATCCTGACGCCGCGGAACCCCTCCCCGTCTTCTCTTACTGACCCGCCGTAGGGAGCCGTCAATGAACCTCGCGACCTTCTGGTTCATCCTCATCGCGATCCTGTTTACGGGCTACTTCGTGCTGGAGGGTTTCGACTTCGGGGTCGGGATCCTGATGTCGGTGCTGAGCCGGGACGAGACCGACCGCCGGGTCATGATCAACACGATCGGCCCGGTCTGGGACGGCAACGAGGTATGGCTGATCACCGCCGGAGGCGCGATGTTCGCCGCGTTCCCGCTCTGGTACGCCTCGCTGTTCAGCGGCTTCTATCTCCCCTTGCTGATCATCTTGGTGGCGCTGATCGTCCGCGGCGTCTGCTTCGAGTTCCGCGGCAAGGTGGACAGCGTCCGCTGGCGCGCCAACTGGGACCGGGCGATGTTCGCCGGGTCGGCGCTGCCGGCCTTGCTCTGGGGGGTGGCCTTTGCGAACATCGTGCGGGGGGTGCCGCTTAACGCCGCCCACGTGTACACCGGCAACCTGCTGACCCTGCTCAACTGGTACGGCCTGCTGGGCGGGCTGGTCACGCTCAGCCTGTTCATGCTGCACGGCGCGATCTTCCTCAGCCTGCGGACCTCCGGCGAGCTCAGGGACCGGGCGCGGCGCGCGGCGCTGCGCATCGCGGTGGCCGCCGTCCCGCTGGCTGCCGCCTTCCTGCTGGCGACTCAGGTCAGCCACGGCAGGCCGGTCACCGACGTCACCGCCGCCCTGGCCGCGGTAGCCCTGCTCGGCGCCGTGGCGGCCGCGTTCCGCGGCCGGGAGGGCTGGGCGTTCGCCGGCACGGCCCTCACGCTCGCGCTGGCCGTGGCTACTTTGTTCGGCGACCTGTGGCCGAACGTGCTGCCCTCGTTCCCCTCGGCGGCGTTCAGCCTGACCGTCAGCAACGCCTCGTCGGCGCACTACACGCTGGTGGTGATGAGCTGGGTCGCGGTGATCTTCACCCCGCTCGTGCTGGTCTACCAGGGCTGGACCTACTGGGTGTTCCGCAAGCGGCTGACCAGCTCCGACATTCCCGCCGCCCGGCCGCAGGCGCCCATGCAGCAGGTACCTGCGCCGCCGCCCGCGACCGAGCTGGAAACCGCCGAGCATGGCGGCGTCCAGCCGTGAAGCCACTTGATCCGCGGCTGCTGCGTTACTCCGCCGCGGCCCGCGGCTATCTCGCGGTCACCGTCGGTCTCGGCCTCGCCGCCACCGGCCTGATCCTGATCCAGGCCGGCCTGCTGGCTCACCTCCTGGCTAGCGCGGCGACCGGAACCGGCGCCCCGGGAATGCACATGGCGCTGGCCGGCACGCTCGTCACCCTGCTGGCCGTGCTGCTGGCCCGGGCCGCGGCCAGCTACGGCGGCGAGGCCACCGCGCTGCGGGCCGCGGCCGTAGTGAAATCCCAGCTGAGGCTCCGGCTCGCCGATCATGCGCTCAGGCTGGGGCCGTCCTGGCTGGCCCGGCACCGCCCCCAGATGTCCGGCGAGGTCACCACGCTGGCCACCAGGGGCCTGGACGGGCTGGATGCCTACTTCGCCCGGTACCTGCCGCAGCTGGTGCTGGCCGGCCTGGTCCCGGTCGCCGTGCTGATCCGGGTGGGCTTGGCGGACTGGATCTCATGTCTGGTCATCGGCGTCACCTTGCCGCTGATCCCGGTCTTCGCCATCCTGGTCGGACGACACACCAAGGCGACCACGCAGCGGCAGTGGCGGCTGCTGGCCCGGCTCGGCGGCCACTTCCTCGACGTGGTGGAGGGCCTGCCGACGCTCAAGCTGTTCGGCCGCGGCAAGCCGCAGGCCGAGGTGATCGGAAAGGTCACCGAGGAGTACCGGGCCGCCACCATGTCCTCGCTGCGGGTCGCGTTCCTGTCCGGTTTCGTCCTGGAGCTGGCGGCCGCCCTGGCCACCGCGCTGGTTGCGGTCGAGGTCGGGCTGCGCCTGCTGGCCGGGCACATGAGCTATCAGACCGCGCTGCTCGTGCTGCTGCTCACGCCCGAGGCCTACCTGCCGCTGCGCGCGGTCGGCGCCCAGTTCCACGCCAGCACCGAGGGCGCCGCCGCGGCAAGGGACGTCTTCGCGATCCTCGATACCCCGGTGCCCGCCCAGGCCGCAACACCCGCCGGCGCCCGCCCCGTGGACCTCAGGAAGGAGACGATCAGGCTGACCGGTGTGACCCTGGGCTACCCGGGACGTGCGTGCCCGGCCCTGTCCGGCGTGACCATGACGATCCGCCCCGGCGACCAGATCACGCTGACCGGGCCGAGCGGGGCAGGCAAGAGCTCGCTGCTCGCGCTGCTGCTCCGCTTCGCCGAGCCGACCCGCGGGCGCATCGAGGTCGGCGGCGTTGACCTGGCGTCCATTCCGGTCGGCGAATGGCGCCGCCAGCTCAGCTGGGTTCCGCAGGCCCCGTACCTGTTCGCCGCGTCCGTGGCCGACAACATCGCGCTGGGCGACCCGACGGCGAGCCGCAACGCCATCGTCCGGGCGGCGCAGGCCGCGGGCGCGGCCGAGTTCATCGAGAGCCTGCCCCGTGGCTATGTCACCGAGGTCGGGGAACGCGGGCTCCGGCTGTCCTCGGGACAACGCCAGCAGATCGCGCTCGCCCGCGCGTTCCTGCGCGGGGCGCCGTTGCTGCTGCTCGACGAGCCCGCTGCTCACCTGGATGCGGTGAGCGCACATCGGCTCGATACGGCCATCGCCGCGCTGACGGCCGACCGCACCGTGGTCCAGGTAACGCACGGTCAGACCAGGGCGCGCAAGGCTGGCCGGGTGTTCGCCCTCGACGCGGGCCAGCTCCGGCAGGCGCCGCGGCGGCCGCAGATTCCGCCCGCACCGGACCTGGTTGCGGTGAGGTAATGGCCGCGACCGGGCTCACGACGGCGCCACCAGCAGCGGCCGCGGGCCGGAACTCGCTGCTGCGACTGCTGGCGCTGGCGCTCGAGGCCAGGTCGATGCGGGGCCGGCTGCTGCTCGCCGTGCTGGCCGGCGCGGCCGGCTGCGGCTGCGGGGTGGCGCTGCTCGCCGTCTCCGGCTTCCTGCTCGCCCGCGCCTCGACCCATCCCAACATCGTGGCGATCTCGATCGCGGTGGTCGCGGTCCGCGCGCTCAGCGTCGGTCGCGGGCTGTTCCGCTATCTCGAGCGCCTCTGCTCGCACGACGTGGCCTTCCGCGTGCTCGCCGATGTCCAGGTGGCGATCTACCGGCGGCTGGAACGCCTCGCTCCGGCCGGGCTGGCCGCCTTCCGGTCCGGCGACATGCTCACCAGGCTGATCAGCGACGTTGACGCGACGCAGGATCTGTTCATCCGCGGCATCGTACCGCCGCTGGCGGCGGCGCTGGCCGGGGCCGGCGCGACCACGGCGGTCCTGCTGATCCTCGCGCCCGCGGCCGGCGTGCTCGCCGCCGGCCTGCTGGCCGCAGGGGTGCTGGTGCCCCTGGTCACCGCGGCATCGGCCCGCCGGGCCGCGCGACGGGCCGCACCCGCCCGCGGCGAGCTCGGCGCCGCGGTCACCGACCTGCTGAGCGGCGCGGCTGAACTGCACGCGTTCGGCGCGATCGAGGCCGGCCTGGCCCGGGCCCGGGCCGCGGATGCCGAGCTCACCCGGCTCGCCCTGCGTTCCGCGTCGGCTTCGGGCCTCGGCACCGGTCTGGGCGCCGCGACCACCGGCCTGACCCTGTGGGGCGTGCTGCTGCTCGGTGTCATCACAACCGGGGTCGCGGCCACCGGGTCAGGATCGCTGGGCCGGGTACCGCTGGCCGTGATCGCGCTGACCGCGCTGGCCGCCTTCGAGCTGGTCACGGCGTTGCCCGCGGCCGCGCTTGCCCTCGGCCAGTCCCGGGCCGCGGCCGACCGGATCGCCGACGTGCTCGACGCGCCCGACCCCGTCCGCTACCCGGACCGGCCCTTCCCGGCGCCGGAGCGGCCCGTCGAGATCTCCATCCGCGGCGGCACAGTTCGTTACTCGGCGGACGAACCCCCGGCCGTTCGGGATATCGATCTCGATCTTGGCCCCGGACGGCGGGTCGCGCTGGTGGGCGCGACCGGCGCGGGGAAGTCCACGCTGGCCGCGGTCCTGTTCCGGTTCACCGACCTCAGCTCGGGCACCGCCCTGCTGAACGGCCGCGACCTGGCCGGGTACAACCCCGACGACGTCCGCGCGGTCATCAGCGGCTGCGCCCAGGACCCGCATATCTTCGACGCGACCATCCGGGACAACCTGCGGCTGGCCCGCCCGAAGGCCAGCGACGCCGAGCTCACACAGGCCGCATCCGATGCCCGGCTGCTTGACTGGATCACCTCGCTGCCCCGCGGCTGGGACACGCCGACCGGCGCGCACGGCGCGGCCCTGTCCGGCGGCCAGCGGCAGCGGCTCGCCCTGGCCCGCGCGCTGCTGGCCGACCCGGCCCTGCTCGTCCTGGACGAGCCCACCGCTCACCTCGACCCGGCCCACCGTCGCGCGCTGACCGCGGATCTGCTCGCGGCCACGGCCGGCCGGGCCACCCTGCTGATCACCCACGAACTGGACGGCCTGGACCAGGTAGACGAGATCGTGGTGCTCGATCACGGCCGGGTCGCCGAGCGCGGCACGCACGCCGGGCTCATCCGGTCCGGCGGCGCCTACCACCGGCTCTGGCAGGCGGGACACCCTGGGAGGTCGGCCTGACCTGCACGCCGCGCAGAGCCGTCCGGGCCGGGACCGCGTCCTCGGCACTGGCTCGCATCCCGGCGCGGCGGCCCGATGTGGCCGTCCTCGACGTTCGACTGCCCGACGGCGACCCGGGGCCCGGCGACTAAGGACTTTGTTCCCTGTCCTAACTGGTCAGCTCCCGGCATCCTCGTAGTTATGTACTCCGACGGCATGGCTCCGCAGCAACTGTCCAGGGATGAATGTCTCCGGCTCATGGCATCCGTGTCCATGGGCCGGATCATCTATACCCGGCAGGCGCTGCCGGCGGTCGAGCTTGTCAATTTCGCGCTTGACAATGGTGACATCGTCATTAAAACGGACGGTGACGGTAAGCTCGCCGCCGCGACCCGACGCGCCGTCGTCGCATTCGAGACCGATTGCCTGGACGCCCAGCAGGTCGGCTGGAGCGTCACCGCGATCGGGCCGTCGCGAGAAGTGACCGATCCCGAAGATATAGGTCGGCTGCAGAAGATAGACCTCAGCTCATGGACTTACGGGACGCGGGAGCGCTTTATCCGGGTTTCACCAGAGCTACTAAACGGCCGGCGGCATAGCGCTCACGGCTAGCCGGCTCCCGGGCGCGGCTGGCCGGCTCCCGGCGGTCATGGGCCATCAGCCCCGGGGTACGCGCCACTCCAGCCGGGTTCCCGGAGTGGGCGCCGTCGGATCGGCCGGGCTGAGCCGCAGCTTGCCGCCGAGGTTCTCGGCCCGCTCGGCCAGGTCGCGGAGCCCGCTGCGGTGCGCCCCGGCCGGGATCCCGGCTCCGTCGTCGATGACCAGGACGGTGAGCATCCCGTCCGGATCCACGTCCACCGTCACGTCGACGCCGCTGGCGTCCGCGTGCGGCCTTCGAGGCGCGCTCGTCGGCGGCGAAGTCAGCGGCCGTCAGCGGTTCACCGGTGGACAGCACCCGGCCGGACAGGGACTCACCGGCCGGCAGCACCAGGCCGCGGGTGGCGTCGGCGCCGTCGCCGTCGGCGTAGGTGATAGTCAGCCGGCGTGCTTCCTCGTCGGGCAGGGCGAGCACGGCCAGGTCGGCCCCGGACAGTTCCCGCGCCTGCCGGGTGATGCCGGCCAGTACCTCACCGGGTTCGGAGCCGGACAGCAGCCGCGTGGTGACCTCGGCGCTGGCTTGGATCCAGCGCTGCTGGCGGCGGGCCGCCTCGTACAGCCGGGAGTTCTCGACCGCCACGGCCGCCGCGGCGCCCAGCGCGACCAGCACCGCCTCGTCGTCCTCGGTGAAGTCCCCGCCGCCGCGCTTGTCGGTCAGGTAGAGGTTGCCGAACACCTCGTCCCGGATCCGCACCGGGACGCCGAGGAAGCCGCGCATCGGCGGATGCCCGCCGGGGAATCCCGACGATGCCGGGTCGGCGGCGATGTCGGCCAGCCGCAGCGGCCGGGGATCATCGATCAGCAGGCCGAGCAGGCCGCGCCCCTCGGGCCAGTGATGGATCGCCTCGATCTCGTCCTGGCTCAGGCCCACCGGGATGAACTCGGCCAGCCGCTTGCCGTCGCCGATGACGCCCAGCGCCCCGTAGGTCGCATCCACCAGCCGGACCGCGGTCTGCACGATCCGCCTGAGCGTGGACTCCAGGTCCAGGCCGGAGCCGATGGCCACGACCGCCTCGATCAGGCCGCGCATCCGGTCCCTGTTCGTCATCACGGCTTGCAGCCGTACCTGCAGCTCGGCGAGGAGATCGTCAAGCTGCAGATGCGGAAGAAACTCCGGGCCGTTCCCAGCATCCGGTTCCACCAGCAGATCCCTCCCGCTGACGATGCATCGTAGGACTATCCGCCGGGCCGCAGGCGGCGGAGGCCAGTGCCGGGGCCGAAAAACCACATTCATGATGCCGAACGGACTGTGGTGCACCACCCGGCCAAGCGGGCAGTGGCCGCCGGGTCCACCGGCCGCGGCAATCCGGCGCCGTAATCCGGGCCGACGTGGCCTTCTTCGCTAGGCGGTCATGATGCGGCTTGACCGGGTTCACCGCGCATGATCAGCACCGGGCAGGACGCGTGATGCGCGCAATTCTGGCTGACCGAGCCCAGCAGGGCCTCGGCGAATTTACCATGACCGCGGCTACCGACCACGAGCAGATCCGCGCCGGCCGCGACGTCGAGCAGCACCTGCGCCGGATGTCCGTTGATGACCAGCGTCCTCACCCGCTGGCTGTCAGCCGGTTCGACTTCCTCGCTGATCACCGCTTCAACCGTTTTTTTGGCGTCTTCTTCGAAGCCGCCGTCCTGATCCATGTCGATAGGCCCCATGTTATAGCTTTGGAGCACTATCGGAATTTCCCATGCCATGACGGCGTCTATTGTGCCGTTCGTGAGGTTGGCTTGCCTGACGGCCCAGCGCAGCGCCGTTCGCGACGACGGAGAACCATCTACTCCCACTACGATCCGGGGCGCGCCATTCGTGATTGCTGCTGACATCCGTACCAGATCCTTACACATTATTCATCCTGTGCCCCAAGGGCATGACCATATGTGAACAGGCTCGCCCGCCCGCCGCTCTGCAGGTAGCGGCAAAGGTCCCTTGGGGCGCCGGGTTTACAACTGCCCGCCGACGAGGGCGGCCAGGTCGGCCAGCCGGCACGTGTAACCCCATTCGTTGTCGTACCAGCCGAACACCTTGACCAGCGTCCCGGACGCTTGTGTCAGCGCCGAGTCGAACACGCACGACGCGGAGTCGCCGATGATGTCGCGGGAGACGAGGGGATCTGTGCTGTAGCGGAGAATGCCCGCCATCGGGCCGGAACCCGCGGCGGCGAACGCCTCGTTCACCGCCTCGACAGTGACTTCGCGGCTGACCACCACCACGAGGTCGGTGAGGGAGCCGTCCTCCACGGGAACACGGACGGCGACCCCGTCCAGCTTCCCGGCCACCGCGGGGATGACCTCTCCGGTGGCGCGGGCCGCCCCGGTCGTGGTCGGCACGATGTTGGTTGCGGCGGACCGTGCCCGCCGTAGGTCCTTGTGCGGTCCGTCGAGGAGCATCTGATCGCCGGTGTAGGCGTGCACCGTGGTCATGAACCCCTGCACCACGCCGAACGCGTCGTGCAGCACCTTTACCATCGGGGCCACGCAGTTGGTCGTGCAGGACGCATTCGAAATCACGTCGTGCCGCTGCGGGTCATAAGCGTCGCCGTTGACGCCCAGCACGACTGTGAGGTCGACGCCCTTGCCTGGCGCTGAGATCAGCACCTTCCGCGCGCCGCCCTTGAGGTGCAGTTCCGCGCCGTCTCGGGTGCGGAACTTCCCGGTGGACTCGATCACGACGTCGACGCCGAGCTTTCCCCAGTCGATCTGGGCAGGGTCCCGCTCGGCCAGCACCGCGATCGGGATGCCGCCGACGATCAGCGAGTCCGGCGCGTGCTCCACCGTCCGGCCGAGCCGGCCGAAGGTGGAGTCGAAGGCCAGCAGGTGCGCCAGCGTCCGTGCGTCGGTGATGTCGTTGACCGCCACCACCTCCAGGTCGGTGCGCTCAAGCGCGAGGCGTGTGAACGCGCGCCCGATGCGGCCGAAGCCGTTGATTCCTACCTTGATCGTCATAGCTTCCTCTTCCCTGCGGGTGCTTTGCCTGTGCAGCCTCGCCCGCCGGCCGCGATGCGGGTAGCGCCGATAGGCACCAGCCCGCGGGACCTTCGGCCCTATTTGCCGGGACTGCCGGGGACCGAGCCGACCGGGATAGGCAGGCCGATTCGGCGCCCGCGGGCTTGTGCCGGACTCGTTAATGCCGTTAACTGGGAGTGCGGTCGGCCTAGCCCGGACCTTGCGCTCGTCGCCGCTCGTCTCGTTGATGACGGGAGAGCTCATGGCAGGCGAATCGATGTCCGGGCGGGTGCCGCCATCGCCGGGACAGTCGGCTGCGAGCTGGTTGTGCTGATCCGGAGACTGGCCTCCGGCGAGGCGCTGGCACTGCCCGCCCGGGGCAGGAGCGACGATGACCGCCCTGGGGAATGAGCCCGGTTCGGCGCCGCCAGCACCGCAGGTGTCCCGTGCGCGCGATCCGGAGCCCGCGCCGCCCGGCGCGGGCGGACTAGGTTTTCCTGACATACCGCGGCTGGAACTGGATCAGCTGCTGGTGCAGCTGGCGGACCGCGCTGATGACGTGCGAGCCACGCAGGGGCGGCTGCGCGGACTGCTGCGGGCGAATGCCCAGGTGGCCGGCGAGTTGAGCCTGCCGGTGGTGTTGCGGCAGATCGTGGGGGCGGCCCGGGATCTTCTCGGCGCCCGGTATGCGGCGCTCGGCGTGCTTGGCCCCGATGGAGGACTGGAGCAGTTCGTGCACGCCGGCATGGACGAGGAGCTGGTCGCCAGGATCGGTGACCTACCTACGGGCCGGGGGATCCTGGGTTTGCTGATCAGCGAGCCGCTCCCGATCCGGCTTGCTGATCTCACCGCTCATCCCGCGTCGGCGGGGTTCCCGCCGGGACATCCGCCGATGGGCGGCTTCCTCGGTGTCCCGGTCCGCATCGGGGAGAAGGTCTTCGGCCACCTTTACCTGACCGAGCGCTGCGACGGCGGCGAGTTTACCGCCGAGGATGAGGAGCTGGCGATCGCGCTCGCCGCGACCGCCGGCGCGACGATCGCGAACGCGCGGAGGTTCACCGAATCCGAGCAGCGCCGCCGGTGGCTGGACGCTTCCGGCGAGCTGACGCCGTTGCTGCTTTCCAGCCAGGTGGGGGAGCCGTACGCGCTAATCGCCCAGGTCGCCGCGGTCGCGGCGACCGCGGACTTTGCCGCGCTGGCCGTGCCTCACGGCGCGGACGAGGTAATCATCACCGGCGTATCCGGCGCGCTCACCGCAGGAATGATGAACCGGACAGCCCCGCTGGCAGACTCGCTGGCCGGGCAGGCGATCCTCACCGGCAAGGCCAGCCTTGCCACCGGCGACCGCCGCGAAGCAGCCGCCGCGGCGCTGAACGCCGATATCGGCCCCATGATCGTCGTCCCGCTCGCCGCCGGCGAGCAGGTCGGCGGCGCGCTGATGCTGGGTCGGCTGGCCGCAAATCCTGGGTTCACCGAGACAGACCTGGACATGGCTGCGTCCTTCGCGGGCCAGGCCGCCGCGGCCATGGAACTCGCCCGGGCCCGCATCGACCAAGTCGTCCTGGCTCAGGCCGAGGACCATGACCGCATCGCGGGTGACCTGCACGACCATGTCATCCAGGAGTTGTTCGCCCTCGGCATGACCCTGCAAGGCCACGCTGCCCGCAGCGACCCTGCCGACGCGGAACGGATCAAGGGCTATATCGACACCCTCGACGAGGCCATCGCCAATATCCGCACGAGCATTTTCGGGCTCCACCGGTCCCGCGCGGCCCCCGCCGACCTGCATGCCCGGCTGCTGGCGATAATCGAGGAGCACACGCCGCAGCTCGGCTTCGCCGCCGCCATCCGTTTCGCCGGCCCGCTAGGCCTGGGCCCGGACGCAGCCCTGACCCACGACATCCTCGCCGTTACCCGCGAGGCCCTGTCCAACTGCGCACGCCATGCCCACGCCACCGCCATCAGCATCTCCCTGGCGCAACAGGATGGGCTGATCATCCTCGACGTCATCGACAACGGCCGCGGCGTCGGCACCCCCGCCCGGTCCAGCGGCCTGACCAGCATGCGCGACCGCGCCGAGCGTAACGGCGGTACCTTCCAGCTCCTCACCCCCGGCAGCGGCGGCACCCACCTGACCTGGACCGGCCGCCTCCGCCGGGTTTAGCTGTGTCGCGCGATGCCATCGCGAGCACGCAAGAACCAGGCCATTGTCGGCTACCGGCTGAGCGGATAGGGCCGTCACAGGACATTGGGCTTGCCTGCGCGGGACGTTCGCCTCTGTCGCCCGAATTGTCGCAGCAAGCATCCAGGTCAAGCGACTCCCCGTCATCCACCCCAGCGGTCGGCTCGCCGGGATCATCAGCCGGACCGACGTCCTGGCAGTCTTCGACCGCTCCGATGAGGAGATCCGCAAGGAGATCACCGACGACGTGATCTGGCACGAATGCGGTGCAGACCCGAGCCAGTTCGTGGTGACCTTCCAGGCTGGCGTCGTGACTCTGGAGGGAAGGCCGGACACCATCGCGCTGGGCCGCGATTTCGGCGCGGTCAAGGCCATGCACGAGGCGTTGTCCCCCGACAACACCTACCCGAGCCGGTGGACCTGGCGGTGATCGCGGTACCGCCACGGCGGTCCTGGACGCGGCGGAACAATGCGGCCAGCGCGGGGTGCGGTCCCTGGTGGTAGTCACATCCGGGCTGAAGGTCGCCGCCTGCGCCGATCTGCTCGCGGTGTGCCGCCGGCACGGCATGCGGCTGGTCGGCCCGGACTGCTTCGGCGTGGCCGTGCCCGGCATCGGCCTTAACGCCACGTTCGCCGCCAGTCAGCCGCGGAACGGCGTCGCCGGCCTGGTCATGCAGTCCGACGGCCTGGGCTTCGCCATGGTGGATCAGCTGTCCCGGCTCGGCATCGGGATCTCCTCGTTGGCGTCGGTGGGCGACAAGCTGGACGTGTCGGGGAACGACATGCTGCTGTGGTGGGAACGCGACGGCGACGTCCACCGCCACCAGCGCGGTCTTCTCCCCGACGAGCCCGATGCTGGTCGGGCTGGCCTGCCTCGCCCTCCACCTCGCGGGCGTGGGCACCGGCTGGTCCGTGCCCCGCCGCCGGACCCGCCGCTGACCGGGAATCACCAGGTAACCGTCAGGTACACCACCCCCAGTGGAACGTACGTTTCCGGAGGTAGAAATGCGAATCGGAACAGTGCTGCTCATCGTGTGGCTGGCCATCGGCGCCATCGCCGGCGGCCAGCGTCACTACTACACCAGCTCCAACCCGGACTGCGGCAAGGCGAGCACGATCGCCGTGACGGTTCTCGCGGGTCCGCTGAACTACGCCGGCGTGAATCCGAAAGTCTCGTGCGCGCCCAGCAGGTGAAAGGATCATGATTCAGAACGAGCTGTGGTGACACCCTTGCGCAGGGCTGTCACCACCTGCTCATCTTGAGCCCAGTGCGCCCGCATTGCTGGCCAGGCTGGTTCCGCCGCAGTCCACGAGGGCCGGTGTCATCGCTACGGCCCGGGGTGCCCAGATCCGCTCTTGCTCGGCCCGACGTTCTGGTACCCCAGCGATGGCCGCCAGGTCCGAACCGTCAATCGTCTCGCGGTCGAGCAGGAGCTGGATGACCCGGTCGAGGGTGTCACGATGCTCGCGCAGGAGTTCCGTGGCCCTGGTCTCGGCCTCCCGGAGCAGCCTGGCTACTTCCTGGTCGATGGAGCGTTGTGTCTGCTCGGCATAGGGACGGCCGGCGAAGGGGTTGTCCCGGCTCGGCCCTTCGGGCCCGTAGCCGACCGGCCCGAGCTCGGCCGAGAACCCCCACTCCCGCACCATCCGGGTGGCGAGTTCGGTGGCCCCCGCGAGGTCGTTGGACGCACCGGTCGAGGGTTCTCCCAAGACGAGCATTTCCCCGGCCCGGCCGCCCAGTCGAACGGCAAGGGAGTCGGTGAGGTAGCTCTGCGGGTACAGGTGACGCTCGGACTCCGGTAGCTGCTCGGTCACGCCGAGGGCGGCGCCGCGGGGCAGGATGGTGACCTTGGCCACCGGATCGGCGTGCTCGGACAGGACGGCGACCAGCGCATGACCGGCTTCGTGGACGGCAACAGCGTGTTTCTCTTCGGGCAGCAGCGCGTTCGACGCGTCACGCAGGCCGATGAGCAAGCGATCCCGGGCAGCATCGAAGTCGGCCGCGCTCAGCACGTCGCGATCGGCCCGCACCGCGTTGATCGCGGCTTCATTGACCAGGTTGGCCAGATCGGCACCCGAGAACCCGGGCGTACCCCGCGACACCGCACCGAGATCGACAT
>Ga0181525_10003210_pt1 | contig 13045 bp, 11 predicted proteins | sample PEATcosm2014_Bin_48_FD_121100 | JGI IMG/M metagenome (GOLD analysis project Ga0181525, IMG submission 121100) | Peatland microbial communities from MTU Mesocosm Facility, Houghton, MI, USA - PEATcosm2014_Bin06_10_metaG | ecosystem: Environmental > Terrestrial > Soil > Wetlands > Peat | place... | reverse complement strand
TCACGCTGGAACCGAAGGACGGGAAATGGACAGGCTCACTTCAGTTTCTGGTCGTAGTGGGAAAGGTGGAGCAGCTTACTACAATTCCGTTGAATTTCAGCGAAGCCATGTTTCACCAGATTCGAGACAAGGGCCTCGTGCTGGGCGCGCGGGTGAAAACACCGCCGGGAACAACAGGATTCAGCTTGGGTTTCCGGGACATTCCTTCGGGGACGGTCGGGACGCTGCACGTGCCGCTATAGCGCTCGCCGTGGAAGTTTGCGTACAAAGCCGGTCCGCTTGCTGACGCGCGCGGTTCAGTGCTGTCGGCGCAGGACACTACCGCCTCATCCATACCCATCGCCCTTCCACCGCAGGCGGGTACACTAAAGAAGATGGCTGAAGCTACTGTCCAGCCGGTTGCGGGGAACCTTCCCAGCCGGTCACCACTACTTATTCTTGGCCTTTCCTGGCTGGTTCCAGGCGGCGGCCATTTCCTGCTCGGCAAGCGGGGCCGCGGCGCGCTGATCTTCGGTTCTGTCGCGCTATCCTTCGTGCTCGGATTACTGATGCGTGGGGCCATGTTCCTGCCGAAGTCCGGCGACATCCTCACCACCCTCATCCAATACGGCGGCTTTGTCGCCGATCTCTCCTCAGGCCTCTTTTATCTGGTCAGCATCTGGCTCGGCTACGCGCAGGAAGATATGGCCGGGCACTCGCATGATTACGGTGCGAAGTTTCTGGTTGCTGCCGGCCTGCTCAATATTCTGGCCATGGTCGACGCCTGGGATATCGCAACCGGGAAAAAGGATTAGCTATGAAGCTTTCGCATTTTGAAACTTCCGTCATCTTTGCGCTCCTCTCCTCCATCGTTTTGGGCGTCGTCACCAAGAGGACCGATCAGGAACGCCTTCGCTACGGCCTTCACTGTTTTGGCTATTTCCTGGCCGCCTTGTTCGGCATCGGGTGGCTGATGCATTTCCTGCACGGCTGATCGCCATCTTGCCGGCCTCGAGCCGGCCCGCCGCTGGTAACGTAGAACACCGCTTGCTGTCACCATGAAGACCTTTTATATAGAGACCTTTGGCTGCCAGATGAATGCGCACGACTCGGAGAAGGTCGTGGGCACGCTGCTGCAGCAGGGCTATCTTCAGGTGGAAACGCCGGCAGAGGCGGAGCTGGTTCTTTATAACACCTGCAGCATTCGCGATAAGGCCGAGCAGAAAGTGTTCAACCGCCTGCAGCAGTTCAAGCGCGAGGCCGGCAAAGGAAAGAAGTTTGGGGTGCTCGGGTGCGTGGCGCAGCAGGAAGGCGAAAAAATCTTCGAGCGCGCTCCGCACGTCAGCCTTGTCGCCGGGTCAGCCAGCTACGCGAAGCTGCCCGAGATGCTGGTGCAACTGGAGGCCGGCGGCAAGCGTGTCACGGGCCTGTCCTTTGACCGCGACGAAGCGTTTGAGACGCCCTACACGCGCCGCGACAACCCGCACCGGGCTTACATCACGATCATTGAAGGCTGCGACAAATCGTGCGCCTACTGTGTCGTGCCATTCACGCGCGGCCCTGAGCGGAGCCGGGCTAGCGCAGGCGTTCTCGAGGAGATCGAGCAACTCGCGCGGTCCGGATACACCGAAGTCCAACTGCTGGGGCAGAATGTAAACAGCTATCGCGACCCTTCCGCCGCCGGCTGGGGTTTCGCGACGCTGCTGGAACACGCCGGCCACGTGCCGGGCATCCGGCGCGTGCGTTTCACCACCTCGCATCCTCGCGATTTCGGGCGCGACATTGTCGATGCTATTGACCGTACCGAGACGCTCTGCAATCACGTTCATCTTCCGGTCCAATCGGGATCGAGCGACGTGTTAAAGCGCATGGACCGGCTCTACACGCGCGACGAATACATGCGCCGCATTGAGTGGATGAAACGCACGCGGCGCGACATCGCGATTACCACCGATATCATCGTCGGATTCCCGGGCGAAACCGAGCGCGACTTCGACGAGACCCTGAAGCTGACCCGCGAGATCGAGTACGATTCGATGTTCATTTTCAAATACTCGATGCGCCCGAACACCGCCGCGCTGCAATATGCCGATCATATTCCCGAGGAAGAGAAGACCCGGCGGCTGATGGTGTTGCAGGAGCAGCAGCGAGCAATCCAACTGCGCCGGAATGGGCAGTATGTCGGCCGCAATAACCAGGTGCTGGTGGAGGGATACAATCAAGCCACCGGGCAATGGATCGGAAGGACGAGCCAGAACAAGACGCTGAATTTCACGGATGCCGTGACGCCTGCTCCGGCCGGCGAGCGGACGCTGGTTGGCGAGTATATGGACGTGCGCGTCACGCGTGCGGGTCCGAACAGCTTGGCCGGGGAGCGGGTGGCGTAACATGCCGGCACGGGTCGGGCAACTAGAGCAGGAGGGTTGCATGGAAATAGAAATGAAGATTCGGGGCCTGATGATGGACCCGATGACCAACATGCCGATTGTCGTGCTCAAGGACTTGAATGGCGAGGCGGTGCTTCCGATCTGGGTTGGGATTTATGAAGCCAACGCGATTGCGCTCGAGATTGAAAAGGTCACAACGCCGCGCCCCATGACGCACGACTTGATCAAAGTCCTGCTGGTCGGTCTGAACGCGGTAATCCGGAAAGTAGTGGTCAGCGAGCTGCGTGACGATACGTTCTACGCCGTAATCTGGCTCGAACGCGACGGCAAGCCGATCAGCGTCGATTCGCGCCCGAGTGATGCGCTGGCGCTGGCGCTCCGGCATGACTGCCCGATCTACGTCGAGGAGCGAGTGCTGCAGAGCTCGAAGAACTCCGCGAATGTCGCGGAGAAAACCAGCGGCGACGAGCTGCGCAAATGGCTTGAGAATCTTAATGATGAAGATCTCGGCCGGTACAAGATGTAACCCGTTGAGGCGAGCCTCAGCCCCATCTCTTTTTTCTTGTCAAACCCCGTTGCCCGCGACGGCGCATGAGTGCTCGTCCCGGCGCTCAGGGGTTCTCTGTCCTCTCTATCAGCCAGCCTTGCGCTTCCGTTCGAGAGCCTGGTGCAGTACGGTCTTGATATACGTTTGGTAAGGTAGCCCCATCTTTGTGGCGAGCACTTGGGCCGTTTCCAGATCTTTCATCGCGAGCCGGATGGTCACGGATCGCGTGGCCCCACGACCGGGAAGCCCCCGCACGATGCGGCTTTCTTTGGCAGCCTTCTCGAATTGATCCGCGACGAAGCCTGGATTCCGGTCCCACCACTCCGCTTCTTCGGCTTCCGACTTGAACTTCGGTACCTTGGTCGTCTTGGCAGCCTTCGTCTTGACGCTCATGATTTCACCTCTCTAGGAAGTAGATCGCTTCCAGGCGCTTGCTCATCGGGTAGGCGGTAACCACACGAATCTTCTCGCCTCGCTCGGCGTAGTCTATAGCACCTGCTCGGCCTCCCTGTCCGGACCTCGTGAAGGGCGATATGCTTGGTGTTTTTCGCGTCCCAATCGAATCCCATTCCGTACCTACAGTGTACGTACGCGACCCGATCGGTGTCAATGTATAATGAACGATGCCTTCGAGCGGGCCGGCGGGTCTCAAGCGGGAACTCGGCCTTCGGGACCTCGTCCTCACCCAAATTCTCTTCGTCGTTGGGCTCACGAATTTCGGCACCGCTGCCAAGCTTGGAGCGTCGCACGTCGTCTTCTGGCTGGCCGCGATCGTGCTCTTCTACATTCCGCAGGCCATGGTGGTCATTCATCTGAACCGCTGGCGGCCAGTGGAAGGAGGGCTGTACGAGTGGGCCCGTGCTGCCTTCGGGGATCTCGCCGGATTCCTGGTCGGCTGGAACCTGTGGATCTATGCCATGGCGCTGATGTCGGAGATCGGGCTCACCACCGTGACCAACTTCGCGTACGCCATTGGACCTTCCGCACTCTGGCTCGCCGACAGCAAGTTCGTGGTAGCGGCCGCAACGGCGATCCTCATTTCCGCACTGGCGGCCGTTTCCATCCTCGGACTCAGCGTTGGAAAGTGGATCTACAACCTGGGCGGAATTACGGTGCTCATATTACTTGGCGGGCTGCTCACGGCCTACCTTGTTCCGCACCAACGGCAAACCCTGTCGCTTACGATACCGCCTCTCACACTACTCAACCTCAACATCCTGGGCAAGCTTGCGTTCTTCGCGCTCGGCGGCTTCGAGTACGTGGCGGTGTTCGCCGGAGAGTGCCGCGAACCCGAACGGCTAATCGGCAAATCGGTAATAATCGCAGCGCCGATTATCGCAGCGCTGTTTATATTCGGCACCGGCGCCGTACTGGCCGTGGTGGATCCGGCGGATGTCGATCTGGTCAGTCCTGTGCTTCAGGCCATCAGCGTAGCCGCTCGTCCACTGGTTCTGACGGCACACCTTGCGTCGGCTTTCTTTTTGCTGTTGTTAGTTTCTCGCCTCGCGCAAGCGAGCATTAACTTTGCAGTGAATAGCCGGCTCCCGATGGTAGCGGGCTGGGATCACCTGCTTCCGGCCTGGTTCACGCGACTCCATCCTACGCGGCGCACGCCGATAAATTCAGCGCTCTTCGTCGCCGCCTTGACCCTGGCACTTGCACTTGCGGGTCTCGCCGGCACCGGGCGGCAGGAAGCTTTTCAACTGCTCCAGAATGCGTCGGCGATTTTCTACGGACTTACGTACCTGGTGATGTTCGCGATTCCGATTGCCGGCCAAGCAGCGCCTTCGGTGAGCTTGCGATTGGCTGCTGCTTCAGGCTTCGCAATGACGCTGCTATGCGTTGTGCTGTCGATATTTCCGATTATCAACGTGCCGAACCGGCTGACATTCACCATTAAAGTGAGCGGCGCGGTGGTCGCATCCAATGCTCTGGGCGCGTTGATCTACCGGCTTCAAACACGTATACCTGCCGGCGCAGGCGATCCGGAATTCCTCGATTCGGACACGTGATAATGGCTGTCGGCAAAATGGGAGGCTGTGTAGACTAGCCTGGCACCTTGGTTTATCTTTACGGTACCTTACAATTGATCACGCCCGGCACTCATCCTTCTTTCCATGTCCGCTCAAAAACCACACTACCGAGGTTGAAGAAAGTGGAAAAAGCTCCTGTGATGGCAAGCGCTGTTAATCAGGCCTCCAAAACGCCGTCGGGTGCGGCTCGCGCCTGGTCTGCCGTCGTGGTGCTGGCGCTGCTCGTGGCGGGGTTGCTGGTTACAACGGCGGGCTGCTCAACAAGCAAGGCGACCGCCCTTCAACCACCGGAGGTCGAGGTAGTGGAAGTGCGGCAGAAGGATGTGCCGATTTACCACGAGTGGATTGGCACGCTCGATGGATTGGTAAACGCCGACATCAAGGCGGAAGTGTCGGGCTATCTTGTCCAGCAGGCTTACACGGAAGGCTCGTTCGTAAAAAAGGGCCAATTGCTCTTTCAAATTGATGCGCGTCCGTTCGAAGCGGCGCTGGCGCAAGCCGAAGGGCAACTTGCGCAGACGCAAGGACAATTAGCGCAAGCTCGCGCGCAGGTATCGCAGGCTGAAGCTCAGGTGTCGGTGGCGGAAGCGAATCAGCGCCGGACACAACTGGATGTGGAACGCTACACGCCTCTGGCGAAAGAACAAGCCATAACCCAACAGGATCTGGACAATGCGACGCAGAACAACCTGGCCGCGAAGGCCCAGTTGCAGGCAGCCCGAGCAGCGGTGGAAACGGCAAAAGCTCAGGTGATTGCATCGGACGCCGCGGTCCAGGCGGCGAAGGCGGCGGCGGAAACGGCAAGCATCAACCTGGGATTCACGCGGCTGACTTCGCCGATTGACGGGATCCCGGGAATCGCGCAGCAGCAAGTGGGATCGCTGGTGAGTCCGGCGAGCGGCGTGATCACCACTGTATCGACGCTTGATCCGATCAAAGCCTACTTCACCGCGAGCGAACAGGAGTATCTCGCGTTTACGCGGCGCTTTCCCACAGCCGAGCAGCGCGAGACCGAGCACAGCCAGACGGATCTCGACTTGATCCTCGCGGATGGGACAACCTATCCATACAAGGGGAAGTTTTACTTTGCTGACCGCCAGGTGGATGTGAAGACTGGCGCCATCCGGCTGGCGGGGCTCTTTCCGAATCCCGGAAGCAACCTGCGCCCCGGCCAGTACGGAAGAGTTCGCAGGCCGACCGCAATGCTGCATGGGGCCCTGCTGGTTCCGCAACGGGCGGTGATTGACCTTCAGGGCCTCCGTGAGATCGCCGTAGTCGATGGCCACAACAAGGTGGCGATTCGACCGGTGACACTTGGCGAAACGGTGGGCAACCAGTGGATCATCAGCCAGGGCGTTAAGCCGGGCGAACGCGTGGTTGTCGAGGGAATCCAAAAAGTTCGGCAAGGCATGCTGGTGAACCCCAAGCCGTTTGAATCAAAGTGAACGATGTCTAAATTCTTCATTAACCGCCCGATTGTGGCGATGGTTATTGCCATTCTGACCGTGATCGTGGGCGCGGTGGCGGTGATCAGTCTGCCCGTGGCGCAGTTTCCGGCGATTGCGCCGCCGGAGATTCAGATCTCAGCAATCTACGTTGGCGCGGACGCCCAGACCATCGAGCAATCGGTGGCCACACCCATCGAACAACAGATGAGCGGCGTCGACAACATGAACTACATGTATTCACTGAACGCCACGGCCAACGGGCAGATGAGGATGACGGTGGATTTCGACGTTGCCACCGACCCGAACACCGATTTGATACTCGCACAAAGCCGTGAGACACAGGCTGCGTCGCAGCTTCCCACGGATGTGACGAACTACGGCGTGATCGTTCAAAAATCGGTGCTCGCGCCTTTGATGCTGGTCGCCCTGTATTCACCAAGGTCGACTTTTGATGAGCGGTTCCTGGCCAACTATGCCTACATCAACCTGAATGACCAATTGACGCGCGTAAAGGGCGTCGGCACCGTGCAGGTATTCGGCGCCGGCCAGTATGCGATGCGTCTATGGGTGAAGCCGGACCAATTGGCGAAACTGCAGATCACGGTACCCGAGATTGTTTCTGCAATCCAGACGCAGAACTCGGTGAACCCCGCGGGCCAAGTGGGTGGCGAACCCGCTCCGAAGGGCCAGGACTTCACGTATTCGGTGCGGGCGCAGGGCCGTCTGACAACGCCGGAGGAATTCGGGCAGATCGTGGTACGCGAGACGCCGGAAAGCGGGATCGTCCGCCTGCAAGACGTGGCGAGGGTTGAATTAGGCGCGCAGGATTACAGTGTGGCCGGGCGTTTGGATGGGAAGCCAAGCGCGGTAATCGCGATCTACCAGTTGCCGGGGTCCAATGCTGTCGAAACGGCTGACGGGGTGAAGAAGCTGCTCACCGAAAGCAAGAAGCGCTTTCCCGACGACATCGAGTACACGATACCGATCGATACTACGAAGGCAGTGACGGAGGGGATCAAGGAAATCATCGAGACGCTCGTTATCGCGCTCGTCCTGGTGATCGCGGTGGTCTACCTGTTCCTGCAAGGATGGAGAGCAACGCTGATCCCGCTGCTCGCTGTTCCCGTATCGCTGGTGGGCACCTTCCTGTTCTTCCCGATGCTCGGCTTCACGATTAACACGCTCTCTCTGTTCGGCCTGGTGCTGGCGATCGGCCTGGTGGTCGACGACGCGATCGTGGTGGTGGAATCAGTGGAGCGGCACATCGAAGACGGTCTTGCTCCTAAGCAGGCGGCGCTCAAAGCCATGGAGGAGATCTCGGGCCCGGTGATTGGAATCGCGCTGGTTCTCTCGGCAGTCTTCGTGCCAACGGCGTTCATCCCCGGCATCACTGGCAGGCTGTATCAGCAGTTCGCCGTGACCATCGCGATCTCGGTGATTCTTTCGGCATTCAATGCGTTATCACTAAGCCCCGCGCTGGCGGCGCTCATTCTGAAGCCGAAAGAGGAGAGCAAAGGATTGCTGGCGAAGTTCTTCGCTGGTTTCAACCGGCAGTTCGGCCGGGCTACGAATAGCTATGTGCGACTCTCCGGAGCGCTGCTTCACAAAACCACATTTGCACTAATCCTGCTGGCCGGTTTCGCAGCGGTAGGGCTCTGGATTGGCGGCAGACTGCCAACCAGTTTCGTTCCGGACGAGGATCAAGGCTATTTCTACCTCAACGTTCAGCTTCCCAATGCAGCTTCGCTGCAGCGGACCGAGCAGGTTTCGGCGAAGATCGAGGACATCGTAAGGAAAACTCCTGGCGTGGCGCACACGACAAGCATCGAGGGGTTCAGCTTACTCAGCTACGTGCGGACCAGCTATAACGCGTTCATGTTTGTGAGCATGAAGGATTGGCGCGACCGCACGAGCTCAGCCGAGCAGTTCCAGACCATCAAGGCACACCTGAATCAAGAGCTGAGCAAGCTGCCGGAGGCGGTGGCTTTCGGTTTCTCGCCGCCGGCGATTCCCGGCGTAGGCACGTCCGGCGGGTTCACGTTCATCCTTGAAGACCGCTCGGGCGGCGACGTCCAGTTCCTGTCGGACAACCTTAACAAGTTCATTGCGGCCGCGCGCAAACGTCCGGAGATCGGGAGTCTTACCACCACTTACCTGGCCAGCGTGCCGCAGCAGTTCGTTACCGTCGATCGCGACAAAGTGATCAAACAGGGCGTCGCCATCAACGACGTCTACCGGACGATCCAAGCTTTTATGGGCGGGTTGTTCGTCAACTACTTCAATCGCTTTGGGCGGCAGTGGCAGGTTTATGTCGAGGCGGAGAACGACTACCGCACAAAGTCTGAGAACGTGGGCCAGTTCTACGTTCGGAACGCGGCCGGCGAAATGGTCCCCCTGTCCGCCCTGACCAGATTCGAATCGCGCAGCGGGCCCGAGTTCACCATGCGGTTCAACGAATACCGCGCAGCGCAGTTGAACGGCGGCGCCGCGCCCGGCTACAGCACCAATCAGGCCATGAAGGCGCTCGAGGAAGTGTTCGCGCAAACCATGCCCGCAGAGATGGGCTTCGATTACTCGGGCATGTCTTTTCAGGAAAAGAAAGCGCAGGAGGGCGTATCGCCAGGAGTCATTTTTGGATTCTCGCTACTCTTCGTATTTCTGATTCTCGCGGCGCTCTATGAGAGTTGGACACTGCCATTCAGTGTTTTGCTGAGCACGCCGGTGGCTGTGTTTGGCGCTTTCGGAGTGCTGTGGCTGCGGCGTACTTTGGTGGGGTATTTTGAGCCGGCTTACATGGTGCAGATCGAGAACGATGTCTATTCGCAAATAGGTCTGGTGATGCTCATTGGCCTGGCTGCCAAGAACGCCATCCTGATCGTGGAATTCGCCAAAGACGAGTTCGAGAAAGGAAGACCGCTGGCGGAGGCAGCGATGGAGGGGGCCCGGCTGCGGCTGCGGCCGATTCTGATGACGTCGTTCGCGTTCATTCTCGGATGCGTGCCGTTGTGGATAGCGACCGGAGCGGGAGCTGTGGCCCGCCAGATCATGGGAACCACGGTGATCGGCGGGATGCTGGCGGCAAGCCTCATCGGCATCTTTCTGGTTCCCGCGATTTTCTATCTTGTCGAAAAGGTCTCGGGCGGGGTTGCGCCAAGAAGCCCGGCTCTTGTTTCCGGAGAGCCCGCGCCCGCGCAGGGAGATTGATGGATGAATAGTAGAACTCGCCAGGCAGGCACGACCGCAATGCCTAAGAAAAGCCGGGACGACTCTCGGCTCTGCGGGCTTGGCAGCCCGCGCCACAGGGTTCTTATTCTCCTGGTTCTGGTTGTCGCCGTGCTGGCGGGTTGCACGGTTGGCCCTAACTACAAACGCCCGGCGACGGCGATTCCCGAAACGTTTCGCGCGCCGGAACCGCTGCCCCCGGCACAAGCCGCCTCGCTCGCCGACCTCAAGTGGTTTGAGGTTTTCAAGGATGAGCAGTTACAGGAGCTGATGCGAACGGCACTCGTCCAGAACTACGATTTGCGAGACGCAGTCCTCCGGGTCGAAGAAGCAAGAGCGAACCTGGGGATCGTGCGGTCAAACCAATTCCCGAGCTTCGGCGCCAGCGGCAGCGTCGACATCAACCGCCTGTCGCGCGAGGGCGCCACGCCTATACCCCCTTCGCTCTTGCCCTCGCAGAATCGCAATTTCGGTACGGCCACGCTGGATCTGTTGTCGTTCGAGGTCGACATCTGGGGCAAGCTACGGCGCGCGACCGAAGCGGCGCGGGCTAACCTTCTGGGCGCGGAGGAAAACCGCAAAGCAGTGGTGACGACATTGGTCAGCGACGTGGCTACTGCCTACCTCACGCTGCGCGAATTGGATTACGAACTGGAGATCTCACAGCGAACGCTCCAGACGCGCAAGGAATCGTATAACCTGACCAGATCCCGCCAGGCTGGCGGGGTTTCGACTCTGCTTGACCTCCGCCAAGCCGAACAACTGGTCGATACCGCGGCTCAGGCCATCCCCGTCCTTAAGCAGGGGATTGAGCAGACCGAGAACCAGATCGAGCTTCTGCTCGGAAAGAGCCCCGGCGCTGTAACGCGTGGGCGAGCCCTCACTGCACAGGACCTGCCGCCCGACGTTCCGGCCGGCCTGCCGTCGGCATTGCTCGAGCGGCGTCCTGACATCCGGGCGGCGGAAGACAATCTGATTGCCGCGAACGCGCAGATTGGCGTGGCAAAGGCGGCATATTTCCCTGACGTGAGTCTCAGCGGGATCCTCGGCGGGCAGAGTACACAGTTGGCAAATCTGTTCAGCGGGCCGGCCAGCACGTGGAGCCTGGTGCCGCAACTCACACAACCGATTTTCACGGCGGGCCGCCTCAAATCCAACGTGAAAATGACTGAGGCTGAGCGGGGACGCGCGCTGGTTCAATACGAAAAGACGATTCAAACGGCTTTCGCCGAGGTTTCGAACAGCTTGATCGCTCACCAGAGGCAGCGCGAGAGCCGCGTAGAGCAGGAGAAGCTGGTCGTCGCTTTGCAGGATCGGCTTCGTCTCGCCTACATACGTTATCGCGGCGGCGTAGACACCCAGCTCGATGCTCTGGATGCGGATCGGGACCTCTTTCAGGCCGAACTTACCCTGTCCCAGATCCGGCTGAGCGAATTGCTGACAGTAGTGGAGCTCTACAAGGCACTTGGCGGAGGATGGTGAAGGTCAAACAGTTACGCAATGTCATAATCCGAAATAAGCTGGCAGGGACAGTGGAATGACAAAGTACGAAATCATTCTCTATTGGAGCGACGAGGATGCGGCCTTCATCGCCGAGGTGCCGGAACTGGCTGGCTGTGCCTCCGACGGCGGGACCCGCCAAGAAGCCCTTGCGAATGCCGAAATCGTAATTGCGGAATGGCTGGAGACAGCGAGGGAACTAGGCCGCCCCATTCCTGAACCGAGAGGCCGGCTATTGTTCGCTTGACACTTAGGGAAACGGCCACGCCCGCGTGGCTCCCGCGGCCTAGCCAGTTACGGTCAGCTTCACTGGATCCCAGTGGCAGATTTTCTTCTTGAAATAGCTCTCGTTGGTGAGCAGCGCCGGGGCGGCCGCGCGCAAGCCGAAGGTGGCGTCCTCTATCATCGGCTGGCCTTCGCGAATTGATTTGTAAAAATTTCTGTGATGGTCGAGGTGCGGGTTGTTCGCAGTCGCGAAGACCTGCTTGTCTTCGGGCTTGATGGTGTCGATACCGGCCGGGGGGTGGCTTGTATGCCAAGCCGCCTCGATTTCCTTTTGCGTCTTTTCCGCAAACGAGCTAATCGAGTAATCCATCTCATCTTCGCGAGGCGTCTTGCTCAGCGTAAGGTCAGTGAAACTGGCAGTCATCGCGCCGTCGCTGCCCACGAAGCGGACTCCAAAAGATTCCTCCGCCAGGCTGCTTTTGAAGTTGACACGTAGGATCAGGTTGAACGCCGGATGCGCATCGCTCTCCGGGTAGTCCATCGTGGCCAGCATCACGTCGGGAACGTCACGGTCATGCGTCCAGTAGCGCAACCCGCCGGTCGCGTATATGCGATTGGGTCCGAGCGAACCCGTCACTGTGTGCAGACCGGTAAGCAGATGGACGAAAAGGTCGCCTGCCACACCCGTGCCGTAGTCGATGAAGTTGCGCCAGCGGAAGAAGCGAACCGCGTCAAACGGGCGCTTGGGCGCGCTGCCTAGGAACCGGTCCCAGTCACAAGTAGTGGGATTCGCGTCGGGCGGGACAGTGTATTCCCAGGCGCCCATGGCGGTGTTGCGGTCGAGCCACGCCTCCACCATGTTCAGCTTGCCGATGGCATTCTGCTGGTATAGTTCCCGCGCCTTCAGATACATCAAAGAACTGCGGTACTGGCTCCCCACCTGGAAAACCTTGCCGCTGTTGGTCTGCGCTTCAATGATGCCGGCGCCTTCTTCGATGGCGTGCACCATGGGTTTTTCGCAATACACATGCTTGCCCGCGTTTAACGCGTCAATGGAAATGCGCGCATGCCAGTGATCGGGGGTGGCGATGATCACGGAGTCAATGTCTTTGCGATTCAGAATCTCTTTGTAGTCGCGGGTAGTAAACAAGTCCTTCCCGTAGACTTCCTGCATGTGTTCGAGGCGGCCGGTGTAAAGGTCGCATGCCGCCACGCACTTCACACCTGGCAGTGACGTGGCAAGGTGAGTGTCGCCCTGGCCCATGCCGCCGGCGCCGATAATCGCGATCTGAATATTGTCGTTGGGTCCAAACATTTTCTTATGGCCTCCGCACTCAGGCGTTCAACTTCATCGCCGCCGGATCCCAATCGACAGCGCGGGCTTCGAAATAGCTGAGGTTGGAAAGCAGCGCTGGGCCCGCGGCACGTAATCCGAAAACCGCGTCTTCGACCACGGGCGTGCGGGAACGAATTGCCTTGGCGAAGTTGGTGTGGTGATCCTTGTGGTCGCTATAGCCGCGTGGCGCCTTGAAAACGGTTTCAGTGTTAGCGCCGAGGGTTTCCGCGAGAGTCTGCTTCACCGGGTAGTGCTTTTCGTAATCGGAGCGGCACTGCGCCTGAATCGCCTTGGAGAAAGTGTCGATACTCAGCCCGGGCGCCGTCTCCGCCGGGTGTTTGGAAAGCTTGACGCCGCCATCCACCGTC
>Ga0181525_10003209_pt1 | contig 13050 bp, 10 predicted proteins | sample PEATcosm2014_Bin_48_FD_121100 | JGI IMG/M metagenome (GOLD analysis project Ga0181525, IMG submission 121100) | Peatland microbial communities from MTU Mesocosm Facility, Houghton, MI, USA - PEATcosm2014_Bin06_10_metaG | ecosystem: Environmental > Terrestrial > Soil > Wetlands > Peat | place... | reverse complement strand
GAACTACACGATACGCTGCTGCAAAGCCTTCAGGGCCTGATGCTCCATTTTCAAACTGGTATCGACCTGCTCCCAGGGCGTCCAGTTGAAGCTCGAAAAACACTTGAGATCGCGGTTGATCGGGCGGATCAAGCGATCAATGAGGGTCGGGATGCTGTACAGGGCTTGCGCGCCTCCGCGGTCGAAACCAACGACCTTGTCTCGGCCGTAAGGATTCTCGGAGAAGAACTCGGGGCCGCTGATACAAACCAGAATTCTGCGGTCTTTGAGGTGGAGGTGGAAGGCGCGCCGCGGAATCTCCATCCGATCCTCCGGGACGAAGTCTACCGGATCGCGGCCGAGGCTTTGCGCAATGCCTTCCGGCACGCACAGGCACAGCGAATCGAAGTGGAAATCCTATATGGCGATCGATGGCTTCGGCTGCGGGTCCGGGATGACGGAAAAGGCATTGACCCGAAGTTCCTCAGTGGAGATGGTCGCGCGAAACACTACGGCTTGCGTGGCATGCGCGAACGCGCTGAAGTTGCGGGCGGTAAGCTGGTGGTCTGGAGTAAGCGCGATTCGGGTACGGAGGTGGAGCTGAGCATTCCTTCCTCCACCGCTTTCGCAACTTCCTATCGCCGCCGCTCCTGGTTGTCCGAAAAGTTTTCTGGGAGAGAGACGAACCGGAAAGAAACCGACGTAAAAGAGACAAAGATAAAGTCATGAACGCCGAGGGCAGTTCAATTCGGATTCTGGCAGTCGACGATCACTCCCTCATCCGCGAAGGGATCGCGACCTTTCTCGCTAATCAATCGGACATGAGATTGGTCGCCGAAGCATCCAATGGTCGCGAAGCTATCCAGCAGTTCCGGGAACATCGACCCGACGTCACCCTGATGGACCTGCAGATGCCAGAAATGAGCGGTCTCGATGCAATCATCGCGATTCGCAACGAATTTCAAGAGGCGCGAATCATCGTCTTGACGACCTACAAGGGGGACGTCCAAGTTATACGTGCTCTGAAAGCCGGTGCACGAGCTTACTTGCTAAAGGGTCTCTTGCGCAAGGAACTGCTGGAGACCATCCGCGCGGTCCATGCTGGGGAAAAGCGCATCCCCCCTGACATCGCCTCCCAACTTGCCGAACACGCTGCCGATGACTCCCTGACCTCGCGAGAAATCGATGTGCTGCGCTTAATCGCTGGCGGGAATGCAAACAAACTAGTTGCCGATCAACTCTCGATTACCGAGGAGACGGTCAAGTTCCACGTCAGGAATATTCTCTCTAAACTTGGCGCAAGCGACCGAACACACGCCGTCACGATCGCGCTGAAGCGCGGAATCATCGAATTGTGACCTCCCCAAAAGAGTAGTCGTCGCCCCCCCTGTTTTGGCGTCTCAAAATCATGGCACACGCGTTATCGTGGGGTGTTTGAGAGAGAGAATTTTCTGCAACGTCTGTTTTCTATGTTCCCAAACGGCTGGCCCGGGCGAGGACTTCTCTTGCTACGGGTAGTGGCCGGAATTCTGCCGATTTACGACGGCATCGTCAGACTGATGGGAGCGGCTCCGCATGGATCGGTTGCACTGCAAATAGCCGCGGCCAGTGCGGGAATTTTTTTGCTCGCCGGTTTTTGGACGCCGATCGCCGGAGCACTTCTAGCGGTCAGCGATATCTGGCTCGCTCTCTCGGGCACCGCCCACCTGCGAAGCAGCATCCTGTTGGCAGCCATCGGAGCCGCGATGACGGTCCTGGGACCCGGCGCTTGGTCGATCGATGCTCTCCTTTTTGGCAGAAAGCGTCTCGATATTTGAGTGCGCTGAATTGTCTTCAACGGATTGCCTTCAACCCCCTCTAAAGTTGAGTCACCGCCCATCTCTATAGACGGGTTCCGGAACTGTTCCATCTAGGGTTGTTCCGCTGGCGAACCTCGTTCTACAGTCAGTCCCATCGATCCAAGGAATAACGAACAACAGAGCTTCTAAGGAGTGAGTTATGAATGCAGCCCTAAGTTCAGCGACCCAGCCCGGAACTCAATTTAAAGTCGATGCTGTAGCCAGACTCGCCGCAGTCGGCCATGAATTAACATTCCCACCCGTCTCGGAGATCGCGCCCGTCGTCTTCGTTGTCGACGATGACGTTTCGGTTCGTAAATCGTTGGAACTGTCGATTCGCTGCGAAGGATGGCAGCCCCAGACGTTCGCTTCCGCGAAAGAATTCCTCAATCGGCCGCGAAGCCTGGGTCCAAGCTGCCTCGTTCTTGACTACTCTCTTCCGGACCTCAACGGTCTTGAAGTACAGAAGCGCGTCGCTGTCGAACGCCCCGAGATGCCGATCATCTTCATCACGGGCCACCGCGATGTGCCCATAACAGTGCAGGCCATGAAGGCGGGGGCGCTCGAATTTCTCACGAAGCCCTTCCGCGATGACGTTCTGTTAGAGGCGATCCGCGACGGCCTCAACCGTAGCCGCGCGGCTCTTCGTCTCCAGGCGGACATGCAGCAACTCCGGGACCGTTACGCGTCCCTTTCCTGTCGAGAACGTCAGGTTATGGCGTTGGTAGTCTCTGGCCTGTTGAACAAACAAGTTGCCTGGGAGCTCGGGATCAGCGAGATCACAGTGAAGGCCCACCGTGGCAAGGTAATGCAAAAGATGCAGGCCGATTCGCTTGCCGACCTGGTGAGAATGGCCGCCAGTCTGCGTCTCCCGCGCGCTCCAGTCTTTCACGCATAAGTCGCGCCGCGTGAATACTGGTCAGACGTTTACGGTGATAAGCGCATCGAGGCCGAGTCATGCAGAAGATGACGGCCTACTCCCTTGCTGGCCAGGTGAGAATAGCTGCCAAGCTCGGAGGGTCCATTGCACGGTGTAGTTGCCCTTCGCGTCGGCTGTAACGTTCTGCGTCTCATTCCACAGAGGGACGCCGTCGTACTGGGCGTTGTAAATCGCGAAGGCGACGCCGGCGATGCCAGCGATCGGCTTGCCTTGGGCATCGGTGGCGTTGGCTGAAAAGCTCACCAGCTGCGGCACGACGGCCGCCGTAGACTGGGGCGCTGCCCGTGTTTGAGTACTCGCGATCAGCGAACAACCTATGATCGAAATCGCCACGAAACGGATGAATGAATTCGGACGAAACCTATCGCCTCCGGTTTTCTTAACGAGACGCCAGAACAGCGGACGTCGGCTCATGAGCATGGCGCAGGCTCGATTCCAATGCACCGACTTTTTGGCTCAGCCCTGCGATTTGATGCTGCTGCCTGCCAATCAGCTTTTGCTGCGCGGCAATCTGCTTCTGCTGCTGTTTCACGGCCTCAATCAACAACGCAGTCAGCCGGCTGTAATCCACTCCCGTGGCATCTTTGCCGCCCTTTTCATAGCTCACCACTTCGGGAACGACTTGTCCAACTTCCTCGGCGATCACTCCGATCTCATGTTTGCCCGAGTCCTTCAATTCGTAGGAGACACCGCGCAATTGCACGACCCGGCTCAATGCGTCCGGCAGAGTCTTGATGTTGGTTTTCCAGCGCCGCGAACTGTAAGTCTCCCAACTATCGCTTACAGGATGTCCCGCGCCTCGCGCGACGGTGAGAATATTCGATGGCTTGGTAGTGCCAATGCCCACATTGACGGCGTTATCGCCTGTGCCGCCCAGTACCAGGGAGTTACTCTGGTCGACCCGGGCACGGGCGCCGATGGCCGTGGCATTGCTGATGTTGTCGGAGGAGCTGCAGGCGTAGCCCACGCAACTGACATAGTTGCTGGTGGTGTTGGAATAGAGCGCGTTGGCTCCCACAGCAGTGTTACCCGCCCCGGTGGTGTTGGAATACAGCGCCAGCGCGCCGTCGGCCAGATTCGCTTCGCCGGTGGTGGTGGAGTACATCGCCTGGGTGCCGCTGGCGGTGTTGTAGTTGGCCGTGCTATTGCTGTAAAGAGTCTGGTAGCCGGTGGCCGTATTGTAGGGACCCGTCGTGTTGTTGAAGAGCGCCTGAACGCCGCTGGCCGTATTGTCCGCGCCCGTGGTGTTGAACTCGAGTGCCAAAGCGCCGCTGGCCGTGTTGTTGCTGCCCGTGGAATTGTAAAAGAGCGATTCATAGCCGCTGGCCGTGTTGTAGTTCCCGGTCGTATTGCCGAAGAGCGCACCAACGCCGCTGGCGTTGTTATAGGAGCCGGTGGTATTGCTGGTAAGCGCCTGGGCGCCGCCGGCTGTATTGTTGAAGCCCGTTGTGTTGAGGAGCAGCGTCTCAAAACCGGAACCCGTATTGTTGTAGCCTGTCGTGTTGGAGTAGAGCGCTTCGAGGCCGTCGGCGGTGTTGGAGGAGCCTGTGGTGTTAACCGCTAATGCACCATAGCCGCTCGCCGTGTTGTAAGTGCCCGTGGTGGTTGTATTCCCCGCGAACCCTAGAAACGCGTTGCCAATGGCGTAGGAGCCGTAAGCAAACAAGTTGCTTCCGATCTCGAAGCTGCCGCCTGACACGGTTCCGGTGGCGCTGAGGTTCCCGTTCACCGTCTGGTTGCCGGTGAAGGTGTTAGCCGCGGCCAGTAGCGGAACCTTGGTAGTGTCCAGATTCAGTGTGACTGTGCCGCTGGTGCCGCCACCGGTCAGGTCCGTTCCCGCCGTTACTCCCGTGATCGTACCCACGCCCGAGCCGGGAAATGTTTGTCCCGTGGCAAACGTGATCACGCCTTTATTGCTGATCTTCAGCCCCGTCTCCGCCGGCGTTGCCGTGCCCGCGCCGTACAATAGGTTCAATGTGCCGCTGGCCGTGGACTTATCATTGTTCACCGCTTCGGCCTGCAATTGAAACGTTTGCGCCACCGCCGCCCCGCTCGAACTGTTGTACGCCGACGCCACAAAGTTGTTGGGCTGCGAGTTGAATCCCTTGCTCGCCGTGGCCGTGCCCAGAGCGGGCAGGTTGAGTTTGCCTCCCACATTCACTGCCGTCGTCCCGGTTTGCGTCAAAAGCGAGTTCTGAATGTTGGTCGATGTCGTGAACATGGGGATTGCGTCGACCGTGCCACCGGTGGTGGTCACGTCCGAGGAAGTTGCCGGCGATCCTTGCACCAATGCGAGCACGGATGAAGTTTTCCCCGCAGTCGGTTCCCCGCCACTCGCAACCGGCGCCGCCGGCGCGGCAGCCAGTGCGAATGCGGATGCCGGTAATCCTCCCAGAGTCTGCGCGTCCGCAGCTTTCAATGCATAAGGAACACTCAGCAGCAGCACGCGCGCTTGTTCTTCACCGCCATTGATCCGCACACCCAGCCAGCGCGCCTCGCCGGAGGAAAACAAATCCAGCGGTAACCCGTTTGCTGTGGCTGCGCCCAGTTGCACTGTGTAGTTGCCCTTCGCGTCGGCCGTGACGTTCTGCGTCTCCGTCCACAGAGGGTTGCCGTCGTACTGGGAGTTGTAAATCGCGAAAGTGACGCCGGCGATGCCGGCAATGGGCTTACCCTGCGGATCGGTGGCTTTGCCCGAAAAGCTCACCAGTTGCGGAACCACCGCACTCGAAGCAGATTGCGCAAGGGCTCCGAAGGAAAAACATACGACCCACACCAACACAAGACGGCTGAACCCATTCGAACGAACCATAAAGTCGCCTCCATCTCTAACTGGAAAGATCGGAAACGGCAGGCGAAAGACGACAGCGATCCAGGAAAAAATTTATCTTTCACGGTTTTGGAAGATGGATAAGCCTGGGCGAGCCTCCAGAACTCGATATTCAGTAGAAAGGCGAGAGGCTTTCGGCCACGCGAAAGCCCCCTTCGATGCGCTCACCGAGATGCGAGAGTGGTACCGGTCACCTCGTGAGCGCTGCGCACAGAGGATTCCAGCGCGCCAACTTTGCCGTTCAATCGCGCAATCTTGGTTTGTTGTGTGCTTGCCAACTGCCGCAAGCCCGCGATTTGTTGTTGCTGTGCCTTTGCCAATTTCTGCTGCTTGAGAATCTCGGTCTGTTGAAGAGCGATCTGCTTCTGCTGTGTTGCCATCAATGCCTGTTGCTGTTTTACGGCCTCGATCAGCAATGCCGTTAACCGGCTGTAGTCCACGCCGCTGGCATCCTTGCCGTTGTTTTCGTAACTCACCACTTCGGGAACTACTTTTCCCACTTCCTCGGCAATTACGCCGATCTCGTGCTTGCCCGAATCCTTCAAGTCGTAGGAGACGCCGCGCAATTGCTCAACCTTGCTCAATGCATCCGGCAGCGTCTTGATATTGGTTTTCCAGCGGCGGGAACTGTAAGTCTCCCAGCTGTCGCTCACCGGATGCCCGGCGCCTCGCGCAACCGTGAGAATATTCGACGGCTTTGTCGTGCCAATGCCTACATTCACGGCATAATCACCACGGCCGCCCAGCACCAGCGAGTTGCTCTGCTCGACGCGAGCATGCGCCCCGATGGCGGTAGCGTTGCTGATCGCATCCGATGTAGTGCAACTGAAGCCGATGCAGGTGAGCATGTCCCCTGTTGTATTTCCCACGAGAGCCCCTTGTCCTACGGCGGTGTTGTAAGAACCGGTGCTGTTACTGTAAAGAGCGCTGCCGCCTACGGCCGTGTTTTCGGTCCCGGTGGTGTTGGCATAAAGCGCCTCTCCGCCGAATGCGGCGTTATCGGCTCCCGTGGTGTTGGCATACAGCGTCCTGTAGCCAAAGGCCTGGTTGCCGCTTCCGGTCGTGTTGCTGTAAAGCGCCTGATAACCAAATGCCTGCCCGCTGGTTCCGGTGGTATTGCTGAAGAGCGCGTCGAAGCCAAATGCCTCATTTGGACTGCCGGTACTAAAGTAAAGAGCGGTATAGCCATTGGCCGTGTTGTAGGAGCCTGTGGTATTGGAAAATAACGCCGAGACGCCCGTGGCTGTGTTCAAGGAGCCGGTCGTGTTCGAAAAAAGCGCCGAAGTGCCGCAGGCCGTGTTGGAATTGCCTGTTGTATTGCTTACGAGCGATGTCACACCAGTGGCTGTGTTATCACTGCCCGAAGAGTTGGTGAAGAGGGCATCGACGCCGGTGGCCGTATTTTGCGCGCCGATCGTGTTGTCGACGAGTGCGTAGCTGCCGCTGGCGGTGTTGTAGGCTCCCGTGGTATTGGAGGTCAGCGCTTCAATGCCGGTAGCTGTATTCTCTTCGGCTGTGGTATTGCTGGCGAGCGCCGCGTAGCCGTTGGCCGTGTTGTAGCCGCCCGTGGTATTAGAATTGAGTGCGCGGTAGCCGCTGGCGGTATTTCCCCATGCCGTGGTATTGGCGGCGAGCGCCGCGTAGCCGCTGGCCGTGTTGAAGGTGCCCGTCGTCGTGGAGTTCCCCGCGAATCCCAGGAAGGCATTGGCATTTGCATATGAGCCAGAGGCAAAAAGTTTGCTCCCGATCTCATAGCTGCTGCCATTTACCGCACCGGTCGCGCTCAGGATTCCGTTTACATTCACTGTGCTCGTACCCGTCTGGGTCAAAATCGAGTTCTGGATGTTGGTCGCGGTAGTGAACAATGGAATTGTGTTCGCCGTTCCACCCGTGGTGGTCACGTTTGAGGAAGCCGAGGATATCCCGCGCTCTAAATGTGATGTGGCCGGCGCGCTCCCATTCGCGTTCGTCGGCGATGCGGCAAGCGCGAAGGCAGAGGCCGGCAACCCTCCCAGAGTTTGTGCGTCGGCAGCTTTCAGAGCATAAGGCACGCTGAGCAGCAGAACGCGCGGCTGCTCTTCGCCATTATTGATGCTCACGCCGAGCCAGCGCGCCTCGCCGGAGACAAAGAGATCGAGCGGCAAGCCTTCAGGCGTGGTCGCCCCCAACTGCACGGAGTAGTTGCCCCGCACGTCCGCGGTGACATTCTGCGTTTCCATCCACAGTGCAGCGCCTTCGTTCTGAGTACTGTAAATCGCGAATGCAATGCTGGCGACCCCGGAGATGGGCTTGCCGTCTCCATCCGTGGCTTTGCCGGCGAAACTCACCAACTGCGGAACTACCGTTTGCGGGACTACCGTCGCCGTCGTTGTCGATGGTGAAGCGGTCTGCGCAAGCGCAATCAAAGAACAGCACAGGATGCCGACCACCAGGAAACGCCATATCCCATTCGCGTGAACCATACTTTTTCTCCTCACCCACTAGGGAGATCGAAAACAGCAGGCAAAAAACGACAACAGTCTGAAAAATTTCTTTATTCACAAATTGGTATCCGATGGCTGACCTTGTCGCGCGCTAATGCCGCCTTTCCGCTTCATTTAAACTGCAACCGTTCGAATGAGGCGTTTGACGACCAAACGTTGCACCCAGTGCGGTGGGTGACGTGGTCAGGAGGTCGAACTGTGGGGGACTTATCGCGCTCCGTGGCCCGCCATATCACACTTGCTCCTCCACCACTTTGAGCTTCGGACCGGGCCTGCGCGCACCGATGCCGTATTGCTTAATCACGCGGCGAATCACACTTCCGCTAATTCCGAACTCCTTCTCGATTCGGGGGTAGCTCAGGTCGGGCCGACGCGCCAATACCTCTGCGAGTTGCGTGTCCAAGCTACGCCGGGCTTTTTCGAACTCTCGTTTCGATTTTATGGGCATGATCTGCATTAGGTCCTCACAGGGTTATGGAATGGAATTATTTCGACATGTCTTATCGGTTGGAAGAGTCGCCGTCACGGTTCTCGATTCCAAGGCTTCGCCAAAGCCGGAATCGACAGATTACTGGCTGTCGCACGCGGGGCGTGTTTGTTGGGTCGTCAGGCCACGTTCTCGCCCTCGGGCCGCAGGTCTTCCTCGGGCGGGTGTACAGCCGAAGCCGAGGCTTCCAGCCAGAGTGCAATAAGTTTGCGAATCTTGAGCAGCCTGCCCGATTCGTTAAGGGCGCAGAACCCGATCATAACCAGCGTAGTGAGCCATGCGCCGATAATTAGCTTCACGGCAAAAGACATAATCTGCTCCATTCCAATGCCAACAATTCCGCAGCGAGCCTTCTACCGATGTAATCGTCGAATGCAGGGAAAAGACGACATCGAATGCAAAATTTTCTTTGTGACCAAAATGATCCCCTCCATTCCCGTGCTACTTCATAGCGGCTAGGCTCTCTTCCAAGACGGAACAATGCATCGCACCATACTGAACTGTCGGATCAGCTCTCTCATCTGGTTGAACTCATCAGAACTTGACTATTCAGGGGAAATGCGAGAGGCTTTTGCCCACGTCAGGGGCGGACGTCCATGGAGCAAGGCGACGCCAATATTTCCAAACTGATCGACCTGGCCGAACGGGGCGACCAGGAGTCGGCAGGCCAACTGTTTTCTCTCCTGTATGCGGAGCTGCGCCGAATGGCCAAGCGACAACTCGCTCGGCAGGGGATCGGAAGCTTGAGTGCGACCACTCTTCTGCACGAGGCTTACCTCAACATGGCCGGCCAAAAAGACAATTCCTTCCCCGACCAAGCGCGCTTCATGGCCTACGCCGGGCGCGTGATGCGCGGCATTATCATCGACCATATTCGTAACCGGCTAGCGATCAAACGAGGCTCAAAATTTGAAATTACGGCCTTGACCACCGATGCTGGACAAAACCTCCCGGACGATCGCGAACTCATGCGCTTGAGTGACGCGCTCGATGAGCTTGCCGCGGTTGACAGCTCCTTATCGCAGATCGTGGACCTGAAGTTTTTCTGCGGCTTTTCTTTTGGTGAGATCGCCAATATTGACGGCGTTTCTGAGCGGACCGTGCAACGCAAGTGGGAGAAAGCCCGACTCTATCTTCATCGCGCGTTGCAGGCGGAGTTGCCGTCCTGAGAAATTGATGAGAACTCTTACGCCCGAGCAATGGCGAATCTTAAGCCCCTATCTGGACGAGGCGCTTGACATGGCTGCGGCCGAGCGCCAGCCATGGTTGCAATCCCTGCAGGAGAAGGATGCAGAACTAGCTTCGGCTTTGCAATCCCTGTTGGCTGAACAACAACAGCTCCAGGGCGAAGCTTTTCTGGAGGGTTCATTACCGCGATTTACCTCCGGCCTGGCTGGGCAGGCACTGGGCGCTTACACGCTGGTTTCACAGATTGGCCAGGGAGGCATGGGCACAGTCTGGCTTGCGCGCCGCAGCGATGGAAGGTTCGAACGGGAGGCGGCCGTCAAGTTCGTCAACATTGCTCTCGCCGGCGAATCGGCAGAAGAACGTTTCAAACGCGAGGGCAGTATTGTTGGCCGGCTGACTCATCCCAATATCGCCGAGCTTTTCGATGCCGGGGTGTCGCCGGGGGGCCAACCCTACTTAATTCTCGAGTATGTGGACGGCGCGGCCATCGATCACTATTGCGATCAGCGCCAGTTGGACGTGAATGGCCGCGTTCGGCTTTTCCTCGATGTTCTGGCGGCCGTGGCGCATGCCCACGCCAATTTGATTGTTCACCGCGATCTCAAACCCACAAACGTATTGGTAACGAAAAGTGGCAAGGTCAAGCTGCTCGACTTCGGAATCGCCAAACTGCTAGAAGGAGAAGGTAAGGCCGGTGCTCCCACGCTGCTGACATATGTGGGTGGTTCGGCGATGACTCCCGAATATGCGGCGCCGGAGCAGGTTTCGAACCAGCCGGTCACGACGGCGACCGATGTCTACTCGTTAGGGGTTCTTCTTTATCTGCTCTTAACGGGAACGCACCCGGCCGGCCCAGGCCCGCACTCGCCTGCCGCCCTGATCAAGGCAGTCGTGGAGGAGGAGCCAGCGCGGCCGTCCGATGCAGTCTCCGAAGATGAAACTGCCGCCGCCAGTCGCGGCGCCACTCCGGAAAAGTTGCGCCGCCAACTTCGTGGAGATCTCGACACGATTGTTGGCAAGATGTTGAAGAAGAATCCATCCGAGCGATACGGTTCGGCCACGGCATTGCGCGATGATTTGTGGCGCTACCTGAATGCTCAACCCATCAGCGCACAGCCCGATAGTTTCTGGTATCGCGCCCGCAAATTCCTGGTGCGAAACCGCACGCCAGTTTTGCTGTCAGCGAGCGCTATTTTTCTGGTAATTGCGAGCCTCGCGGCCGGTCTCTACGCGGCCAACCGGCAGCGGAAAATTGCGGAGCAGCGCTTCGCACAGGTTCGTCAACTGGCGAACAAATTTATCGATCTCGATGCCGACATCCGAGGGTTGCAAGGCTCGACAAAAGTTCGCATGCAGATGGTTTCGGATTCGCTTCAATATCTGAGATCGTTACAAAGCGAAGGCCATATCGACAACGATTTGGCATTGGATATCGCTTTCGCGTACGTCAGGGTTGCACATGCGCAAGGAGATCCAACGTCTCCGAACCTCGGCCAGTTTGCCGAGGCCAAGCAGAGTCTTGACCAGGCATCCAGGTTAGTCGACCCAATTCTCGCCCGTGATGCCAAAAACCGGCGGGCGCTTTTCGTTGCCACAACAATCGCACACGATCGCATGGCTCTCGCCGATGTTGAGAACCGGCGCAATGACGCTTTGATTTACGCCAACGAAACGGCTTCTCTTGTCGAGCGATTCCTGAACCTCGGAAGCGCCGAGCCTGCCGACGTCTACAGCATGGTTTATTTCTATATGAACGTCGGCGGCACCGCAGCCGACTTCCGCCAATTTGATGACGCCATTCGATACTCCCGGCGAGCCCTCGATATTGCCAAACCTGTCGAGGCGGCGCATCGCGCGGAGGGGAGCATTTACACCACGCTGGCAGATACTCTGCGTCAGTCAGGCGATCTTGAGGGCGCACTTAAGATTGCCAATCAATCCGTTGAGTTTGAAAGCCAACAGGCGGTTACCGGGCATCCCGCACTGCTCATCAATTTAGCGGATGCACTCAATGTGAAGGGCATGATATTGGGCAGGGCCGACGCTGAGCCTAGTCTGGGCCAAAGTACTGAGGCCTTGCGGGCATTTCAAAGGGCAGTTGAGATCGCCGAAGAACTCGCGAGGAAAGATTCGATCGATTATCTCAGCCGGCGCGGCGAAGCGACCTATGCCCTCGAAGAAGGTAATCTACTGCGGCACAGAGACGCACATAAAGCATTGCTTGTATATGACCGAGCGCTCGCTCGTATACGCGAGGTGAAGGCCAATGCGAGCATGGGGCGCGATGAGGCCGAGTTACTCGTGGCCTCCTCCTATCCACTTCGTTGGACCGGGGAGAGCGTCGAAGCGCAGCAGCGAATTGAGCACGCTTTTAAACTTCTGGCTGAGGCCAAACTATATCCGGCCGACAAAATCGAGCCTATGTCTGACCTCTACCATGCGCTGCAGGCGCAGGCAGATCACTATTCAGAAACCGGCCAAACGCAAAAAGCAATTGACGCGTACAAGGAACTCTTGGATAAACTCATGGCGTGGCAACCCAAAGTAGAAGACGATCTTCGCGACACCATCTGTATTTCCCGCACCTGGGACGCCCTCGCCGACCTTCTGCACCGGGATGGACGCGATGACGAAGCCAACCGTATTGAAGCCCAGAGAAACGAACTCTGGAATCGTTGGAGCAATAAACACCCCAATGGGCAATTCCTCCTTCGCCAGTCGCTAACGCAGATACGGCCACGAGCCGGTTCTCAAGGCAGCCAGCATTAGAAAAATCTGGGCAGAGATGGCCTAGATGATTGCATTGCATTCGCCTTTTGCCCTCCTCGAAACCGGACTGCGAATTTGCCCTCCAGGGTCCGGTTGGTCGCGCAAGAATTGCGAAATGCGGTCATGTTTCGCGCACTTTGCGGGGAAATAAAGGCAGGGATTCTCTGCAGTCAAGACTGCGTGGCGGAGCGGAAAGGATTCGAACGCTCGGAGGAGGTCTGAAACTGGAAGGTGGCCCGCCCTTAATGGATCTTTGCGTGTACCGTTCCCGCTGAGGGTGCCCATCCTTGCGTTCTTTGCAAGGGTGGGAGGCGATGCTGCCGGCGCAGCGCTTTCTCGTATGAAGCCCGAGCCCCAGCGGGCCTGCCGACTCGGGCAAGCCCCGCCTGTCGGAGGAGTCGATACTGCCCTATTCCTCCTCCGCGCGCTTCTTACCCTCCATCATTACTCTTCTCAATATCCGGTTAATTCGCGTCTGGTAACCTGCGCCCTTGGACTTGAACCAGTCGACCACCTCGGCATCCACACGCAACGAG
>Ga0181525_10003207_pt1 | contig 13052 bp, 14 predicted proteins | sample PEATcosm2014_Bin_48_FD_121100 | JGI IMG/M metagenome (GOLD analysis project Ga0181525, IMG submission 121100) | Peatland microbial communities from MTU Mesocosm Facility, Houghton, MI, USA - PEATcosm2014_Bin06_10_metaG | ecosystem: Environmental > Terrestrial > Soil > Wetlands > Peat | place... | reverse complement strand
CTGGAATTCTTCACCGCCCAGGTCAACAACGACCACACGCGCAAGGCGTACCTGAACGCAACCCGCCGCTTCGCGGAATGGTGCGCCGGCCGCGGCATCGGCCAGCTCGCCGGCGTACAGCCCGTCCACGTCGCCGCATTCGTGAAGGAGCTGCAGGGCGAGTTTTCACCGCCCACCGTGAAGCAGCACCTCGCCGCGCTGCGTATGCTGTTCGACTGGCTTGTGACGGGCCACGTCCTGGACGTGAACCCCGCCCACGCCGTGCATGGCCCCAAGTACGTCGTGAAAAAAGGCAAGACGCCCGTATTGACGGCCGACGAGGCGCGCGAGCTGCTGGACAGCATCGAGATCGCCAGAAAGACGGGTAAGCCCGGAGCTGAAACAGAAGAACCGGCGCTTGTCGGCTTGCGCGATCGCGCGCTGATTGCCGTCATGGTCTATACCTTCGCGCGCGTCAACGCCGTGCTGCAGATGAAGGTGAAGGATTATTTCGTGCAAGGTCGCCGCGGCTGGGTGCGCCTCCATGAAAAAGGCGGCAAGGAGCACGAGGTCCCCTGCCATCACACTTTAGAAAAGTACCTCGATGAATACATCGCGGCGGCCGGCATTGCCGAAGACCCGGACGGGCCGCTGTTCCGCACGACTGGCCGCAAGACAGGCAAGCAGCATCCGATGTGGCAGCAGGACGCCTACCGGATGATTCAGCGCCGCGCGGGCGACGCCGGCATCAAGACGAGGATCGGAAACCACACCTTCCGCGCGACCGGCATCACCGCGTACCTGAAGAACAAGGGCACGCTCGAAGCCGCGCAGCACATCGCCAACCACGAGTCGCCGCGCACGACGAAGCTTTACGACCGAAGGCAGGATGAGATTTCGCTCGATGAGGTGGAGAAGATTCTGATCTAAACCCCATCTCGCGAAAAGCGTTCACTGAATTGGCCGCAGAGATTCAAGCAAAGCGCAAGGCAGAAGGCAAAAAATAAAACGGGAAACCGCACTCGCGGCCGACGAGGCCGGCTTCCCCGCCCTATAAACATGGCATGTAATCATGCAATCTTTAAAGGCCGCTTCCCTGCTAACGGGTTTGCGAATTCCTTATTCTTCCCCGTTCTTGCCAGCTCGCGCCACCGCCATGTCGAGCTCGGCTGGAATTTCCACCTTCGCTCGAAGACGCCCAACGATAACCTCATAGCCGTATCGCGGGCAGTACGGAACCAGCAGATGGACAATCACGGAGAGGTCATTCCCCCGTCGCAGAAATCTTAGCTCATGGAGTTCCCGTGCCGGGACATCTCGGCCGCGATCGTAGCCGCCAACCCAATAATTCCAGTCTTTTGCCTCACTGCTTACGAGGTGAGTGACATACATTTCTTCGAAGGCGTCAAACCCCAGCTCGGCGACAGCGAAACAATGTCCTATTTTTGCAATCAGCCTCGCCAGGTCCATCGCCTTTATAGTAACGGCGTCCTCGAATGAATCAGCACCGAGGCGGGCCAGCCGCATTGCGATGTCGGGGAATATTTCCGCATTGATGAACCGGACAGACCACGTTTCTTGCTCGCGGGCGCGACCGATGACCCGACCAGGCGAATCAGCAAACATCATGAACCGCACAAAACCCGGATGATCCGCAAGCTTGACTTTCTGTTTCCAAGAATGCGTCCCTCGCCGCAGCTTAAGCATGTATCCATCCGGGCGTTGTGCGGGCTTCCGGGAGGGCAAACAAAGGTGTGACCGCAGCGCATTGAGATACTTGCGAAGAATGAAGTCCTCGACCTTCGAAGTTGCCTTTTGGTGCGCTTCACAGCTCGCATTAGGAAGAATCAACTGCCCGCCAAAGCCGAACGGAATAATATGTTCCGTGCTCAGGGCTTCTGTCGATATGTTTTGCGTTGAAGGGCAGTACGCACACCTATTCAAGGGCGCGTAGACCTTGGACGGGTACGGATATGTTGGCCGATCTTTCACGGTCGCCATAGTCCTTCACTCTAGCGGCTTCCCCATTTCTTCACCACGCCTGCCAGGCCGTCCCTTCCGTGCTTGAGTGTTGCGGCTCTTCCCAAAAGCCCTATTGGGTTGCTCCCGACAATAAATCTGTGGGTAACTTGTTCTCGTCGCAACTTAGTCCATTTGGCACACCACCGCTTGTTCCCCATGTGCCCCCTCTACGTTTCTTCCCACACGCACTGTCAAACATCAACTCTTTGTCCCACGGCCAGCTACCCTGATATTTCCAAAGCAGTTCGTGAGTTTTGGCGTCGTAAAGATAGGCATAAGCACTGTTGCGTACAAGCAAGTCAAGGAGGCCTCTGATCAATGCGGTAACCGGGTCTGGTCCTTCGTAAGTGCTGCAACTGACATATCCCCCGACAAACGAACAGGTTGTTGTCGTTTGGTGCCCTTCGGAATCCGCGCACGTCACACCGCCGAGAATCGCACTATGGCAGTTAATCCAATAGCCCGTCGTGTTCTCTTTAGGCGTATAGTTCGGAGCTCCGGAAACGCCTGGAATCGGCTCTAAATCGAGAATTGCCGTGGCCTGACTCGCGTCGGCCTGCGGTGCCAGGCAGGTGTGCGTGAACAGATTTTTATTGGCCCACTGAACGGAATAGGGCTGGTTGCCTGTAACAAAAACCTTCTGACATGGGATGAAGCTCCCCTTGTCCTTTTCTTTGGCGACCGTTGTCGTTGGAATGGAAACAAGCAGAAAAAGGGCGAACGCCAAAGCACTGAGTTTCATCGGTCTACTCCAAAACAGTAGAGTTCGGAAACGAGTCCTCGCACTGCCAGCGCGTACTCTCCAGCCGCGAGCGGTTTGTCCGGCGTGATGCGGTAAGAATTGGCTCCGTATTCCTCGAATCGAATCGCTACCGCTCCCTCCTCTGGGTTGGACGTTGCCGAACCACCGAAAACTGAGCCGTGGCCTTGGGTCATCACGAATTCACGGTGATCCTTTGAACCTTTCAACGCGCGCAATTCAAACCGCGATAACGGATCAATGGGAGCACGCCCACGGACGACGAACTGCGCCGTAGCAGCGATGCGCACCGGCGAACGTCCCGGCTTAAACTCAGTGGTCATCTTCACTGACGCGTAGCCCGGCAGCGCTCTCACCTTAGAGTGGAAGGTGACAGTCTGACGCTCCAATTCAATCAACTTTCCGTTGGCATCCGCAGCGTAAAAGCTATTGATGTACTGCGGCTCCGCTACAGGCGAGCTCGGTTCGTTTTGCGCGTTTAGTGCCCCCACGGCGACGAATACGGTGAGACTCAACGCAGCCATCGATTTCATGGATTACTCCTTTTCCAGCGTCACCCCGATCGGGATGACCTTCCCATCCGGAACCACTTTCTTCTCGATCGTCTTGTAGCCACTCATCTTGATCGTGATAGTGCGCGGGGTGTCGCCGTGCCTCACCAAATAAAAAGCAACCGGCGACACTCCCATCTTATTCCCGTCGATCTCAACCTCGGCTCCGGGAGGAGTAGTCACAATGGCACACCTTGATGCTTGGCCGTTCTTTACCAACTCTTCGTTTTCTTGCGGACTCGTTACATGCCCCGCGTTTGCCAATGCGGCGGCTGCGGCCGGCGAAGCCTTCGCCGCTTCCGAGTTGCTCTTTAATCCTTCAAGCAACGGATTCGGCGGTGGCGCTGGCGTCGTCGGCTGCGATGGCGGTGGCAACGGCGCTGTGTCCAGTGCCGACGCCTCCGAAGACTCCGGTATTGCAAGCTTCTTGAGGTGTTTTTCTTTCACCGTATAGACCTTGAGTAATTGCGATCCGCTGAAGGTTGCCACGAGGAATTCACCGTTTTTGCTCCGCACCTTTTGAACATCGGACATGAGAAACTTGCTAGCCAAGGAAGAGCAGACAGCGGACGCTCCAAATCCGTTTTGCCAGGACTGCGAGACGGGGGTGTTACTGACGGCTTCTACTACGGCACTTCCTCGGAGATCAGATAGCAGGGCCGTGCGGCTGATGGATTCGCATACGGGGCCTGCAGCCGTACCGCTAGCGCAACCACGGCTGATGATTGTCAGCGCACGCAAGGTATCATCTGCCCCAGGCTTGAACGGAAGGTACTGCCTGCGGGCACCCTCGCTCAAGGACTTCAACCAACCGGCAGGCGTGTAGATAAATACTGATGGCATCTGCGCTGGGCAACGCGATGGAGTGGTAAACCCACCGTCTTCGATGTACACAAAGCCGCTGTCCGCCCTGGTTGTTAGAGCAGCGTTTATTTCGTCCTGGGACAGTTGGTTCCTGGATTGTGCGGGTGCGGACGAGGCGAAAACCAAAATCCCAAACAGGATAGGCATCCACGGACATCTCATCGTGATCATGGCACCACCATTCTGCAACCTCTGGCGAGGCGCGGTCTAAGCGCTCTGTGTTTCAACCGATTCGGGCGTTTCCATTTCGATGGTCATGCGTTCTTGGACCATGTATCCGGGATGCTTGTTAACTGCGATCTGGAACATTTGATCGAGACTCTCGATATGTCCGCCCGTAAGGCCTAGGTTCGCTCCGTTCTCTATCACGACGCAAGGCGAGGGCCGCCCGACGTAGTAGCTGTGGACCAGCAAGATGATGTCCTTCGCGCCGTCTTTCGTCAATTTCCCGAGAATGCCAACCGTGGTTTTGTGCATCGACCCTCTCTTCTTTCCAAGTTTTCCCAACCCCATTCCTTCTGGTAAGCAATCATTAAAGCATGATTACACGTTTACATGCCCGCCGCTTCCCTACCCCGCCATGTATTCCCGAAGCACAGATACCGTTTGTGTCAATCCCTGCGTCTCAAGCGTCAGCAAATACTCCGCGACCGTTTTGGCGGGCTTCTTCAGGCTGTCCCGATGCCGCCGCGCGGCCTCCAGCACGACGCCGGGGGCCAGGTCCAGAAGATGCGCGATAAATTCATCCGGGTGCTGCGCCTCGATTTCGAAGGGCGTCAGAATTTCCGCAGGAAAATCCCGCACGTTCGCCGTGACAATCACGTCGGCCCGCCCCCGGATTGCCGCCGCCAGCACGTGGCGGTCGTCCGGATCGGGAAGCTGCAGCCCATCGATCAAATCCTCATAGCCGGTAACGAGAGCATCCGGCGCATGCTTGTCCATGAGCATCCGGGTCCGCTCAAGCTTTTCACGTGAAAGATCGGGACGGTTCCGCAGCAGCGCGGTTATCCATTCCTCATGCACGCCGGCCGACCATCTGGCCCGGAACAGTCCCGTCATCGCCAGATGCATCAGCAAATTCCGCAGCTCGGCGGGATACAGAACATTCGCATCGTAAAAAGCCGTGAAGTTGGACACGGCCTTTAAAGTCCGAGTTCTTGGTCATACGCGGCCAACTCTTCGAGCGCCGCGAGGCGATCGGCATCGGCCTTGCGCTTGTACTTCATCAGCGCCTCGAACCGGACACGGCGATGCGTGCCCACCTTCCGATAGTCGATTTTGCCCTCCTCCAGCAACTGGATCAGCGACGGCCGCGACACGTTCAGCATGTCCGCCGCTTCCTGCGTTGTCAGCTCCGCGTGCACGGGGATGAGCGTCACGGCATTGCCGCGCGCCATCTCTTCGAGAATGCGCACCAGCAGCGCCACCGCCGCGGCCGGCAGCTTCACCGTGCCGCCCGGCGATTCGTCATCGAGTATCCGAAGCCGCATCGGGCCGCCCTTTTCCAGGCGGGTTGCCAGTAAACGGCTGGTTTCCTTGGCAACTACAGCCTCCGCCTCGGAGGGAAGGGTTGCCGCCATCGCGGGATGTGTCATCGTCGCACCTCGTTTGTTTTCAGTGTCTTCCTAACTATCAATCTAACACGTATCCGAAGTAAATGCAAGCAATCGAAGCAATCGAAAAACCTACTTCCTGCCGGCAGAAACGTGGCGAATCCGCTGCGCGGACCGCGCTCTCTTCGCTGCGCTCACCGGGCCTCCGGAGCCGGAGTCTCGGCCATCCGGTATCGATCGCTTTCGCGGAATGCGGAATTAAAAATCGGTTTAGGGACCTATGGTCCCTCGAAGGTCTAACGAAAAAGCAGCGCAAGATCGTTGCTTTTTTGGCCCAAAAAAAGACAGACGATCTCCTCGCTTTTTCCTAGAGCTTCTCACCCCCTCCTCTCGCCGTGGGGCAAGTGTGCATGTGCAAGTGCACAGGCACACTCAACCCCATTCGAAGGACAACGCAATGACTCAATTATTCGCCCAGCCCTACGACATCTCCGCACAAGGTTTTTACTTCCAGACCACCGAGCAGTATCAGGAGCACTCCGCCAAAACCAGAAACGATTGCGGCTTCCCCGTCGAAGAATACGAAATCCAGTTCATCGACGGCGAGGCCATAGACGCCCAACTCTTCGAGGCTCTGCGCGTCAACCAGTGCAACTTCCCGCAGTTTCTGGAAGCCTGCGACCAATGGGACGAAGGCCAGAAACAAAAAGTCATCCTTGCCGTAGGCGAGTGCGGTTATACCTTCGACCTGAAATCAGGCGACCCGGACGACTTCGAGGTCGATATCTACGAACTGGACAGCCTGCGCGAGCTGGCCGAGCAGTTTGTTGATGAAGGCCTCTTCGGAGAAATCCCCGAACGGCTGCAAAACTACCTCGACTATGACGCTATCGCCCGCGACCTGGGCATGGACTACAGCGACACCACGATAGCCGGAAAGCGGCTGATTTACCGCTGCGCGTAGACCCCAGCCAGGCGAAACGCCGTCCACGCTTAACAGCGCGGCCGGCGTTTCGCTTTTTCGCGCTTCCCTTCCCGGTGTCCCATCATGTGAGCATGATTACACTATTACAAGATAGCTTTATTTGGTTTGGACTTCCCTGCCCCGCCTGCTACGATCGCGCCATGCCTGAAGACGGCCCGCTCGACCTGGGCGATAAGGTGGGCGCTGAACGGCACAGTCAAACGCCCCGCGCCCTCCCCCCTTTACAGCCCCCGCATGTTCGGCTATCGGTTAACCATGGTCAAACCCGGTATCGTAACAATCTGTCTGAGTCTCCTCCCGTGTATGCTAGCCGGATGTGGAACGAACCAACAGTGGTCTAATGCTCTTAATAATTTAGACAGCCAGGCCGGGGTTGTAGCCGAACAGTTGGACAGAGAACAGCATCCGGCACAATACGCTCCCCAAGTGGCCGCTGAAGAAGCGGCTCGCCTTTGTAATCCAAACGGAGCTGTAGTGCCCCCGGAAGGACAGCAACAATATAACCAATGTGTTCAACAAGCGTACCCCGGCCTTCTCCAAGCCTATATGCAGCGCGCAACAGCACAAGAACAGATGCAGCAACAACACTACGAACGCCTGCCAGAACCGGAGCCCGCACGGTTGCCTTCTTATTGCACCCGAAACGGCAGCGACGTTTATTGTGATCCAGAAGTTTACGGGTACTGAAACCGCCGCCGCGTAGATACAAGAAGAAGCCCGCCGACAAGGATTAGTCCCTTGGCGGGCCTAATTCTCTCGCGCGCCGCGCGCAGAGACGGGCTTCTTCATTTCAGAAACTTGCTGACCACCAGCGACCGCGCGCCCTCTTCGCTCCACTTCAGGCGCTCGCCGCTTCCCTTCCCGATCGTGCTTCGTAGTTTTCGGATGATTTCGTTTTTTCGGAGCGTAAGCAGTCTCGGAGGCAGGCCCCGTTCGTTGGAAACGATTTCGCAGTCGCAGACCGACAGCGACACGTAGCCGCGGGCATCCGCGCTTAGCACCTCGGCCGTTACCCGGCGCGCGCCGAGCTTCACAACCCCCGTTTTTTTGCCCTTCTTCTTCTTTTTCTTCTTCAGGTCCAGCCAAATCGCCTCGGTCCAGCGGACCACGTCGCCGACGATGAACTTCTCGCCGCAGGGTATCCACTTTTCCACCGAGACCCCTTCCCTTTTACATGATTACATGGCATCCTGTTATCTAGGCATAACAGAAGCATGATGACATGAAAACAATTTCGATCATTTCCCAGAAGGGCGGGGCAGGGAAGACCACCCTCGCCCTCAATCTCGCCGGCGCAGCCGAAATCTTCGGCCATCGCAGCGTTGTCATCGACCTTGACCCGCAGGCAAGCGCGAAGGGCTGGCACGATCACCGGCAGAAAGAAAGCCCCGTCGTCATTTCCGCGCAAGCGAGCCGCCTCAACGACGTGCTCACGACCGCCCGCCAGCACGGCGCAGACATTTGTATCATCGACACAGCGCCCCATTCCGAAACCGCCGCGCTTGCAGCGGCGAGGGCGGCCGACCTCATTCTCATCCCCTGCCGCGCGGGCATCCTCGACCTCCGGGGAATATCCAGTTCGGTTGACCTGGCCCAGCTCGCCAAGCGCCCGGTGCTGATCGTGCTCAACGCCGTGCCGCCGCGCGGCGCTCTGGCCGACCAGGCGGCCGAGGCTATCCGGCCTTACGGCATCGACGTGGCCACGGCCCGCATATCGCAACGCGCCGCGTTTTATCACTCCCTCACGGCAGGGCAGACGGCCGTCGAATTCGAGCCTGAAGGCGTCGCCGCCCAGGAAATCCGCGCCCTTTACCAGCTTGCATGTAAGCAAGCTGGCATGATTACAGGTAATAAAAACCACAAGGAGAAAAAGACCGCATGAGCAAGAAGCCATCACTGGCCGCCGCGCTCCAGACCTTCGACCGCGCGCCCGCGGCCGTTGCACCGTCGCCGAAGGCAGAGCGCCCGCAGCGCCGGCAACGGAAAGAGCAGAAGGCAGCAGGGAAGGAGACCAACGGTTCCCAGGCACCAAGCCGCCACGGCAAAAAGGCCCTCATCGGCTATTTTGATCCGGGCGTCTCCAAGCAGCTCAAGCGACTGGCGCTAGACCTGGACTCAACGTCTCAGGACCTTCTCCGTGAAGCTCTCAACGATTTTTTCCAGAAGCATAAGAAGCCGACTATCGCATGACGGCAGGGAAGGGGGGCGACTAAAAATGAAGAAACGGGGGAGCGACGACGGCCTGCAGCCCATCGGCGCGATCATGCGCCGCGCCGGCATGGCTCCGCCCAGCCGCACGCTGCTACGTCAGATCGACGCAGCGGCCACCATCCGTCAATTCCAGCCAGTCGATGATGACCTGGCTTTTCAGCATACTTATTTTTGCCAGACGGCTCTCCCGTACCGGAAGACGACCGAGCGGGCCTGGCTCCGCAAAAACGGCCGCGTGTTTCTTCGCATCGAAGCCGGAGGAACTCTTCACCCCGAAACGCAAGAATGGGTTGAATTTCCTATTCCCTTCGGCCCCGCCGCCCGGCTGATCCTCATCCACCTGGACACCGAGGCGATCCGCACTCAGCGTCCGGAGGTTGAACTTGAAGACAGCATGACCGCGTTTGTCAAACGCCTGCAGGGGGGAAGAAACCCCAATGGTCAGGAGCTGCGCCTGTTCAAGTCTCAGGCCTCTGCTATTTCCACGGCCGTTTTCCGCATGGGGGAGATTACAGGCCCCAACGTCGATATTCCCCGCACCACACAGGGGCAGGGACCCATCGTCAACGGCCTGGAGCTTTGGTACCCCAAGGACGCCCGCCAGCGCGTCCTATGGCCTTCCTACGTCCACCTGAGCCCTGATTACTTCGCCTCACTGAAACAGCACGCCGTCCCGCTCGATTACCGGGCCGTGGGCGCGCTCGCCCATAACGCCCTGGCCCTCGATATATACAAATGGCTTGCCCAGCGCCTTTGTCGTATTGACCCCGCGCGGCCCCAGTTCGTCGCCTGGACCCGGATGCAGGATCAGTTCGGCCTCGGCTATTCCAAAATACGGTTTTTCCGGCGCGACTTCCTCAAGACCTTGAAGCTGGTTTTGGAGCAGTACGAGGCCGCAAAGCCGAACGTGCTTTGCGACGGCCGCGGCGTGACGCTTCGCCTCACCCGACCGCCGATCCAGCGAAAGGCCCTGGCCTGAAATCTATGGATTTTTTCCACACAAGCCTGTGAATTCACCGACTTATCCACGGGGACTTGCTCACGCCCTTCACGGGGACTTACTCACGCTTCGACCCCAAAAACCACGGGGACTTACTCACGCAAGCCTTTACCAAGAATTACCTATAACTTCCGTTACCTGGGGGCGTCGGCTGTGGAAAACTTTCGTTTTCCGCAACACGCCAACCCCAAAAACAACAGCCAAGAAAAAACCTTCCTTAGAAGGGAAGAACGGAAACCCCAAACTCTATGACGCCTGACGAGCTTCAGGACCTCTTCCAAAATACCGACGAGATGCTGGCCTGGGATGACTTCGTAACCCAAGCCCGGAAGGCCCTGGAGAACGGACAGGAGACAGCCATGCTGCCTACGGCGTTCCTCCGCCTGGTGCTTCCAGACCTTGCCGCAGACCCCCTGCATTTCCCCGTTTTCAGAACCCGGTTCAATCGGCTGTGCGACGAACAGGGAATGCCCGGCGAGAAAGTCGCCGAGCCGTCCAGCACAGAGGAGAAAGGGGAGGGCGGGGAAGGCCCCTTCTAACCTATGCTTTGCCTTGCCATCATTTCGGCCTTGCTCCTGCAGGATTCCACGGGAGACAGCGATTATGGTCTCTGGTGGTGGGTCGCCGCCGCGGGGTTTGTCGCGTACCTCGTGATCGTTTGGCGCTTCGGGGCAGGGAAGACGCCGAAACCCGAAGAAGAAGGCCTGCCTCCGCTTTCCACCGTCCACGGCACTGCCGAATTTGCCCCTCAGAAGACCACGATTACCCGAGGGCTTACCGATTTAGGCGGGGTTTTCTTCGGCAAATCCAGTACGCCGGCAATGAAAGATTTCTCGCTTTCGCAAAACACCGGCGCACCCGTCTGCAGCGTCCCCCAAAGCCATACCCTGATCGTTGCCCAGACCCAAACGGGGAAGGGAACTCGCGTCATTATTCCGACCCTGCTCAGAAACCTGAAGTCTTCCTTCGTTGTCATCGACCCGAAAGGGGAGAACGCAGCCATCACAGCGCGCGCCAGATCCCACACGAACCATGTCTGGGTCATCAATCCCTGGGGCATGTACACGGACGTTTTCGATAAGCTAGGGTTTCCCTCTGCGAAGTACAACCCCCTCGACCTGCTGCAGCGCGACGACCCCAACGTGGTTGCGATCGCTCAAGCCATCTCCGCGACCATCTGCCCCTCGGAAGGGAAGGGCAAAGACAGCTATTGGACCGCCACGCCTGCAAGACTTCTTACCGCCATCCTGTTGTGGCTGACCCATAGGGAAGGCCTCGCTACCGATGGGCCGCCTGAGAGAAAGACGCTCGTCAGGGCGCGTGAAATCGCCAGCCTGCCGCGCAAGGAGTTCACGGAAAAATACCTGAAACAAATGGCGGCCAGCAACAAGTTCGGAGGGGCGATGCGGGACAACGCCTCCCCCTTCATCGACCTCGCCGACGATACCTATTCGGGCCTGATTTCGAACCTGGGGACGTTCACCGAATTCTTGTCAGACCCGCAGGTGCAGGCCGCGACCGCATCGTCGGATTTTTCAATGACCGACCTGACCGGCGCCGGCAAGGAAAATCCGACGACGGTTTACCTGGTGACGGCCGACTCGAACGAAACCCAGACGACGTGGCTCCGGCTGCTGATCTGGGCCGCAACGTACACGTTCAAGCGCAAGCCCCGCGGAGCCAACCTGCGCTGCATGTTCCTCCTCGACGAATTCACCAATCTGGGATACCTGAAGGAGATGCCGAAAGACATTTCCCTCGTGGCCGGCCTGGGGATCGATTTCACGCTCGTCATCCAAGGCCTGGACCAGCTCACGACCACCTATGGAGACTCCGACCGCGCGATTATCGGCAACTGCAAATACAAGTGGTTCTGTGGCGTAGCCGATAACGACAGCGCCGAGTATGTGAGCAAATACATGGGCGACGCCACTGTCCGGACCACCAGTCAGTCGAAGTCGGAGGGGCAGACAATGGGTCCCCATGGACATGAACAGGAGGGAAAAAGCACGACCAGTGGGGAAACGGGACGGCGTCTTCTCATGGCCAGCGAGGTGCTCACCCTGGGGAGGGATGTGGCAATCCTCCTAGTCAGCGGTAGTAAGACGGCGGCAGAGTACATCCAACCCGTCGATTATTGGGAGCTTCCAAACGCCTTCGCCATGTTCCGTGATTCCTGCCCAAAGCTTTTCTGGGACCCCCCTTTGCAGTACGATCCGAACCCGAATCCCAACGTCATACAAACCCCCCGGAGCGGCTCAGCGGGACCGGCAGGGGAGGGGAGCACCAAGAAGGGTTACGACTTCGGGCTGTACGCCAAAAACAACCCGGAAAGGAAACCGTACTTCGACCCAGACCTGCACTCCTCAGACCCAAAGCCGAAACCGTCACAGCCCCCGCCGCAGGAACAGCCCGAACAGAAGCCCCCCGGCTCGAATTACGACGTGAGCTACTATTCGGCGGAGCGGATAGCTGAAAGGGAGAGGGAAGCCGCTAAGAAAGCGCCGCCACCAGCACCCAAAAAACCGAAGAGCCGGGATGGAGATTACGATCTGGACACCGGCACCTTTGAACCAAAAAAACCAGCAGGGGGCGGCGACAAGCAGTGAAGAATCAGCTACAGTGGCGTCACCCGATGCCCCCCACGGCATCCGGTAACGGTTTGAGCTTCCGAGAATTAACCGGCCGTTTTCGCCTGCGTGATAGACTGGGCGAATACGCGCAAAATACTTCGCTGGTGAGATCAGCAAGCCATGGACCGTGTCCACGGTCCTCGCATCCCTTGCGGTATGCTGGCTTGCGAGGGAGGTTGCTTTCGCCCTCCCGTTCGATCCCTCCTGAAACAGGGCTTGACGCCCGTGTACCCGTCCGGGGGCTGTGCCCCTGCGACCCTCTGCCCGGCGTTGAGAGACGCGCCGTGCAGCCGAGGGGCCTCCGTGCCCCTAACGGATTACCCAGGCCAAGGGGGCTATCGCGCCCCGCTTAAAAACCCACTCGCGGGGGCTGTTCGCCCCCACCGACGATGCCCCGCATCGTCTTCCCCTGCACGGCGGGCAACGGAGCCGCGCAGCCGGTGTTTTGGCACCGGCTTTCATTAAGCAACGGAAGGAGGCCAACCATGGCGACG
>Ga0181525_10003206_pt1 | contig 13056 bp, 10 predicted proteins | sample PEATcosm2014_Bin_48_FD_121100 | JGI IMG/M metagenome (GOLD analysis project Ga0181525, IMG submission 121100) | Peatland microbial communities from MTU Mesocosm Facility, Houghton, MI, USA - PEATcosm2014_Bin06_10_metaG | ecosystem: Environmental > Terrestrial > Soil > Wetlands > Peat | place... | reverse complement strand
TATTGGCGAAGACCGGCGTGCCGTAGAAGCTTGCGAGGCCGAGGTGCGGCCAGGGAAACTGGGGATTCTTCACGAGGCCGGCCTGCAGGATTTTGATGGCCTCGGTGGACTGGCGGCCTTCGAGCGCCATATTGTACAAGTAGGCTACCGCGGGATCGTCCGGATTGCTCTGGTAGCGCGCTTTATATTCGGCGATCACTTTGTCTTTGTCGGCGGGGCGCTGCATGGAGCGGATATAGACCTTTTGCACGAACAGATCGCCGGGAAAGCGGGTGAGCAGATCCTGAATGGCGGCGCGGCGTTTCTGCTGGAACTCCCAGCGGGTTTCGGTGGCGGATTGTTCGGGCAACTGGTCGAGAGCGGCCTTGACGGCTGCCGACGGACTGCACCAATCCGCCGCCCGGGCGGGCGTTTGGGCCGGCAGGGCAGCCAATAACAACCCGAACAGCAACCCATAGCGCATGGCAGCCTCCATTTCTTGTAGACCTGACGCTGGAGTTTAGTATACACCCGGCGGGCCAGCGCGAAAACCCTCCCGAACCCAGCTTAACCCAGCTTGGCCATCGTGAGCCTCCCTTTACGTTGACGGGCGGCGCATGGCGAAGACCGGACGATCGGAACCGACAATCGGCTTGTTGCATTCGATGCGAACTTGTTTGCCGCCTGCCTGAAATTCGATCAGGTTGCCACGGATATGACCGGCTTCGACCCAGCCGGTCAGTCCCCCATCGGCCCGGTGGCTGGGTATTGGAAACGAAGTGATGGAGTACGTGCCGTCTCCCGGGACTTGCACATCCATCCTGGATCCATGGCCATACCTGAGCGGTCCGGCCAACTGCCCATCCACATACACCCTGGGTTGGGATTGCCGGATCTGCGCGACAATGCTGGTTGCTTGCCAAGCTTCGAGCCCCTCCAGACAAGTCTCGTAGAGCTGGCTCAGAATACGGACGATCCGGGAGTCCCGAAGACTTCCGCCACTCTGCCCCGTTCCGATCGCCAACGTGAGTGACGCGAGAGCAATCATCAAGACCCAGCCCAGCGAGCGGGCAAACCTCGGCCGTTCGGCGCGCGGAAATCGCGCGCGCAGGTCCTCCCGGAACGATGGGGGCGGCGCAGGCGGCTCCCAGGTATCCAACAATCGATCGAGTTCGGTATCGTTCATATGGTCCGCTCGGTGTGAGGCGAGTACGCCCCAAGAGTTGCTCTTAACGTGGCGCGCGCCCGTTGCAGACGCGACTTTACGGCGGTGACTTCCAACTGCGTGATCTCCGCAATTTCCGCCAGCGACAACTGTTCATAGTGCGCCAGGAGCAGCACCTCGCGTTGCGTCTGGGGAAGGCCGGCGATGGCGCTCGCCACGGCTCCCGGCATTTCACCGCGGAGCGCCTCCGTTTCGGGCGTGCGATGATCCGCCGGTTCCGTCGCCGTACCCTGCTCCCGTCGCTGCAGACGCTTCAGCGATTGATTCCGAACTGCACCGAGGAGATAGGTGCGGAGAGTCGTGCGAGCCGGGTCGAAACCGCAATTCGGCTTCAGCAGCGCCAGGAAGCATTCCTGTACGATATCCTCGGCGTCGGCAATCGACCCGGTAAGCCGCCAGGCGAAGCGGAAGAGCGGAAGGTGGTGTTCGTCCAGGAGCTGCAGGAACGCCTCTTCCTTGCCCCGCCGGGCATCGCTAATAAGGTGCGCGGGCCCTTTTCCCATGTCTGAACAGTATTACCAGATAGTACGAAAAGGAATCGCCTTATTCTGCGCGTCCTGCCAGACGGAAATGTGGGACCCTGTTTCAAAAGGCCATATGGACCGTTGGTTCACGTCGATTTCATCGGAAGCGCAGCTTTCATCCGAGGCCGCGCGCGCGTTGCACGACGACGGCTTTGTGGTGATGCCCGGACCCGTGCCAGCGGACGATCTTGAGGAATTAGCTCATCTCTACGATGAAGCGATATCCAGGGCGTCGCCCGATGACATAAAGGTGGGCAGCGCGACGACGCGAGTGAGAGACTTTGTCAACCGTGACGCGGAGTTTGACCAACTTTACGTGTATCCGCCGATTCTTCAGGCTTGTTGTCGCGTCATCGAACAGCCTTTCAAGCTCAGCACCATGCATGCAAGGACATTGAGACCGCGAACCCCGGCACAGCGGCTCCACGTGGACTTTCCCGGCGATGCGCAGGGCTGGCCCATGGCCGGCTTTATTCTCATGATCGATGACTTCACGCCCGAGAATGGCGCGACATGCTTCATACGCGGCTCGCAGGGCATGGAGGCGGCACCTGCCTCATCCATTTTGGCGCCAGCTTGCGGCCCATCTGGTTCGGTGATTATATTCAACGGGTCAGTCTGGCACGGGCACGGCCCGAATCACACCGACACTCCACGACGCTCGATCCAAGGCGCTTATATTCGCCGCAGCGAAGCCTCGGCCGAGACCCTGCCTGCACGAATGCGGCCGGAAACACTCGCTCGTCTTGGTGCGCTTGCTAAATACCTATTGGCGGTCTGATTCTATTTGCGCGGCAAGAAACCTTGATATTCCGCGCCCCTGCGCGCACTACTTATTGCCGTGAAATCCATACTTGCCGTGCTGACGCTGGCCGCCTGCTTGTGCGCCCAGCAGGCCAATGCCCCGAACTACACCTCCGCCGGGATCGTGAATGGCGCCAGCTTCGCGCCCGGTTTGTCCCCCAATGCGATCATCTCCATCTTCGGCACGAACCTCTCTTGGGATACGCACGCCCTGAATGCCAGCGACATTGCCGGGGGCGTTATGCCCACCAGCATGGCGAACGTGGAGGTCTACTTCGAAGGCTGGCCGGCCTACCTCTATTACGTGTCACCCACGCAAATCAATCTGCTGGTTCCCAGCGCCCTGCTGGCCGGCACGTTCCAGTTCTGGGTGGACCGGCAGGGCACCCGCGGCCCGATTGTCACGGTCACCTTGCAAAACACGGCGCCGGCCCTGTTCCTGATTTCATCCGGCGTGGTGATCTCGACGCACCTCGACTGGTCGCTGGTCTCGATCGGCGCGCCCGCCGTCGCCGGCGAGGTCATCACCCTGTGGGCGACTGGTTTGGGGAACACCGATCCGGAGCTCGAAGACGGCGTGCTGGCGCCCCTGCCCCCCGCTCCCTTGCAATGGATCAGTCAACTGAGCCAATTCACGGTTTTGATCAATGGCGTGGCTCTGGATTCCAGCGCGATCCTTTTCGCGGGCGTGGCCCCGGGCTTTGCGGGACTCTACCAGGTGGACGTGCGCCTGCCGGACCCGTTGCCGGCCAACCCCGAGATCCAACTGGGGCTAGGCGGCACAATGAGCCCCGCGGGCCTGATTCTGCCGGCACAATAGCCGCTCCTCGATCCGCACCACTGGGCGCTCCGGCGGGCCGGTATAGACCTGCCGCGGCCGTGCGATCTTCTGCTCGCCATCCTGCAGCATCTCCTGCCATTGCGCCAGCCAGCCGACGGTGCGCGGGATGGCGAACAGCACCGTGAAGACGTCCGGCGTGAATCCCATGGCCTGGTAGATGATGCCCGAATAGAAGTCCACGTTGGGATAGAGCTTGCGCTTGATGAAGAACTCGTCTTCGAGCGCGATGCGCTCCAGTTCCAGGGCGATATCCAGTTTGGGATTGCGGCCCGTAACCTCGAAGACCTCCGCCGCCACCTGTTTGATAATCTGGGCGCGCGGATCGTAGTTCTTATAGACGCGATGGCCAAAGCCCATCAGCTTGCCGCGCCCGGATTTGATTTGCTGAATGTAGGCCGGCACGCGGTCCTTGCTGCCGATCTCGTCGAGCATGCGCAGCACTTCCTCGTTGGCGCCGCCGTGCAGCGGTCCGGAAAGGGCGGCAATGGCCGCGGCGGTGGTAGCGTAGGGATCGGCGAAGGAACTGCCCACGGCGCGCATGGTGCTGGTGCTGCAATTCTGCTCGTGGTCGGCGTGCAGGATGAACAGCACTTCCAGGGCGCGCGCCAGCACCGGATTGGCGCTGAACTTGGGCTCCGTCCGCTTCCACAGCATGTGCATGAAGTTCTTGGTGTAGCCCAGGTCGTTATCCGGGTAGACATACGGCAAGCCCAAGCTGTGCCGGTACGCATAGGCGGTCAGCGTAGGCATCTTGCCGATCAGGCGGGTGATCTGGAGCTTTCGGACGGCGGCGTCATGGATATTGCGGGCCTCCGGATAGAAGGTCGAAAGCGCGGCTACGGTGCTCATCAGCATCGCCATGGGATGGGCATCGTAGTGGAAACCCTCCATGAACTTCTTTAGGTTTTCGTGGATCATGGTGTGGCGGGTGACGTCCGCCACCCACTCATCCAACTCGTCGGGGCCGGGCAGTTCGCCATTTAACAACAGGTAGGCGACTTCCAGGAAGCTGCACTTGTCGGCGAGCTGCTCGATGGGGTAGCCGCGGTAGCGCAGAATGCCCCGGTCGCCATCGAGATAGGTGATCGCGCTTTGGCAGGACGCCGTGTTCAGGAATGCGGGGTCGTAGCTGAGCAAGCCGAAGTCGTCGGGGCCTGTTTTGATCTGGCGCAGGTCGATGGCGCGGATCGCGTCCTTTTCTATGGGCAGGGTGTAGGTTTTTCCGTTCCTGTTATCCGTTACGGTTAGAGTCTGGTTGGGCATCGTGTGCGCGCCTTTTGCCAAAAATGGGCTGCTGGCCGCTGTGCATTTGGATTTCCACAAGGAAGCGATTGAAAACACAACACCCGGTGGAAAATTCAGCGCCGCGGCATGACGCCAGCAGGGTGTTTTCACGACACGGTGGGTGAAACCTCGCAAGATTCCGCTTGACATACGAAAGCTTTACTAGTAAATTCTTCCTATATGGAAGGCAATCCGCGCAAGCCCACGGACGCCGAACTCGAAATCCTGACAGTCCTGTGGAGCATTGGACCAGCCACCGTGCGGGAGGTCTACAACGCGATCTGCCGGCGGCGTCCGGCGCAATACAGCACCATTCTGAAATTCATGCAGATTATGGCCGAGAAGGGCCTGGTGCGGCGGGACGAGAAGCAGCGCGCGCACGTTTACGAAACGGCGCGGCCACGCGAGTGGACCCAGCGGCAGCTCGCCGGAGATCTGCTGGAGCGTGCTTTCAGCGGGTCGGCCAAGGCGCTCCTGATGGGCGCGCTGTCGGCGCGAAGAGCTACCAAACAGGAGCTGGCCGAAATGCGCGAGCTGCTGGACGACCAGCGGAAGCACGAGAAATGAAGTGGCTCGAAGCGTTGCTCGAAGCATGGGTCGCGACTCCGCTGGCCGGGGCGGCGGGCTGGGCGCTGCTCGACTCCCTGTGGGAAGGCGCCATCGTCGCGGCGGCGCTCGTGGTGGCGCTGATGGTGCTGCGGTCGCCGCGCGCCCGCTATGGCGCGGCCTGGGCAGCGATGCTCGCGACTTTTATCGCATTCGGCGTGACCCTGGTCCGCGCGATGCCGGCGGACGGTCAGGTCCTGCGCGTGCTAACTCCGCACGCTTTCCCGTGGAATGTTGCGGCCGTGGGCGGGTCCTTGCCTGCGCGTTCGGACCTGGCCGCGGTGGCGCCTTGGCTCGCGCCGTTTTGGGCCGCTGGCGTGACCCTTTTCTACCTGGGGCAGGCGACCGGCTGGATATCGGTATACCGGCTGCGCCGGCGAGGCGTGTGTTGCGCGTCCGCGCACTGGCAGGAAACGGTCGTGCGCTTAAGCGCCCGGTTGCGCGTTACGCGGCCAGTGGTTCTGCTGGAGTCTTGCCTGGCGGATACGCCGGTGGTGCTGGGGCATTGGCGCCCGGTCATTCTGACGCCGGTCGGAATGCTGGCCGGGCTGCCCGCTGGGCAGGTGGAAGCCATTCTGCTGCATGAACTGGCGCACATCCGCCGCGCGGATTACCTGGTGAATGCCTGCCAGCGATTGGTGGAGGGCATTTTCTTTTATCACCCGGCGGTCTGGTGGATGTCCGGCGTGATCCGCGCCGAGCGCGAAAACTGTTGTGACGATGTGGCAGTGGCCACCAGCGGCGATGCGCGGGAGTACGCCGCGGCGCTGGCGGCCCTGGAACAGAACCGCTGCTCCGGCCGGTCGCCGGCGGTCGCAGCTACAGGAGGGAATCTGGTGAAACGTATCCGACGTCTGCTTTATCCGCGAGGTCCGCATGGCGCTTGGATGCCATTAGCCGCCGCGCTGGTTCTTATGGTCACCGCCGCGCTGGCGCTCAACGCATGGCAATCGGGGCCGCCGCCAAAGGTCGTCCCCGATTCGCCCTACGTGAGATGGCTGAATGAAGATGTGGTCTATATCGTCGCCGACCGGGAACGCGCGGCGTTCCTGAAACTGGGCAGCGACGAAGAGCGAAAGATATTTATCGAGCAGTTCTGGCAGCGGCGCAATCCTACGCCCGGCGCGGCGGAAAACGTATTTAAGATTGAGCACTACCTGCGGATTGCCTACGCGAACACGCATTTCGAGACCCCATCCGGCGGCGAGGGCTGGCAGACCGATCGCGGCCACATCTACATCGTCTACGGTCCGCCGGACGAGATCGAATCCCACCCCAAACCGAAGGGGCGGTACGCTTTCGAAGAGTGGATGTACCACCATGTGGAAGGCATTGGCGACAATGTGACCGTCACCTTTGTCGATCGGACAGGAAGCGGTGACTGGCGCCTTGCGCCCGGGAGGGACTCTTTCAAGAGCAAAGGAGCGGCCTGAGAGGCCGCCGCAGGCTAAGAGCCTGCCCCACGCGCGGGTAGCTGGATGCCTTCTCCGAGTTTCGCCACACCGGGAATGGTTACCGGCAGGCGGCCGCGAATGGGAGACTCTCCGAACAGCGCCTTGGCGGCCGCGGTTTCCGATGGCGGCACGGTGCTGAAGGTCAGCAGGAAAGCGGCCGCTTTGGGAAATCGGCGCACCAGGTACGGATTGCCCAGCGCGATCAGGGCCACCGGTTTTCCGGTCGAGAGCAGCGCGTCGAGCATGCGCGGGAATTCGCCGCCCAGCGCTACGTCGCCTCGATAAGCCGACACCGAAGCGAAGGCCGCCACCGCCACGCTCTCGCAGCCCGCGGTCTTTTCCACGGCCGCATCCAGCGAGGCGCCGGCCAGCGAGGCATCCAGTTGCAGTACCGTGGCGTTCTTCTCGCGGCGGCGGACTTCCTGCGCGAACTCCAGGCCCTCGCTCGAATAGTGGCTCTCGGCGAGAATCAGGAAGCAGGTTTTGTCCGGCGCGCGCAGCGGCAGCAGACTGCCTTCATTCTTCACCAAGGTGACGGCGCGGCTGGAGATCTCCTGCGCGCGCTCCTGATCTTCCGGCATGTCCACCTGGTCGCCGATGGCTTCCAGATCCACCGTAGCGCGGCGGCCCAGCCCCACGCGTTCCTTGGCGGCCAGCAGGCGGGCCACGCTCTCGTCGATGCGGGCGCGGGTAAGGCGGCCGCCGGCGACAGCGGCCAGGATGGCTTTGACGGCCGCGTCGGGATCGGGCGGCATGACCAGCACGTCGGCGCCGGCTGCGAGCGCCAGCACGGCGGCCTCGCCGCCCGAATAGCCCTGCGCGATGCCGCCCATCTCCAGCGCATCGGTGACCACTATTCCCTTGAACCCCATTTCACCGCGCAGAAGGCCGGTCAGGATGGCGGGCGAGAGCGTAGCAGGCACATCGGCGGGGGCCAGCGCGGGCACCGCGATATGCGCGGTCATGATGGCGTCCACGCCCGCCTTGATAGCGGCGCGGAACGGCGGCAGTTCCACGCTGTCCAGGCGCGCGCGCGGCGCGTCGATCACGGCCAGGTTCAGGTGGGTATCGACTGCCGTATCGCCGTGCCCGGGGAAATGCTTGGCGGTGGTCAGCACGCGATATTGCGGGTCCGCCCGCGTGCCCTCGATGAAGGCCGCCACGAGCGCCGAGACCTGCGCGGGATCCTCCCCATAGGAGCGAATATTGATGATGGGGTTGTCTGGATTGTTGTTCACGTCCGCTACCGGAAAGAAGAGCCAGTGAACACCCATGGCGCGAGCCTCGCGGGCCGTCACCTGGCCCTCGAAGCGCGCCAGCGCCGGGTCGCCGGCAGCCCCAAATGCCATGGCCTGCGGAAACACGGTAGTGCTATCCACGCGCATGGAGGCGCCCCGCTCGAAGTCGCCGGCTACCAGGAGCGGCACCCGCGAGAGCTTCTGCATGCGGTTGAGAAAAGCTCCCAGCGCGTAGGGTTGCGCCTTCTGGGTGACGCGGCCATTGTTCCAGTTCACCAGCACCATGCCGCCCACGCGCGTCTCGCGGACCAGTTTCATGAACTGCCGGTACTCCCGCGAGCGGCTGTTGGGCGCCGCGCCGTGGAACGGGATGAAGATCAACTGCGCCACCTTCTCGCGGAGGGTGAGGGTCTTCATCCAGCGGCGCACGAAGGCGGACTGAGGGGCGGGATGCGCCGGCGCGCCGCGCAAAACCACTGCTACGGCCAGCCACAAAAGGAAACTGCGGAAGCGGAACACAACTCCAGTGTACTCGGGCAGGCTTGGAGGGCGGGCAATTTTGCCCGCAGCCGGCTTTCAGCCGGCTCTGGCCGCCTAAAAAGGCGGCTGCGGCCACGATTGGCCGCCCTCCGGTTCTATGGCGGCCCAACGGGCGAGAGGGGCGCCAGAGCTACAACCTTGGTTCCGGCGCCCGGCCGGGAGGAGATGGATAGCGATCCGCCGACAGCCCGCAGGCGTTCGCGCATGGCGACGATTCCCAAACCCAATCCGGGCTCCACGGCGGATGGACTAAAACCCGCGCCGTCGTCGCGGATGGCCAGCCGTATACCCTCGTTGGCGCGGCTCAGCGTGACCCAGACGCGACGGGCGTGCGCGTGTTGCGCGACGTTCGCCAGAACGTCTTCGGCAATGCGATACAGCGTGGAAGTGGCGTGGACGGGAAACCGCGCGGAGATGCCGCGGTGCACGTAGTTGACGGGAATACCGTGTCTGCGGGTGAATTCCGCGCAATAGTCGCGCAGGGCCACGGCCAGACCGAAGTGGTCCAACACGGCCGGATAGAGATCGCCGGAGAGCTGGCGGAGGTCGCGGCCGAGGCTGGCCACGCAGTCCTCCACGGCCTGCCACTGCCCAGGGACGGGGGCGCGGGCAGCCAGGTGGGCCGCTTGCAGGGTCAGGGCGGCCAGCCGTTGGATCAAGCCGCCATTCAGCTCCGTAGCCACCCTGCGGTGCTCTGCTTCCCGCTCGCGGAACAGGCGGGCGGCCAGCGCCAGCAGTTCTTCACGTCCGCGGATCAGGGCTTCCTGTTTTGCCAGCAGGGCCTTCTCGGCGATGCGCCGATGGGTGACGTCGCGGGAATTCAAAATGATGCCATCCCCAGGGTCGGAACGGAGCTTGCGGGCAATGCTTTCCAGGGTTCGCCAGGCGCCGTCCTTGCCGCGGAAGCGGTATTCGGCGGCGTGCTTGCGCCCCGGGTGGTCGATGCAGTCGCGCAGGAGCTTGCGGACGGCTGCGACGTCGTCCAGGTGCACGAATTCAAAGATCGCGTGGCCAGCCAGTTCCTCGGGCTTGATTCCCAGCACGGCTTCGGATGCCGGACTCTGATAGCGAATGTTACCGCCCGCCGCCAGCACCGTGGCCACGTCCACCGGGTTTTCCGCGAGCGCGCCATAGTGCGCTTCGGCGTGCCGGATTTTCTGGGCGAGCAGTACCTGACTGGTGATTTCGGGATGCGAGATCACCACCCCGATGTGGGGCCGGCGGAGCGGGCGGACGATCAGGCGGAACCAGGCCTTCCGGGTAGGAGAGGGGCTGGGGTAATCCAGGCTGAAGTGAGGAGCGGCGCCGCGCAGGACGCTCTCGATTCCGCTGGCCGCCTCCAGAGCACGTTCGGAGAATGCGCCCGTGGAAGCCCGGCAAACTCGCAGGTAGTTGACGCCCAGGCCGCAGCGGCTGAGGCTGCCGCCGTTTTCGATGGCCGACTGGTTCCAGGTCTGGTTGGCCACGACAATCGTGCCTTCCCGATCCAGCACGCACACGCGCTCCGGAAGCGAGTCGAACGCGGTCCGGACTATCCCGTCAGGCTCGGCGGACGGATTCCCGGCGGACATGGGGACAACCCGGGGTTACGTTACGGCTCCGTTTGCGAAGCGGACGCGAGCTACCAGCCAGTCCGATGCGCAGGATAAACAAGGGTCCTGCCCCTCGTGCGTACAGCAGGACCGAGGGGCGGCCAGCCCAAGCTTCTCAGCCAGCGCTACCAGGACGATCTTCGACTCAAGCAAGCGACGCAGCTCTACCTCAAGGTCCCCCACAGTCACGTTTGTCGGCGGTCGCGCCCCGCGATGGGTTACGTTTTGTGGCATTACAACCCCCCGCCACCCTGCGACGCTGGTGGCATCTTTTCGTACATTAAAGTCGCGACATTACCACGCGCAATAGACTTAAATCGGATTGTTTTGCCGTATAAAATGCGATAGCGGTGTCGTTGTTTATACTACATGGAGGTGCCCGATTGCCAATCGGCCAGCAGGTTGGCAACCTGCCCCACACCGGATCAATCGCAGAGGTGGTGATGCAGCGCGTAATGCATCAACTCAATGGTGGTGGCCATGTTCATCTTGACTAGAATGCGCGCGCGATAAGTGCTGACGGTGGTGACTCCCAAGTGCAGCTCTTCCGCGATCTGGGAGACGGCCTTGCCCGCCCCGATCATGCGCAGGATTTCAAATTCGCGGTCGGACAATGTTTCGTGGATGGGGCGCCCGGAATCCTCACTCAAGTCGGCCGCCAGTATCTCCGCCAGCGCGGCGCTCACATACATGCCGCCGGCCAGCACCTTGCGCACGGCCTTGACCAATTCTTCGGGAGCGCTTTCCTTATTCATATAGCCGACGGCGCCGGCTTTCAGAATGCGTTTGGCATACTGGTCTTCGGGATGCATGCTCAGGACCAAAACGGGAAGCTTGGGCCGGGTCAACTTGAGATCCCGGAGCGCGTCCAGGCCGCTGCGGCCCGGCATGGTGATGTCCAGGATAAGCAAGTCCCATGCGGCGTCCCGAACTTGGGAAAGGGCCTCGTCGGCATCCTTGGCTTCGCCGCAGACAACCCCCTTCAAGTCGCGCATGAGGATTTCCTTCAATCCGCGGCGCAGGATGGCGTGATCGTCGGCGATGAGCACCCGGATCACCCGATGGCCACCGCCTTCGCTCGATTGACGGGAATGCGGACGCGTACCGTGGTGCCGCCTTGGTCATCGCCGGCGATGATGAGATCTCCTCCGCGCAGAGAAGCGCGCTCGCGCATGCCCAGGATGCCCAGGGAGCCGGCGGCGGAGAGTTGGTCTTCCCGGATGCCACGGCCGTTGTCGCGAACCTCCAGGGTGAGATGGCCGGCGTCTTCAGACAGGACGGCTCTCACCCGGCTGGCGCCGGCGTGCCGGACGACATTGGTCAAGGTTTCCTGGAAAATGCGAAACAGCGCGGTGGCGGAATCGGCGTCGATGGCCGCGTCCGGCGCGGGCGCGCTGACCAGGCACTCAATTCCCGTGCGCGCCTGAAACTCTTCGGCGCCCCATTCCAGAGCGGCCACCAAGCCCAGATCGTCCAGGATTCCGGGCCGGAGCTCGGTCGAGATCCGGCGCACCGAATGAATCGTTTCGTCGACCAGTCCGGAGAGATCGTCGATCCGCTGCAACTGTTGGTCCCGGCCGGGCATGGCTTTCAGCGCGGCCAGGTCGATTTTGACGGCGGTCAGGGATTGTCCCAACCGATCGTGCAGTTCACGGGCCAGGGATGCCCTTTCCTCCTCCCGAACGCTCTGCAGTTGAGCGGTGAGGGCGTGCAACTGCTCGAAGGACCGCTGCAAATCCCGTTCGGCGCGCTTGCGCTCGGTAATATCCTCCAGGACCATCGCGATTCGATCGACGCCGGCGGGACCCTCGATGGGGTAGTACGACGCGAAGATGTCGCGCCGGCCGAGACCGGGAAAGGCCGACTCCCATTCATATTGCACGGCGCGGCCCTCAAAACATTCATCCAGTTTGCCGGTCAGGGCCGCCATGGCGTCCTGTCCCAATACTTCGGACACCAAATGGCCAACGACCTGTTCGCGCCGCAGGCCCCGATAGTCGAGGAACGCCTGGTTGGCAATCAAATAGTGGTACTTGCGATCGATCACGGCGATTTGCTCGGACACACCCTCCACGGCTTTTTCATAATCGCGCAATCGGGCTTCGGCATTCTTCCGCGCGGTGATGTCCAACTGGATCCCATCCCAGAGCGTGCTTCCGTCGCCCAGACGGCGCGGCGTTGAGGAAATGTGCATCCAGCGAACCTGGCCGTCGCGGCGGCGCTGGCGGACCTCGATGTCGAAAACCCGCAGGTATCTGGCGGATGCTTCTTCGGCGGCATCCAGAGCCGCGCGATCCTCTTCCAACACCAAGCCGTAGAGCACCGCGGCATGCCGCAAAACCTCCTCGACGGGGACGCCGGTCAGCGATTCGATCCCGGCGCTCCCGTAGAGAAAGCGCATGTTGCCATCACGGTCGCGCATAATCTGATAAACCCAGCCGTTCGGAATGTGGTCCGCCAAGGACTGCAAACGGGCGTGCGCTTCCCGGGCGGAGCGGGTGGCGGACACGGCTTCGGTGAAGCTGGCGGAGAGCAGCAAGCCCGTGGCTGACAGGAAAGCGAGATAAACCTGCACCGTCAGCAAGCGCTCCAATTGGCTGCCGCCCCCCCAGAGCAGCGGTCCGGTACCCAAGGGTTGGCCGGCGAAAACGAGCAACGCCAGCACCCCCAGCGCTAGCGTGACGGTGCGCTGTCCGAGCCGCAGGGCAGGCCAGCAGAGCAAGGCCACCAGCATATAAGGATAGGCTCCGAAATATGCGCCGTAGGGATAGGCCGTTCCGCCCGCCAGGGACACCATCAAAGCGGCCGCGCACCAGATCTGCAAAAACAATACGGACTCGAACGTGCGGTCCCAGCGCGGGACGATGAGCGGGCGCTTCAGGTCGAGCCAGACCAGAATCAGGGGAGCGACCAGCAGCATGCCGAGACCGTCGGAAATCCACCAGGTGCTCCACACGCGTTGGAACGGG
>Ga0181525_10003205_pt1 | contig 13060 bp, 8 predicted proteins | sample PEATcosm2014_Bin_48_FD_121100 | JGI IMG/M metagenome (GOLD analysis project Ga0181525, IMG submission 121100) | Peatland microbial communities from MTU Mesocosm Facility, Houghton, MI, USA - PEATcosm2014_Bin06_10_metaG | ecosystem: Environmental > Terrestrial > Soil > Wetlands > Peat | place... | reverse complement strand
TAGGTCACAATGGGTTCGTCGGGACGATCATGTGGTGCGACCCGGACCGTGCCGGCGAGGAGTACGAACATGCCGGGTGCGACTTCTCCCGCGCGTGTCAGAAATTCTCCGTTCTTGAATTGGCGCAGCTGGCCGAAGCGGCGCAACCGGTCGATTTCCGCCATGGCCAGCTTCGGAAACATCTGATCCCGGCGCGTGTCCATAACGGAAACGGAAGGGGCGCTTTGAGACACGTGTTGACTCCCGGCCAGTGTTGCGGTCGCTCACCCTATCGCGAAATCGCGGCGCGCGCCCAGCATCTGCGGCTTGGCTAATTTTGTATACCGAAAGCGAGAACTCCGGCTACCAGTTGAACATCGTGCCGTCTTCCAGACGGTTCACCGGCAGGCTGGCCGGGCGATAGGGATAGCGGGCCGCCAACTCTTCATCGATATCGACGCCATGCCCCGGCACGTCTCCCGGATGGAGATAGCCGCCGGCGAAGCTGTAAGCGTGCGGGAACACCGCGTCGGTCTCGGCGGTGTGCCGCATATATTCCTGGATGCCGAAATTCGGAACCCACAGATCGAAGTGCAACGCAGCGCCCATGCACACCGGCGACATGTCCGTTGCACCATGGCACCCCGTCTTCACATTGTTCAGCTCCGCGAGATGAGCGACGCGGCGCAGATGGCTGATTCCGCCGCCATGGGCGACGGTCATCCGGATGTAATCGATGAGCTGCTCTTCGATCAGCTGCTTCGCATCCCACACGGTGTTGAACACTTCACCGACCGCCAGAGGCGTCGTCGTGTGCTCGCGAACGAGCCGGAACGAAGCTTGATTTTCAGCGGGCGTCGCATCTTCCAGCCAGAATAGCCGATAGGGTTCCAGGTCCTTGCCGAGACGTGCGGCTTCGATCGGCGTCAGGCGGTGATGGGCGTCGTGGAGGAGATGCACGTCCCACCCGAGAGCCTTGCGCGCCGCTTCGAACAATTTCGGAACGGTCGGGAGATACTTCGTCGTCGACCAGACGTTCTCGGTCGGCAGGCGCGCGTCGGCGGGTTCGTAAAACAGCTTGTCCTTGGAAACGCCGTAGGTGCTGGCGAGGCCCGGCACACCGCTTTGCAGGCGGATCGCGTGGTAGCCGAGTTCGCGATAGCGCTCCGCCTCCTCGATCGTTTCCTCGATCGTATTGCCGTTGGCGTGGCCGTAGACCATCACGCCCTCGCGGCTGGCGCCGCCCAGAAGCTGGTACAGCGGCATGTTCGCGGCTTTCGCCTTGATATCCCAAAGTGCGGTGTCGACGGCGCCGATTGCCGCCATCGTCACAGGTCCACGACGCCAATAGGCGCCGCGATAGAGATATTGCCAGATGTCCTCGATCCGGTGCGCGTCCCGGCCGATCAGCGTTGGGATGACGTGGTCGCGGAGATAGGAAACCACGGCGAGCTCGCGGCCGTTGAGCGTCGCGTCACCGACACCGTACAGCCCGTCGACCGTTTCAATTTTCAGCGTGACGAAGTTGCGGCCGGGACAGGTGACGATAACTCTCGCGTTTGCGATCTCGAGCATTTCCGTGGCTCCTGAACGTCGGCGCCCGGTCAGCGGCGCACGTCGAGTCCTTCCTGGGTCAGAAACGCCTTTACGTCAGCTTCCGTCACGAGATTGAAATCTCCGGGGATTGCGTGTTTCAGGCACGCCGCGGCAAGCGCGAAATCGAGGGCATCCTGGTCGGTCATGTCGGCGAAGAGTCCATGCAGAAGACCCGCCGCAAACGCGTCACCGCCGCCGATGCGATCGACGATACCGGGCAAGGATATCGTGCGTGTGCCGACCTCGCTGCCGTCGCGCATGAACATCGCCGCGGACAGATCTTGATGATCGACCGCATGCTCCCGCCGGAATGTCGATGCAATCCGCTGCAGATTCGGAAACGCCTGGAATGCCGCTTTCGCAGCTTCGCGGCGGCGGTCCGCTCGGTCTACGGACTCGAATTTGCGGCCGAGCACGAGGGCGATGTCGCGCTCGTCGACGAAAGCGATATGAGCGTTGGCGAGCAGGCCTCGAAGGATCGCCGGACCGTCGCCATTCCAGGCGGCCCAGAGCTTGCTCCGGTAATTGCCGTCGAAGGAGACGAGCACGCCGAGTTCGCCGGCGATCTTGACCGCCTTTATCGCCGCCGCGGCCGCGTTCGGTCCCACCGCCGGGGTAACGCCCGAAATGTGCAGCAGCCCCGCGCCCGGAAGCGCTTTCCGCCAATCTACGGTGTCGGGCGCGGCTTGCGCGAACGCAGAGCCCGCGCGGTCGTAGACGACCTCGGACGGGCGCAGCACGGCGCCGGGCGTGAGGAAGTAAAGGCCCATGCGGCCCGGCACGAAGACGACGCCGCTCACGTCGACCCCATGGCGACGAAGCTCGTCCCGCGCCGCACGCCCCAGTGCGTTGTCGGGAACGACGCTCACCATGCGCGCGGTTCGGCCGAACTGCGACAGCGACACGGCCACATTGGCTTCGGCGCCGCCGAACCGAACATCCAGCCGCGGCGATTGCAGCAGAAGCTCGTTATCGGGAGCGGAAAGTCGGATGAGGATTTCGCCGAAGCAGACGATGGGACCAGTGGAGTTCATGCGCGCATCATCGATTCTGTCCCGAGCGTCGGACCATCATAGTCTCGCGGACGCACCCCGGCGAGGTGGAAAATGTCCCGCCAATGGCCTATGCAGACCGTCATGCCGTCGCCAATGCCCAAGACCGTCGAAGACCTCATGGGGCTCGGCCCCGTGATCCCGGTGATTACCATCGCACGGGCCGAAGACGCCGTACCGTTGGCGACCGCGCTGATCGCCGGTGGGATCCGGGTCTTCGAGGTGACTCTTCGCACGCCGCCAGCGCTTGAGGCGATCACCGCCATGCGCGGCGTCGAAGGCGCGGTCGTGGGGGCCGGCACTGTTCTCAATGCGGGAGACGCCGAACGTTCCGTCCGGGCCGGCGCGCAATTCATCGTCAGCCCGGGCCTGACCGAAAATCTTGCGGTCGCCGTCAAGGCGCTCGCGCTGCCGTTTCTTCCGGGGATCGCTGTGCCCGCCGACATCATGCGCGGTCTCGATCTCGGCCTCGACCGCTTTAAATTCTTTCCCGCCGAGATTTACGGCGGCGCCAAGGCGTTAAAGTCTTTTGCCGGCCCGTTTCCGCAAATTCGCTTCTGCCCGACGGGTGGCGTGACGCAAGCGAACGCCGCGGATTTTCTGGCGCTGCCGAATGTCGGTTGCGTCGGCGGCACGTGGCTCACGCCCCAATCGGCGATCGACGCCGGCGACTGGGCGCAGATTACGGCGCTCGCGGCCCAGGCTTCCGCGCTCCGGCCCTGACGTGCACCGCGCTTCCCTGAAAGATCCGCCCCGCTTTCGCCTCGCACATCGGACCGAGCCGCATCTGGTGTTCGAAAGCGAAGCGGGATTCACCGCACATCTCTTTGTGCTCGAGCCGGGTGTCGTCCGCATAGCGATCCTTTCCGGCCAGCACTTTTCGTTCGGCCGCACCTGGTCGATCGCTCCCGGTCTGGATGATGTTGCCGAGAACGGTAGAGACCGCTTCGATACATCGGGATTTTCGACGCCGCCTTTTGAGATCGTGGAAGAGCAAGACCGGACCATCGTCGCGACGGACGCGTTGCGCGTCACGATTTCCCACATCGGCTTCCATTGTGTCTGGGAGATGGCGACGACAAACGGTTGGCGCGAAATCGCGCACGATCGGCAGACGCAGGCTTACAATTTCGGCTGGTGGGGATCCAAGATCCATCACTATCTCGCGCGGCGCCCGACGGAGCGTTATTACGGCCTTGGCGAAAGAAGCGGAGACATGGATCGCGCGCTGCGCCGCTTTCGCCTCAAAGGCACCGACGCGATGGGGTATAGCGCGCGGACTTCGGATCCCCTTTACAAACATATCCCGTTCTACATCACGCAGGATGCGGCGGCGGGAACGGCGTTCGGCATTTTCTACGACACCTATTCCGATTGCGAATTCGATTTCGGCGCGGAGATCAGCAACTACCACGGTCCCTATCGGAGCTTCATCGCCGACAGCGGCGATCTCGACTATTACGTGATCGCGGGTCCAGTACTCCCTGACGTCGTGCGCCGCTTCACTTGGCTGACCGGCAAGCCAGCACTTCTGCCGAAATGGGCGCTCGGCTATTCCGGCTCGACGATGAGCTATACCGATGCGCCCGACGCCCAGGCGCGCATGGCGGATTTCATCGAGAAATGCCGCGCGCACGATATCCTGTGCGACTCGTTTCACCTGTCCTCCGGCTATACGAGCATCGGTTTGCGCCGGCACGTGTTCCACTGGAACCGCGAGAAATTTCCGGACCCGGCGGAATTCGTCCGGTCCTATCACGCGGCGGGGATAAGGCTCTGCGCCAACATCAAACCATGCCTTCTCGCGGACAACCCGCTTTTCGAGGAGGCGCGGACGAACCGCCTCATCGTTTGCGACGCAGCCGGAGAACCCATTTGGACGCAATTCTGGGACGGCCTCGGCGCCTATGTCGATTTCACCAATCCCGCGGCGCGGAAATGGTGGGGCGATCACGTGACATCGGCGCTTCTCGAACATGGGATCGACTCCACCTGGAACGACAACAACGAATTCGAGATCGTGTCGCCTGACGCCGTCGCGCATGGTTTCGACGGCCCGCTTGCCGCGCAGGACTGCAAGCCGTTGCAGAGCCTCCTCATGATGAAGACGTCGCGCGATGCACAGCGTGAATTTTCGCCGGAGCGCCGCCCATTTCTCGTTTCGCGGGCCGGTGCGGCCGGCATGCAGCGTTATGTGCAGACCTGGTCGGGCGACAATTTCACGTCGTGGGAAACGCTCCGATACAACATCAAGATGGGCCTCGGTCTTGCGCTCTGCGGCGTATCGAACGCGGGCCACGATGTCGGCGGCTTTGCCGGGCCCGCGCCGGACCCGGAGTTGTTCGTGCGTTGGGTCGAGGCCGGGATATTCATGCCGCGCTTCAGCATCCATTCCTGGAACAGCGACAAGACCGTCAACGAACCCTGGATGCATTCGGACGCGACGCCGACGATCCGCGCGCTCATTGCACTGCGCTATTCGCTTCTGCCCTATCTCTACGATTTGATGTGGCGTCATCACCACGATTGCGAGCCCATCTGGCGCCCGACCTTCTTCGACTTCCCCGACGATCCGCGCTGTTGGGACGAGGCGGACGCTTACATGCTGGGCGCCAATCTCCTCATCGCACCGGTCTGCGCGCCGGGTATGCGCGAGATCGAGGTTTATCTGACCGCCGGCGCCGATTGGGCGGATTTCTGGAGTGGATCGAGTTTTGCGGGCGGTCAGTCTATCGCCGTCGAGGCGCCGCTCGGCCGGCCGATCGTCTTCGTACGCGATACCGCGGCCATTCCGCTGAACGTGGCAGAGCAGCACTTCGATCGTCGCGCGGACGCACGCGCTTTCGCGGCATTCCCTCCGGCACGCGGAACGGTTGAAGCGGTGTGCTACGAGGACGACGGCGAGAGCGAAGCCTGGCGCCGAGGCGCGCACGGCTTCTGGACTCTCAAGATCGATTGTGCCGACCGCCTCATCCTACGCTGCGGCAAGAAGGGACCGTTGCCGCCAGCGTCGAAAACGTTGGCGATAGTGTTCCGCACATGTGAGAAGCGTCCGCTCGAGATCGTCGGCGGCAAATTGGTATCGGACAAAATCGCCGGCAACTGGCGCAAGGCTGTGATCGCGACCGACGCCTGACGCCCGCTCAGTGATATTGATGCGGATAGGCCGGATTGAGGTCCATGTAGCGGTCGCGCAACTCAAGCTGGCGCGATGTCAGGGCTTGCGCTTTGCCCTTGATGAAAATCGCCTTGGGCTGCGTCAGCGGTTCGAAGGGATCGCCGCTCCAGACAACCACATCGGCAGCTTTTCCGGGTTCGAGTGATCCGGTGCTTTCGGCGACGCCGAAGGCGCGCGCGGGGTTGATTGTAATGGCCTTGAGCGCGGCCTTCCACGGCAGGCCATAGGCAACCGCATCGCCTGCGAGATAGCGCAGTTCACGCACGCGATAGTTCTCTGCGGTCGCAGCCACGATGATTTCCACACCCGCCGCGTCGAGCTTCGCCGCGTTGTCCATCCGGGCTGCGACCCGTTCGAAGTCCTCAGGCAGGTCGTCGGTCGGATTGAGAATGACGGGGACGTGTGCTGCGGCGATCTCGTTCGCCACACGCCAGCCTTCGTCCGCACCGTCGAGGATGATCTTGAGCTTCTCCGACCGCGCGACGGCGAGCGCCATGCGGATGTCGGACGCGCGCTGGACGCCGACGATCACCGGCATCCGGCCTTCGACGACCGGCACAAGCGCCTCAAGGTCGGGCTTGGAGAGCGCATAGGCGCGCGTCTGGTTGCGCTCGTAAGCGGCGCGATTGCGCGCGTAGCTGCGCACATCGTCGAGAATTTCCTTGAGCTCCACGACGGCCGCGTTGCGCGATCCGCCCGCGTGATCGCCGCCCGATTGGCCGAGATCGAGGACCATCGCCGCATGCGGTTTGACGAGAATGTCGCTGCCCTGGCCGAGCCTGATCACCGCAGCCTGGCCTGCAAAGAGCGCCTCGTGCGGAGCTTCGCCCCTTCCATCGAAACCGTATTCCGGCGTAACGACGGCGCTGGTGATGCCGGCGAGACGCGCGAGCGGGATCACCGTGGAATCGGGATTCAGCGCATATTGGACATCGAACGCCGCCGTGATCTCCTTCGAGCGGGTCGAGAGATCGCGCGTGCCGTCGCCGGGCCCGGCCGTCATGTCGCCGAGCTCGATCGCGTCTTCGTCGACGCCCACTTCGGTTTCGGCGAGCCCGGCATCGGCCGCGAAAAGACCGGGCGTCACCACCGCGCCGTGTGCGTCGATCACTTCCGCGCCTTGCGGCACTTTCACGTTTGCGCCCACGGCCGCAATCTTGCCGTCGCGGATAATGACCGTGCCCGACGCGATCTCGTCCTGCGGGCCGGCGGTGAAGATATGCCCGCCGACGATGGCGATCGTCTGGGCGGATGCGAACGCCGGAGACAACAGCGCAGCCGTCGCTGCAAGCAAAAGTGCGCGGCGCATCATGGGTTCTCCTCGCCGGGCTGTCCGACCATGAAGTCGGATTTCGCCTGGAAATGCGGATCGTGCCGGTCGTAAGCGAGACCGCCGTCGATATAGACTTTCTGCGTCAGCGCGTAGATCGAGAAGGGATCCTTGTCCCAGATCACGACGTCGGCGCGCTTGCCCGTCTCCAGCGTTCCCGTCTGATCGAGAAGGCCGAGTTCCTTCGCCGCGTTGCGGGTGATCCATTCGATCGCTTCGCGTTCGGGAATATCGAGGCCCGCACGCCGGCCGGCCGAGAGCGCTTCCGCCGCTTCCTGATTGAGACGCTGAGCGAGATTCGGATCGTCGGAATGGATGGTGACGCAGGCGCCCGCCTTGTGCACGAGCGCCGCGTTCTCTTCAATCGCGTCATAGGCCTCGAGCTTGAAGCCGCCCCAATTCGCCCAAACCGTCACACAGACATCGTTGGCCTTCAGGAGATCGGCGATCTTGTAGGCTTCCACCGCGTGGTGGAACGTCTGCACGTGGTAGCCGAACTCCTTCGAGATATCGATCATCTGCGCCATCTCATCGGCGCGATAGCAATGGTTCTGCACGAGGATCTTGCCCTTAAGCACGCCGACCAGCGTGTCGAGCTGCAGGTCGCGCTTCGGCGGATCGGCCTTTTCGCCGCGCGCGATCTTGGCGTGATACTCGTCCCATTTCCGCTCGTAATCGGCGGCGTTGATCCAGGCCGCGCGATAGCCGGCGACATTGCCCATGCGCGTGGAAGGCGCGCGGTTCTTCGAGCCGTAGACGCGCTTGGGATTTTCGCCGCAGGCCATCTTGAGGCCGTAAGGCGCGTCCGGGAATTTCATGCCCTGCACCGTGCGGGCGGGCACATTGCGCACGACGACCGAGCGGCCGCCGAACAGATTGGCCGAGCCCGGAAGGATCTCGATGGTCGTGACCCCGCCGCGCCGCGCGGTATTGAAGCCGGGGTCCTGCGGCCACACCGAATGTTCGGCCCAGACCTGCGCCGTATCCGGATCTGTCGCCTCATTGCCGTCGGAATGCGCCTGCACTTCGGGCGAAGGATAGACGCCCAGATGCGAGTGCACGTCGATGATGCCGGGCGTCACCCACGCGCCATGCGCGTCGATCGTCTCGTAGCCTGTGGGGACGGCGATGTTCTCGCCGATCGCCTCGATCCTGCCGTCGCGGATGAGGATGGTCCCCGACGCGATCTCGCCGCCCGTTCCCGTGAAGATATGGGCGCCGACAATGGCCGTCGGACCGCTCGGCAAGGGCTTGTAGGTGGACGGGAACGGGTTGGGGTTGGCGTCGGGATCGAGCCCGGGCGGCAACGCCTTCTGTGCCTGCTCCTGCTCGGCTGCGAAAGACGGCGCGCCCATTCCGGCGCAATTCAAAAACAGCGCGGCGAGCGTAACCGAGCCCGCGAGCCGGCGGATGTGAGGATTCACGGAATTTGCCCCTTTATGGAAAGGTTCGACGCCTTTGCCGACGCCAGAATTTCACAGGAAAGGGTCAGGTGTAAATGCGTGCCGCCCCGCTATGCCGGGAGGCGCCCGGCACGCTTTTCCAGCTGATGCAGCTCCCAAAGCTCCTGGCGGCTGAATTTCAGATGCGGCCAGGTTGCGAGCATGGCGGTCCGCCCGATCCTGCGCTCCAGCGCATGAAGACGCTTGAAGCTGTCCGCATCGACTTTGGTTAACGGGGCCACGTCGCCGCCTTCCCGCGCCAGCAGAACCTGCTCCGCTCTGATGACAAGTTCGGTGTGCAGCCGAAGATAGGCGAAAATGTCGGCGATGACCTTGGTGCCGAATCGCGCGGCGAGCGCGACGATCAATCGGCCGGCCTCGGTATGCACAAACTTTCCCGAGCGAATGTCGTCGAGAAGATTCTCATGCGACTCGTAGTCGTTGATGAGCCAGTCGTGGACGTAGTGCTCGCTCTTGTCGAAGAAGAACAGCAAAGACACCGGGAGCGCCACGATCGTGACAGCCGTGGAGATCAGCGGGTACGCCGTGAACTGGTTGAAGATCGAATGCAGCGAAATCGCCAGCACGAGGCCCGGAAGGTAGTTGAACGCGTTCAACAAAGTGTGGCGATCGGAGAGGATGTAGGTCGTGATGCCGAACACCGCCGTCACACCTCCGTGCATGATCGCGGTACCCAGTCCGCGCACCATCCAGACGCCCAGATCCGCATTCGGGAATACGAAGGCGTAATAGACGTTCTCGAACAGCGAAAAGCCCGCGCCTACCGCAAAGCCGAGAATTGCGGCATCGACGGCAAAGCCGATGCGGTTGCTGCGGAAGAAGTAGATCATCACGCCGGCCTTGAGCGTTTCCTCCAGCACCGGCGCGAGATAACGGCTGTAGTCCCTAAAGTTAAGGTGCAGCACGGACATCGCCGGGCCGCTGATGAAATAGGTCGCCCCCGCGGCGAGGACGCCCAGAAAGAGGACGCCCGTCACCGTCGCAATTCCGACCAGCTTGAAACTGTCGATATAGAGCAGGACCGCAAGGAACAGGAGCACCGGGACAAGCCCCAGGAGTGCTTCCAGCTCGACGTGAGAAAGCGACATTCTATCCCGCTCCGGCTTCGCTGCGGCGTTAGAGTACCTTCAACGATACCATGATTTCGTTTCGCCCGACGCGGCCATGTTGGAAGCCGAGCGCATCGCCGAAGGAGAGCGTCATCGGCAGGCGAACCGCAATGGAGAAGTTCCAGTCCATCTGGAAACCGACATCTTCGACCGTCTGCGCCGTGCTCATGCCGGGGTCGGCCTCGAGAACCCCCGTGAAGACCGCGGTGCGGGCGGAACTCAGATAGAACGAAGATGTTCCGACATCCTCGAAACGGATGGGCGGGAAGTTGAACTCGAGGACAGACTTCGCGAAATCGCTGGCCGCGATCTCATCGATGGCAAAACCCGGAAAGCTGTCAAAGTTGCGATAGCGCTTGATGTCGCCGCTGTCCACGAAGTTGTTGCCGAACGCTCCGAGATAGTAATAGCCGAGCGCATTGGCGCGATCGCCGCCGGTCATGCCCGCGGAACTATAGAGCCACACGGAGGAATGGTTCCACGGCAAGGCAAGACCGTAATCGAATCCGGCGCGCGCCTGCGGGAAGAATTCGTCTTTCGCGTAATTGCCGAGCAGCGTCAGATTGGCGCGATAGCCGGCTTCGTCGTCCACGGCGCCGAGCGAATGGTCGATGTCCGTATAGGTGATGGTGAATTTCTGCGTCGCGATCTGGGGATCGTGTGCTTCGACGTTCTGCGCGCCGGGCAGCGTGTCGAGACCCGTATATACGCCGCCGTCGATCGAATAGTCGAGCATGCGCGGCGGATCGTAGACGAGCACGTCGTGATAGCCGCCGAGCAGCGCGTCGCCTTTGCGGCTCCTGTCCGTGGGGCCGAACAGGTCGTAGAAATTGGCGTTGTTGTGCCAGTAGGTGAAATGCCAGTTGAGCGTCCGATAGGTGACGTCGCCGTGGAACTCCTGGCCGTCTTTCAAATCGCCCGCCGGCGAGAACGAGACGTTGGCGCTCAGAAGATTGTTCTGCAGCGGATCTTCCCATTGCGCATGCCAGCCGGCCGCCACGTGGCCGCGATAGCCCTCGATGATGGGATAGGTGCTGTCCAGGACCATCTCGTCCTCGGGCTTGTAGAAGCCGCGCTCCGTCACCATCGAATCGAGCGGCACGGTGGCGGGAGAAGGCGCGGCCCAGGTCTTGAGAACGGGATAGCGATCGACGATTTCCGTACCGAGGAATCGGATCGTACCGAGATCGTTCAGGGGCTTCGGTTCGATCCGCACGGGACGGAAACCTTCGCCCGTATATTCGTCGACGATGAGCGATCCGTCCGCCATCGGCAGCGGCCGGAAAAAGCCGGTATCCGTGTTGCTGACCACGTCGAAGGCGCCGGTCGCAATGTTGAAGCGATAGATGTTCGATACGCCGGTGTAATAGGCACTCGCATAGATGTACTTGCCGTCGGGCGAGAATACGCCACCTTCGGGCATGGACTGCCCAAGCGCGAACGATGCGATCGCCGTCGTCTGGCCATTGAGAAGGTCATCGATGCGATAGATATCGATATGCGTGTTGCCTCCGACATCGCTGACCGACGCGCTGAGGAGCGTGCCGTCTGGAGAAATGTCGAGGTCGAACAGCGCCACGCCGAAGGGAAAGGTGAAGACCTGGTTCCAGGAATCGTGTGCCGCGCGGACGCGGACAAGCGAATCGAGGCCGTCCAGGTGGCGGATGCCCCATATCGATTTGTCGGCCGGGTTGAAAGCGATGTCGCCAATGCGCGCGTGATCGAGGAGCGTGCGCGTCGCGCCGGTATCGATATCCACTTCCATCAAATTGCGGAAACCGTTGTTGTCGCTCGTGAAGTACGCCTTGCGAACGGTCGGATCGTAGGCGAGCGAGGTCGCGCGATAGAGCGCCGGTCCCTGGAAATCGGTGAGCTTGGTTTGCCGGCCATCCTTGAGCGAGATGAGGCCGATATTGCCGAGCTGGCCCACCGGCCTGAAGCCTGCGATGAGACTGTCGGTCTTGGGATCGTAGAAAGCGCGGGAGATCGAGCCCAGCCCGCGCCGCGTCACCGGCTGCTCCGGCGTCAGCGGATATTTGTCCAGTGCGGCCAGGTTCTTCTTCTGCCATTCGTGCTCGAATTGGATCCAGTCGGCCCAGGCCGCGTCGAGCGGCTTGCCGTAGATGTGCTCGAACTGGTCGGCGTAGTAGGCCTTGCTGTCATTGCCGCGCTTATGCAGCGCGACCAGCTTCTCCGGCCCATAGGTGAGCGCGAGATAGGAATCGAAGCGCGTGCCGTAGAGGTAGTCGTTCGACAGCGTCATGAAATCGACGGCAACGCCTTCCGATTCAAGGCCCAGCGGATCGTAGAAATGCGCGTCGTCGCGCACCATGGCGCGGAACACCATCTCGTCGTAGCCGCCCTGCGCACGGCCGAACCCGCCGTCCATCCAGGTTTCCATGAACACGGCAATGCCTTCGCGGTACCAGCGCGGCGACAGGGAGCGCGGCTGTGCGAGATAGTTGTAGAAGATCGTTTCCGGATGCTCGGTCACGGGTTGCGGCTTGCCGTGAAAGAAATTCCGCCAGAACGCGTCGTCGTCATTCCACGCGTCGAGCGTCGCGATGTGGACGAGCTCGTGGTTCATCAACGTGAAAAAGCGTTCGCCGTGATAATAAGTCTCGAACACGGTCGGGATGGGAGCAATGTCGACCGTCAGACTGTTGAACGGCGTCACGCTGGCGGTCGCGTTGCCGCCGTCGGAGAGATCGCGCAGATAGACGTTGGTCTTGTCCCACGGCGTCCATTCGAAAGTCCTGCGTTGAAACGCGAAGGAGTTCTCGAAGGCCTTGCCGACATAGGGCGTGAGATAGGTTTGAATGGGGTCGTAATAAAGCAGGCGGAGATCCGGCGTCTCCAGCTTGCTGACGTAATACTCCTCCGCCCGAGCCTGCGTGCCCAACAGGACCGCCGCGGCCAGACAAAGCGCCCCTACGCGCGCCCCCATACCAAATGCCCCTTCGATTCCCCGGCCGCACTCTGACAGGAGCCGCGCTCAAAAAAAAGCCGCCGGTGGAAGCCGGCGGCCCTTTAATCCAACCCCGATTGTTCTATTGCTGATTTGAGGCGTTGTTGGCGGCCGAATTGGCAGCCGCGTTGTTCGCCGCATTGCGCGCCGCCATCGACGCTGCGTTGTTCGCCGCATTCGCCGCCGCATTGTTGGCCGCGTTGCGCGACGCGTTGTTGGCCGCATTGCGCGCCGCCATCGACGCCGCGTTGTTCGCTGCATTGTTGGCTGCGTTACGCGACGCCATCGACGCCGCGTTGTGGGCCGCATTCGACGCCGCGTTGTTGGCCGCGTTGCGCGACGCCATCGAGGCCGCGTTGTTCGCCGCATTCGACGCCGCGTTGTT
>Ga0181525_10003200_pt1 | contig 13073 bp, 8 predicted proteins | sample PEATcosm2014_Bin_48_FD_121100 | JGI IMG/M metagenome (GOLD analysis project Ga0181525, IMG submission 121100) | Peatland microbial communities from MTU Mesocosm Facility, Houghton, MI, USA - PEATcosm2014_Bin06_10_metaG | ecosystem: Environmental > Terrestrial > Soil > Wetlands > Peat | place... | reverse complement strand
TTTGATTTGCTGCCAGATCCTGTGAAGAAATGTACTTGTCAAATACCTTACTCTCCTCATCAACAACATCAAATAGAGCCATGAATGCTGCCTCGGCTGCCAACTTCACAGGAATGACAGGATCTCGAACGCTTGCAAAAACAGGAACCGCAAGCAATGGAAGATGCGGTCGCACAAGTTCCATGTGGTGCCGACATGTGGTGCGAATGACCACAAGTGCCAGTCGCCGGGTATCGACCGAATTGCCAGGTTGAATGAGATTGGCCAGGCATCCAAATAATGGCTTTATCGTTTCAAAGTCATTGCTGCGATTCTCTGAGAGTAGGTATTTGCCGGCTGCGAGCACGCAATTGTCTGATATGAAATTCTACAAGATGTTAAAACTAGCAGATTTGCCACCAAGGACAACTTACGTTCTTACTTGCCATGCCTTGGCAAATAACTTGAGGCAAATCATCTGCGAAGGCACTCTCCGTCAAGGATGACGGCGACTCTAACAGCACAGCGTTGAGTGCGAGAACAGAGGCCTGACTGAAGTGAGTTGTCATCACTCGATTCTTGATAAGCCCCGTCGCATTTTCTGCTGGCACGTTCTTGATCAGAGCACCAAGCAATTTAGCGTTCGTAATTGCCATCGCAATGTCATTATCCTCTGGATCAGCATCAATCAACCCAAGCACAGCACTTCTTGAAGCCTCACTCATGTTAGCTCCCGCCTTACTAATGACTTCGTAGAGTGCTTTCAGCATAGCATTTCGAACACCAACATCTGATGTCCTTGATCCGGTGACTAGTTCAGCTATCAAGGGATCTATTCGAGGCGTGAGGGTAATTAAGGTACCCAAAGCTTTTGCGGCCCGAGTTCTCAAAACCTCACTGGACGTGTCTGCCAAGGATTTGGCGAATGTGCGCTGAAGTTGCGGCAGGAAAGGCTTCAAGAATGTCGGAATTTTTTCGAGAAGATTATTTAAAGTGAGCAGAATAGCAGCTTTAACATCGACGGAGCGTTCTGATACCACTCTGATGAGCGGACCCGTGATCTGAGTAACGAATGGTTTCAAGGAATCGCCGCTTGTTCTGTCAACGATATCCGATATCGCAAGAGCAGATTGCGTTCTCTGGGGGGGGAAAAATAAGTTAGCGATGGTGAAAGTGATAGTTGGGGTGGAGGGGCACAGAAAAAAAAGGTCACTTACTACTTCACTCGAGCCATACATTAATCCCTGGAGAAGGATCGGTAGGATGGCGTTAATGCCCTTGGGCAAGCCAAAGCCAGGTAGATTGGAGCCTGCCACTCCGACATGTTGCAGAACTTGTCGAGTTGAGAAAACGAGAGCCTCCATTTCTTCCTTCTTGAGGTGCTTGGTGAATTCATTCAATGCTGTCCAAGCAGCCTTGACAACTTCGCCATCTCTATCATCAAAAGAGATGAGTAACGCCCGAATTATGTCTTGGTTGTAGCGGGAATAGTCGACTGTAGCAGACGAGAAGAACGTCGCCAGATGGTAGTCTGTGGCCGCTCTCCGTCGGTGATCATCATGTTTCACCAACGCAAGCAAGACGCTCATAGCAGTATTGAGACCATCAAATTCATCGATTGAGAGAACAACTGTATCGAAGGAGGCGTTGAGATCAGCGAGAAGTTCTTCATCCTGGCAAGAGATGATGTTGTCCATAAGGGAATTGAGAATGGCTGGCAGTCTTCGGGTCATCGCAGAGCCTGCGACAGTTGACAAAGAAGCCAGGGCTTTTGCATTGAAGGATGATATCGGTGAGGTAGTAAGTGTAGGTATCAGATTCGGTAGGATAATGTTTGACCTCGTGGTCTCAGTAAGCAGTGTCAGAAGGGCAGATAAAGCGTTGTCGGCTTCATTTTCTGTCCGTAGCAAGCTCAAAAGATGGGGTAGAACCTGGTCGACGGCTCTCTTGCCAAGAATCTGCTGTAGAGAGTCAAAGGCCTCGGCGGCAGCTTCGCGGACTTCTTCATCGGAATCAATAAGAGCGGTGCGAACGACGGAAATTAGAGTCTTCTCATGATCTTCTAAGGCGTCTGGGGATGCCGACGAGATAAGCTCACGAAGTGCAATACAAATGCCTTGTTTGGCATCTGTATCTGTGGACGTTTGCAAACCCTCCTCGAGAGTGGGCAATAATGTTGAAAGCACTCCGTCCCCAGCTTTTCGGATCAGCTCTCCAAGTGCATTGCCTGCAATGACCTTCTGTTCCATGTTAGAGCTGCCAAGTCGTCGAATAATGAGTTGCGTCAATGTCGGGATCAGTTCCTTCAAGGTTCTGGGACTGGCCACCAAAGCTTTCCAGACATTGACTGCAGCAGTGCGGACGAGACCTGACGTATCGCAGCGACAGATATACAAAGAAGAAAGCACTTTGTTTCTCTTTTCTTCGCCGAGGACCTCCAATAGCGATGCTCCAGCTTCTTGGGCCCCTTCTTCAACTTCGTCTTGTTCTGTGTTGGCAGAGATGCCGGTGAGATTGAACAGAAGATCACCAACCAATTCGACGGAGCTGAGACGGATTCTGTAGTTGTCATCTGCAAGTCCTCGTTCTAGTTCAGGAAGCAACAGATCTATAGCTCTGGTAGCAAAGTTCTTGACCAAAAGACGTCCAGCTCGAAGGGAGGTGTCTCGAATAGACTCGACATCATCTGCAAGTCCAGACAGAATTGGAGGAATAATCTTGCTTAGGTAATTGGCAAAGCTGTTGCCAAAGCAGACAGGCAAGAAAATGAATAGCGACATGAAACCTTCCCGAACAGAAGGCTTGGACGAGGCGACGTTTTGAAGAATCGTTGGTAGAGTTTCTTCCAAGCGGCCAGTTCCAAGCCCGGCAAGAACTTCGCTGAGTGCTTGAGCAGATCCAAGTCGGTCACCAGCACCAGTATCTGACTTCAAAGTTTGCATCAAGCCAGGAATAAGGTCTGGAAGGGCATCTTCGCCAAGTTTCTCAATCAAGGAGCCTAGCGCCTTCGAAGCAGTCGCACGAGTTGTTGGAACAGGATCGACAACGGCAACTTTGAGACCAGCAACCAGGATTGGCAAATGCGAAATGAGATCCTTCCGCTCCGTCAAGTGAGCCAAGCTACCAATCACTTGGGCAGATTTTCTCTTCGTCGCCGATCGGTCGCCTAATCCACGTTCCAAAATGCGTGCGACCAGGGCGAGAGAAGGTGCATCTAGATAATGTACGAACTGAACCTTGATCAATGAATCCAAAGCATCATCCGTGTATTTGGTGGGATCGCTCAGAGCTTTCAGAAGAACGTCGACTAAGCCCTTGATCTCAGGATTACTGATGACTTCTCCGAAACGCTTCAAGCTTCGATTCGCAGCCAGGCGGACTTCCTTATGACTGTCATTGAGGACGCCGGTCAGCGGCGGAATGATCTCGGGCAGGCTTTGGGCAAGCTGTTGAGGGTCTAGGTATGCCATGGCGCCCAGCAAATCGCAAGCTCCCTTCTTGCTCCTCCACTGCTGGTCATCGAGTCCATCAAGGAGAGTGGGCAATATACGCTTCACACCGTACGAGCTGAGACTTGCAAAGCAAGCTTTAGCAGCGGCGAGACAACCATCACGCACATCCGCGCTAGCATCGCCAAAGCTAGATAGAAGCTGAGGTACGATCTGAATAACGTATGGCTCAAATATCCGGCCAAGGATCGAAGAGAGTAATTCGTAGGCTAGCAATGCGCCTTCACGATGATTGACGTCCTTCTTGTTCTCAATGCCACCCTTCAACGTAGACATAATACGGTACTCTCTGAGGGCAGAAATACCCTTGCCATTGACAACGCCCGCGAGCCCATATGCTGCGCCACGACGAGCGGCATATTTCTTCGAGTTGAACAATCGATCCAGAACATGCTGAACATATTCTGGTGTCTTTTCTGTCGAAGCACGGACGAGGGGTGGCAAACACTCCGCTACCGCATACTGAACAGCCTCTGAAGGAGTACTCAAAGTCTCCAACAATCTCTCGACCACCTTTGGCACTCGAGAGTCGCCTGTTTTCAGATGTCGAGCAAGAGCGCCATACATGATGATGACTGCCTCATTCACTCGATCCGCAAATTCGGATTCTTTGTCGGGAGCCTCCAGCGTTTGCTCAAAGGTTTTCATCAAATCTTCGACCTTATGCTTGCCATGAACGGCAATAATAGTAGTCGCGGCTTCAACCATCTCTTCTCTTACGTTTGGATCTCTATCACCTAGCGGTCCCCGTTCAATCAGAAACCTCAAAAATGAGTCGAGAACTGCATCTTCAAAAACAGGTGCTAATTCCTTGAACGCAAGCGCGATTCCATTTCTTGCTTCCCAGGGATCGGAAAGATCCATTTTCTTAGGCATGCCATATTCGTCCAATTGTGGTACTCGTGGCTTCGCCAATTCTTGATATGAGGCCTGCAAGCGCGCCAGTACGTCACGAAACTTAGATGGGTGGATCTTGACCAACTCAGCTAACGCTCTTGCAGCTGCTCTTCGAAGTTGCTTATCGATGCTCTCGAGGTATGGTAGCATGCTGAAGGGAGAATCCTCCGAGATCTGAAAAGCACTCTCTTCCCAGATCTCTCGACCAAGCTCAATGTTCTCGTCCACATCATCGTGACAGGCCAGCCACATTTCCTCCGAGAAATCAAGCTCGCTCATGTCGATTTCTGAGTTGATAGATTGCAGAACTGACGTACGCACGGAAATTTGGGGGACAATTGCCCCTCGAGCCAGAATAGCAATCTCAGCGTTAGTGATATTAGGGGCAATGCATCGGCAAAGATCTGCTAGGCAATCCTTGATCGCCTTGTAATGTTGATTGTACATCTGCATCGAAGATATTAAGACAGACAATACCTCGTCCCGCGGTACTAGAACATCAGAGCACGCATCAGTGTGGAACGACAGAAACTCCAAAGCTAAAACCAATTGAGCTTCAGCATCATCGGTCTCGCCAAATCCTCCTTTTCGAAGAACCAGGAAGACTAATGGAAGTATGTATGTCAATGAGACCGTGTCAAATGGACGTTGCTCTCCAGAAAACCGAAGGCGGTACAGCACTCTAGTGACAAGCGCACCAAGAGGCTCATGCAACAGATGGTCGGGGAGATGAGGGACATCCAAGGCTCTCAAAGTCGCAATGCCAATGAATGGGCGCAGAGCACCGATACGAGTGGGAAGTCTTTCCGAACAAAGGATGTAGGCGTCTGGAGCTGCGTTTCCAGTAATGAGGATTGCACCGGCATTGATGGCATCTACTAATGATTTCACAGCAGGACCCATCCATAGGCCTGCTTCTGTGGGAGGACCTGTTGCAAGGCTCTTAATAATCCCAAGACCTCTGAGAAGTTTGGCTTCAAGATATCGAATCTGAAGTCGAATAGCTGACTCTTTTTTCAATTGAGCATTAACTTTAGCCGTCTCTTCTGGAGTGAGTTTTTTTTGTAGGCCTTTCTTCTGCGCCAGCTGTGCTCTGAGATCTTCCTCCCATTTCAAAGTATCGTAATCCTTGGTGTTCTTGTTGGGAGTATAACTTTGAGCTTTTGTGGCAAGCACGTCAACGAAAGCGGTGCCTTCTTCGGTTCGAAATATGGCGGCCTCTGTCGGACCGACATTAGCAAGTTGGTTCGCATCTAAGTCACGTTCAATAAGGTCTACGATGCGAGGCGTCATGGCATCTGGTGCAACGAAGGCAAGCTCGGCGGCTGCATTGAAAGCAGCCTTTTTCACAGCCTCGGATTGCTGTACAGACACCTAAGATGTAGTTAGAAATGACTATAGAAGATAGCGGCATCAAATACTCACTGATTCATCGAAGTTTGTTTTATCAATAATTTGTTGAACCAAGAAGTCCCCAAATACTCGCGCAAGCTCTCCCGGATCTACCTGCACTCTGAGGCACATGTCTATCCAAGTCACCTTGGGTAAAAGCTCCGGTCTGGCTAGGACAAGCAGTGAGATCATCTGGTCTTTCCTCGTTGCTTCATCGACTAACCCGCCAAGTCGACTGACCTCTACTGGAAGCAAACAGATTGATTTGACCACCATGTGGAGATTTTGGTTCTCAGTCTTAGATGCAAGAGCAGCACTATCCTTGTCTCTTGATTCAATTGAATGCCTCCATCGCCAGAGACCGGCAATAATGGTCTCTGAGATGAGTTTAGGATCATGTACGTAGAGCTGGGACAGTGTACGGGAGGCTTCTTTTCGAGTTTCTGGCTTGACACTAGACGAGCAAACACAGAATATCATGGCCTGGGCCCAACCGATGCCAGTGCTTAGGTCGGCGTCGAGTCCGCCATGCTGCGAGACAGCAGCAAGAGCTCGAATGAACCACTTGAAGTCATCGTCAGTAGTAAGCTTGCTATAAATACGAGGATTCAGCAGAAATGACGGTTTTGGTTCCATTGCCAGTGCCTGCCGCGAAATTTGAGCTTTTTTGAGCGCCGTATCCACCTTGGAATTGGACGTAAGACTGAGCTTTGTGAACGAGATGGCTGTAAAAACATATGCACTGGTGACTAGCCCAGACTGTGCGGCTGCCAGCGGATTTGCCAAAGTCTCCTGCCAGATATCCATCAGAGCTGGTACTGCAGCTTCTGCAAAGCTAGGCATCTTAGACTTGAGTGTGTCTTCATCAGTCATGGACCAGAATAGTTCTCCCAAGCGAATGGTCCAGAGCTTTTTTATTGGAATCTTCTTATCAGAAAGGCCCTTGATGAATACATCGACAATCGACTTCTCGATGGGTACACCATGGGACAGCCCCCAACACAGATAGTGGAGAAGTGCTGAGGTTTCTGAAATGAGAGCCGCCTCATTTGCTTCTTTGCTTGCAACAGCCGCAAGAGCTGGACCAACCTTTGTCACAGTAGCTTTTGAGACGGGGAGGGCAGCCAACATATCTGCATGAAGGGATCTTCCGTCTGCTGAAGTGAGTTTTCCAGTCTTGAGAGGTGTAACAATCTCTTCTGCGATCTGAAAAATAACATTCTCATCATGGGATTTAACAACAGCAGCTTTAAAAGCAGAGAGCGACCCGTGTCTGATCGTGACGTTTGTGGACTTGATGTTGGCGAGCAGAGGCTTGAGAAGATTGTTCTTTAGAACAGTTGAGAGATCAATGGAGTCCGGAAGGGAATTTAACAACGGGGTAACGAGGTCGTTGAGCACTATTTCCGGAGCTCTAAGAAGAGCCTTTTCGAGAGCTGGAATGATCTCTTTCTCAATATCTTGCTCTGTCGAAAAATCCACAAAAAAGTCCCCCAACGCATTAGATATATGAGCTGGTACTTGGGTTCGTGATCCAATGATTTCCCGGTTGTAGAATGAGTAGTATTCAGACTTCAAGGTTGCCAGGACTTCTTTCGCTCCTGGCTTTCTTGCACAGACACCGGCAACCACCCCTAGCATGACGGCATTTCTGGCAGATGGCTGCGTCCCTTTTGCAGAAAGCCTCTTCACAACGTCCTCAATCAGTTTCTGCCTCGTATCCTTATTCGAGAAAACCTTTCGTAGCCCCCGACGGGTAACAACGAGGCCTGCGTGCTTTACATTGGGCCGAGTTGATTCGCTGAGGCAGTATTCCAGTGCCCGAGAATTGCTTTCGATAGTCTGGAGGCCCCATTTCTTCCAATGGTCAGTGCCTGTTAATTCCTGGAGCAATATGCTGCACCATTCAACGAGAACAAACGCATTGCTCGGCGCAAGAGCCCCTTTTAATGTCTCTGCATGTACGAGTTCGACAAAGCCCACCAAAGCTTCGGGAGGTGCATCTGAGTTGAAAATTGCCCGTATGCATCTTGTGACAGCCCGTCGTGAATTTCGATCGTGGTAGTACGGGTATGTCTTGAATAAGAGTTGTAGTAATGGCGGGAAAAGGGCGTGTTTTATTTCTACTCCCGAACCACTATCAGCAAATGCGCAGATAGCACAGTACATAAATGACGTTCCGTACCATTATTAGAGAGCCTTTCTTCCAAGGCGTGTAAGCTCCCAAGGCGAAGAGAGGTGCTGGCTGAGGCCAGTGCAGCCTTGGTAGCAGATGCGTCAAGATCCAGCCCGCCAGTTCCATTAACCTCCACCTCAGTCATTTTGAAGCGTCAAGTAAGTTCTCATGACCTGAGCCGTTTCAAGACAAGCCAGGGCCGTTACGTGCGTTGTTGAGTTATTTGGTGTTCGTCTGAAGTTCTATGCTGATTTAACGTCGCCAATTTTTGATGCCTCGCGAATTTCTGGAATTTTTTGTCGATGCGTCACCCCGCGATTGTACAACTCCTCGCAAACAACCAGATTTCCGGATGGCGGGGGGAAAGAAGAAGAAGAAGCCGGCTTCTAACCCTGCCAGAGCTGTGGCAACTACGTCTATTGCTTCTAAAACGAAAGAGCTTCCTGAGCCTGAGGTAGAATTGGCACCTTTGAACGAAGCCAACAACACGAAGGAAACCCAACGTACAGAGCAAATAGCGCCAGCTACCTCTACCGTTATACCGAATGAGAAGACTCTTACAGCCGAGGAATTTGAAAAGCAGCTCGAAGAATCAGAGCTCCAAGTGCTCGTGGAGAAACACGCGCAAAAATCCAAACGGGATGCTGCTCGTCAGAAGTCGAGATTGGAGACGGATCGTCGGGTCCTCAGAGGTCAAGCGGAAAGCTTGAATACTAGAAAATGGCTCCCACCAGAGCTTATGGAGGAGATTTTAGACTTGGTCAAGGCCGAGGGCCGTTTTACAGGACTATCAAATGAGTCGCTGGGTAACGCAAAGCAAGCGACAGAGGAAGAGTTGACCATACGTCTCTGGACTCTGCAGCAAGCACTTCTCGGATCAGGATTTATTGCAGAAAATGTGAACTTGGCTTTACGCCAGGTTTTGGATGTATCAGACAAGATAGGCATGGGAAACAAGGACACTATTTGGGGTTTGGAGGAAGCTCTAGATTGGCTGGCAAGAAATTGCTCCAGGGAGGAGCTTCCAGACTATGAAAATTCGCTGCGCAAAACAGCTGGATTACCCAGATCTCAGTCAGGTTGGTTACTGCAAAATGCAGCATGCATCATGAGCTTACTCGAGTATCAGAAACGCCCATCAACAGCCCCCTACCATCAGGGGCAACTACGCCCCGCTTCGAATCCGACACAAGGCATATAGGGCTTGCACCACTCAGTGGCAGTTCTACACAGCTGGATAAGAAGCGATTGTCACCCCAAAAGCCAGCTGCTGTAGAATATGATAGCGATATTGACCCTGATGATCTTCTTCCCGTCTACCTTGAATGTAAGACGAGGTTATTTCACTTGCAAGCACCGCAATCCAGAAAGAATGCATTGAGGGCAATTCCCAGGCTGAACCCTTCAAAATTGACGTCGCCAATGACGCCTGAATCAGCTAAAATCCTAAGGAAGATCAAGAAGATAGAGGACGATGTTTTATTTGACAAATACGTGGCGGACCAACAATGGGAGATCAAACGAATCCAGCTGGAAAAAGAAGCTGCCGCACAGCGTAATGCTGCTGAAGCTCTCCACGAACATAGTGACACACACTCCTCGGATTCGTTGACGTTAATCGACTCAGATGACGAGGTGAGCAGGGAGGCTGCCAAAATTGGAGCTGCCATGCTTGAGGAGAATGAGAGCGACGATGATGGTGCCCTAGCGGACCTCTTCGCAAGTTTACCCGTGAATGAAATTGACCCCACTACGGGTAAGACCAGCACTGTTGTCAATGGAAGTAATGGTATAAAAGTTACCATTCGTGATTTCGGGAAATGGACTGGTGTTAATCCAACGAGAGTCCTAGAAGAGGCATGCCGTGCAAGGTTTGTCTCCTAGTTGATTCATCTTTTCAATGTAATAATGCCTACCTCTCAGAGATACCTCAGTTAAATTATTTTTCAACCTAATCTCTGATTCTTCATTCTCGAACCGCCACTCTCTTCAAGTCGTGTGGTCAAAGGCACAAGACTTTCTGGCATCGGACGCGCCACCAGAGATAGAGATTGTTTCGTCACCCAAGTCTCAATCTTTTACGATGATGTCGATATCATCGCCTGATAGCAAGCAATCCGAGGCTTTCATAGCTACAACTGCACTTTTCTTTCTATTCAGTTCCTCTGCAAAAGAGGATAAGGTGTTTCTTAGGCTGCCGGCCGCTTGGAGAGATTTATGGACCGAATACGCGGAGAGAAAGAAGGAGAAATCTGATGAGGCTGACCGAAATGCTATTCGCATCTTCCGTGACATGGTCCGCGAAAAGCGGGACCGGGAACTTGAAGATGGCGTTCTTATCCAAGGAGCTTTCCGGAATCGAACTCCCGCACGACCAGCAGATAACAGTGACGAATCTGGCCCAGATAAGTCTGTCAAATCGATCCTGACTAGCGAAGCCTACCAAAAGATATGGGCAGACAAGTCCAATACCGCAAGTTATCAAATTATGCTCGTAAGCTGTCTTTTTCTCGAAGCTTTCCATGTCGCTGATGGTGTCAGCAATCTCGTATGCAGCTCCCCATGTGGGGTTTCAAGAACGAAGTTCTCAGTGCTATTGATCGAGAACAAGTAGTAATAATTTGCGGAGAGACTGGATGGTAAGAGGTACACCCATTTCTATAAAATCCCTATTATTGCTTACATCCCCTGATAGCGGCAAGAGTACTCAAGTTCCCTCCTTCATCTTAGAAGACCAGCTCTCCAGAGGAAAGCCCTGCAAGATATATTGCACTGAGCCTCGCCGAATATCGGCCATTTCACTTGCTCGCCGTGTAAGTGAAGAGCTTGGGGAACGCAAGAATGACCTTGGCACGTCACGATCCTTAGTTGGCTATGCCATCCGTCTTGAATCCAATACGTCGAAAGAGACCCGACTTGTTTATGCTACAACAGGAATTGTAATGCGCATGCTCGAAGGGTCCAATGACCTCAAGGACATCACCCACATTGTTTTGGATGAAGTCCATGAGCGAACTATTGACAGCGATTTTCTGTTAATCGTTTTGAAGAAGCTAATGGCAAGACGACGTGACCTCAAGGTCATTCTGATGTCAGCCACTGTTGATGCTGAGCGTTTCTCCAGATATCTAGATGGTGCCACGGTATTGACAGTTCCCGGGCGGACATTCCCTGTCCAGGTTAAGTATCTAGAAGATGCTGTAGAACTGACTGGCTTCTCCCTCGACAATGGCTATGCAGAGAAATTTACCGATCTAGATGACGACATGGACATCAATGAGACAGATTCGAATGATCTGGTCAAAGTCGATAGCACAAAAGCTTTGAGGGGCTATAGCGCCAAAACTCGAAACACAATTTCCCAGATTGACGAGTACCGAATCGAATTCGATTTGGTAACACAACTATTGGCCAAAATTGCTACCGATGACCGCTGGGGAATGTTTAGTAAAGCGATTCTGGTCTTTCTGCCTGGTATCGGAGAGATTCGTCAGCTCAACGATATGCTCGTTGGACATCCTGTCTTCTCATCCAACTGGTATATTTATCCTCTGCATTCGACGATTGCGAGCGAGGACCAAGAAGCTGCCTTCCTTGTTCCACCTCCCGGCACGCGGAAAATTGTTCTTGCTACAAATATAGCTGAGACTGGCATTACGATCCCGGATGTTACGTGTGTGGTCGATACGGGGAAACATCGAGAAATGAGGTAAGATCTCTCGCCTCCTTCTAATGTAACGCTTACCGACCGACTCCAGATTTGATGAACGGAGACAGCTCTCGAGGCTCCTGGAGACGTTTATAAGCAAAGCTAATGCCAAACAACGGAGAGGAAGAGCTGGAAGAGTGCAGGAAGGCTTATGCTTCCATCTTTTCACGAAATATCGACACGACGAGCTTGTAAGCTTGGGCCTCTGTCCTATTTTGACCAAACAGGTTTTGATTTACTGACTTTTCTAATCCAGATGGCTGACCAGCAAACTCCCGAACTTCTCCGCCTCTCCTTGCAAGATCTTGCTATCCGTGTTAAAATCTGTAAGCTTGGTGGTATCGAAGAGACTCTCAGCCAGGCTTTGGATCCTCCCTCTGCCAAGAACATTCGTCGGGCGGTTGATGCTCTAATTGATGTTCGGGCATTGACCCAGGGTGAAGATTTGACGCCATTGGGCATCCAATTGGCAAGATTGCCATTGGATGTCTTTCTTGGGAAACTCATTCTTCTGGGGAGTATATTCAAGTGCTTGGATGCAGTCATCACAGTTGCTGCTATTTTGTCCTCCAAATCCCCATTTTCAGCACCTTTCGGAGCTAGAGCACAGGCAGACACAGTTCGACTAGCTTTCCGCCGTGGTTAGTTGCTTTCGATTTCTTTCTACTCTTGTCTTTTTATCACAATATGTACCCTATTTCATAGTAGTGCTGATCTTTTCTAGGTGATTCGGATGTACTAACAGTCTACAATGCCTACTTGGCTTGGAAACGTGTATGCTTGTCTGGGGGCTCGGAATACCAATTCTGCAAGAAGAATTTTCTCAGCCAACAAACATTGTCGAATATTGAGGATCTAAAGGGACAGCTTGTGGTGTGCTTGGTGGACTCTGGTTTTCTCCCCCTTACCGATGCCGAGCGCACTGCTTTGAATAGGTAAGCAGATATCCTTCTTCTCTACTCTCACAAGCTAACTCCTTCCAGAATTAGATACTCTAGCAGACGCCGACAATTTTTCGATGTTCCGCAACGAGCAAACTCTAATAGTGATAACGATATCATCACCACTTCTGTTATTGCTTGGAGCTTCTATCCTAAGTTGCTGATCCGAGATGGGAAGGGGTTTAGAAATTGTGCGAACAATCAATCCATCAGCCTGCATCCTTCATCGGTCAACAAAGGCCATTCGGAGCTCAAATGGCTCTCTTATTACCATATCATGCAGGCTAAACAGTGAGTACAACTGCTTGCGCCACTGGGTGTGCCATAAGTAATGAACTTTAGGTTTTACAACGCCCACGAAACTACTGCCGTTGAAGAGTTCGCGATTGCATTGCTCTGCGGAGATGTTCGCTGTGATGTTAGTATCATTCCTGTTTTCTCATAGTACGTGAATTGACGTTCACTAGATG
>Ga0181525_10003199_pt1 | contig 13074 bp, 13 predicted proteins | sample PEATcosm2014_Bin_48_FD_121100 | JGI IMG/M metagenome (GOLD analysis project Ga0181525, IMG submission 121100) | Peatland microbial communities from MTU Mesocosm Facility, Houghton, MI, USA - PEATcosm2014_Bin06_10_metaG | ecosystem: Environmental > Terrestrial > Soil > Wetlands > Peat | place... | reverse complement strand
GTCATGTTCCACGGTCCCTTCGAACTGCTGACGCGCGCGCTGCAATTGCCCGCCACCGCCGGCGTGCTGACCCGCGCGCCGCAATTTGCCTCGTTCTGCGCCATGACGACGCTGTCGCTGTTCGCGATCCTGCTGCTGCCGCGGCAATTTCATGTTACGGTGGTGGAAAATCACAGCGAGGCCGAAATTCGCCGCGCCGCCTGGCTGTTTCCGGCCTATCTGGTCGTGATCAATCTATTTGTGCTGCCGATCGCGATGGCCGGCCTGTTAACGTTTCCCGCCGGGCGCGTCGATAGCGACATGTTCGTGTTGGCGCTGCCGCTGTCCGCCCATTCCGAGCTGATTACAGTGATCGCCTTCATCGGCGGGCTGTCGGCGGCGACCGCCATGGTGATCGTGGAATCGGTCGCGCTTGGGATCATGGTGTCGAACGACATCGTGATACCGCTTCTGCTCAAGCGGCGTGCCACCCGTGCCGGCGAGCCAAGCGACGCCGGGGCGCAGCTCTTGACCTCTCGCCGCATAGCGATCTTCGTGATTCTGCTGCTCGCCTATGTCTATTACCGTTCGGCTGGCGATGCGCAGCTCGCCGCCATCGGGCTGTTGTCGTTCGCGGCGGTGGCGCAGCTGGCGCCGGCGTTTTTCGGCGGGCTGGTGTGGCGCCGCGGCACCGCGCCGGGCGCGATCGCCGCCATGAGCGCCGGCATATTGGTCTGGGGCTATACGCTGTTGCTGCCGAGTATTTTCGACGCCGGCAGTGTCGGCAGCGGCCTATTGGCCGATGGCCCCTGGGGGCTGACGTTCCTGCGTCCGCAGGCGCTGTTTGGCATCGATCTGCCGCCGCTGGTACATGGCGTGCTGCTCAGTCTTGCGATCAACATCGCCTGCTATGTCGGCGGCTCGCTGTTGCGCCGCCCGACCGCGATCGAGCGGGTGCAGGCGGATTTGTTCGTGCCCTCGACGCTGGCGCCGATGGCGCCGAGCTTCCGGCTGCGCCGGGCCTCGGTCACCGTCGAGGAGCTGATCGCCACCGTCGCCCGCTATCTCGGCGAAGAGCGCACCCGCGAATCCTTTTCCAGCTTTGCGATGACGCGGCGCATCAGTCTGGAATCGGCGACGGAGGCGGACTTCCAGTTGCTGCAATATGGCGAATATCTGTTGGCTTCGGCCATCGGCGCGGCGTCGTCGCGGCTGGTCCTGTCGCTGCTCTTGCGCAAGCGCACCGTCTCGACCAAAGCCGCGCTAAAACTTCTCGACGACGCCAACGCCGCGATCCATTACAATCGCGAGATCCTGCAGACCGCGCTCGATCACGTACGCCAAGGCATCGCGGTATTTGACAAAGAACTGATGCTGGTCTGCTGGAACCGGCAGTTCGGCGAAATCTTCGATCTGCCGCACGGGTTGACGCGCGTCGGCATCGGGCTCGACGAGATTTTGCGCCATATCGCGCAGCACGGCGAGCCCATCGCCAGGAACGCCGACGAATTCATCGCCGAGCGCATCGCCAAATACACGTCCGATAGCGAGCCGTTTCTCGAGCGCATCGCCGAACGCGGCCTGGTCATCGAGGTCCGCTCCAATCGCATGCCTGACGGCGGCCTGGTGACGACGTTTACCGACATCACGCCGAGCGTGAAGGCGGCGGAGGCGCTGGAACGCGCCAACGCGACGCTGGAGCGCCGCGTGCGCGAGCGAACCGGCGAGTTGACGCGGCTCAATGCCGAGCTCGAGCGGGCCAAGGCCGAAGCCGACGACGCCAATGTGTCGAAGACCCGTTTCGTGGCCGCCGCGAGCCACGACATTTTACAGCCGCTCAACGCCGCGCGGCTCTACGTGACGAGCCTGATCGAACGTCAGCGCGACGGTAAGGGTGAAGACGAGGATTCAAGCCTGGTGCAAAATATCGACGCGTCGCTCGAAGCGGTCGAAGAAATCTTCACCGCGCTGCTCGATATTTCGCGCCTCGACACCGGCGCGATGAAGCCGGAACTCGCCGACTTCCGCATTGACGAATTGCTGGCGCGGCTCGACGTTGAATTCGCGCCGCTGGCGCGCGCCAAGGGCCTCAACCTGGTGTTCATGCCGTGTTCGCTCAGCATCCGCTCGGATCGCCGGCTGCTGCGCCGGCTGCTGCAAAACCTGGTTTCGAATGCCATCAAATATACGCCGGCGGGCAGCGTGCTGGTGGGCTGCCGGCGCCGCGGCGCACGGTTGCGCGTTGAGGTTTACGACACCGGCATCGGTATCCCCCACGCCAAGCGTCGCGCGGTTTTCAAGGAATTCCACCGGCTCGATCAAGGCGCCCGCGTCGCGCGCGGCGTCGGCCTGGGCCTTTCCATCGTCGAGCGCATTGCGCGCGTGCTCGACGGCGAGGTCGCGCTGAAATCGCATGTCGGCCGCGGCTCGCGTTTCTCGATCGAAGTGCCGCGTGCGGCGGGTCTTGCCGGGGCGGCGAAGCCGCGCGCCGTGCCGCGTTTGGGGGTCGGGCGACTCGACGGCACGATCGTCCTTTGCATCGACAACGAGCGGGCCATCCTCGACGGTATGGAAACGCTGCTCGGCGGATGGGGCTGCCGCACGCTCACAGCGCCGGATCTCGTCGCGGCGCTTGCGGCGATGGATGGCAGCAGGCTCGAGCCCGACGGACTTTTGGTCGACTACCACCTCGACGGCGGCAACGGCATCGCCGCCATCGCCGGGCTCCGCCGCCGCCTGGGCAGCCAAATGCCGGCCATCCTGATCACCGCCGACCGTTCGTTGCATGTGCGCGAGCAGGCCCGCGCCGAAGGCGTCCACCTGCTCAACAAGCCAATCAAGCCCGCGTCGCTGCGCGCGCTGATCGCGCAATGGCGCGTGCAGCGGGTAGCCGCGGAATAGGCGGCCGGCGCGCTCACCCCTCCCGCGCCGACAACTGGGGCCACTGTCCGGCTTCGATCTTGCCCGCGGCGATGACGGCTTGGGTGCGGCTTTCGACGCCGAGCTTCTGCAGGATGGCGGAAACGTGCGCCTTGACGGTGGCCTCCGAGACGCCGAGCTCGTAGGCGATCTGCTTGTTGAGCAAGCCGCCCGACAGCATCATCAGAACACGGACCTGTTGCGGCGTGAGCGTCGCCAGCCGCGCGATCGTCGCCGCGCTCTTGGCGTCGCCGTCGGGCGCCAGATCGACGTCGGGCGGCGTCCAGACATGGCCTTGCAACACGCGCGCGATGGCTTGGCGCAACGCCTCGACGCCGAGTGTTTTTGGAATGAACCCGGAAGCGCCGAACTCCATGCAGCGCCGGATCACGGCGGGATCGTCGTTGGCCGAGACCACGACGATGGGCAGGCTCGGATATTGCGCGCGCAGATACATCAACCCGGAAAAGCCGCGCGCGCCGGGCATCCGCAGATCGAGCAGGACCAAATCGATGTCAGCGCCACGTTCGAGAAACTCCGTGACCTCCTCGAAAGTGCCGGCCTCGCCGATGGCTGAGCGATCGAACAAGCCGTTGACCGCCTCGCGCAGCGCGCCACGGAACAGCGGGTGATCGTCGGCGATCAAAAGATGATGGAACTCAGCCTCGCTCAAGGGGACGCCCCAGTCGATCGCGCGCGATGGCTCGCACCCGATGTTACCGCCGTTGCCCGGTCGCGGTCCACTGCGCGTCGTCGAGCGACAGGCCATGCAGGAAGGCCGATCTTATTTGGCGTTGTGCCGCACTCAAGGTCCATGCCGTTCAGCCGTCGTTCATGGCACCGCTTGTCTTATCGCCACGCTACTCCCTCCCATGGAGGTGACATAAACAATCGGGAAAGGAACAGACGATGGTTCGATCTATCGTGTTGAGCGCCGCACTGGCCTTCGGTCTCACGACAGCCGCTTATGCCGGCATCGCCGCAAGTCCCATCGGCAATGGCAGCAGCCTCGTCGTCAAGGTTGCGGAAGGCTGCGGACCGGGATTTTGGCGCGGTCCGGGAGGCCGCTGCCATCCGATGGCCATGGGCCGGGCCTGTCCTCCCGGCTACCACCTCGGGCCGGAAGGCAAAAAGTGCTGGCCGAACTAATCGCGAGCGGCGTTACGCCGCTTCGACACGTAACGCGGCCGGGCGAGATGCCCGGCCGTTTGACGACTCGAAAACCAACCACTTTTGCAGCGACGGTAACGAACTCAGCCGTCGCCGCAGCATCCCAGAAACTGCAACGTCACCTCGCGCCGGTGCGGCTGCGCGCGATGCTCGGCCACATAAATACCCTGCCAGGTGCCGAGGCCCATTTCGCCCGCCGCCACCGGCACGTGCAGGCAAATCCCGTTGAGCATGGATTTGATATGGGCCGGCATGTCGTCCGGTCCCTCCACTTCGTGCACCCAGCCGGCATCGACCGGAGCGAGGCGGCCGAGCGCGGTGACCAAATCGGTACGCACGTCGGCGTCGGCATTTTCCTGAATGACCAGGGATGCCGAGGTGTGTTTGAGATAGATCAGCACGACGCCGTCGCGCGCTTCGATGGTTTTGAGGAAGCGCGCCACATCGCGCGTGATCTCGAAAAAACCTTGGCCCGGCGTTTCCACGCCTAAAACGGCCCTCGAAACGGTGGTCACCCGAGAACTGCTGACGTCGGAAAGCTTGCTCAAAGGTGCAACCTTTCGATCTGGTTGAAGCCGCCTAGCTCCTGTTGAAGACTTGCTTTTGCGCCCGTTCGAGTGCCTCGACGAGCCGGTGCCAGGCGCGTCCGACGAACGCCATAACGCGATCGACCTCGGCTTCACTCGGCAATTGCACCGACGCGCCGTCCGGCGCCGCCGGCATCGCACCCGGCGGCAAGGGCAATCCGCGCGACAGGAGATCCTTCTTCAGCGCGGCATTCTCCCTGCGCAACCGTGCAATCTCATTTTCAAAAACGGCACGATCCTCCGGCGCCGCGGCGCAGGCCCAGCCGACACTGCGCTGGCTGCACTGCGCGACTTCGCCGCTCTGGGTGTCGAGCCGCACAAACCCGTCCGCCGTCTTACTGAATATGTAGCGTCCCCCTGCATTATCGGGTGGCGTGGGATCGGCGATGGCCGGCACGGTCAAACTCAAGACGGCGCAGCATAAACCGCCGCCGACGATGGCAAGCCCCTTCGCGATCATGATCGGTTCTCCATCGACTTCGTAAGGCTTATTGATCTTAATACGTGTGGCGCCACTTCGCAGTGCACAATCGCGGCCCTTTAAGGCGCTTTTGCACAGTCAATATCTGTTGTTATTTCAATGCATTATAGATAGTTTACGGTTTCTTGACTCAGCGGAACCCAGTCAGTATGGTCCGCCCGGCTTTAAAGGGGCGGGCGTGCCGCGGTCGAAAGCCGCGAGTGTCGGAGCATGGGCGACGCGCGCGAAAACGGCGACCGAGACAAGCAAGAAACCAATGAGGCCGCTCTCTCCGCGAGACTTCAGCGGCTCGACGAAGGACTTGGCCACGCACGCCATCGTGCCGGCCGACCTTCCGAGGCTTCTGGTGCGGATCGGCAGGCGACGGCATCGGGCTACGCCAGGGGCTTTCGGCTCTCCAGCGAACTCGTTGCCGGCGTCTTAGTCGGCGCCGGCCTCGGCTGGCTCCTCGACCGCTGGTTTGGTATCTCGCCCTGGGGGCTGATCGTGTTTCTCCTGCTCGGCTTCGCCGCGGGCGTCCTTAACGTGATGCGCTCCGCGGGCGTCGTGTCAGACACCGCGTTTGGTGACAAATCCCGGATTAACCGGGGAAAGTAAACCGGCGCCACGGCGCCAGGCTGCAACTTCAAACGTGGCGATGGGACCATGCAGGTCGATCCGATCCACCAGTTTCAGATTACCAACCTGATGCCGATGGTCAGCATGGACGGTCACGAGATCGCCTTCACCAATTCGGCCCTGTTCATGTTCATCATCGTCGCCGCGGTTTCAACATTGTTGATCGGCGCGACGGCGCGTCACGCGGTGGTGCCGGGACGGATTCAGTCGATCGCCGAAATTTCCTACGAATTTGTCGCCAATACCGTGCGCAGTTCGGCCGGCACCGAGGGCATGTTATTCTTTCCCTTCGTCTTCACGCTTTTCATGTTTGTACTGTTCGCCAACCTGATCGGGCTCATTCCCTATTCCTTCACGGTCACGAGCCAATTGATCGTCACCGCGACGCTGGCGCTGTTGGTGTTCTTCATCGTCGTCGGCTACGGCTTCTGGCGGAACGGCCTGCACTTTTTCAATCTGTTCGTGCCCAAGGGCGTGCCGAAACTGATCCTGCCGGCGATCGTGGTGATCGAAGTGTTGTCGTTTTTGTCGCGCCCGGTCTCGCATAGCGTCCGGCTTTTCGCCAACATGCTCGCCGGCCACATCACACTGCAGGTCTTCGCCGGCTTCATCATCATGCTCGCCGGCATGGGCGTGCTCGGCTGGTTCGGCGCTGCGCTGCCGTTTATCATGGTGATCATGCTGACCGCACTGGAGCTCCTGGTGGCGTTCCTGCAAGCTTACGTCTTCGCTATTCTCACCTGCATCTATCTCAACGATGCGATACACCCGGGCCACTGACGGCCAATTGTTGCAACCTTAAAAGGAGCTTTCTCATGGATCCGACCGCCGCGAAATACATTGGCGCCGGCATTGCCTGCATCGGCATGGGCGGTGCGGGCGTCGGCGTGGGCATCATTTTCGGCAACTACCTGGCGGCGGCGCTCCGCAATCCGTCGGCCGCGCAGGGTCAGTTCGGCAACCTGATATTCGGGTTCGCCATTACCGAAGCGCTCGGCATTTTCTCGCTTCTGATCGCTCTACTGTTGCTGTTCGGGCTGTAAGCCGCCGCCGTCATGGCCGAACCGACCGCCCATACCGAGGAGCCCGCGGGGCATCATGCCTTCCCGCCGTTCCAGTCGGAGCATTTCCCCTCGCAGCTCGTCTGGCTGACGATAAGCTTCGTCCTGCTCTATGTGCTGATGTCGAAAATCGCATTGCCGCGCATCGGTGCCATTTTTGCCGAGCGCAGCCGACTGATCAGGGAGGATCTGGCGGCGGCGGAACGCTTCAAGGAGCAGTCGGACGCCGCTCATGCGGCCTACGAGAAGGCGCTTGCCGATGCCCGCGCCCGCGCCCATTCGATCGCGAGTTCGACCCGCGAACAGCAGTCGCGCGAGGCCGCGGCGGCGCAAAATCGGCTCGAGGCGCAGCTCCACGAACGGCTGGCGGCGGCCGAACGATCGATCGTGGCGACCCGTACCAGCGCCATGGGTAATGTGCGGACCATCGCCGCCGACGCCGCCTCGGCGATCGTCGAGCGCCTGATCGGCAAGGCGCCCGCCGCGCAAGAGGTCGCCGCCGCGCTCGGCGACTCGGGAAAAAGCTGAGAACCGCCCATGCTGTTGCTTGAAACCGAAAACTGGGTCGCCATTGCCTTTTTGTGCTTTCTCGGCTTGCTGGCTTATCTCGGCGCCCATCGCAAGCTGATCGGCGCGATCGATGACCGTCAGGCGCGCATCAAGTCCGAGCTCGACGAGGCGCACCGGTTACGGCAGGAAGCGCAGGCATTACTCGCCGAGTTCGAGCGCAAAGGGCGGGAGGCCGAAGGCGAGGCCGAGGCCATCATTGCCGGCGCCAAGGCTGAAGCCGAAAGGCTCACCGCCGAGGCCAAGACCAGGATGGAGGATTTCGTCGCTCGTCGGACCAAGATGGCGGAGGCGAAGATCGTGCAGGCCGAGGCTCAAGCGCTCGCCGACGTCCGATCGGCCGCGGCCGACGCCGCCGCCGCCGCCGCCGAGAAAATTCTCTCCGCCGCTGCCAAGGGCAAGATCGCTGAAGATTTGCTGACTCAAGGCATCGCGGACATAAAACAAAAATTCAACTGAACCGATTCGCGCGTCGTGCTTATCGCGCAAGGTATTGTTTATAATCGTTTTAACTGCTCCGCATTCTCACTTTGCGCCGCAGGCCATCCACAGGCCTAAGTGATTCCTGTGCATAATTGAACAGCTGTCCCGACAGCGCCCTTTTCATGAGCGCGCCGAACGGTATCCTGGTGACGCAAATTCCCGGAAAGCTGAATTGCGGTCACGATTCGTGGCTAAACCATCGGGGGGACCCTTGGTCATCTTCGATTGTAACGGTGTGCTTGTCGACAGCGAGCCGATTGCCGCTTCGGTCCTCGCCGAGGCCATCAAACGCATCGGCGAGCCGCTGTCCGCCAGCATCGTAGCGCCGCGGTTTCACGGCCGCCGGCCAGCGGATATTTTTGCCGCCGTCGAGAAGGCCTCCGGACGGAAGCTTCCGTTAGGCTTCGCCGCCGACATAGCGGCGGAAACGCTGCGGCGCCTCCGGGCGGAGTTGCGCGCCATACCTCACGTCGCCCGCGCGCTGACCTGGATTCGCGGGCCGAAAACCGTGGCATCGTCTTCGCACCTCGATCGCATGCGCCTAAGTTTGGAAATTACCGGACTGTTGCGCTTTTTCGAGCCGCGCCTATTCTCGGCCAGCGACGTAGCGGCGGGCAAACCGGCTCCTGACTTGTTTTTGCGCGCGGCGGCGAATTGTCAGGTCGATCCTGCCGCGTGCATCGTGGTCGAGGACTCCGCGCCCGGCATTGCCGCGGCCGTAGCGGCCGGGATGACGCCGGTGGGCTTCGTCGGCGCCAGCCAGACGCCGGGCCGGCTCGCCTCAGAGCTGCTCGCGAACGGCGCGCGAACCGTGGTCGCCGACATGCGGATGTTAAAGAGCGCGATCGGCGAGCTACGCGGCTGGTAACTTACGCAGCCACATGACGAAGCTCAAACACATCGGATCATGGTCTAAAGCATGATCCGAAAATTGGAAGCCGGTTTTCCGAAACGATCGTGCTCCGTCCAAATCTAGCGATCCGGTCCCGACCGCAATCACCCCGTCGGGGCGTTCGGCTTTGGCTTTGGCTTGATCTTCGGTGCGGGCTTCGCTTTCTCCTTGTCCAGCGCCTGAGCGCCGATCGGGTCAAAGCCGATATAAACCAGATAATTCTCAAGCGCTGCCGCCGAAGGTATCGGGAAGGTCAGGCCCTCCTCGATATGCGTGAAGTTCGTAAAGCCGTCATTGGATCCGACCGTCACCGGAATTTCGATAAGTTTTGTGACGATCGTTTTCGAACCGATGACGGGCGATTCGACGACCGCGATCCGCAACGGCACTTCGACTTGACCCGGGCCGCCGGCGGGCCCGACAATGATGCGCCCCTGCACGCCGATTTTCATGACCATTTGACCGTTGACCACGGCGCATTCGCGGGCGGCACGCACGAAGGTGCCCTGATATTTCAGCGACATCGCCCCGTTGTCACCGTTCGGCGGCGGAATAGTCAGGGTCGACGCGCCCTCTCGGATATCGATCAATGGGCAGTCGATATCGGGCTTCGCATTGGCGACGGCTTGAGGCGCCGTCGCCGACGCGCCGGAGAAGAAGTTCGCAATCTTATCTTTCAAAGAAACCGAACTCGGTGGCGGTGGCGGCGCACCCGCGGGTAGCGGCGCGGCAGCTTCGGATGGCGCTGCGGTCGTCGGCACGGCAACGCTGCCGCTGCCGGTGCACCCAGACGCCAGCAGCAGGAGCGCAAACATAGCCGCGACCGGCACTCGATCGCACCACCGCATCCGATAAATGCCCCGTAACATTCCCCGTTTCATCGCCTGATTTCGCGATGCCCCGGCTGTTATACCCAGCGAACCATGGCCAACCCAAGGCGCCCCCAAGCCTAGCCTCCCCGGCGAGCGGCGGCGCAAAGCCGTGGCGGTATGGTTAAGAACGTCAAGACTTGGGACCGTGCTTCAGCCGGGCATAAAGCAGGTGGTCCTGCCAGGCGCCGTTGATGCAGAGATATTCACGGGCATAGCCCTCGCGGACGAATCCGGTGTTTTCCAAAAGCCGGATTGAGCCGGCATTGCTCGGGATGCAGGCCGCTTCCAGGCGATGCAGCCGCAACGTATCGAAGCCGAACCCAACGACGGAGCGGACCGCGGCCGTCATGTAACCATGACGTACGAACGGCAGACCCATCCAGTAGCCGAGGCTACCGGCCTGGGCAACGCCGCGGCGGATATTGGCCAGCGTCAATCCGCCCACCAGCACGCCGTCTGCATAGATCAGGAAGGCATAGCCCAGATCGGCCCGCAAATCCTCGGTATAGCGCTTGATCCGCCGCCGGAACGCGCCGCGGGTGAGATCGTCCTTCGGCCATGTCGGTTCCCACGGTGTGAGAAAATCGCGGCTCGCCTCGCGCAATGCCGCCCATTCGTCGAAGTCCGTCATCTGCGGGGTGCGCAACACGACCCCTTCGCCCTCGATACTGGGCAGCGGCTCGGCAAAATTGATGGTGCGAAAGAAAGCCATGCGCGACAGGGATTACCGACAACCCGGTTTGGTCATGCGGCCCGGCGCGTCAGAGTTTCGGCAATCGCCGCCGCACTTTCAAGCCCCGAGCCGAGCCCGAGAACAGCAGTCGCCAGCTTGCCGCCTGAAATCAGCCTACGCCCAGCGGCGCGCGCGCTCTCGACCGTGACCGCTTCGACTCTCGCCACCAGTTCATCAAGCGGTATCGGCCGACCCCGCGCGATCATTTGCCGCGCGAGCTGTTCGATCCGCGCACCGGAACTCTCCAGCGCCATCAACAAGCCGGCCTTCATCTGCGCCTTGGCGCGCGCGACTTCCGGTTCGGAAATGGTCTCGGCCGCGCCGGCGATTTCGTCGACGATCAAGCGCATCAGTTCTGACGTATCGGCGGCGTCGGTGCCGGCATAAAGTCCGAACATGCCGATGTCGGAATAAGGCACATGGAAAGAGTAGATCGAGTAACACAGTCCGCGCCGTTCGCGCGCTTCCTGGAACAGCCGCGATGACATGCCGCCGCCGAGAATGTTGGTGAACACCTGCAAATTGTAGAGCGACGGGTCGGTAATCGACACCCCGGGAAGAGCAAGCGCAATATGCACCTGCTCGAGCTCTCGTTTCTCGACATGGGTGCCGCCGCCGAAACGCGCCGCCTCGGGCAGCGGAGACGCCGGGCCGTTGAAGCTTGCGAAACGCCGCTCGACCTCCGCCAGCACGGCCTGATGCTCGACGGCGCCGGCCGCCGCCACCACGATGTCCGGTGCGCGATAATTGCGGCCGAGATAATCGCGCAATTTGCCGCCGTCGAAAGTTCGTACCGTCTTCGGCGTGCCGAGAATCGAGCGGCCGAGTGACTGGTCCGGAAAGGCGATGACATGCAAATGCTCGAAAATCAGGTCGTCCGGGCTGTCGGCGACCGCGCCGATCTCCTGGACGATGACGTTTTGCTCGCGGAGCACCTCGTTGCGGTCGAAGGCCGGCTCGGAGAGGATGTCGGCGAGCACATCGAGCGCGAGCGGCACGTCGGCCTTGAGAACGCGCGCGTAATAGGCCGTGCTCTCGGCTCCGGTGGCGGCGTTGAGATCGCCGCCCACCGCTTCGATTTCCTCGGCGATCTGGCGCGCGCTACGCCGCGCGGTGCCCTTGAACGCCATATGTTCGAGAAAATGCGAGATGCCGTGCTCTTCGCGATGTTCGTCGCGGCTGCCGGAAGCGACCCACACGCCAAGCGAGGCCGTCTCGAGATGCGGCATCGCGTCGGTCACCACGCTGATGCCGGATTTCAAGGTCGTTACCTCAACACTCATGCTGCCGCTCCTTCTCGCGCGGCGCGGCTCGTCGCAAGGACAAATCGCTCGACCGCAGACTGATCCGCCGGAAGCACGGTGACGCGCTCCGGACGATTGGCGATATCGCCAAGCCATTCGGGCAACGGCGGCCGCGCGCCGCAGGCCGCTTCGACCGCATCGGGAAATTTGGCCGCATGCGCGGTCGACAGCACCACCATCGGCACCGCCGGGTCGCGCTTTTCCTTTTCGGCCACCGCGATGCCAACCGCGGTGTGAGGATCGACGAAAATGCCGGTCTCGCGCTTGACGCTGCGGATGGTCGCGGCGACCTCGTCCTCGTCGGCGCGGTCGGCTGAGAACAGTGCGCGGATGTAAGCCAAGGCGGGTGCCGACAAAGTGAATCGCCGCGACTGCGTCAGCGCGGCCATCGCCGCCCTCACGGTACCGGCGTCGCGGTGATAGGCGTCGAACAACAGCCGCTCGAAATTCGACGAGACCTGGATGTCCATCGACGGCGAGGTCGTCGGCACGACTTCGCGCAGCTCGTGGGCGCCGGCCGCCAGCGTTCGCGCCAAAATGTCATTGGCGTTGGTGGCGATGACCAGCCGGTCGATCGGCAGCCCCAAGCGCTCGGCGACATAACCGGCATAGATGTCGCCGAAATTGCCGGTCGGAACGGTAAAGGCTATTTTGCGGGCCGGCGCGCCGAGCGAAACCGCGGCGGTGAAGTAATACACCGTTTGCGCCACGATCCGCGCCCAGTTGATCGAATTGACGCCGGACAACCGGACCCGATCGCGAAAGGCGTGGTGATTGAACATGCCCTTCACGATCGCCTGGCAGTCGTCGAACGTGCCGTCGACGGCGACGGCGCTGACATTGGCGCTATCCGCGGTCGTCATCATGCGGCGCTGCACATCGGAAATGCGGCCGTTGGGAAACAGCACGACGAGGTCGACCTGACCGCGCGCTCGGAACGCTTCGACCGCGGCGCCCCCGGTGTCGCCTGAGGTCGCCACCACGATCGTCCGGCGTTCGCCGCGTCCAGCCAGCACATGGTCCATCAGCCGCGCCAAAAGCTGCATGGCCACGTCCTTAAATGCCAGCGTCGGGCCGTGAAACAATTCGAGCATGAACGTATTCACGCCAAGCTGGGTCAACGGCGCCACCGCGGGATGGCGAAAACTGCCATAGGCCTCGCGCGCCATGCGGGCGAGATCGGCCGCGCCGATGGAGTCGCCGATGAAGGGCCGCATGACTTCGACCGCGACTTCGGCATAGGGCCGGCCGGCAAAACCGGCGATGGTCGCGGCGTCGAAGCGCAGCCATGCGTCCGGCACATAGAGGCCGCCGTCGCGGGCCAACCCCGCCAGCATGACCTCCGAAAAGCCGAGGGCCGGAGCCTCTCCTCTGGTCGAAACGTAATGCACCCTGGTCTTCCTTAGCG
>Ga0181525_10003198_pt1 | contig 13078 bp, 15 predicted proteins | sample PEATcosm2014_Bin_48_FD_121100 | JGI IMG/M metagenome (GOLD analysis project Ga0181525, IMG submission 121100) | Peatland microbial communities from MTU Mesocosm Facility, Houghton, MI, USA - PEATcosm2014_Bin06_10_metaG | ecosystem: Environmental > Terrestrial > Soil > Wetlands > Peat | place... | reverse complement strand
CGTCGCGTTACTGGCCTTGTGTTTTCACTTCTGCAATGGCTTGCGACACCTGGCGTGGGACATTGGCTGGGGATTCGAGCGCGCGCAGGCGCGCCGCAGCGCCGTGATCGTCGTGATCGTGACGCTGGTGGCATTCGCGATCTGCATCTACTACCTGGCGCAGTCGGGCGTGGGGGCCGCATGAGCCTTCGCAGCCCGCTCTCACTGGTGCTCAACCACGGCGCCGCCCACGATGGGGTGAGTCACTGGTGGATCCAGCGCGTCAGCGCGGTGGCGCTGGCGCCGTTGTGCCTGTGGCTGGCAGCGTCGTTGCTGTCGTTGCCGACCCGCAATCACTTCATCGTGGCGCACTGGATCGGTGTGGGGCTGCACCCGGTGCTGCTGGTACTGACCGTACTGCTGGCGACCTGGCATGCCTGGCTTGGACTGCAGGTCGTCATCGAAGACTACGTGCCGCGGTCCGGACCTCGCATCGCGCTGCTGCTGCTTTCCACCTTTACCAATGCGCTGCTGGCCGCCGCCGGCGTTTATGCGGTGCTGCGCATCGCCCTGCACGGTGTGGCATGAGTTTCGGCCGATGAGCGCCTATGAACTGATCGATCACACCTACGATGTCGTGGTCGTGGGCGCCGGCGGCGCGGGCCTGCGCGCGACGCTCGGTCTGGCCGAAGCGGGACTCTCTACCGCCTGCGTCACCAAGGTGTTCCCGACTCGCAGCCACACCGTCGCTGCGCAGGGCGGCATCAGCGCCGCGCTCGCCAACATGGGCGAGGACGACTGGCGCTGGCACATGTATGACACCGTCAAGGGCTCCGACTGGCTCGGCGATCAGGATGCCATCGAGTTCATGTGCAAGCAGGCACCGGCGGCGGTGATCGAACTCGAACATTACGGCGTGCCGTTCTCGCGCACCGACGATGGGCGAATCTATCAACGACCCTTTGGCGGCATGACCACTCACTACGGCCAGGGCATTGCGCAACGCACCTGCGCGGCGGCCGATCGCACCGGTCACGCGATGCTGCACACGCTCTATCAGCAGTCGATCCGTCATGAGGCGCAGTTCTACGTCGAATATTTTGCGATCGATCTGCTCATGGAAGGGGATGAATGCCGCGGCGTGGTGGCGATCGACCTGGCCACGGGCAAGCTGCATCGCTTCCGCGCGCAGGTGACCATCCTGGCGACCGGCGGTTACGGACGTGCCTATTTCTCCTGTACCTCGGCCCATACCTGCACCGGCGATGGCGGCGGCATGGTGCTGCGCGCCGGATTGCCGCTGCAGGACATGGAGTTTGTGCAGTTTCATCCCACCGGCATCTACGGCTCAGGCTGCCTGATCACCGAGGGTTCACGCGGTGAGGGCGGGTATCTCACCAATGCCGACGGCGAGCGCTTCATGGAGCGCTATGCACCCAACGCCAAGGACCTGGCCTCGCGCGATGTCGTGAGCCGCGCAATGACCATCGAGATTCGCGACGGCCGCGGGGTCGGCCCCCTCCGGGACCACATTCATCTGCATCTCGAGCACCTGGGGCCCGCCGTGATTCAGGAGCGCCTGCCGGGTATCGCCGAGACGGCACGCATCTTCGCCGGCATCGACGTCACGCGCGAACCCATACCCATCCTGCCGACAGTGCACTACAACATGGGGGGCATTCCCTGCAGCATGCAAGGGGAGGTGGTGACCCTCAAGGGTTCCGATCCCAATCACGTGGTGGCGGGGCTGATGGCGGTCGGCGAAGCCGCCTGCGTCTCGGTGCACGGCGCCAATCGGCTGGGTTCGAACTCGCTGCTGGATCTGATCGTGTTCGGTCGCGAAGCGGCCAGGCATTGCGCGGCGGTGGCACAGCCCGGCGCCAAGCAGCGGGCGCTGCCCAAGGATGCCCATGAGCCCGCGCTCGCGCGCCTGGATCGACTGCGGCATGCGAAGGGATCGCGCCCCACGGCCACGATCCGGCTCGAGATGCAGAAAATCATGCAGTCCGATGCGGCTGTATTTCGCACCGGCGAAACACTGGCGGAGGGCATCGAGAAGCTGGCGCACACGTATGAATCCTTCGGCGATGTGAGAATCTCGGATCGCGGACTGATCTGGAATACCGACCTTATCGAGACGCTGGAACTGGAGAACCTGCTGTTGCAGGCCATCGCAACCATACAGTCGGCGGGCAATCGGCAGGAGAGCCGCGGCGCACACGCGCGCGAGGATTTCCCCCAGCGCGATGATGCCAACTGGCTCAAGCACAGTCTGTGCTGGGTGGATGCCCGCGGTCATGCCACGCTCGACTATCGACCGGTGCATCTGAACACGCTCACCAACGAAGTCGAAGTCATCGCGCCGAAGGCGCGTACCTATTGATCAGCGTCTGATCCTGGAGAGTTACCGATCATGGTCGAACTAGCGCTGCCGCCGAACTCGAGGATCGATGCGCGTGCCGGTAAACACTACCCGGCGCCCGCCGACGCCCGCAGCGTGCGGCGGCTGCGGATCTATCGATTCGACCCGGAGCAGGGTGGCCGCCCGCGCATCGATACCTACGAGATCGACATGGCCAGCTGCGGGCCCATGGTGCTCGATGCCCTGCTGAAGATAAAAAACGAGATCGATACCACCCTGTCGCTGCGACGTTCCTGCCGTGAGGGTATCTGTGGCTCCTGCGCCATGAACATCAACGGCCAGAACACGCTGGCCTGTACCAAGGCCTGCGGTGAGCTCGGCGATGGCGACATTCGGATCTATCCGCTGCCGCACATGGCCGTGGTGAAGGACCTGGTGACGGATCTGACGCTTTTCTACGCGCAGTACGCCGCCGTGAAACCCTGGCTGCAGAGCCGCACACCCGCGGCTCCCGACCGCGAGCGCCTGCAGTCGAAGGAGGACCAGGAACGCATCGACCGTCCCTCGGCATGCATCCTTTGCGCCTGCTGTTCGACCGCGTGCCCAAGCTACTGGTGGAACTCCGAACGCTACCTCGGCCCCGCCGCCCTGCTGGCCGCGTACCGCTGGATCGTCGACAGCCGCGATGAAGCCACCGGTGAACGCCTGGATGCGCTCGAGGACCCGTTCCGGCTCTATCGTTGCCACACCATCATGAACTGCACCGAGGCCTGCCCGAAGGACCTGAACCCGGCCAAAGCGATTGGTGCCATCAAGCGGCTGCTGGCGGATCGGCGCTACTGAGGCCGTGGGCGAGGGAGTGAATCCGGCGGCGCAGAACCGCTCCCGGCTGTCCTGGCGCTGCCGGCGCGGCCGACGGGAGTGGGACGTGCTGCTGCTGAGCTGGCTGGAACGGCATTTCGATACCGCCACGGCGCGCCAGCGGGCGGCCTTTGAGGCCCTCCTGGAGCTGCCGGATGCCGACCTTGAGCACTTCCTGGCCTCCGCGGAGCACCCGCTCCCGGCCGAGCTGCCGCTGCCGGGGCGGGGGGCCGGCACGGAACCTTCCGGGCGGTCGCCGATCTAACAGTAGATACCATTACGTCAAATCAGACCGCCACGGGGCTTGGGTTTCATGAGCGGTTCAGCCGATACTCTCGATACTTCGAACTTTCAGGACCATTCCCGGTCCATGCAGACAGTATTACCGATGGCCCCTGATGCGAGTGATTTGAGCCTGGTGCAGCGGGTGCAGCGCGGTGAACGCAGCGCCTACGACCTGCTGGTCCTCAAGTACCAGCACAAGGTCGTCAAACTGGTGATGCGTTACCTGCGCGACCCGGCGGATGCCGAGGATGTGGCCCAGGAAGCCTTCATCAAGGCGTACCGTGCACTGCCGCACTTTCGCGGCGACAGCGCCTTCTATACCTGGCTGTACCGCATCGCCATCAACACTGCAAAAAACGCGCTGGCGGCCCGTGATCGCAACCCCGTGAGCTACGACTTCGATATGCAAAGCGGCGATGAATCCACCGACATGATCAACCGGCTCAAAGACCCTGAGACCCCGGAGGGCCTGGCGTTGACCGAGGAGATCCGCAACACGGTCAACGGCGCGATCGAGGCCCTGCCCGAGGATCTGCGGACCGCGATCGTGCTGCGGGAACTGGAAGGGCTGAGTTACGAGGAAATCGCGGCTTCGATGGATTGCCCGGTCGGCACGGTGCGCTCGCGCATCTTCCGTGCGCGCGAGGCCATCGATCGTCGCCTGCGGGAGGTTTTCGATGGCGGTCTGGGCCGGGCGGAGGAGCTTGTCTGATGCAGGATGAAGTGGAAAGCCAGTTGTCGGCGATGTTCGACGGCGAGTTGCCCGCCGCGGAATGCGAGCTGTTGTCGCGGCGGCTGGATCGGGATGAAACGCTGCGTGCGCGCTGGTCGCGTTACGCGCTGATCGGCGCCGCGATGCGCTCGGAGCCGGTGGCGACTGCGCGCAGTGGCTTTGCGCAGCGGGTCAGCGCTGCCATCCAGTCCGGCTCGCAGCAGCCCGCGGCATCACGGCGGCGCCTGCGTCGCGGCAGCCTGCTCTGGAGCGGCGCGCTGGCCGCGACACTGGTCGCAGGAGTCGCGGGGCTCGGTGTCTCCATGCTGCGCGATGCGGCACTCAATGGCAGCACAGCCTCGGCCCTCCCCGCAACGCTCGCCTCGACCAGATACCAGCCAGGCGCCAACGCGGGCGCTACGGAAAGCACCTTTGCAGACCCGGTCAAGGTCTCCAGCCGTGGTCCCGACAGTTACGTGACGCCAAAGGGTACCCCGGGCGTTTCGACCATCCTGCGCAGCCAGCTGGCCGACTACATCGTCGCGCACAGCGCGTACTCCACGCCGCTGCTGCGGCGGAACGTGCTGTCTGAACTGGCGAGCAGCGAAGGCACTTTGGGCGTTGCATCGAGCTTTGCGGGCGCGTCAGGCACGGCGGGCACGGCGGGCACGGCCCAAGGGACTGTGGCCGGTGGGGGCGATGCAAACAGGTCCAGGTCAGACGTCAGCCACTGACGTTTCCGTGCTCTCCGGCGTGCGGCGTGCCGCGAGCGGCGGCGCTGCGCTATGCCTCGTGGCGCAGGTATGGGCCGCACCCGCCGCCATCCAGGATGATCCCCGTGATTGGCTGGCGCGTACCGACGAGGCGCTGTCGAATCGCAATTACGAGGGCGTGTTCGTGCACGAGCACGCGGGAGAATCCGAAACCCTGCGCGTGATTCATCGCGTCGATGGCGAGGGCGTCTCCGAGCGGCTGCTGTCGATGGACGGTTCGGGGCGCGAATTCATCCGCAAGGGCGGGCAGCTGATCTGCTATCTGCCCGATCAGCACATGGTGCTGGTGGAGAAGACACCCGATGCGGCGCTGCTGCTGACGGGCCTGCCGCGCATCGATGCGAGTTCCGCCGGACAGTACGGGATCACCGAACTGGCCCGAACCCGAGTCTCGGGCCGTGACGCGCGCGTGATCGCCATCGCACCCACCGATCAACTGCGCTACGGTTATCGCGTCTGGATCGATGAGGGCACCGCGATGCCCCTGAAGACGCAACTGCGCGACAGCCAGGGCGGTGTGCTCGAGCAGATCATATTCACCAGCCTGCACATGGTGGCGCACATCCCCAAGGCGGAACTGGAGCCGGCGGTCGATGCGCGCGGTTATCGATGGGTCCGGCGGGAGTCCGAGCCGGTCGACTCCAGTGCCCTGACGGTATCGTGGGAAGCCAATACCCTGCCCGCGGGCTTCCATATGACCGCCAGCGCGCGCCAGATGCTGCCCTCGGGTCCCGTGGAGCACCTGGTGTTCAGCGACGGGCTGGCATCGGTCTCGGTGTTCGTCGAGATGGGCCGTGCCGGCAGCAGCGCGGCACACGATGATGACGCCGCCACGCTGGGAACCTCTTCGGCCTACTCGACCGTGGCGGAAGGCTACCGGGTGACGGCGGTCGGGGAAGTACCACCCGAGACCGTCCGGGTCATCGCACGGGCCATACATAACGCCGCACCGGATGGAGGCGCCGAGTCGGTTTCGGGCAGCGCGGCCGCGACCGCGGCCGATCCCCACGGCTTCTCCCCCACGCCCACCTCCACCGGTCCTGCGGCCGCTGCCGGCCCGGTGCGCGGACCGGGCGTGGGCGCCGAGATGCCGGGCTTCGGTGCCGCCGCGGCGCCGATTTTCGGCCCTCCGAGCAGACCCTCCGCGGGCGGGCCCGGCAGGCGTTGAGTCCCGGCGCCCCCGCCGCGCTGACGCTGCTGACGCGTCCGGAGTGCGGTCTGTGCGAAGACATGCTGGCCGAGCTGCGGGCCTTGGGCCAGCGGGTCTCACTGCCCGATGTGGCCGTGATTGATGTGGATTCCGACGCCGAGCTGCAGCGGCGCTACGGGCTGAAAATACCGGTGTTATTGCTCGATTCGGTGCCGGTCTGCACCCATCGGCTGGATGCGGCAGAGCTGCAGCGGCTGCTGCGGCGGCCTTGAGGCTATAATCCGCGCGCCCCGCTCCCAGGGCATCCAAGTCCGCTGATGCAACGCATACGTAATTTTTCCATTATCGCGCACGTCGACCATGGCAAATCAACCCTGGCGGATCGCCTGATCCAGCTTTGCGGTGGTCTGGAAGCCCGGGAGATGCAGGCCCAGGTCCTTGACTCGATGGACCTGGAGCGCGAGCGCGGCATCACCATCAAGGCGCAGAGCGTCACCTTGCAATACCTTGCCCGTGATGGTCAGTCCTATCAGCTCAACCTGATCGATACCCCAGGTCATGTGGATTTCTCATACGAGGTCTCGCGCAGCCTCGCAGCCTGCGATGGCGCGTTGCTGGTCGTGGATGCCTCGCAGGGCGTTGAGGCGCAGAGCGTCGCCAACTGCTACACCGCCATCGAGCAGGGTCTCGAGGTGCTGCCGGTCATCAATAAGATCGACCTGCCATCGGCCGATCCGGACCGCGTCATGGTGGAAATCGAGGAGATCATCGGCATCGATGCCACCGACGCGCTGCGAGTCAGCGCCAAGACCGGTGAGGGGGTGCCAGAGCTGCTCGAGCAGATCGTGCGCCGCTTTCCGCCGCCCAAAGGCGCCCCGGCCGCCCCGCTGCAGGCACTGATCGTGGATTCATGGTTCGACAACTACGTCGGCGTGGTCTCGCTGGTGCGTGTGGTCAATGGCGCACTCGGGCGCGGCGAAAAAATCCGCGTCATGTCCACCGGCCGCAGCCACTACGTCGACAAGCTCGGGCGTTTTACACCCAAGCCGATCGCGCTCGAGACGCTGAGCGCTGGGGAGGTGGGATTCATCGTGGCGGGCATCCGCGAGATCGATGGCGCCCCCGTTGGCGACACCATCACGCTCGATGCGCGTCCCTGTGAGGCGCCGCTGCCCGGCTTCAAGCAGATCCAGCCGCGCGTGTTCGCCGGGTTGTTTCCGGTCAACTCCGAGGATTACGAGAACTTTCGCGATGCGCTTGCCAAGCTCAAGCTCAACGATTCGGCGCTGCACTATGAGCCGGAAGTATCCACGGCGCTCGGCTTCGGCTTCCGTTGCGGCTTCCTCGGCCTGCTGCATATGGATATCGTCCAGGAGCGCCTCGAGCGCGAGTATTCGCTCGAGCTGATCACCAGTGCGCCAACCGTGATCTATGAAGTGGCCCGCACCGACGGCGCGATTGCGTACGTGGATAATCCGGCCAAGCTGCCGGTCTCCAACGAGATCAGCGAGATCCGCGAACCCATCATCACCGCCAGCATCCTGGTGCCACCCGACTATGTCGGCGCGGTGCTGGGGCTGTGCAGCGAGAAGCGCGGGGTGCAGAAGAAAATGCAGTTTCTCGCCAGCGCCGTGTCGCTGCAATACGATCTGCCGCTCGCCGAGGTGGTGCTGGATTTCTTCGACCGTCTGAAGTCGGCCAGCCGCGGCTACGCCTCCTTCGACTACGAATTCAGCCATTTTCAGGCCGCCCCGCTGGTGAAGCTTGATATCCTGATCAATGGCGACACGGTCGATGCGCTCTCGATCATCGTTCACAAGGACAGCGCCTATGCCCGTGGCCGCGAACTGGTCGACAAGATGCAGGAGCTGATTCCGCGCCAGATGTTCGAGGTAGCCGTGCAGGCGGCAATCGGCAGCCATATCATCGCACGCCAGACCGTGAAGGCATTGCGCAAGAATGTGCTCGCCAAGTGCTACGGCGGCGATATTTCGCGCAAGCGCAAGCTGCTGGAGAAGCAGAAGGAAGGCAAGAAGCGTATGAAACAGGTGGGGCAGGTGGAGATTCCGCAGGAGGCGTTTCTGGCGATTCTCAAAGTGGGCCGCAAATGACGCAGTTGCTGTCGACGCTGTTGCCGGTTCTGGCATGGGCGGCCATCCCGGTGACGCTGATCGCGGTCATCGATGACTGGTTTCTGCGGCCGCGGCGGCGCCTGGCGCAGGGCAGCACTACGCCGCCGGATCCTGCCCTCATGCGCGGCTTCTACCTGTTGCTGCCGGTGGTGCTGATCGCCGTGGTGCTGGAATTGCTCGGTTCCGAGAAGCTCGATTTCAGCCTGGTACTGATCATCGTTGTGGCCGCCGCAGGCACGGTCTGGCTGATCGATCACCTGTTGTTTGCACCGTGGCGCCGCCGGGCTGCCCAGGCTGCCGGCCGCGATCCGGCACAGCAGCCGGTTCCGGTGACCGTGGACTACGCACGCAGTTTCTTCCCCGTCGCCGTGGTCGTGCTGCTGGTGCGCGCCTTTGTGTTCGAGCCGTTCCGCATCCCTTCCGATTCGATGATGCCGACGCTGCTCGATGGCGATTTCATCGTGGTCAATAAATTCGCCTATGGCCTGCGGTTGCCGGTGCTGGGAACCAAGTTTGCCGATACGGGCGAGCCTCATCGCGGCGATGTCGTGGTGTTCCACTATCCGCCCGAGCCCTCCATCAACTACATCAAGCGGCTGGTGGGATTGCCGGGCGATCACATCGAGATCGTGTCGGATCAGATCATCGTCAACGGGCAGCCGGTGCCGCTGCAGGCCAACGGTCGCTTCGATGACGGCTGCTATCACAACATGCGCCTCTCGACCGAGGAACTCGGCACCCATTCACACCAGACGCTGTCGTGCCTGACACCGGGCGACCTGATGGTTCCACCGGGTCCAACCTGCAACCGTCGCCTCGAGCGCAACTACGTGTGCGAGGAGCCATCGGTGCCGGGACAGCACGATCGCAACGATATGCACGAGATCGAGGTCCCGCCCGGGCACTACCTCATGATCGGCGACAACCGGGACAACAGCTCGGATGGGCGCATCTGGGGCTTCGTGCCCGAGGATCATCTGGTCGGCAAGGCGACGCGAATCTGGTTCAATTGGGACCTGCAGCGTTCCGGCGGACCCAAATGGAGCCGCATCGGCCGGCGCATCGATTGACGAACCGTTCGAAGCCATAGGTCACAGGGAGTGTTCAAAATGCGTCACTCACAGCGCGGGGTAACCTTCATAGGCTGGTTATTCCTGCTCATACCGATTGCCATCCTTGTCTATTGCGGCATTCGGATTACGCCCATGTACCTGAATTTCCTGAACGTATCGAAGGCGCTCACCCAGGTGGCATCGCAGGCCAAGAGCGGCTCGTCGATCAGTGCCGCGGAACTGAAGGCGTCGCTTGAGAAGAATTTCGACGTTCAGGCCATAGAACGGCCCGCTCCGAAGGACATCGAAATTCGCCGGGACGGCCAACAGCTGACTGCCATCGCTGATTACGAAGATGTGGCGCCCATATTCGGCAACATTTCGCTGCTGCTGCATTTCCACAAGGAGGTCGAGGTGCAGTGACCCGCACCGAACGCCTGCGCCTCTGGCTCAGGGAGACGCTCGGGTACGAGCCTTCCGATCTGACCTGGTTCGAGGTGGCCCTCACACACCGCAGCGCGGATGGCGCCAACAATGAGCGGCTGGAATTCCTCGGCGATGCGGTGCTGAGCCTCATCAGCGCGCAATATCTCTACGAACGCTTTCCGGAAGCCGACGAGGGCGCCCTCAGCCGCCTGCGCGCGCGCATGGTCAGTGGTGAGTTCCTGGCGCGGCAGGCTGCCGCCGCGCAGCTCGGAGAACTGCTGGTGCTCGGACCCGGAGAGCTCAAGAGCGGCGGGTTTCGCCGCGAATCCATTCTGGCCGATGCGCTCGAGGCACTGTGCGGTGCGCTTTATCTCGATGGCGGCCTCGAGGCGGCACGCGGCGGCATTCTGCGCTGGCTCGAGCGCGGTTTGCCCGACGAAGGCCTGCTGAGCGAACTCAAGGACCCCAAGACCCGGCTGCAGGAGCTGCTGCAGGCACGCGGGCTGCCGCTGCCCCGCTACAGCATCGACAGCGTCGAGGGCGAGCTGCATGCCCAGCTGTTCCGGGTCACCTGCGAAGTCGAACCCATGGCCGCGCGCGCCGAGGGGCGGGGCTCGAGCCGCCGGCGCGCCGAGCAGGCTGCCGCGGCCCGGGTACTCGAGCAGATCGGAATCGCCTCATGAGCGGATTTCGCAGCGGCTTCGTCGCGCTGGTCGGCCGGCCCAACGTCGGCAAATCCACGCTGCTGAACGCCTTCGTCGGCCAGAAACTCAGCATCGTCACGCCGCGGCCCCAGACCACGCGCAATCGCGTGATCGGCCTGCTGCAATTATCGGACGCACAGATCGCATTCGTAGACACCCCGGGGCTGCACCTGGGCCAGAAGCGCGCACTCAATCGCGCCATGAATCGCACCGCTGCCGCGGCCCTCGGCGATGCCGATCTGGCGCTGCTGGTGCTCGAAGCGCTCAGGTGGACCGACGAGGACGAACTGGTTCTCGAGCGCATCCGCGATACGCACCGGCCCGTGATCGCGGTGGTCAACAAGGTGGATCGCGTGCATCCGCGCGAGCGCTTGTTGCCTTACATCGCGCAGCTGGCCACACGGCACGAGTTCCGCCAGATCGTGCCGATATCGGCCCGCCGCGGCAGCCATCTGGATGATCTGAAGCGGGTGATTGTCGCCGAGCTGCCGCTCGGGGAAGCAATGTTTCCGGCCGATCAGGTGACGGATCGCAGCCGCGACTTCCGCATCACCGAGACCATCCGCGAAAAACTCACCCTGGAACTGGTCGAGGAACTGCCCTACGGCATCGCCGTCGAAATCGAGCAGATCGAGACGCGCGAGGATGGGCAACTGCGGGTCGCGGCGGTGATCTGGGTTGATCGCGAAGGACACAAACCCATTGTCATCGGTGCCGATGGCTCGCGCCTCAAACGCATCGGGCGTGCCGCGCGCCTGGAGCTCAACCACCTGCTCGGCGGCCGCTTTCATCTGACCTTGTGGGTCAAGGTGCGCGAGGACTGGGCTGATGACGTGCGCGCGCTGCAGCAGCTGGGACTGGAATGAGCCGCGCTTCGCATCGCGTGCAATTGACGCGCGCCTATGTGCTGCACCGGCGGCCGTTTCGGGACAGCAGCCTGATCGTGGAGATTTTCGCGCGTGAGTTTGGCCGCATGACGCTGTTTGCGCGCGCCGCGCGCGGGCCGCGTTCGCGCTTCGTGGCACTGCAACCATTCCAGGAACTGCTGCTCTCCTGGAGCGGCCGGGGCGAAGCGCCGCAACTGACCGGAACCGAGCTCGCCGAGGGCGGCCCGGTGGCCATGCCGTCGCGGCAGCTCATGAGTGCCTTCTACCTCAATGAGCTGCTGCTGACGCTGACCACGCGGCATGATCCTCACCCGGAACTGTTCGATCACTACGGATCCGCGCTGGCGTATCTGGGGCAGGGGCGGCCGGCCGATGTGCTGCTGCGACACTTCGAGGCCCGGCTGCTCGACTTCATCGGCTACGGCCTGAACCTCAGCGCAGAGGCCGATACCGGGCGGCCGGTACGCGCCGAGGCCCACTATCATTTCCGTCCCGGCGTCCACGGTGTCGTGCTGGCCGCTGCCCCGGACGATGGCGCGATCGCAGGTCACGTGCTGCAGCGGCTGTCCGAGGCCGGCGAGCTCGATGGCGAATCGGACCTGCGCCAGGCGCGTGCGCTGATGCGTGCCGCGATCGATCATTGTCTGGAGGGGCGCGAATTGCGCACCCGTGCCGTGGCGCGTTCGCTGGCGAGCTATCCGCGCAAGGAGCAGAGACTCTGATGGCCTCCGCAATCGACCTGGGCGTCAACATCGACCACGTGGCGACGCTGCGGCAGCAGCGCCATACACACTATCCCGAGCCGGTGCAGGCTGCGCTCGTTGCCGAACAGGCCGGTGCCGATAACATCACGCTGCACCTGCGCGAGGATCGTCGCCACATCCAGGAGCGCGACGTGCGCCTGTTGCGTGAGCTGCTCGCAACGCGGATGAATCTGGAGATGGCGGTGACGGCCGAGATGGTCGAATTCGCCTGCGCGATTCGTCCCCATGATTGTTGCCTGGTGCCGGAGCGGCGCGCCGAGCTGACCACCGAGGGCGGCCTGGACGTCATCGGCGGCGGGGAGGCCTTGCGCGCCCGCTGTCTGCAGCTGGCACAGGCCGGCATCCGCGTGGCGCTCTTCATAGATCCGGAGGAGGCGCAGATCAGCGCCGCCGAGCGCGCACGGGCGCCCATGATCGAGCTGCACACCGGCGCCTACGCCGATGCCAGCGGCGCCGCGCAGGCGCGCGAGCTCGAGCGGTTGCGCCGTGCAGCGCGATTCGCGGCCAATCTTGGCCTGACGGTGCATGCCGGTCATGGACTGCATTACGGTAACGTTGCGCCGATCGCGGCCATTCGCGAGATCGTCGAGCTCAACATCGGCCATTCGATCGTCGCACGTGCCCTGTTCGACGGCTTTGCCACCGCGGTGCGCGATATGAAGGCCGCCATGCTCGCCGCGCGCGCGTGATCTTCGGCATCGGCATCGACGTGCTGGAGGCCAAGCGCATGCATGGCATCTTCGAGCGCTACGGCAATCACCTGGTCGATCGGCTGCTGATGCCGCAGGAGCGGGCCCAATTCGAGCTGACCCGCCGGCCCGAACGATTTCTGGCGACCCGCTTTGCGGCCAAGGAGGCGATCGTCAAGGCCATGGGGACGGGATTCGCGCACGGCGTGTGGATTCGCGATGTCGGTGTGGTGCAGAACCAGTGGGGCAAACCCGAGGTGGTCTACTCCGGGCGCGGCCAGCTGGTAAGGCAACGCCTGGGT
>Ga0181525_10003197_pt1 | contig 13078 bp, 11 predicted proteins | sample PEATcosm2014_Bin_48_FD_121100 | JGI IMG/M metagenome (GOLD analysis project Ga0181525, IMG submission 121100) | Peatland microbial communities from MTU Mesocosm Facility, Houghton, MI, USA - PEATcosm2014_Bin06_10_metaG | ecosystem: Environmental > Terrestrial > Soil > Wetlands > Peat | place... | reverse complement strand
GCTTACCCGGACGGATCTTTCATCCGCGAGAAAATCGCGTCTTTCAGGACGCACCATGGCCGCAGTATACGTACCTTCGATTCAATCGAGCAAATGCCGAGTGGAAGGGCAAATGGAAGGGCTGTTTGCCCGACCAATGCCTGTAAATTATTGAAAGAATTGGTCGGGGCGAGTGGATTCGAACCACCGACCTCCTGGTCCCGAAGCAGGCCGCTTTCCCTAACTCCTTGATTACAGAAGAAATATTTTTGTAAAATAATTCGATTTGAGCACCAAAAATACGCCTGTGGGTGGGCAATTGGGTGGGCAGTTGTCATAGGAACTGGTTTCTTGATAAAGCACAAGCTCATGCGGCCTAGGCGACGGGCGTGTGCTCCGCCACTGCTTGCATCGCCTTCTTCTTCCGAAGAAAGCCGCCCAGAATCGGATCACGTCGAAACGAATCCACGCCGCCCATGCTGGCGGGCTAGATCGCGGCGAGGTCAAATGAAAACCTCTTCAATTTGTTCAACGGCGTAACCTGCACCAAGCGTTTTCGTTTCTGCAGCTGCCCCACCACGATACCAGGAGCGACACCAACTTGCTCTGCGAACCCGACCAGTCGCTCTTCCGACAAGGGTCTTTCTCGCATCAGATTGAGCAGCGCCTGACGAGGAATTAAATGATTCGCCGCGAAGTCGTTGGCTTCCTCCTCCTCGCGGGTGCTGGCTCCGCGCCCCTCGAGAAACCCCTCTTTCTTGCCATGCAGTATGATATGCCCACACTCATGAAAGAACGTGAACCAGAAATGGTCATCGGATTTGTATCGGCAGCTGAGCTGGATCATCGCCTTATCAGGCGCGATCCACCGCGCCGCGCCGCTGACATGCGTATGGCGCAGCTCGGTTGTAAAGCACACTGCGACACCGTATTTTCGACAATCGTTTTGCAGCGTTCGTTTTACCTTTTGCAGGTCCACTTCTCGGGTGAGCGCCCGCAGGCCGTCAAGGAGCGACCGGAACCGAGCGCGGTCATAAGGCGCGCAATCCATGCTCTCAGCCTCAAGCTCACCCAGGCGGAGCCAGGCGCACATCGCCAGATCGTCAGGCTCAAATGCCGGCGATTGCCGGAACGAAGCGACGGTCGACGAAGCTGGAAGGCTCTCCGGGGAATCGATTCCAAAGAACTTTAAGCACCGCCTGACGAGCTCGACTTTGGAATCAGTCTCGGGGATGTGTCCGCGCTTGCGCAATTCAGCGAGCGGCAGCCGCTCTGCCCAGTCTGCATAGGCCTCCAGTCGGGCGCGGTCCCGCTGCTCCGCAAGTTGAAGCTGGTAGTTAGCCTCAAGACCATTCCATGTCCTGGCGGAAATGCCGAGAGCCCGTTCAAGTTGAAGCGCTGTATCGGGCGTGATCGCAGCCTTACCCTTTACAATCTCGTTGATCGTCTTCTGCGGGCGTCCGATCCGCACCGCCAATTCCGCCTGCGACATCCCTCTCGTCGCCAAGGCCGCCGCAAGATGCTGGCCGGGCACAACGATGTAATCGGGAGAAAAATAAGTTGGCAGCTCAGCGCCCATGGCCTTGCACCTCCTCGATCACCAGCCTTTTCACCTTCGGACAGTCGAGCTCGCGGTTGCGCGAAAGGGGAATCGGCTCGTGGTCCGGCCGGACAAGCAATCTGCAATCCGAAACGACCGCGATTGCGAAACGCCCTTGTTTATCCAGTTTGACGGGCTCCATCAGCAGGCCGGAAAATTCGCTGAGCAGCTCAAGGGTAGGCGTGCCGGCGAGCAGGCAAAGCCGCTCCCGGATGACGGCCCCGACCAGCTTGCCCCACCGCCGATCGATCGACGCCCCGCAATTACAAGTTCTCGCCAAATCCGAAGTGCCAAACCGTATCTCCATGCCGCCTCAGTTTTCATTACCTTTAGGGTAAAACAGATCGCTTGACTTCTCAAGCTCATTTTGTTAACCCTATAGGTGCATGAGATCGAATCACCCGGCCGGCCTCCCGCTGGCTCAGCGGAGGAAATAGTAACGTGGCAACGAAGATAATTTTTCATCCTGTCGGGAACGGCGATATGACGCTGATCTCCCTCGGCGACAGCGCCGGCACCAACATCCTGGTTGACTGCAACATCCGGGCCGCGGCCGACGACCCCGAAGACAGCGCGCGCGATGTCGCCGCAGACGTCCGCCGCCGCCTCAAGACCGACAAGAAGGGTCGCCCCTATGTGGATGTCTTTTTGTCGACCCACCCGGACGAGGATCATCTCAGAGGCCTGAAGAAGCATTTCTACCTCGGCGCCCCGGCGGATTACGGCGACGACGAGAAACCGGCCGGCGAGAAGCGGATCGTGATCAAAGAGGTGTGGTCTTCTCCGATCGTGTTTCGCCGCGCGAGCAAGGACCACAAGCTCTGCGACGACGCCTTTGCCTTCAATATTGAAGCGAAGCGCCGTGTCAGGTTCGCGCGCGACCAGAAGTTCACCGGCATCGGCGACGGCGATCGCATCCTTGTTCTGGGTGAAGATGAAGACGGAAAGACCGATGACCTGACGTCCATTCTGGTCAAGGTCGATGAAACCTTCGACAAGGTGAACGGGGCCCAAAACTCGTTGTTCAAGGCCCGCCTGTTGGCCCCTCTACCGGCGGCTGACGAGGATGAGGCGGACGCCATGGGCAAGAACCACTCCAGCGTGATTCTGAACATGGAACTGGCCGATGGGGCCGCCCGCGAGACAGTAAGGAACTTCTTGACCGGCGGTGATGCCGAGGTTCTCATCTGGGAGAAGCTCTGGGAAAAGTATGAGAACGAACCCGACGTGCTGGCCTATGACATTCTGCTTTCGCCTCATCACTGCTCCTGGCACTCGCTGAGCTATGACAGCCGGTCTGACAAAGGCGATGATGCCAAAGTTTGCGAAGCCGCCAAGTCAGCCCTTTCACAGATCCGGGCGGGGGGCCAGATCATCGCCAGCAGCTGCGCGATCAAGGATGATGACTGCGATCCGCCCAGCCACGCCGCCAAACACGAATATGAGTTGATCGTCACGAAGGGAAAGGGCACGTTCCTCTGTGTAGGTGAACTGCCCACCGAGGCCGATCCCGCTCCTCTTGAGTTTGTCATCGGCGACGGCTCGCTGTCCCGCGTGGTGCAAAAGGCCGCCTTGCCGCGACGCAGCGTCATCACCAGCGGCATCATCGATGCCGCCAACTCGAACGCCGCCCGGAATGAGGCCGTCCGAAAGGGTGGAAACACACGCTACGCCTGAGAGTCGGCCAAGCTGTGCGGCATTACGAGAGCAGGCGCTCCTTGATGCCGACCTGTTCCTCGTAAACAGCTACGGCGCCATTCGTCTTCCTGAGGCGGCCTTCGCGGCTGGTGGGAAGGGCCTCGTCAGGGCCGGTTGGTCCATGTTGATTCAACCCTCACACCGGCCGTGGACTCTTGACCTATATATCGATCCGTCATTCCCTTTCTCACGGCCCAGTTTCTTTCTTCGTGATGGACCTAAGTTCCTCACCTGGCCACATGTCGAGGAAAGCGGGAAGCTGTGCTTGCTGGACGACGTGAAGATCAGCCGGCCGGAGCTGGTGGCTGATTTTCTGGCATCCGAGATGGCTGACGCCTTTCGGCTCGTTCAGGAATCGGAGTCGGGCACGAATCAGGCGCATTTTCAGGCGGAGTTCCATTCATATTGGAACCGCCAGCCAAAGCTCTCAGACCAGCCGGTCTATAGCTTGCTGGAAGCGCGCGGGCCCAGTCGGCTAGTCAGATTCTGGCGCGGGCAGCACTGGTGCGTTGCCGGCGAGACCGAAGATGAGATCGCGCGGTGGCTAAAGCATCGTCATGGCGACAAATCCGAGTACGAACGCAGCGATGTCGCGTGCCTGCTGTGGCTGCCAGCGCCGCTGTTGCCGGCGGAGTATCCGCGTTCCGGCTCGGCGTTGTACGGCTTGGCCAGGCGTACGCCGGAAGGTCTTCAGGTTTTGCGCGCGCTCGCACGTGAGGACAAGGCGCCTTTTCCCGTTCTTCTCGTGGCCGACACCGACAACGGACCCTGCTTCGCGGCCGTAGACTCGTTCCATCCCAAGCGGATCGGTCTTCGCGGCACGTCGACGCCCAAAACGCCGCCCGGATTCCGGCCGGGGAAGGCTCCGCTCGACCTCCAGACGCAATACATCTTTTCGGGCTATGCCCGGGTCGAACCAAGGCAGGTTGATCGGGTAGATGCTGCGTGGATTCATGGCAGGGGTCACGATCCCCGGCAGCGTGATCTTGCTGCTAAGCATGTTATTGTCGCCGGGTGCGGCTCGGTCGGCGCCCCGCTCGCGCAGCAGTTGGCGATGGCGGGCGTGGGACGATTGACGCTTGTGGACCCACAGAATTTGGTCTGGGCCAATATCGGCCGGTACCCAGTCGGCTCGAAGTTCGTCGGTCGAGCGAAAACCAAGGCTCTCGCCGAATTTCTGCAAGAGAACCTGCCCCACTTGCGGATCGATGGTTTCGTCGGAACAATCGCCGGGTATTTGGGCAGCGGCGTTGATCACGCCGCGGATCTCATTGTGTCGGCCACGGCGGACTGGTCTGCCGAACGGGTGCTCAATCTCGATCACATCGATGGCCTGATCACATGCCCGCTTCTTTTCACCTGGACCGAACCGCATGCCTGCGCCGGGCACGCCGTGTATCTGCCTGCGGCGCAGCCCTGCCTCCAGTGCGGATTTGCTCTTGGAGGCGATATGCGTGACCCGGTGACGAAATGGCCGGAGACCGCGCCCACTCATCTCTCCGAACCCGCGTGCGGCGCGTACTTCCAGCCGTACGGCCCGGTTGAACTGATGGGAACCGTCTCGGCGGCGGCCTCGCTTACATTAGATGCATTGCTCAAGAAACTTGACGCCGCGACCCATCGCGTCTGGGCCGGTCCGCGCTCTCTGCTCGAGGAGCATGGCGGGGCTTGGAGCGATGTCTGGTTGGCCCAACATGCCGACCGCAACGAAGGTGCATTCCAGGAAACCATTAATTGGCAAGGAGATCTCTATTGCAACGCTTGCGGCCAGCCCCGCCAAGCCTTAGTTTCGACATCGGCCGGTCAGGACAGAAGCTCGTGATGCCCTCCGAAGTGCTAGAAATTTTCGCCGAGCATCAACAGCTCAAGGCCAGGGACCGCGAAGCGGGAGGACAACTATTCGGCCGCGTTGCGTGGACGACGGTAACGGTAGAACACGCCACCGGACCGCGGCCAACTGATATTCGCACGCGGTATTCTTACCAGCCGGACCGAAAAGCAGAACAGGCTGAGATTGATGACGCCCATCGGAGAGGGCTTTTCTTTCTGGGCGATTGGCACACTCACCCCGAGCCTGTTCCCTCTCCCTCGCCGCAGGATCTCCACAGCATCACTGAGGCGTTCAAGAAATCAACCCATCATTTGAATGGCTTTCTTCTCGTAATCGCGGGAACACAGCGACTACCGTCGGGCTTGTATGTCGCGGTCCACAACGATAAGGAAGCTGTTCGACTCCTGCCGCGAACTCGGGCATCCTGTGCGAAGCAAGCTGCAATGAAAGAGGACGCTCATGGCAAAACAAGGTAAGAGCTGGACAGAGAACGTCTTTCCCGACCGCTACGCCCGCAATGCGCGGCTTTACCCTTCACTACTTGTCATCGCACCCACCGTTATCGCGATCGTCGCGGTCGCGGGGCTAGAGGTTTCCTGGCTGAAGATGCTGTGGCTCGGCCTCGGCGCTGTCGGTGGCACCTACTGGTTGAGTCAGCTTGCCCGCGATCCGGGAAAAGTTCTGGAGAATAAGCTTTGGGAAAGCTGGGGAGGCATGCCCTCGGTTGCGATCCTGCGTCACGGCGATCGGCGCATCGACGCAATTACGAAAGCCCGCTACCATGCGCGGCTTGTTGAGCTGGTGCCGAACACTTCATCGCCGGCCCCCGACGTTGAGAGAAACGGTCCTGATGCAGCCGATATCTGTTATGCCGCGTGGTCAACGCACTTGCGCAACAGCACTCGCGATCAGAAGCGCTTTCCTCTCGTTTTTGGCGAGCTGGTTAGCTATGGGTACCGCCGCAACCTGCTGGGGCTCAGGCCCTACGGCTTGACGTCGAGCATCCTCGGCTGCCTGATTTGCGGTGTGTTCATCGGCACGGCGATTTACAACCAGCACGGCGTCCAAGACACTTTGTGGCTCGCCTTGGGCGCCGACATTCTTCTGCTGCTGTTTTGGCTCATCCGGGTCTCTCCGGCATGGGTTCGCCTCACGGCCGAAAATTACGCCGCCCGGCTGGTTGAAGCCGTCGATGACCTTTACGGCGATCACGCAAAGGCCACTGCCAAGGCTCAAGTCGAAAAAGCAAAAAAGCCACGGAGCGTAAAGAAGAGCCCGTGAGCGAGAGTGGACCGTTCGCGCCGCGAAATCGACATCGTGCCGGACCACACGGCGCGCCAGCCTCCGCCAGGAATTCGGGAACGAGCTTTCGCCGGCCTGGTCGGTTCGCAGCACCCCGAATCTCAAATCACGATTGAAGCTGGCTGTTCAGGGTTCGTCACCGCGAACCCTTCGAGCGTGGCCACTCGGCAGAGTTTCTGGTCGGCTGCGACGAACACTGTTACAGGTTCGGCTCGCTTGAGCCCAAGTGCGACTGAGAGTTGTAAGGCATCGAGCGTGCGGAGCGCTTCGACTGCGCCATGCTTGAAGAGCAATTGTCTGGCGCCTCGAAAATGCTCGTCGTTAACGGCAGCCACCAAAAGGCGACGATGACCCAGATCGGCCTCGAGGCGACGGCGTGCGATCAGCACAGCTTTCTGATCGATTTCTCCAGCCCGCGCCTTCAGTGCAAAAACGGATTCCATTTCTACGATAGTGAGGCGAGAGATAAGATATTGGGAGCCCGGCTTTGCGCTCTCCAAGGAATAGTCGAGCATCCCGTCGTCGGAGGAGAGATCCATTGTGTAGTCCTCGGTGCCCCTGACCACGGCCCGAATGCGGCCGGCGGGGTCCTCCAGAATTCGACGTGCCGGTGGCGGTAGTAGTTAGTCCAGCCCCTCATTCATTAGGAACGCTTCCCTGCCAGGCGGCGGACACCGCATCATTCGGTCAGTTCACATCCCCCTCCGTGGCCGCGAAGCCATCCTCCAGAACTTGGGATAGCCAGTCCGACACCAAGTTCCGGTGCAGGTTTTCCCATTGAAACTGGTTGCCGTAACTGCGCATGCACGCATAACAGCTCCCTTGCGGGTCGCAGTGGGGGTTCTTGCAGTCGCGGGTCCTGCGCAGGGTTTCTCCCAAGATTCGCGGCAATTCCTGCTGGATTCTTTCGACGTACCCAGCTCCGCCTGGCACACGGTCATAAATGACGAGTTCGCCGCGGCTTCCCTGCTCAGATTGGCTCCTGAACGTTCCATCGATATCCCGTGGCGGGATCACCAGCACGTCGGCAGCCGCCATCGTCAAGGCCGTCTGGAGCGAGATCCAGAAATCAGTTCTGTCAACCGCGGGAGGAAGGGGCTGCACACCATCGAAGCGGATCTGGAGAGTGTCCGTCTCGAAGCGATGCGCCAGATCCACAGTGACTATCCGCTGCCCAGCGCACTTCGCTCCCCAAGGCTTCGCGTGCCGGCCAAGCTTGCCGTCGATGGCGCGGCCGCAGTAGGGACAAATTCTGAACTGCTGGAACTTGTGGCCACAGTTCGCCCGGAAAAGTTCTCCCTCCTGGCTATATCCCAAGGAAACACCTGCGATGACAGGGTGCGCCAGGAACTTGCTTGCACCTTCGATGAGGTACACCTCAGAATTCGGAGGCGGCTTCAACCGGTGCAACCGGACCTCTCGGGCAGGTTCATCGATCAGAGTGGTGAAGCCCCGAGGCACAACGAAATTTCGCGGGTTCGCACGAGGTCCGGCGGGTCTATTGCCGCACGAAGGGCATGGGCCGGTCAAATCCTTTTGCTGCGGGGCAAACTCGACCCGATTGCAGCGTGCGCAGACCCTGTAAGCTTCAATCTTCAATTCCCGGTTCTGGAGATTCAGCGCCCGGCTCGTCAGGAGCAAACCATCCGCGACGACTTCAGCCCCCGGTGCGTACTCCGCGATTCCATACTCTCTATCACGCTCCAGCCGCATCCGCTCAGTGAGATTCGGCTGCATTACGAGCAGCTTGACGACATCCTGCGGGAAGGCGTAACTCGGAAGCCAGTGAGCCGACGAAAGATAATCGATTAGTCTTTCGGCACGCAATTGCTCCGCAAGGCGCATGACCGACTCTAGATTCCGCATCACGGACCAACGCTCCTTGCCCTGGGTTGTCTGAATCGCAGCCTCCAGTTCTGTCCTCTGTGCCTCGTAGGCGTCTATCTGTTCCAGAAGCTGCTGTCGAGCGGCTGCAAGCAAAGACTCGCTTTCACGGAAGGAATCTTCCACTGTCAGGGGGCATCCTTTGCTTATGATGCCGGCGACTGGCGCCGTCAACTGTATCTTGTGACTACTCAGCCATGCCGCATATCGGGCCGCGACGGAGTCACCTGGAGAAGGCAACAGGAAGAATTCCTCGACGTCGATCTGCTCACTGGCCGCGGGCACTTTGGCTTGGCGAAGGTAATGGCCCAGCAGGAACGAATTGATATGACGCTGCGTGAGTCGTGGGTTCGCAAGATTTATCCGGGGGATCGGTACGGAGCCACTCACGATTGAGCGCGGTTCGTGGAAGTGAACCTGGTCGTGAGGAAAAGAGCGGGCATAAGTTACAGCGTAGGCTGCGCCCTCTCGCCGGCGGCCCGCGCGGCCCGCGCGCTGGATATAGTTGGCTGGCGTTGGCGGAACGTTCCGCAGGAACACAGATTTCAGTTGGCCGACATCGACCCCCATCTCGAACGTGGTCGAGCTGGAAAGGACATTGATTTCTCCGCTGGTGAACTTGCGCTGGTACTCCCGTCCGGCGTCGTTGGTCAACTGCGCGGTGTGTTCCCGCACCTCCAGTGGGAGCGCTGCTACGTGCGTGTAGCGGTGATACCAATGGTGATTCCTCCAGCGATGCCCGACATCCGCCTGGCTCAGCTTTTTCAGCGTGCCCCCGCAGTTTGGCAAGACACAGCGGTCTTGGATAGCGTGGACCGTCAACGCGCCGCAACGCTGGCAGGCGAACCAGGGGCCGCCCGTGCGGACGAGCAAGTGGCCATAGTGAAGCTGGAACTCGTTGGGGTAATCCTGTTGGAGAACCTCCAGATCCCGGAACGCGGCCCAGACGTCATCCAGCAATCGGGCAATAACAGCCTCGTCTTGGAACTTGTCTTTCCCAAAGAAACGCGCCACGATCTCCGCCTGCGGACTGGCGGTAATCACGCGCTTCTTCTGCTTTGCCTCGTACGGATTCCATCGTACCCGCTGCCGGCCGTCCATGGAATCTTGCAAAATGTGATGGAACGTAACAACCTTCGGCCCCGTGCTCATGAGATGGCCAAGAAGGATTCCCTCAGGTAAGATCAACGCCTTCCGCCTGAGGAAAATACCAAGAAGACTTTGAAGGACGCGCCAGCCCTGGTCTGCGCCAAGGCCAAAGAACCCAGGAAGACGCTTCGGCAATTCGTCGCGCTGGTCGCTGTTCCAATCGACGGCAACGGACGCCAGCGCCAACCCCGGCAGCGTATTGCGTGCGCGCAGCGGTGCGGCGAAATGCTGGAGCAGAGTGATCAGGCATTCGCGCTTCAGGATTTCGTTGTCGTCTTTGTACAGTTGTCCTGGGCGCTTGATCGATGATGTGAACTCGCCGTCCTCGTCATTCGTTTTTCGAACCACCACGTACGGCTGCTTTTGCACAGACTTCAAGAACCGGTCGGCAACCTCGTCGAAAGATGCCCCACCTCCACCCGATGCTTGGACGGCTTCCTGTAAGGCATCGAGCAATGGACGCATGTACTGCGTCTCGGCGGTCGTGCGGGCCAGGTATGGCGCGAAGTGGGCCGCCCTCTGCCGGCTGTCGGAGAAAGCAAGAAGGCGCCGGCCGTGTGCCGGTTTCGCGGCGTCCTCCTCCGGTAGCGCCCGCACGAGGGCTTCTGCCAAGACCGCAGTGGCCGCCTCTTCGCCCGTGAAAAACTCGCGCAAGACGCTTGGAAATGGCCGCTTTTCACCACCGCAAGTGGGGCACTTCTTGAGCAAGCCGTCTCCGTCAGAATGCAGGAGACGCAAACGGACTTGGTCCGGATTGTGGCAACACTGTGCAGGCAGCTCACTGCCGAGGGCCAGCCCGCGGCAGCTCAGGCATAGATGTGCTTCACGCCCGTCTTCGGAGTCCTCATCGTCCTCCCCGGTTTCGGAGGCACCGCTCACCCAACTCAAGAGGTGCGCCCGCTGGCTGACCTTTGGCGCGATGCTTTGCCACTTACCACTGCCGTCCTCGTAGATCCGCAAGACCGGGGTGCCACAATGCACGCAGGTCAGCAGGGTCGAACTTCGTGCCCGATTCGCGGTGGGTATGGACCAGGCGCTGGCCCCGGGGATTCATCCAGCCGACGCCTGGTCTTTACCTGCTGGCCAGCTCGTCCACAGGAAGCCACGATACCGCTTTCGTGGTGAAGGGGCCGCTGACGATCACGCTGTCCACTCCCATCGGCCGCGCGCCGGATTCTGCTCGACGATCGCCGCGCCGTGCGCCACGTCCCATTCCGGATGCGACCTCCCGGAGCGCTTTGCGTCCTACACGCCCTCCCGATCTCGGCGCCGGCCTGCGCGGCGACCGTGGGGTAGCCAAGGGAACTTCCGGTCGGGCCGAGGAGATCATAGGTTCCCCCGCCGTAGGCTCCCGAATGGTTCGACCTGAGAATGATCCCTGACACGTATTTTGCGCCCAGCAGGATAAACGACGGAGCAAACTGACTCAGTGTCACACTCGACGTTGCGCTCCCGGTGGAAGTGGTGACCACTACTGAAACAGTGCCCGTCGCTGTGTCGTCAGGTGCCTGCAAGTTGATCTGCCCTGGACTGACGAAAAGGAGAAACGCAGCTTTACCATTGATCTCCACGCGGGTACCGCCGAGCGAAGTGGGAAAATCGCCGTTCGACGTTGCGGTTCCGCTAGCGAGGTTACTCCCGAAAATCGATACCCATTCGCCAGGTTGAATGATATTTTCTGTGCCGTCCAGAGGAACAACCCCACCGGACGAAATGGCCGGCGCCTGGGCCTGGCTGGCTGGCATGGTTTTCGCGGCAGTCGCTACTAGAAAGCGATGTCTAGAATTCGGCTCCGCCGTTAACTCGAGGGCATCCATGAAAGCCAGGTTCTTGTCCGCGAGATGATTGGTGGTACGGGCGCTTGCGATCGGGTCGGAGGTAGTTGCGCGGCTACCGCTGCCAATAATGGACGCGGATGCACTTGTCACCATCGCCATGGCCGAGCCGGTAACCGCTGCGTAGACCTGCCAGTTCCCCGCGCTGCGTTTCAGAACCTCCTTCAAAGACGATGAACGTAGTGTCGCGAAGTAAGCCTCCAGACGACTATTTAGGTCGATTTTTCGAGGGGCGCCCATGAGTTAGCTACCCTCGCCCCGAAGGTCGTGCAGCCCCCGCTCGTAAGCAGCCTGGGTCCGCATGATTCGGTCCAGGAGACCACGCCACTCGGGGGTTGGCGAGAAGAGAGACATCATCGGAGCCGCTCCCTGGATCTACGGAAAACCCACTCAAATGGTAAGCCTTCCAGAAGACGTCGGGAATACTATGGAAGAGGTATTTCTGACCGTGCCTGCTTGGTAGGCGCGGTGAATCGACTTACAACAAATTCACGTCACGCCCTAATAGTGCGATGGACTCTTCTCGCACGGGCAGGAGTCTGGAGGACTTAGCTAAAGTCCGAAGGGCAGATTCCTTCTGAAACGGAAGCGTACTGCACGAATCCGAACTCAAAGGGGCACTCAATGGCGCTTACGATGCAAGTTGTCAGTTTGTTATGTCTGTCATCCGCTCTCAGTTTCGCTGGAACCGTGTCCGGAGTCCTAGTGGATTCAAAATGCTACGCCGCCGAGGAGCGTAATGTGAACCCGACCGACACAGAGATCTATGTGGATCGGGACGGGAATTTAGAGATCCGCTACTGCCGCCCGCGCGCGAAGACAAAGTGTTTCGCAATTGTGACGCCCGACGACCAAAGCTTCGAGTTGGATTCTACCGGGAACGCAAAAGCGGCCGAACTGGTCCGACAAAGCGGTAAGAAGTCACGCTATAACGTCACTGCGGTTGGCGGGATAAGCAAACACACAATACAAGTGGAATCGATTTCATTGGCGAAATAAGCTTCGCCGTGCGCCGCTCTGAGCTGGGAGGGCTGCGGGAACCATGGGCTACTGCGCGGGTCGGTCGCGTGCCTTTTGGCGCGCTGCTATCTCTTCATCGGTCAGGCGGGCGTCATAGATGGAGCGAGGTTCGATGGTGCGCGCCACGATCGTGGCTGTCGCGACAACCAGCAACAGGGGTAGGATAAACGATCGGTCGCGGCCAGTCAGTTCCATCATCAATATGACAGTTGAGATGGGGCCTTGTGTGGTGGCCGCGAGAACCGCCGCGGCTCCGAGTACGGCGAAAAGTCCAGGAGGCACACCAGGCCAGAACCAGGACCAGGCATGCCCCAAAACAGCGCCGAGCATTGCGCCTACAGTCAGAGTAGGCGTGAACAAGCCGCCAGGGGCGCCGCTGCGCATGCACAGTATGGTGGCAATTGGCTTCAGCGCAAGCAGCGCCAGAAGCAAAACCGGCGCTACCTGGTTGGTGAATGCAAGTTGCGAGATATCCTTGCCGTTGCCAAGCAACTGCGGGAACCAGATCGATAGCACGCCGAGCGCACCCAATACGATTACGGGCGCCATCAACCGTTGCCAGCCATGCGGCTTATTGCGATCGGCCCAGGTGATAGCTCGAACATAGCCGACCGAGACCACACCCGCGATGGGTCCAACCAAGAGTGCCCAAACTATGCTCGATGCAGAGCTGGAATACGCCGGGATGAGGTAGGTGGCCACGTCGGGTAAAGCCAACCAGGAGACCGCTGTCGCAACCATCGAAGCGATAAGAGCCGGCAGCACGTAGCGAAGCGCCAG